>Ga0214473_10006824_pt1 | contig 13606 bp, 13 predicted proteins | sample RVTome_7_FD_203509 | JGI IMG/M metagenome (GOLD analysis project Ga0214473, IMG submission 203509) | Soil microbial communities from uranium-contaminated site in the Upper Colorado River Basin, Wyoming, United States - RVT98D197 | ecosystem: Environmental > Terrestrial > Soil > Contaminated >...
TCCGCATCGTCCGATCCCACGGGACCATGGAACAAGTGGGCCATCGACGCGGACCGGGACAACGACGTGGTGCAGTCCGACAACTGGGCCGATTTCCCCGGGTTCGGATTGGACGGAAACAACCTGTACGTCAGCGCCAACATGTTCAGCAACAACGATTTCTTCCAATACGGGAAGATCTGGGTCCTCCCCAAGGCGCAGCTGCTGTCGGGTTCATCGAGCATCACCTGGGCCGAATTCCGGAACCCGCCGGGAGCCACCTTCAACTTGCAGCCGGCCCATACTTTCGGCGATGCTCCCGCGGAATACTTCCTCTTCGAGGGATCTTCGAGCCAACTTCTCATGGCCCGGATCGACAACACGTCCGGCACACCCGTGTGGCACGCGCCAACCGCCGTGTTCATCGCGGCATATACCCCCTCGAGCGACCTGCCGGGCGCCCCACAGTCGGGCAACGACAACACGATCCACACGTCGGACACCCGACTTCTGAATGTGGTCTATCGGGCCGGTGCTCTTTGGACAGTCCACACGGTGCAAAGCCCGGCGGCGGTCAAGACGGAGGTCGCCTGGTACCAAATCGACCCCGGTACGACCACGGTCCTCTCCCAAGGACGGATCAGCGACCCGACTCGCTGGTACTACTACCCTTCCATCGGGATCAACGCCAACGGAGACGTCGCCATCGGCATGAGCGGCTCCTCCGCAGCAGAATTCGTCGGAGGGTACTATACGGCCCGGAGGTTTGCGGATCCCGGCGGGACGATGCAACCGGTCTCCCTTCTCAAAGCGGGGGAGCAACCCTATTTCAAGATCTTTACGGGAACCGAGAACCGTTGGGGCGACTACAGTGCGACCGTGGTGGATCCGAACGGAAACCTGCGGTTCTGGACGGTGCAGGAGTACGCGATGACGCACGACACCTTCACCGTCAACAACAATGTTGTCGACCGATCCCGTTGGGGAACGTGGTGGGGATCGTTCATTCTTCCACCACTTTCAGCGCCGTCGGCCCCCATCGGGTTGGCGGCTACGCCCCTGTCGGGATCGATTATCTCCCTCGCATGGACCGATACATCCTCCAACGAGGATAGTTTCGTGATCGAGCGAAAGACAGGGGCCGGTCCCTTCCTCGCCATCGCAACGCCATCGACGAACGATCTCGCCGCGTACACGGATGCATCCCTTGACGAACGGACCACGTATTCCTATCGCGTCAAGGCACGGAACTCCCTTGGGGATTCCGGTTATTCGAACGAAGCCACAGCCACGACACTTCTTGCAACCCCCGCCAATGCCGCTGCCGTTGCCGCATCATCGACGCTGATCAACGTTTCATGGACAGACATGTCGGCTCTCGAAACGGGATACCGTGTCGAACGGAAGACCGGGACCGGTGGTGCATTTATTGTGGTAGCAACTCTTCCGGCAAATACAATCAGCTACGCTGACAATTCCGCATCCGCGGGAACATTCTTCTCGTACCGGATACAGGCTGCGGATAACGTCACACCAACCATCAGCGCCTTTTCCAACGAAGCCTCCGTGACGACACCAGGCCCTCCCGGGGGGGGAGGCGGCGGTGGCGGCGGATGCCTTTCCCTCACCCGATCCGGAGGCGAGGTGCCGTTCGGCACGTCGCTCTACTCCGTCGGGATCCTTCTCCTCCCCGCGTGCGCCCTCGGGTTGCGGCGTGTTTTCCGCAGGCGAAAGGAAACCGTCCCGATCCGGCACCCCCTTTGCTAAGAAAAAGCGAAACGGGGTGGAGGGGACGATGATCCAGGGCGATCCGGGCGCGAGGCTTTCCGTAACCATTTCGAACGGGATGACGGTCGAGGTGCGGCTGGGGCAGAAGGAGGTCAAGATCGGCAGGGGGCACGAGGCCGACCTTCAGCTGCCGGACCCGTCCATATCGCGGCTCCACGCCAAGGTCTTCCGCGTGGGCCGGCAATATTTCCTCGCGGACCTTCGCAGCCGCAACGGCACGCACGCCGACGGAAAGCGGATCACCCAGCTGGCACTGGAAGACGGGAGGATGTTCCAGGTGGGGCCGTTCCGGATCCACTTTCATCGCCCCGTGTCCGGGACCTCCGCGGGCGAGGAGCCGACGGTCCCCTCCGGGACGGCGTCCGCCAGCACCGGTTCCGTCGAAGCGGGACCGGTTCGCGTCCCGAAGCGGACGGAGGCGCCCACGGTCACCTGCGAGGCGCCGTTCGGCCTGATCGGCGGATCAGCCCATGTACGGAAACTGGTCGCGACGATCCGCCGTGTCGCCGCGTCGGACGTGCCGGTCCTGATCGAGGGGGAAACGGGGAGCGGCAAGGAACTGGTCGCCCGGGGGATCCACGACGCCTCCTCGCGCCGGGAGCGCCCGTTCATCGTCGTCAACTGCGGGGCGATCTCGCCCGAGCTCATCGAAAGCGAGCTGTTCGGACACGAGAAGGGGGCGTTCACCGGGGCCACCGCTCAGCGGAAAGGGGCGTTCGAACTCGCCAACAACGGGACGATATTCCTCGATGAAATCGGTGAGTTGCCTCTTGTACTTCAACCAAAACTTTTGCGCGCCCTCGAGCAGAAAGAGGTCAAGCGGGTCGGAGGGAACGACCTGCTGCTGACCGACGTGCGGATCCTCGCCGCCACGAACCGGAACCTCCGGGAGGAGATCGCCCGCAAGACGTTCCGCGAAGATCTCTATTTCCGCATCGGCGCCATCACGATATCGATCCCTCCCCTGCGGGACCGGCGGGAGGACGTGGCCGCGATCGCCCGGCACTTCCTTTCGGAGATGGGGAATCCCGCCTCCGGGCCTCTTCCCGGGCTCTCTCCCGCCGGACTGGACGCCCTCATCTCCCACGACTGGCCGGGGAACGTGCGCGAGCTGCGCAACGCGATCCAGCGGGCCGTGGTGATGGCGGAAAGCGGGGAGCTGACCGGGCCGGATTTCTCCTTCCTGCGCCAGGCGGTGAAGCCAGGCGCGGAACCGGAAAGCCCGTCCGGGCTCTCGCGCTGGGAGCAGGCGGAGCGGACGAACATCCTCGGCGAACTCGCCCGCCAGATGGGGAACAAGACGAAGACGGCGCGCGAGCTCGGGATCGCCAAGTCGACCCTGTTCGAGAAGTTGAAGAAGTACGGGATCCGCACCGCGGAGATCGACCGGTAACCGAACTTAGCGTTCAAAATCCGTACCGTTTTCGCCTCACACGGCCTCCCCCGATTCTCTCATCTCTCTAACCCGCCGATCCGACGCGCGAATACGGAACCCGCCCCGGCCGCATGCGGGTACGCCCCTTGCTCCTCCCACATCCATCCAAATTCACCGCAGGAGGTGGGGAGATGAGAAGGACAATCGGAAAGAACCGCAAGGGGCAAGGGCTCACGGAGTACATCATCATCGTGGCGCTCGTGGCCGTCGCGGGGATCGGGATCGTCAACATCTTCGGCAACCAGCTTCGGAACCAGTTCCACACGATCGTCAAGGCGATGTCGGGCAGCGAAACGGCAACCGTCCAATCGCTCTCTGGAAAAGCCGGAACGGAAGCCAACCAGAAGAACCTTTCCACCTATGCCGGCTCGAAGTGAGCGGGGGGCGGCGATGATCGAGTTTCTCCTCGCGGGGGTTCCGCTCCTCCTTCTGATGCTGGCGATCGTTCAGCTGTCCCTTCTCTGGGCGGGGAAGAGCGCCGTCGACACGGCGGCGCACCTCGCCGCCCGGAAATTCGCCCGCGTCGCCAGGGAAGACTTCCGCAAGGCGCGCGAGATGGCCTTCCTCGAGGCGTTCCAGGTGTGCCGGAACCGGCCCGGGGGGTCGTTCGGATCGGCCGCCATGACCGCCCTCGACGTCACGAAGGACGGCGAACAGGGGGCCAGCCGCGCGGATGCCGGTGAGGCGCTCTGCGTACGCCTGACCCACGGCGTCGAACTGGTCGTACCCTGGATCGACCGGATCCTTTTCACCCTTTGCCCGGGGAAGAAGATCCGCCTCGGGGGCCACTATTACCTGATGCTGCAATCCACACGCTGGGTGACGGTGGAGTGACCATGATCGGATATTTCTCGCGACAGGCGGTACAGCTGCGTGCGGGAAACCGCGGGCAGGCGACAGCCCTCTTCCTGGTCGTCGCCGCCACCCTCCTTGTGGTGGTCTTCGCCTCGATCCGCCTGCACCACGTCGCGGTCGCGCGGGTGGACACGGCGGATTCGGTCGACGCGATCGCCCTGTCGGCCGCCACCTGGGAGGCGCGGTGCCTGAACCTGATCGCCGCGTTGAATGACGGGGCGATCCAATGTTTCCGCGTCATCCGGTGGACGTGCGCGGTGTGGGCGGCGCTGGCCGTTGCCGCGGCCTTCGGGATCGGCGCTCCCGGGTTCGTGGAGTACACCAGGGAAGCCCGAAGGCTCATCGCCGGCTACTGGGACACGGCGCACCTGCTCGTCTCCTGGTCCGAAAAGATCCGAAAGGCTGCGCCGTACCTGGTCCTCGGGGAAGTCGCCGCCCTGTCGAACCGGCGGAACATCGCCGGAATCCTGTTCCCGTTGAACCCCCGCGGTTCGCATGACGGGAAAAACACGCTCGAGCTCCACCTGGCCCCCGGCGCGCCGATCTCCCTCTCGGATGCCATCACGCCCATCAGCGGCGTCTTGAACCAATTGAAGAGGATCCGATTCCTCAATAGCGCGATGAAGACGGTCATCGCGCTGCTCGATACGGCGTTGCGCGGGATCGTCGGGAGCAACAAGGGACCGATCCGGATGCTGGAACCCGAGATCGATTTTCCGGACCGCCAATTCGTCCGGTTCGAGGGAATCCACACGGTCCCCGACCTCCCCATCCCCTTCCTCGACGAACAGGGGAAGCGGCGGGTGTTCGAAGAGGCGACGGCACAACCGTACGGAGGAGGATCGGCGGAGATGACATGGAGATCGAGGCTGACCGAGCGGGGGAAGAAATGAAGAGCCGCCGCAAATCGCCCTGTGGACAATCCCTCGTCGAGACGGTGCTGGTGCTCCCCCTGCTCCTGATCCTGCTCGGCGGAGGGTACTGGTTCTACCGCAACCTTTCGCTCTCCTCTTCCGCGGAGAGCGCCGCGCACGCACAGATGCTGCGGGCTGGAAGGCGCCTGGCGGGGATCGGGCCCCGACTTTCCGGGACGATCCATCCGGGAGACAACGTTGTGCACATCGGGGCGCACAACGATCCACTGATCGGCGAGGTGCCCCCGTTCCGCGGCCTGGCCGGCAGAACGATCGCGTCCGCGGACATCTCCCTCGGAAAAGAACCCGTGGGCGCGTTCCTCGACTTGCCGTCCCACGCTCTCCGCAGGGAGGCGGGAGGCGCTGTGGATTGTTGGGGGAAGGTGACCCCCTCCGGCTCGACGGTCCGGCGGACTGTCCAGGGGATCCTGTTGACGGGGGTGCTCCGATGAACCGGAAGATTCTCACCGGACTCGCCGTGGCGGCAACGCTGTTCGCGTCGCTTTGCCTCGCGGGAAGCGGCAACGCGCGCAGGAAAGAGATCTCCTCGACAAGCCGTGTGGTCATCGACGGCAGATCGTTCGTCTCGGATGAATCCTCGTCGGACGAAGGTACCCTTCTGAAGAGGGAGCTCGCCAGGCTGGGTGTCCGCCTCCCGGACGGCTTCAACCTGCCGGAGGAATCGGGTCCCTCGCACCCGGCGCTCTCCGGCCGGCTGATCGATTCGCGGCCGCATTCCCTCGAGGCGCCCCGGCTCCCCGCCGGATTGACCGCGGAGCACACCCTCCGGATGGAAGGAGAGGGAATGCCGGTCGACCTCGTTTTCGGAAAGCTTGGCACCCCCGGACCTTCCATCCGTTCCCGCCTGCTCTCCTCCGGTTGGAAATCCGTGTCCACCGGGAAGGATCCCGGAGGGACGCAGGTGCTGCAAATCAGTCATGGAAAGGAGACCGGCATTGTTTGCCTCGATGAAGCGGAAGGCACGTTCCTTCTCTTCCGGGAAGTGGGCCGGTAAGGTCCGGACGCTGCTCCCCCTGCTTGCGGGTATTCTCCTGTGCGGCTTCGCTCTGGCCGCTGCCGGACGCAGGGTAGCGACCGTGGAAAAGGAGATCCGCCGGCAGGCGAACCCGGTGGAGGTGGTCGTCGCCTCGGTGCCGATTCCCGCCGGAGAGACGTTCAGTGCGCGAAACCTGGCGAAAAAGGCGATCCCCTCCTCCGGGACGGGGCAGCGCAACGTGCCCGCCTCCGATTTCGAACTTCTGGTAGGGGGACGCGCGAAGACGGCGATCGATCCCGGAGAGCCGGTATTGTGGACCGACGTCGAGGAACCGTTCGACACGGATGCCTTCTCCAGGACCGTCCTTCCCGGCCGGAGGGCGATGACGCTCGGCGTGGACACGACATCGTCGTTCGCCGGCCTGCTGCACCCGGGGGACCGGGTGGACCTGCTCGTCGAACGTTCCGGAGCGAATTCCGCCGACTGGGTTCGGGACATCCCCGTGATCGCCGTGGACCGGGACCACAATCGCCTCGCGCACCCTTCCGAAAAAGAGGAGACGGCCACCGTATCCCTGATGGTCACCCCGGAGGAAGGGAGCCGTATCGCACGGGCCTCCGGGAAAGTGCACTGGTTCCTGCGCAATCCCGGAGACAACGCGGCCGAAGCGCAGGGCCCTCCGGCAAAACCGGTGACGTCCCGTGCCGTGGAGGTCTGGAAAGGCGGGGTGAAGGTTTCGCCGATCCTCGCGGCAAAGGAGATCCACGAATGAGACGCCTTCTGCCGCGCGCCGGGCGCGCCGTCGCCGCCCTCTCGCTGTTCCTTGGCATGGCACCGGGCTCCGTATCCATGGCCTCGGAGACGATCCGGATCCGCCCGGGGTTCCAGCAGATCCTCGAACGGTCGGGCGTGTCGCGCCTTTCCGTCGGAAACCCCGAGATCCTCGAGGCCCAGCCCCTTCCCCGCGACGGTGGAATCCTCGTGGTCGGGAAAAAGGAGGGGGAAACCGACCTTGTCCTGTGGGAAAAGAGTGCGCGGACGGTGTGGCACGTCGAAGTGGGATCCGGAAAGAGATCGATCGCCGAGGATGCCCGGGCGTTCACGGGCGCCTTTCCCGGCGTGAGCGTCGTCGAGGCGGGCGGTTCGGTGATCCTCAGCGGTCCCGTGACGACTTCGCAGGATAAAACCGTGCTCGAAGCGTATGCCCGCTCCCACCCCGGGGTCCACCTGCGGCTCTCCCTGCCCGAGGAAAAGAAAACCCTACTTCTCTACGACCTGAAGATCATCGAGATCAGCCGGGGGGAGACGGCACAACTGGGCATCCGCTGGCCGGATGCGCTACCGGCAAAAGGAACGTTCATCGTGGGAACGGGAAACGCGGGGACGTTCTCAGTGGGCACGGACTTCGAGGCGCGACTGAATCTCCTCATGGCGAACGGAAAGGCGAGAATCCTCTCCAATCCACGCCTGGCGTGCGAAAGCGGCGGGGAAGCGCAGTTTCTCGCGGGGGGGGAAATTCCGATCGTGATCATCACGCCGGAGACCCGCACCGTAGAGTGGAAGACGTACGGCATCATCCTCAAGATCCACCCCACCATGGCGGAAGGGGGAAAGATCCGCACGCGGGTAAACGCGGAGGTAAGCGCGGTGGACCACGGAAGCGGAAGTTCCGACGTCCCGGGATTTCTCACCCGACGCGTGTCCACCCTCTTCTCCACGCCGCCGGGGGAAACGGTGATGCTGTCGGGCCTGGTGAAGAGCGAGATGGCGAAGGACGTCGCCAAGGTCCCGCTGTTGGGGCAGATCCCTGTGATCGGGGAACTGTTCAAGTCGCGCAGCTTCCGCGAGAACCGCACGGAGCTCGCGATCTTCATCACCCCGATCGTTGTGTCCGGGGACGCTGCCCAAGAAGCCGCGAACTGGGAGCGGAAAGCGGAGAAAGAGAAAGAGCACCTTCGCTTCCGGCTGCTGGACTGACGCACACTAATGAGGAGGGATCGAATGAACGGTGACATACGACGTACGCTTCACCAGGCTGTACTGTCGCGCCTCGACGCAAGGAAGACGGGCCTGTCATTTTCGGAGGATGTCGGCCGTTGGAGGGACCGCGCCGAGGAGTACCTCCAGGCGGAGATGTGCGGATCGTCGCTGGGGGAGGCGGAACGGGACGCCTTGCGGCGGGAGATCCTCGACGAGATCTTCGCCTTCGGGCCGATCACTCCCCTGCTCTCCGACCCCGCCGTCTCCGAGATCATGGTGAACGGATTCGAGTCGATCTACGTAGAGCGGGGCGGGTTGGTGTCCCTCCATGGAGGCTCGTTCCTCTCGGAGGAATCGCTCCGCGCGACGATCGACCGGATGGTGTCCAAGGTCAACCGGCGCCTCGACGAATCCTCTCCCTACGTCGACGCCCGGCTCCCGGACGGGTCACGCATCAATGCGATCATACCGCCGGTTTGCCTCACCGGGGCGTGCCTGACGGTACGCAAATTCCGGAAGGAAGCGTTCTCCCTCGAGGAACTCGTCCGAATCGGGTCGGTGGCCCAGGAGGCCGCGGATTACCTGAGTGAGGCCGTCCGGGGGCGGCGCAACGTCATCGTCTCCGGTGGAACCGGCTCCGGGAAGACCACTCTCCTGAACGCCCTGTCCCAGTTCATCCCCGAGGAAGAACGGATTGTCACGATCGAGGATGCGGCGGAGATCCGCCTTCAGAAGCCCCACGTCATCCGCCTCGAAGCGAGGCCGGTCAACATCGAAGGATCTGGTGCCGTCACCATCCGGGACCTCGTCCGCAACTCCCTCCGCATGCGCCCCGACCGGATCATCGTCGGGGAATGCCGCGGGGGGGAGGCTCTCGACATGCTGCAGGCGATGAACACGGGCCATGACGGCTCGATCACCACGGGACACGCGAACACCCCCCGGGACATGCTACGCCGCCTTGAGACGATGGTCCTGCTCTGCGGGGTGGAGATCCCGATCCGCGCGATCCGTGAGCAGATCGCCTCCGCCATCGACGTCATCGTCCACACCGGGCGGATCGCCGGGGGAAAAAGAGCGGTAACGTCAATAAGCGAAATCACCGGCATGAACGAATCGCAGATCCTGCTCCAGGAACTGTTCCGGTGGTCGAAGGGGAACGCGGGGAACGACGGCGCGGGGCGCCTCGTCGCCACCGGTATCCCTTCCCGGTTCCGCCGCGGGGGAGGCGACACGTGGGACTGACGCTCGCAGAAGCGGGGATCTTCGTCCTGGGTGCCGCGCTGATCGCCCGGTTTCTCTTCCGGGCCGCGCTGCCGCATGCGCGAACGAGTTTCGTCTCCGCGGCGAACCGTCACTCCGACGAATTGCGCGAAGAGTTCGTTCTCCTGCCGCCGGCGCGGATCGCCGCCGTTCTGCTCGTTTCCGCCGCCGTCCTCGCGGGGGCGGCACTGGCGGCGACCCGGTCCGTTGCCGTCGCGGCGGCATCGGGAGCCGCGCCGGTTCTCTTCGCCGGCCTTCTGGTCCGGTGGTACCGTAACCGACGAAAACGGTCCATCCTCTCCCAGTTGCCATCGCTCCTCGACCTTCTGTCCGGGCACGTGAGGACGGGGCACAGCCTGTCGGAATCCCTTGCGGAGACCGTCCCCCTGTTGCCCGCAGGAATCCGGGAAGAGATGGCGTGGGTCCTGCAGCAGAACCGCCTGGGCACGCCGCTGGCGGAGGCCCTGGCCCATTGGGAGGAACGCATCCGTTCGGAAGAGACCTCCCTCCTCGTGCGTCCCCTGCGGGCGGCGATTCCCGGAGGGGGGAACATCGTGGACCTGCTGGAGCGCACCCGGGACATCCTTCGGCTCCGGATGCGGACGACGGAGAAGCTTCGAAGCATGACGGCCCAGGCCCGGCTGCAGGCGTTGGTACTGACGCTGCTGCCTCCGGCGTTCGCGGTCGCCCTTTCGAAGGTCGATCCCGGATTCTTTCCGAACCTCCTCGGCACTCCACAGGGAAAAACGATCATGGCGATCGCGTTCCTCCTCCAGGTCCTGGGCTGGATCACCATAAGAAAGATCCTGTCGGTGCGGCCATGAGGGCGCGGGACTTCTTCCTCATCGGTGCGCCGATGCTCCTCGGCGGCGTTTTTCTCGCCGCGTTCCTTCTCCGCACGTGGAAGGAGCGTCCCATCGCGCGCTCCATGCAGGCGTACCGCTCCGCCCATGACCGGCTGACGGAGGGACTGGTCGCGAAACGGCTCCTTCGATTTCCCGGGGCTTGCCTCGTCTCCTCCCTCCGGCACTGGGCGTTCGCGGAACTCTTCTCGCTGCTCGACTTCCTCGCCGTCGTTTCGGGCAACCGCTCCGTATCGGGGTTGGCGGAAGCGACGGCCGCCGCCGCGCTGCTCGGCTTCGGCGTCGCCTGGATCTCTTTGCGCGGAGCTGCGCGGGAGGCGCTTCGCTCGGTACAGCGCGACCTCCCGGTGGCGTGCTTCCTTCTCTCTCTCCTGCTCGAATCGGGAATGGGCGCCTCTTCGGCGCTGCAGGAAACGTCGGGCTCCATCCCGGAGGGGGCCCTCGCGCGGGAACTGGGAGAGCTGGTCCGGTCCCGTTCGCTCGGCGTTCCCCGGGGAGAATCGCTCGAGCGGTCGCGGCGGCGTGTGCCCGTCGAGGATTACCGCCTGTTCCTCAACCATGTCCTCCAGGGGGAGCGGCTCGGGATCGGGCTGTCGCGGAGCCTGCGGGAACTCACCGCGAAGATGCTGGAGAGCCAGGGGCACCGGGCGGAGACGATCGCCCAGCAGGCGGCGGTGAAGATGCTGTTCCCCCTGGTCTTTTTCATCTTTCCCGCCGTGTTTCTCATCATCCTGTCCCCGGTGATCCTCGGCCTGTGGGACAGGCTCGCGGGATGAACCTCATGTATCGCGGGTATCGAACACGGTCATGGGCGGCGCTGGCCGCCGTGTTGCTCCTTCTGTGCACGGCGGATCCTGGATCCGGGGATGCGGAACCCCTCCGGAGAGGGGCCCCTGCCCTCGATTCCGGAGACGCGAAATCCGTCCGGCTGTCCCTGAAGATCTCCGGCGCGAAAAAGAGGAAACGCCAGGTTTCCTTCTACAAGAGTGTGGCGCGGCAGGCGAAAATCCGGCCTACCTGCGACCGGAGCCCGTCATCGGAACGATGATCTTCGGGTTGTCGCCGGGGCGGACGACGATGATCTTCACCTGATCGATCCCGAGCGGCTCGTTCACGAAGCGGAGCCGCTGCTCTCCCGCCGGCAGGCGCACGCCGGTCAGCGGGGTCTCCCCGAGCAAACGGTTTCCGAGGTAGACTTTCGCCCATGGGATCGCCTGGATCGCCTCCACCGTCCCGATCAGGGGCTGCAATTCGGCGCGGAATGACGGTCCCGCCGCCAACGCATCCGCCGGGACGGATTGACGTTCGTACCCGTCCCTCGAAAGGACGACCTTCCGGCCCGCGAGGGAAGCGACGTCGATCTGCAGCGGCGTCTTCCCGATGGATGCACCGCTCTCCAGCAGCACGGACGCTCCCGGGGGATCGGTCACGATCCGGACGAGGCGCGCCACGGGCACGCCTGGAGTCGCGGGCGGATCGGGATTTCCCGGAGCCACCCGGGGAGGAGATTCGCGCAGGGACGATTTTCCCTCCGCCGGAACCGCGAGAGGCACGGCAGGTGAAACGGGGGCAACGACAGGAACCGGGGAGGCCACGGCGGCGGCCGGGACGACGGGCGCCGCATCGATCGTCGGTCGTTGCCGCACCTCCTTCCACAGGAGGACGCCCCCGACGATGACCGCCGCGAACACGGCGGCGGCCCCCGCCTGGACCGTTCTTCCCCTTCCGCCGTACCGCTCTTCCGGTTCCTTGACCATCGCCGGACGCGATTCCGGCTCCGCCGCCGGATCCGGGGCCGTCTCCTCCTCCCGGGGGACGGGGAAGAGGGCGTCCCAGAAATCCGTCATCACCGGAGCCGATGCCGGAGGAGGGCCGACCCGGGCGAGTTCGACAAGAAACCCCGCCGCGCCGGGATATCGATCCGCCGGGAGCGCCGCGACGGACTTCCGCAAGACTCCCGCCACCTCGGGGGAAACGCCGGGAAGCGGGAGTGTCCGCGCATCGAATCGCCGGATCCTGTCGAGGGTCTCTTCCGGCCCGTCCCCTTCGAACAACCTGCGACCGAGGAGCAATTCCACGGAGATCACTCCCGCGGCGAACAGGTCGGAGGAGGAGGTCGCCCCTTCCCCGCGAATCCGCTCGGGCGCGAGGTACCCGGATTTTCCGGCCCGGGTCCCCTCGTCCGCTTGCCCATCCCCTGCCGCGCGGGAGATCCCGAAATCCGTGATTTTCACCGCCCCGTTGCGGGCCACCAGGACGTTCGCCGGGGATACGTCGCGGTGCACGACCCCCTTCTCGTGAAGATACGCGAGGCCCGACCAGAGCCCGTCGACCCAGTGACGCCAGACGCCGGGGGAGATGGGAACTTGGAGTTGACGCGCCTGCTCCGCCGCCTGGGCGAGGTTCCAGCCCTCGACATATTCCATCGCGAGAAAGTGGGCGCCCCCCTCCCGGCCGAAATCGAACACCTGGATCAGGTTGGGGTGGGAAAGGGAAGCCGCGAGCCGCGCCTCTCGGGCGAACAGTTCGCGAAAGCGCGGGTCGTCCGCGTGACGCGGGTGCACCACCTTCAGGGCGACCCGCTTCCGGAACCCCTCCTCGCCCGTAAGCCGGCACAGGTAAACCTCCGCCATGCCGCCCGAGGCGATCCTTCGCAGGACGCGGTATTTCCCGAACCTGTCCGGATTCAAATCCCCCGCCTGCCGTCGTCGATCCCCGGCGTCGTCGACCCCGTCATTCCCTTCGACGGCGGGCGGGCGGGGAACTCCATCTCGAACACGGTCCCCCGCGGCGTGTTGTCCCTCATCCGCACGGTGCCACCGTGATCGTTCGCGATCGCGCTCACGATGGCGAGCCCCAATCCCGTGCCGCCCTCCCGGCGCGAAAAATACGGCTCGAAAAGGCGGTCCCGGTCCCCGGGCGGGATCCCCGGCCCGTCGTCCGCAACGTCGATCCGCGCCTTCCCCGCCGCCTCGTCGTGGGTGCACGTGACCGTAACGCTCCCCCGCCCTCCGAGGGCGGCCGCGGCGTTGTCGAGCAGGTTGGTGACGGCGCGCCGGATCTGGAACGGGTCGAACCAGACGCGCGGGGGACCTTCCCGGCGGAACTCCCAGCGGATCCCCGGATGAGACGTCCGGTACGTGTCCACGACGGTGCGAATCTCCACCGGGAGATCCCCCTCCTCGAGGCGCGGGACCGGCATCCGCGCGAAGCGCGTGAACTCATCGACGAGGTTCTTCAGTGTGTTCACCTCGGAAAGGATCGCCTGCGTGCACTCGGCGAACACGGGGTCTTCCGCGTGCGCCGTGGCGTATTTCCGCTGCATCCGCTCCGTGGAGAGCTGGATCGGCGTCAGGGGATTGCGGATGTCGTGCGCGATCCTCCGGGCCACCTCGCGCCACGCCAGGACCCGCTGGAGGCGCATCGCCTGGGAGAGGTCGTCGAACGCGGTGACCAGCCCCATGAACTCGCCCGCGTCGTCGCGCAGCGCGGTGAGGCTGACCCGGAACGCGATCCGCTTCTCCCCCACGAC
>Ga0214473_10006825_pt1 | contig 13606 bp, 7 predicted proteins | sample RVTome_7_FD_203509 | JGI IMG/M metagenome (GOLD analysis project Ga0214473, IMG submission 203509) | Soil microbial communities from uranium-contaminated site in the Upper Colorado River Basin, Wyoming, United States - RVT98D197 | ecosystem: Environmental > Terrestrial > Soil > Contaminated >...
ACTACATTTATTAAAGTATTTTCTTCATTCCCGGTTTTAATTAATAATAAATATTCTTCCTTTTTATTAAGTGCATTTAAATATGCTTTTGCACTTGCTTCAATTATATCCGTAGAAATTCCTCTTCCTGTAAATGATCTTGAGTTACTTCTGATTCTTACTAAAACTTCACCTAAAGCCTGTCTGCCTGAAGTGACAGAACGAACATTATACGATTCAATTTGCTGCTTTATGCCTAAAGCCCGCTCAATTGCATTAAATATGGCATCGATTGGTCCATCACCTATTGAAGATTCTTCTTTTATTTCATCATCTTTTTTAATTCGTACTACAGCCGTTGGAATTGATGTAGAGCCGCTGCTAATGTGTAAATAATCCAATTCATAATATTCATCTTTATGAGTTACGGAATCACCCATTATAACTCTTAAATCTTCATCAAAAATTTCCTTCTTTTTATCTGCTAATTCTGTAAACGCATCATAAACTTCATTCAGTTTGTCCTCAGTGATTTCATACCCCAATTCATTTAGCCGGACTTTTAATCCGTGTCTCCCCGAATGTCTTCCTAATACAATTTTTGTTTTAGGATAGCCGACCAATTCAGGCGTCATAATCTCGTAAGTATTCCTATCTTTTAACATACCATCCTGATGTATACCTGACTCATGCGCAAAAGCATTTTCTCCGACAATTGCTTTATTTCTTTGGACAATAATTCCTGTGAAGCCGGAAACAAGTTTGCTTGAATTATAAATTTCTTTTGTTTCAACATTTGTTGAATATTTTAATAAATCGTTCCTAACCTTAATAGCCATCACAATCTCTTCCAGCGAAGCATTCCCAGCTCGTTCACCGATACCATTTACAGTGCATTCGATTTGCCGGGCACCATTTTCAATAGCGGAAATTGAATTTGCAACTGCTAATCCTAAATCATTATGACAATGAACACTAATTATTGCTTTATCAATATTCTTTACGAGTTTTTTCAACTGGGCAATTTTATTACCAAATTCAGTTGGCAAAGTGTACCCTGTAGTGTCGGGAATATTTACAACATTCGCGCCGGCTTCAATTGCTGTTTGTATAATTTCAGCAAGATAATTAATATCGGTTCGTCCAGCATCTTCAGCAGAAAATTCAACATCATTACACAAAGATTTTGCATATTTGACTGAGTCATAAGTCATTTTAAGGATAGTCGCTCTTTTTTCAGATAATGACCTTCCATACTTTACATGACTAAATTTTCCCAGAATATGAAAATCAGAAGTGCTTGCAAAAGTATGGATTCTCTTTGATTTAGCCTGTAAAAGAGCTTTGTGGGCAGAATCAATATCCTTCTCGCTTGCTCTTGCTAAACCAGCTATGGTCTTTTCAACTTCAGAAGCAATTAATTTAACTGCTTCAAACTGCGCTGGAGAAGAAATGGGAAATCCTGCTTCAATCACATCAACATTTAGTTTGGCAAGTTGATGGGCTATTTCTAATTTTTCATGAATATTTAATGAAGCGCCTGGTGATTGTTCACCATCACGCAATGTCGTATCGAAAATAAAAATTTTGTCTTCCACATATTCCTCTTTGTATATTAATGCTTTAAGTTAAAACATCGATTTTTTGTTCATTAAAAATTTCTTCAATATTTTTTAGTAAATTTTTTGTGATTGTATCAGTAGATACGCACTTATCATCCCGTCCTGCGATATCTATCGTTCGCCATCCTTTATTCAAAGTTCTTTCAATTCCAAGTTCAATAGCTTCTGCTGCTTTAGTCATACCAAAAGAAATATCAAGCATCATTGCAATCGATGAAATGGTTGCGATTGGATTAGCTTGATTCTTACCGGCAATATCAGGTGCACTTCCATGAACTGGTTCGTAAAGAGCGTACTTATTACCTATACTCGCAGAAGGCAGCATACCTAAACTGCCGGTTATCATACCGGCAATATCACTTAAGATATCACCAAATAAATTTGAAGTTAAAATTATATCAAACTGTTTTGGGTTTCTAACAATTTGCATTGCAGCATTATCTACATACATATGATTAAGTTTTATTGCCGGATAATCCTTGTGTACTTTATTAACGACCTGACGCCAGAATTGTGACACTTCAAGGACATTTGCTTTATCAACTGACGTAACGACTTTTTTTCGTTTCATAGCCATTTCAAAAGCTTTTCTGGCGATTCGTTCAACCTCGTTTTCTTTGTAAATCATTGTGTTCCAGCCTTTTTCTTCATCAATCCCACGAGGTTTACCAAAATAAATTCCTCCGGTTAGTTCACGAAGAACAATAAAATCTGTTCCTTCAATAACTTCCCTTTTAAGTGAAGACGAATTCAACATTGATTTATAAATTTTTGCAGGTCGAATGTTCGCATAAAGTTTCAAAGACTCTCTAAGTTTAAGTAAAGCTGCCTCAGGCTTTAAGTGATGAGGTAAGTCTTCCCATTGCGGTCCACCAACTGCACCCAACAGTACGGCGTCCGAATCGTAACAACCGTTTAATGTAGCTTCAGTTAATGGTACAGAGTGTTTGTCGTAACAATTGCCGCCTATGTCATAAAAGTTATAATTGAATTTTACATTCATCTTACGTTCAATAAGATCTAGTACTTTAATTGCGGAATTACAAACCTCAGGTCCAATACCATCGCCCGCCAATACAGCAATATTAAAATTCATTTTTTCCATTTATTTCTTGTTTACTTTTAATACCCAAGACATCATTTTTCGTAATTCACTTCCTACTTTCTCAATAGGGTGATTTTTATTTTCTTCACGAAGCTTATTTAATTTTGGCTGTCCATCATTATTTTCTTTTATCCATTCATTTGCAAAGGATCCGTCTTGCACTTCTTTAAGGATTTTTTCCATTTCATTTTTTGATTCCTTCGTAATGACTCTATTTCCGCGTGTCATTCCACCATATTCGGCAGTATCGCTAACCGAATAATTCATTCTCGAAAGCCCGCCTTCATAATAAAGATCGACAATTAATTTCATTTCGTGCATACATTCGAAGTAGGCTAATTCAGGCGGATAACCTGCTTCAATCAATACTTCAAAACCGGTTTTAATTAGTTCCGCTGAACCACCGCATAATACTGCCTGCTCTCCAAAAAGATCTGTTTCTGTTTCATCTTTAAAGTTAGTTTCTATTACGCCGGCTTTTGTTCCGCCAATACCTTTTGCCCACGCCAAGGCTAATGCAAGCGTATCCCCTGAATAATCTTGATGTACTGCAATTAAGCACGGTACTCCATTGCCTTGTTCAAAAGTTCTTCTTACTAAGTGTCCGGGACTTTTCGGAGCAATCATCATTACGTTTACATTTTTAGGAGGAACTATTTGTGTGTAGTGAATATTAAAACCATGTCCAAATGCTAATGTGTTACCTTCTTTTAAGTAAGGACCAATTTCTTCATCGTAAACCTTTTTCTGAGTTTGATCTGGTAATAAAACCATTATTACATCTGCCCATTTAACGGCATCGCTTACTTTCTTTACTTCCAACCCAGCTTCTTTAGCTTTTTGCCATGACTTACTATCTTCTCTTAGCCCCACACATACATTCATTCCGCTATCTTTTAAGTTAAGTGAATGCGCATGACCTTGACTTCCGTAACCCAACACGGCGAGCTTTTTATTTTGTAATTTTTCAAGAGATGCGTCTTGATCGTAATATACTTTCATTCGAATTCCTCAGTTATGTTGTTAGATTTTTTTCTTTATTTATTTTTATTTGCTCGCCTCTTTTAAGGGCTACAATTCCGCTTCTTGCAATTTCTTTAATACCGAAGGCAGCAAGCAAATTTATTGAGGCGTCAATTTTATCAGGCGGACCAGTCACTTCAATAGTCAGTGATCGAGCTGTAATATCAACAACATTTCCACGGAAGATATCGTTGATATTTTTTATCTGCTCCATGCTGCCCTTTGGAACACTAACTTTAATAAGAGCCAACTCTCTTTCAATGCGGGGAGAAGTTGTAAGATCGACAACCTTGATTGTATCAATCAGCCTGTTCAGCTGTTTAATAACCTGGTCGATAATTTTATCGTTACCTTCGGTTACAATTGTCATCCTCGAAATTTCCTCGATCTCGGTTTCTCCAATAGAAATGCTTCGTATGTTGAAACCTTTTCCGCTGAATATTGCAGCAACACGGTCGAAGGCTCCGAAGTGGTTTTCAACTAATACTGAAATTGTATGTCTCATTTATATCATCCTTTTTGGATTTAATCTTTTAACCATCATATCGGAAATTGATGCGCCGGAAGGAATCATCGGGAAAACCATATCTTCTTTAACGACTCTAAATTCTACTAAAACCGGACGATCATTCACCGAAAATGCTTTATCTAATAGCGAATCGACTTCGCTTGGATCGTTGGTTGAATATGATTCTATTCCAAATGCTTCACCAACTTTTACAAAATCCGGGTTGCTTGCACCAAGGTCAGTAAAGCTATATTTCTCCTTATGAAAGAGTTCTTGCCATTGACGAACCATTCCAAGAAAAGAATTATTAATGATGAATATTTTTAAGGGAAGTTTATTGAAAGCAGCCGTCACCAATTCTTGTATGTTCATTTGGAAACCGCCGTCTCCACTGATAGAAACTACCGGTCGATCTTTAACTGCGAAGCAGGCACCGATGGCAGCAGGCAGTGAAAAGCCCATTGTTCCTAAACCACCACTTGTTATGTTTGAACGCGGATGATTGTATTGGTAATGCTGCGCAGTCCACATTTGATGTTGGCCGACATCCGTAACGATGACTGCCTCACCTTTAGTTTTTTCACTGATTTTTTCAATAACATATTCAGTTCTTAATCTTCCGTCTTTGTTTTCATATTCAAGTGGGCATTCTTGTTTCCATTCATTTATTTGAGAGAGCCACTCCGTGGTATCTGGCGGAGATGTCATTTCAGCGGCAAGTTCAGCAATAACATGTTTTACATCTCCTACAATCGGAAGATCGACGACAACATTTTTATCAATCGCGGTCGGATCAATATCAACATGAATTTTAAATGCATTTAAACAAAATGTTTCGACTTTTCCGGTTACTCGATCATCAAACCGTGCACCGAAGGAAACTAATACATCGCAATTATCAACAGCCCGGTTGGCCCAATATGTTCCATGCATCCCGAGCATCCCGAGTGAAAGGTGATGAGTTCCCGGGAATGCACCTAAACCTTGAAGCGTCATAGTAACAGGCAGATTATTTTCACCGGCAAAAATTTTCAACTCTTCAGAACTACCTGACATAAGTACTCCGCCGCCAACATACAAAAGTGGACGTTTAGCTTTAGAAATGATTTCAGCGGCTTTCTTAATTTGATGGCTGTTTCCTTTATACGTCGGTTTATATCCGCGTATATCAGTTTCTTCCGGATACACAAATTGACATTTTGAATTAATCACGTCTTTGGGAAGATCGACCACAACAGGTCCCGGTCTTCCGGTGGAAGCTATGAAGAATGCTTTTTTTATTGTTGCTGCCAATTCTCTTACATCGCGTACAAGAAAGCTGTGTTTTGTTATTGGACGGGTAATCCCCACAATATCGGCTTCTTGAAAGGCATCATTCCCAATTAAATGAGAAGAAACTTGACCTGTAAAAACAACAATTGGAACCGAATCCATGTAAGCATCCGCAATTCCTGTAACTGTATTCGTTGCACCAGGCCCGGAAGTAACAAGTACAACTCCAACCTTCCCGGAAGATTTTGCATAACCTTCGGCTGCATGAACCGCGCCTTGCTCGTGACGAACAAGAATGTGTTTCAAAAAATCCACATCGTAGAGGTGTTCATAAATTTTTAGAACAGCTCCACCCGGGTATCCGAAAACGTATTCAACTTTTTCTCTCTTCAAACATTCAAAGAAAATATCTGCGCCGGAAATTTTATCACTTGTGACCATTTTTTATCCTTTAAATTATTAACGAATTAAATTTTCAGTATTGCACCAGTGTTGGCTGAAGTAACCATTTTTGAGTAACGGCCTAAATAACCTTTTGAAATTTTTGGTTTGAAAGGTGCTGATGAGCTAAATCGTTTTTTTATTTCATCATCACTTAATTCCACTTCCAATTTTTTATTTGGAATATCTATTGAAATGATATCACCATTTTTTATTATACCAATTACTCCGCCCTCGGCAGCTTCGGGCGAAACATGACCTATGCAGGCCCCCCTGGTTCCGCCGGAAAATCTTCCGTCTGTAATAAGTGCAACTTTATTCCCTAAACCCATTCCCATAATTGCACTTGTTGGCGATAACATTTCAGGCATGCCCGGTCCGCCCTTGGGTCCTTCATATCTAATTACAACAACATCTCCAGCTTTAATTTCTTTATTTTTTATTCCAAGTAAAGCTTCATCCTGGGAATTATAAATTTTAGCGGGACCCTTATGCACAAGCATTTCTTCAGTAACTGCAGCGGTTTTTACTATTGCACCATCTACAGCAAGATTTCCAAAAAGAATTACCAATCCGCCGCTTTCAGAATATGGTTTCTCAATTTTTCTGATTACATCTTCATTCTTTATAGCGGCATCGTGAATATTTTCACCTAATGTTTTTCCTGTTATAGTTTTTAAATCTGTATTAATCAAACCTTTTCTGTTTGATAGCTCTTTTAAGATGGCGGAAATTCCTCCAGCCTTATCAACATCTTCTAAATGAACATCTGGTCTTGATGGACTGACTTTACAAATGCAAGGTGTGTTATCGGAGATTTTATTGATTTCATTCAAGTCTAAATTAATTCCAGCCTCATTTGCAATTGCCAAAGTATGAAGAATAGTATTCGTGCTACCGCCCATGGCCACATCCAGAGTTATAGCATTATGAATAGATGCTTGAGAGATAATGTCTAAAATTTTTAAATCATTGTTAACCAAGTCGATAATTTGTTTAGCAGCTTTTTTGTACAGTTCATCTCTTTTTTGATCAACTGCTAAGATAGAACCATTGCCCGGGAAAGCAATTCCCAGCGCTTCCATTAAGCAATTCATAGAATTTGCTGTGAACATTCCAGAACAAGAACCGCAAGTGGGGCAGCTTAAATCCTCAAGTATCTTCAGCTCATTTGCGTTGATTTCACCTGCTTGATATTTTCCAACGCCCTCAAAAACAGAAATGAGGTCAACTGATTTACCATCAGGCATGCTACCGGCTTTCATTGGACCGCCGGAGACAAAAATCGTAGGAATATTTACTCTTACTGCACCCATTATCATTCCCGGAACGATTTTATCGCAATTGGGAATACAAATTAATCCATCTAAACGATGAGCTTCTACAACTGTTTCAACTGAATCTGCTATAATTTCTCTGCTTGCTAATGAATATCGCATTCCAATATGACCCATAGCAATGCCATCGTCAACTCCTATTGTGTTAAACTCGAATGGAATTCCACCGGCTTCACGAACTGCTTCTTTTATTTTTCGTCCTACTTCTTGTAAATGCACATGCCCCGGTATCAAGTCGATATAAGAATTGCAGATTCCAATAAAAGGTTTTTTGAAATCATCATCATTCCTGATTACACCTGTAGCTTTAAGCAAGCTTCTATGAGGTGCTTTATCATAACCGGATTTAATAGTATCTGATCTCACAAGTGTCCTTAAAAAATCCAATAAAATACATCTCTTTCGGGTCAATCCCGAAATCTTATTTCATTTTTAGTATTTGTGATTTTTGGGATTGACCTTATGCTTAGCTAATAATTAGAATGCTAAGGCTAATAATAATCCCTAGGAGAATGATATTTAATGGAAGGATGAATAAATCTATATAGCTATCGTAGGCTAAGGTATTTTGCTTAGTGCTGCTATTTGATGATATGTTAGCTATGTGTTTCATATATGATGGGTACAATAATATTATTATTAGAATATAATGTCAAGTTATTTTTTTACATTTTATCCTAATGTTTAATGCTATAAAAATATCAAGAGGAGTAATAAAACTAGTCAATCTCGAGTATTAATTTTCTGTAGATAGAATTCCAGAAACTGTTTACAGTGCTCTTAGGAACATTGTCTCTCAAATAACAAATATGATTACTACTATTGATTTAGATGTCCTATTAAAAACCACTCTCTCTTTACCAGTGAATTCGAATGAAGCAGTTGAAGCACTTTATACAGATTTAAAATTATTGACTTTAGAAACTAATTTTCATATTTTTTTCGAGGTATTAAAATGTTTTTTTTATTCTGATTAGCATAATTGCATGAGCAAAGTAATACAATTATTCAAATCAGAAATACTTCCGTGAGCTGCAAATAAATTAAGGAGCAAGAGCTTATGAAAAAAATGTTACTGCTTGGTATCCTATTCCTTCAGATATTCTCCCTTCAGATCTTGGCTCAAGTTGGTAAAATTACCGGTGCTGTTAATGATGCCTCAACAAACGAAGCATTAATTGGCGCCAACATTCTTATTGAAGGTACTTCCATGGGTGCGGCAACTAATATTGATGGATATTTTGTGATTCTTAACGTTCCTCCAGGATCGTATAATCTCAAAGCATCGATGGTCGGTTATGCACCAAGTGTCTATCAAAATGTTAGGGTAAATATTGATCAGACTACAGAAATAAATTTTGAGCTAACTTCTAGCACATTCCAAACTGAAGAAGTAGTAGTAGTTGCAACAACTCCTATTGTTCAGAGGGATGTTTCTTCTAGCCGTGTAAATCTAAATGTCGCAGAAATTGAAAATTTGCCTGTTTCGAGTTTAACAGGTGTTATCGGTTTGCAGGCCGGTGTAAGAAGCGGATTGGAGATTAGAGGTGGTTCATCGAACCAAACTGCTTTTCTTGTTAACGGAGTTACATTAAGGGATGAAAGAGATAATTCTCCATTTACCGGAATTAGCTATACAGCAATTGACGAAGTACAAATTCAAACCGGCGGCTTTAATGCAGAGTTCGGAAATATTCGATCAGGTTTGGTAAATGTAGTAACCAAGGAAGGTCAGCGGGATAAATATTCTTTTAGTTTAATTTCAAGATATAGTTCCGCTTCACAGAAGCATTTTGGTGCGTCTCCAAATCATCCCAATTCATTCTGGATTCGTCCTTTTGTTGATCCTCAAGTTGCATGGTTTGGAACTAAAGCTATCGATCCTGCCACAGGACTCCCTTATTGGGATGCATTTACTCAGCAGCAATATCCCGATTTTGAGGGCTGGGTATCTGTTGCCGAAAAAACTCTACTTGATAATGATCCATCAAACGATATAACACCTGAGCAAGCTCAAAAAATATTTTTATGGCAGCATCGAAAAATTGTCGACATTCAAGATCCTGATTACGATGTTGATGCGAGTTTTGGCGGACCTGTTCCTTTTGCAGAGGATTTAGGGAATCTAAGATTCTTCGCATCTTACAGGCAGACACAAAGTATGTACTTAGTTCCACTTTCACGTGATGGTGTTAACGATTGGGTTGCCCAGTTAAAATTGACGTCTGATCTTGGGCAAGGTAAAAAAATAATGGTTCAGGGTTTAAGAAGTAATGTAAAAGGTACGAATGATAATAATGCAGGGCTACCTGGAATTTTCAGGTCTCCTGAAAGCATAGGTGATGTGCTTAATAGAGTAAGCTATATTGATGGAAGAATATTTGCAACTGATTATTGGGCACCCAGCTCAATTGATTACACATCATTCGGTGGTAAGTTTACACACGTTATCAACCCCACAACTTTATATGAAATCACTTTAAGTACATTCAGATCTAATTATAGCACTAATCCGAGTTCATTACGCGATACGACCACTTTGTATAATGTTGGCGGAGTTTATATTGATGAAGCTCCCTTTGGTTTTGCTGATTTTCCATCAACCGGAATTAATGGTTTAAGAATGGGTGTTGGTTTCAGTAATTCACGGGATAGCAGCGTTGTAACAGTGTATTCTCTTAAAGGTGATTTTCAAAGTCAAATTGACAAGTACAACAATTTTAAAACTGGTATAGAGATAATATATACCGATAATCGAGTAAATTATGCAAGTGTCGATAAATTTCTCCCTGCTGGTCGATCAAGATCGGTTTGGAGTAATTTTCCAATACGTGCTGCTTTATATGTTCAGGATAAACTTGAATTTGAAGGTATGGTTGCAAATATTGGATTAAGGTTAGACTATTCAGATCCTCAGGGTAGTTGGTACGAATATGATCCATTTGCAAAAGCATTTGCCTCAGAAAATTCGTTAGGATTAGATACACTCCTTAAAAAAATTGATGTTGAAAGGCAAATAAACCTAAGCCCAAGAGTTGGCATTTCATTCCCTATCTCAATTGATAGTAAATTGTATTTTAATTACGGACATTTTAGATCTATGCCTACACCGGAAAACTTATTCCTCTTAAGGAGATTCTCGGATAACAATGCCGTGGCTAGAGTTGCTAATCCAAATAATCCATTGCCAAGAACCATTTCATACGAATTAGGTTTTGAGCAGAATTTATTCGATGAATTTTTATTGAAATTGGCTGGTTATTATAAAGATGTTTCTCTTCAATCCCGGCTTGTAACTTACCAGAGCAGAGATAATAAAGTGAACTATTCGAGATCAGAACCTAATAATTATCAGGATGTGAGAGGATTTGAATTAACATTAACAAAGAACAGGGGAAATTGGGTTCAGGGATTCATAAATTATACGTATGATGTACGAAGCTCGGGTAATTTTGGTTTCGGTACATATTATGAAAGTGCTTCCTTACAACGATCTTATGAAGCAACAACAACCTCAACTTATCAGGAGAAACCTATTCCTCGGCCTTATGCAAATGCCAATATTGATATTTTTACCCCTTCGGATTTTGGTCCAAAGCTAGGAGAAATATATATCTTAGGAGATATTAGATTCGGTTTTACAACTAGCTGGTACGCTGGACGCTACGACACGTGGGCTGGAGGCGGAAGCATTCCTGGTATTGAATATAATGTACAGTGGAAAGATTATTGGAATACCGATTTGAGAGTAAGTAAATCCATAAATATTATGGGTGTTAATCTTCAAATCTTTGCCGATATAACTAATTTATTCAACTATAAATATTTCAATCCTGCCGGTTATGGATTTTTTGATGGCAACGATTTCAATGCATATATGAAATCACTGCATCTCCCGGCAGAGATAGGTGATCCGCTTGGTTATGGCAACATTCCCGGAGATGACCGGCCTGGTGATTATAGAACAGGTCCTTATATTCCATGGGATCCTAATGCAAGTCAAAGCCAAAAAGATGAGTGGACAGAAAATAAATCATATATAGATATGCCCAATCAGGATTATTTCACATTCCTTAATCCAAGAGATATTTTTTGGGGGCTTAAATTATCTTTTGATTTTTAATTTAGATTTTGAGAGGAATCAATGCAAAAAAATAAATTTAATCTAAAATTATTCAATCTTCTTTTTATTTTCGGTTCTATTGCTTTATCAAATATTGCATTTTCTCAGTATGCAATTAAATGGATGTCCGCGGGATCACTGCATAACTGGTATTCTGAAATTGGAAGTGAGATTGAGGTTGGATTTGTAGCTCGACAGCAGTATGGGCTTCAATGGCCTGCTATCTATGCAAACCAAGATATTCAGGCTGCGAAGGCATTGTGGATTGGCTGCACAAATTTCAGCAGCCCCGTTGATCCACAAAGCCCATACAATGTTAAAGTTGTTCACGTTGGGCCAAGAGTTACCGGCGCTGGAGAATTTTTCCCACAAGAATTTAAAATGATAAGTAAATTCGATGCTCCAATAGTTTCTGTAGACGGTGATATCTCCCTAGATAAGAATGTAGAAATTGATGAAGTTGATCCTAATCTCTTTACTGATAGGCTAATTTACAATAAAGTTAATACCCAGCTTGGGATTACAATGACTCGAAGAATATTCCAGTTCAGTCAAGAGTATCATGATAATTATATTGTTACTGAGTATACATTTAAAAATACCGGAATTGTTGAAGACGGTCAGACAATCCCTCCTACAACCTTAACCGGATTATATTTTTACTTTCAGTATAGACTGTCAGTTTGTGCAAATACAAGATATGTTATCGGAAATGCAACCGGGTGGGGAATTAATGCTATGCTCGATGTCAGAGGAGATGGAACAAAAGTAGATCCGCCAAATGAAAATTTTCGCGCTCAATATGTATGGCATGGAAAATATCCTCCATTTACTAATTATGATAACATAGGCGGTCCGATCTGGACGTATCCAGGGAATGGTCTTAATGTTGAAAAAGGTGATACAGTTGGACGTCTTGGCGCTTATCAATTTGCCGGTGTTGTAACATTGCATGCCGATGTATCTGCAACTAATAAAAATGATGATCCTAGTCAGCCTTCAACCACTTCGTACGAAGGATCAGATGAACCCAATACCTCGCAGAATGATGCTTATAACACAGAAAAAATGAAAAGCGAATATGCCTGGATCACCAGAGGTCATTCTCCGCGGCATGCTGAAGTTGTAGAACCTTCTGGCCTTCCGGGCTTTTTAAGTCCTACAAAAGATCCGGCGTTAGGAACTCCAGGTGGTTTCTCTAATGCAAATGGCTATGGTCCATATACTCTTGCTCCTGGTGATAGCATTGTGATTGTTCTTGCTGAAGCTGTATCAGGTATTAGCCGCGAACAAGCAACGACAACTGGAATGCAATACAAAAATGGACAGATAAGCGCTCTTCAAAAAAATACTGTCGTCTTTCAAGGACGTGATTCACTTTTCCAAAGTTTCAGAAGAGCAATTGCAAATTATCAATCTGATTACAAAATCCCATCAGCACCATTACCACCAAAAATTTTTAATGTAGATGGACTTGGAGATAGAATTGCATTAAGCTGGGAAACATTTGATGATCCAGGTTCGAATTTAGAAGGATTTGAAATTTATAGAGCTGTTGGAAAACCAGACAGTACTTACACATTAATTCATAGTGCAGGCTCTGGTGATAGAAACTACGATGATGCCACAGCAATAAGGGGACTTAATTACTTTTACTATATTGTTTCAGTTGGCAGTGCAGCATCAAACACTGGTGTTGGATTGACCCCACCTGGTAAATTAAGAAGCAGCAGGTATTATACTCAAACGTATGACGGAGCTGTATTAAAAAGACCATCAGGAGACAGCCCTTATGCGGCAAAACTTAAGGGAAATAAAGCCGGTCCTTTTTATATTAAAGCCGGTGTAAATGACAAATTAAAAATAAAGATAGACACAAGCAGCGCAGTTAACATTACGATACCTGCAGACTCAGTGGCAGTTGATACTATACAAATAAATACTATTGTAGCACTAATAAATCTCGAATTAGGTATGAACGTCGCCTATGATAATGGTTTCGGATATCTTTGGTTCACTTCTCCCTCGGTCGGTGCAGATTCAAAAATAGAAATTCTTGATATTTCTGAAAGCGCATATTCGACACTTGGATTGAATGTTGGAACCGTAAGCGGGGGAAAACCAACTGCTCAAGAAGCCCTAGACAATATTAGAGTCGTTCCAAATCCCTACAATATATCAGCTGCTAAAGAATTG
>Ga0214473_10006826_pt1 | contig 13604 bp, 9 predicted proteins | sample RVTome_7_FD_203509 | JGI IMG/M metagenome (GOLD analysis project Ga0214473, IMG submission 203509) | Soil microbial communities from uranium-contaminated site in the Upper Colorado River Basin, Wyoming, United States - RVT98D197 | ecosystem: Environmental > Terrestrial > Soil > Contaminated >...
CTACAACTACGCGACGTCCGACCTGGCCACCATTCTGCACCGCGTGGAAGCGCTGGGGGCCAGGCGGATTATTTACGTCGTGGGTCTGCCGCAGAAGCTGCACTTCGAGATGCTCTTTGCCGCCGTCAAAGCGTTGGGGTGGGTGGGCGACGAGGTGGCCCTGGAACACGTCGGATTCGGGAGCATGTTGGGGGCGGACGGCCGCCCCTTTAAGACGCGGGAGGGCGGAACGGTCAAGCTCAAGAGCCTGCTGGATGAGGCCGTGGCGCGGGCCCGGGCCGTCGTGGAGCGGGTGGGTGACGACGATCACCCCCGACCGCGTGACCTGACGCCGGCTCAACGGGAGGAGATCGCGGAGCGGGTGGGGATCGCGTCCATCAAGTACTTCGATCTATCGCACGCGCTTAACACCGACTATCGGTTTGATTGGGACACGATGCTGAGCCTGGAAGGGAACACGGCCCCGTACATGCTTTACGCGTATGCGCGGATTCGGTCCATCGGAAGAAAGGGCGGGGTCGATTTCACCGACCTTCCGGCGGACGCACCGATTCGCCTGGAACAGCCGGTGGAGATCGCCCTGGCCCGGCAACTGGTTCGTTTCGCGGAGACGTTGGACGGCGTGGCGCGGGACCTGAAACCCAATCTGCTGACCGATTATCTGTTTCAATTGTCGAAGGCGTTCAGCCGGTTTTACGATAAGAAGCTGGGCGTTCGCGTGATTGACGCGACGCCGGAGGACGTTCGTACGTCGCGGTTGCGTTTGTGCGATTTAACCGCCCGCGTGCTGCGAAGAGGTTTGGGAATGCTCGGCATCGACACGGTGGAACAGATGTAGGGTGGAGCGCCGACCGATGGTCGGACCAGCGGATCTCTTTCGGAGCCGCGTTCTTCAGTTGGCGCAATACGGCGACGCCGACGCACGAATCAGAACGGTAGTTCGGTCGCGCGGCTTAAACCGCGGGGCTCGGGAAGGCGCTTCGGTCGCGCGGGCTACAGCCCGCGACTCAGGTTAAAGACATCCTTCGATTTACACGCCGACGTAAGGCACCAGGGCTATGAAGCGGGCACGCTTGACGGCCAGCTTCATCGCCTTCTGTTCCTGCGTGTTGGTGCCCGCCCGACGACGGGACATCAGCTTGCTGCTGGAGGTGAGGAACTTGCGAAGCAAGTCCACGTCCTTGTAGTCAATGAGCGGACCGACCCAACCGGGTCCGCCGCGCTCCGGAAAGCGGCGCCGCGTTCGCGGACCGCCGTTGCCGCCAGCGCTTCCGCCTCTTCCTCTGGAACCAAACTCCATCGTATCGGCCATGCGTTTACCTCGAATGTCCAACCTCATTCACCGCGTCGACAGGGACGGCTTTCTTCGACGCCTTCATTACGGCTTCAAACTCCTCCGGCTCGGCGATCCGACTCTCGGGAACGAGCAGGATCGGGATCCCTTCGCGGATCGGGTACTTTCGCCGGGATCGTCCGTCGGTGGAGTAAAGCCAGCCCTCATGCTCCACGAGCGGGGCGTGCGTTTCCGGGCAGACCAGCAAGGCCAACAGATCCGGATTGATTTCACCCATGCCGGCCCAACCCGCCCCATCGGGCAAACTCCCAATGGAAATCACCAACCGCAGAGTATACCTCCCCGTTGGCGGACCGCAATGTCTCGCCCGAACCCGGTTAGTTTGAGCGAAACCAAGCTGCGACGATGCCCAAGAAGGTAGCGAGAATGAGTCCGGAAACCGCCGTCGCTATCAGGAGCTTCTGCCTCAGAAAGTACGCCATTATGCCCTCGATCAGTTGAGTGTTTACCGCCGGGCCTTGCCTTTAGCCGGCCGCTTGGGCTGGGCTTTTTGGGCGTTCTCAGCCATTTTCTGGAGCTGGGCAAACCAGGCCTGTATTCTTCCTTTAGGCTTCGGTTCCTCCCAACGGTCCGCCATTCTCCTCGGTCCACCGGACTCCGCGGGCGTTTTGTGCAGGGTGCCCGCAGCCTCGCGGTCCTTGATGTGTTTGCGAATGCGATGTTGTTCGATGGTCCCGAAGAGGGAACTGAACATGATGTAGAGGTTCAGGCCGCTGGGACCATTGTAGAACAGGATGAGCATCATGATGCTCATCATGGGCATCATCTTCTGCATCATTTCCTGTTGCTGGCGTTGTTGATCGCTCATGTTGGGGTTGGGGGCGGGCTTGGGTTGCAGCTTCTGCTGGGTGTACATGAACAGGGCGACCAGAATCGGAAGGAGGTTGAAGGCGGCGACTTGCCAGCCGACCAGTGGGATGGTGAAGGGCGCAGAGAAGGGGATCAAGGCGTCCGGGGCGGTCAGGTCTTGAATCCAGGTCAACCCCCAGAAGGCCGGCTCGTGGCGCATGTGGATGTTGTTGCTCAGGCTCAGGAAGAGCGCGACCCAGATCGGCATCTGAATGAACATGGGCAGGCAGGTAAGCATTTGAGAGGCGGGGTTGATGCCCTGCTCCCGGTACACCTGCATGGTTTCCTGCTGGAGTTTGGCCTTGTCGTTGGCGTGTTTCTTGCGGATTTCCTCCAGCTTGGGGGCGAGCTGTCCCATGCTGTGCTGCATACGCACCATGTTGACCTGCCCCTTCTTGGTGATGGGGTGGAGCAGCACGCGGACGATCAGCACGAGAATAATGATGGCGAAGCCGAAATCGCGGGTGACGACGTAGAGATGGTTGAGCAGCCAAACCATCAGCTCGACGAGCCAGGTAAACGTACACCACCCGAATCCCTGGGCGATCTGGAAGTAGTAATTTCGCTCCTGATACGCGGCGACCTGGTGGAAGGAGATGCCGTCCTTTTCCCCGAGATAGACTTCCGTCGGATAGCTGAGGGCGGAGCGCGAAGCGATGGTCTCGGGCCGGGAGACGAAACGCACGGTTACGTCGCTCGTGGTGAAGGCGTCGCCGTCCAGGTCGATCGCGGAGACATCCGCGAGATAGGGCGCGGGTCCGCCCGCCTCACGGGCCAGGGGGGCGATGGTACAGGTGAAATATGTATTGGCCGTCGCCGCCCAGGAGAGTCGTTGCGTTTCCCTGTCCGACGGAGAGAAGAGTTTGATCGGCCTGGTGGGATCGCGGCTGGCCTCGGTTTTCAGCTTGCGCATGCCGTTGACCCGTTCGCCGTCGAACACGCCCCAATCCACGTAGCGGTCGTCGCCGCGTGTTCCGGCCAGCGGCACGCCCACGCCGCCGCGCGTGGTCAGCACGACGCGAAGCGGTTGATCGGCGAGATTCTCCACGCGCAGTTGGGTGAACAGGTCGTGCCGACGCGTCGAGACCGGTTGCACCGGCAATCGATAGGTGCGGATGAGCCGAAGGGCCGGGACCCCATTCTTTTCGATATCCAGCCGAAACGTGGCTTGTTGGCCCTTTTCGCCCTCAGTCTCGTAGGGTTCGAGTTCGTCGACGTGCCATCGTTTGTCCGCCAACGGCAGCACGGTTCCCTCAATGTTGATCTGCTCGACGGCGAGCGAGCGATAGCGGTCGTCCACCGGTGACAACAGCGTGTATCGCTCGTCGCTTCCCAGGGTCGCGGCGTGGTCGGTCATCGCCGCGGTTTCGATGGACGCCCCCACGTTGGAAAGCAGCAGGCGCATTCGATAGGGCGCGGCGTCGTAATCTTTCCGGCTGGAGGGGGGCGTCGGTGGATCGAAACCCATGATGAGGATTCGAGCGTCCGGCGCCTCTTCGATGGTGAAGCCGTTGAAACGATCCGCAGGCGGCGCGGCGGGGTCGACGGCGTCGCCCGGAGGCGGGGGGGTCGGCAGGCCGCTTGCCTCCGTGACCGCGGGAGGACCTTGCGATGCCGCCGGCGGGGGCGCGGTCGGGGTCCGGGGGGGAGGCATCAGCTTCGATGATCCCCAAAGCACGAGCACGAAAACGGCCGCGCTGAGCAGGAGGTTTCGCAATGTTTCGTGTTTTTCCATCAACTTGATTTCACAGGAAGCGCTGGGATCGCCGCGACGATTCCCCATGGAGGCGAAGGACATCGGCGCCAAGCGATGCTCCGACGCATGTTGAGCACATCATCAAGAAAAGGGCCGCCGATCACCGCCCTTCGAACAGCCGCGTCCCCAGGAAATCATCGAGTTCCGGCGTGTCGTAGATGCGCCGGGCGGCCTTTTCAATGTCGTATTCCACGCGGACGAATTCCAGGGTGACGCAGTATTCGTCCTCGCCCACACCGGGCGGCTCATAGCCTTCGGGATTCTCGCCCTTCTCGTAGACGACCACATAGCAGGAGCGCGGATCGCGGTCGCGCGGCTGTCCGACGCTGCCCACGTTGATGATGGCCTTTTCGTCCTGCGTGATCGAGTAGATGCCCAGATCGGGAAGCTCGTCCGGCGGATCAAAGCAGGGATCGTCGAGAAAGACGCCGGGCACGTGGGTGTGCCCCACCAGGCAGGCCATGTGCCGGTCCTCCAGCCGTTTGAAATTATCCAAAATCTTGCCCGGATTCGTGTACACGTCCTCTGGAAAGAGATATTCATTGACCGGTCGGCGGGGCGAAGCGTGCACCATGAGCAGCCCGTTGACCTCGTGGCGGATGGGCATGGTCCCCAACACTTCCCACCGGCGGTTACGCTTGCCGGCGTTGGGTTCATCCTCCAGCACCTGGCGCGTCCAGTACGCGGCGCGTTCGGCCCCGACGTTGAAATTGGAGGGCTCGAAGAACACGGCCTGATCGTGATTGCCGCAGAGACAGATTTCACAGCGCTCAATCACGTGGTCGAGGCATTGTTTGGGGCTGGCGCCGTATCCGACGACGTCTCCGAGGCAGAACACCTTTTTGATGACCCGGCGCTCAATGTCGGTGAGGCACGCCTCCAGCGCCTCCACATTGCCGTGAATGTCGGAAATAACCGCGAACAATCCGGTGCCACTCCCCGCAGGCGGCAAGCGACGCTCTCCGGTGCGTCCTTTCCGCCGTCTGGATTCCTTCCCTCTGCCGTTTCGGCGACTCTACGGGCGGGTGAAAAACCCGTCAATGGCTGGTGAATCCGCGTCCCCGTTCGCGATGGCCCGCGTTGGCGCGGCGGCGGACTGGTGCTCGGTCACACCTGCATTGATGGCTTCGCACGTGGCGGCAAGGGGCGATGGCCAGGGCACGGGTCCGCGTGCCGCAAACCCATGCCACCCGCGCGAATCCATGCCCGCCTTCAAACGCCGCTTGGCGAAGCACTCGATGGTTGAATTGGTATTCTCGTTAAACGAAGACGCGCGTGTCACCGCCTGCACGAATTTGTATGATGTCACATTCGATGCGAAAGGGACCCCATGCGTAACGGCTTTCGACTGGCGATTGAAACATCGACCGCGATCGGGTCCGTCGCCCTCGGTCGCCACGAGGAGGTGCTCGAAATCCGTTCGCTCCAGGAACCGCGAAATCATGCCCGCGGATTTCTGCCGCTGGTGGCCGAGGTGTGCTCGAAACAGGGCGTTACTTCGCAGGACATCGAGATGATTTTTGTGTCCGCCGGTCCGGGGAGCTTCACCGGTCTTCGAATCGGCGCGACCGCGGCCCGAATGTTGAGCCTGACGAGCGGGTGTCGCCTGGTGGCCGTCCCGACGCTGGCGGTCATCGCCCAAAACGCACTTCAGGTGAAGTACACGGCGCCAGTCAAGGCGATGGCGCCGCCAAGCCGTGTTGTAGTAGTCCTGGACGCCAAACGCGGCCACGTTTTTACGGGGGCGTTTCGGCTTGAGGAGGGGAGATATGCGGCCGAGGGAGAACCGATCGAAGCCGAACCGCTGAGCTATTTAACCGACCAAGTCAAACGCTTTGGATCGTGCGCCGTGTTGGGCGAAGGTGTGTTTTACCATCGTGACGCTCTGGCCGCGTCCGGCGCAACGATTCTGCCCGATTCCGCTTATCCGCCTCGTCCGGAGGTCGTTTATCAACTCGGATGTCGGTTGGCCGCGGAAGGCAATTTCGTCGATCGCCGATCGTTTGTGCCGATCTACGTTCGCCCGCCTGAGGCGGAGGAGAAGTGGACGGCACAACGCCGGAGCAGCCCGCCCTAAACCGCGGATCCGGTCCAGATCACTGGAATCCCTTTGTTTGGGCTGATTCACTCATCCGGTGAGGGCGGGATGAATCCCTGTGTCATTCCCGTTGCAGGCTTCGGAGAATCAAAGCTCCATCAAGGCAAGAGTTGACCATCCACATCATGGCGAATGGAGTAGCCTGACGCCGGCGATTGAGGATCGGGACGATTCGCTTTCTTAGAGGCGGATGGAAGCACACATAAGTCACTATGAGAAAGACATTTGTAACAAACGTGCGATTTTCGCGCGCTTTTTTTGGAATGAGGAGGGCGGCGTGCCTATTATCGGACTGGGGCGCCGACCCTCGTGACGTCGCGGTTACGAACCTGGCTCTTCCCGATACCTAGGTCGGTCGGCGCCCTCTTCTTAGATCACGTCCCACAATCGCTTTTGACGTGATGATCAGGTTCTTCCGCTCCGCCAACAGGAGGAAGGCGCGAAGGACGTGCGTCAGGCCGCGGAACTCGCCATGGCCGAATGAGTGCCAGGAGCGTGTCGCTTCACGGCGACAACCGTGATGTCGTCTGAATCTTCGTGGCCTGCCCGCCGATCGGAAATCAACTGCCGCAACGAGGATAGTTCCGAGGCCAGGTCCAACGAGACTTGACCGTTTCTCCGGCCTGGCCAGGGAGATGCTGACTTCGTCGGGTGATGCGATGCGTCTGGCGATAGCGCGTCCAGCCCGTCCGTATGCAGGAAGAGCGCGTCGCCGGGATCCAAATGGATGCTGCCCACCTCGAAGGCTGCGGATTCCAAGGCGCCCAAGAGCGGGCCTTGGGTGATCATCCTCTCGACGCGGCCGCAGCCGCGAAACACGAGGGGATACGGGGCCCCCGCCCGGGCGAATCGGAAGACGTGCCGGCGCTCGTCGTACACGGCATAGATCGCGGTGACGAACTGGCCGTCCTCCAATCGGGAGGCGAGTAGCGCCTCGTTGACCCGCGATAGAACCTGCCCGGGTCGAAGGGCACTTGCCGCGCCGCCGCACCCGCCGGGATCGCGAAGCGCCAGTCGGATGAACACCGACAACAGACCGGCGGGAAGACCGTGACCCGTGGCGTCGGCGACGGCGAGGGCCACATGGGATTCGTCCAAGCGAACGATCTCGTAGAGGTCGCCGCTGACCTCCTCGACGGGAAGAAAAAGGGTATCCAGATCGGCGTCATGGAGGCGAATCGAGGGCGATTGAAGGGCGCGCTGCATCGCGGCGGCTCGTTGAAGCTGCTCGTTCACGTAAGTCAGCCGGGCGCGGTGCCCCTCTTCGCGGTGTTCCAATGCGACGAGGCGATGTTGAAGCGAATGGAGCCGATTCCGAAGCGACGCGATTTCGGTTTGTTGCTCTTGCAATCTCTCAGCCGGGTCAAGGAGAAGGCCGGGTTGTCGATCGAGGGACGCGGCGGGGGGGCGACTTTCCGCGATGAAGGTGGGAACCGCCTCTCTCATCATACCCGACGCCTCGCGAGATCGTGTGGGGCCGTCGGCCCGCGACTCGCCCCGACCCATGGCTGATCCGTCTATCCGATTTTCGGATGGGCCTATCGCCGGCTGAAGTTATGAACCAGGAGATAAGGAAGACCGGATGATCGGCGGAATCAAAAACCGGCGAGCACCAGCGCGCCGATGCGATCGGGGTCCGTCGGCGTGGATCTCCGGCGTGCGAGCTGCAAATAGATTGTCGCGGCGGGATCATCGGGGCGCCGTTTTCGATAGGCCTCGAAGCCTTTGACACACTCATCCCATTCGCAGGCCTGATAATCCCGCACCGCCCGCTCAAAGCAACCCATGATGTCAGCGTCCATGGCGGGCAGGTCGGCGGAGCGACCTAGAAGTTCGTACGATTCGACCGGCTGGATCTTGCCGGGTAACACGAGGCGACCGAGATAGCGAAAGGCAAATTCCGCGCCGGCGGCCTCTCGCGTGTTGCGATCCACCAGCACCGTGGTGCCCAGGGCCTTATTGGCCGCCTCCAGGCGCGATCCCACGTTGACCGTGTCGCCGATGCAGGTGTAATCCAGCTTCGAATCGCTGCCGTAATCGCCGACAAAGACTTCGCCGGTGGACAGGCCGATGCGCATGGAAAGAAGCGGGTGCGACGCTTCCGCGCCGCGCGAGGTGTTCAGGTCCGCCAACGCATCCACGGAGGCCAGGGCCGAGGCGCAGGCCGCCTTGGCGTGCCGCTCGCAGGGAAGAATCGGGGCGTTAAAGAACGCAAAAATGCCGTCGCCGATGAATTTGTTGATGAGCGCTCCATGCTCAATCAGCACGCGGCTCATTTCGCCCAGATACGGGTTGAGCAACTCCCGCGTTCTCGCCGCGCCGAGTCTTTCGCTCAAGGGCGTGAATCCATACAGATCGCTGAAAAAACAGGAGACCGACGCGAGGCGCGGGGTGAAATCGGCGGCGTCGGCGCGTTCCGCGATGCGCCCGGCCACCGCGGGCGAGGTGTATTGCGACAAGGCACGTTGAAACTCGCGCCGGGCGCGCTCCTCGGTGAACTGTCGAAAAACCGCGACGCACGCCCACACCGCGGCCGTGGTTCCCGCGACGGGTAACATCGCCAGATGGTAGTCTCGACCATAGAACGTTGCGCCGCCGATCGCCAATAAGGAAGCGACGATCAAGAGCAAAGCCCCAGCACTGAACAGCGGTCCGCGTCGTGCCGTCCACCAGGTGATGATCCACCCCGCCGCCAGCGTCAACAAGGTGTTGACCGCGGCCGGTGCTCGAAAGGCCGGTCGATTCCGCAACAGCATGTTCATGACGTTGGCGTGGGCCATGACGCCGGGCACCGCCGGATAAGCGGGCGCGGTCACCACGTCGGCCACTCCCGACGCGGTGAAACCCACGAGGCAGATTCGCTCTCTAACCATGGATCGCAACTTGTCGAAGAGCGGGCCATTTCGTTGCCTGATCGATGCATTGAGGGCGTCGAATTTCTTGACCAGACCGCCCTCGACCAGGTCGTCGTAAAGCGCAACCACCCGGTCATGCATTTCTTTTTCCTCGGCGTCGACGGGAGTTTCGTTGTGCCGAAGTTCATACGCCCGCGTGAGCCAGACGAGGGCCTCCTGTTCGAGTTGCGCGATGGCATCGTCGAGTTCGATGGAGGCTTGGTCCTCCACGTACGGTGAGGCCTGCTCCGAACCCCGCCCTGATTTCCTGCGTTCGATGCGTTGGTGGATGAGTCTAATATAATCGGCGTATTCGCCCGGCGTGTCGGCGTGGCGGAGCTCGACCAATTCGGCCGCGGGCAGGCGCAACCGTTTTTCATTCTCCGCTATCGCCTCCCGATTCAGCGCCACTTCCAACACCGCGGCGGCGGATATGTGCTGGAAGGAATTGCGCCAGTCGCGTGCGTCACGCGGCACGTGCCAGGAGATCGGCGTCAGGCCTTCGGACGATAGGGGAAACGCCGGCGATCCAGCGTCGGCTCCCGTACCAACCAGACCGTCGTGCCACCGGAAGTCGTTCCCGTCCAGGGAAAGGGCGTCCAGGGCCGCAAGTGCGCCCAGTTGCACCAACATCCGGCCTCGGTAATCGGAAAGAAGCGGAACGTCGCGGACCACGCCGCCCGTTTCCTCGCGCGGAAACGAGACAAAGCCGACGCCGCGAGCGACCTGAGCGAATAGATCGAGCGGGGGAGTGATTTCGCCGGCGCACGGAAGCCGTTCGCGCAAGGAGGTGGGAACCTGAGGCCCGCCGTCCATCACGAATCGAAGGGCCCGTTCGACGTGGTAGGCATAAAGCAGATCGGTGCGATCCGCCGATAGGTGATCCTCCGGTACGTCCGCCAGCGTGGCGACGAGGAACGACGGCCAGGTTCCGTCGGGGTGCGACGTCAGAAACGTCTCGGCCAGACGCGCCGCCGCCGCCCGCTTGGCCCAGGGAAGGTGCGCTTCAATCGTCGCTCGATCCAACGAGGTGTTCTCGATCAAGATTTCAACGGGCAGGTCAAAATCACTCCATAGCCGATCCATCAACCGTGCGCGGTTCACCAGCGTGTCGAGGCCGAACCGTTCCGCGACGGACGGCTGACGCAGCGCCGGAAACAGGGTGCACAGGCGATCAAGAACCTGGTCCGGCGGCGGCTGTAAAGCTCGATCGCCGCCCACGAGATCGAGCGCCTTGTCCCAAATGGCACGGGGATTGAGCCCCGGCGCATAAGACTCGAAGAACGTAGCCAGATAGACGTTCCCCGCCCGCCGAATGGCCTCGCGCAATTCCTGGTCATCATCAATCAAGGGACCCGGGGGCGGACCGTCCCACGGCGGAAACGCGGCCCCCGCCTCGTGCGGTTCGCGGAAGCCGGCCGGGTCCAGACGCGGCGGCGTCGGCTCGGACAGAACGATGTCCAGAACGACGGACGCGGCGCCGGCTTCGTGAAGCACGTCGATGAGCTGCGCGTACCGACGACGAGGCCAGGGCCAGTCTCCCATCGCGCGGAGCGAACCGTCATCAATGTCCACGAGCAGGATTCGCGGATCGGCCGGGACCGAACTGAACCGGCGGACGTGCCAATCGAATCCGATTTGATCAAGGCCGTGAAGCGCGCCCGACCAGGTCGCGACGGAGGCGATGACCGACATCGTCGCGCCGAGGGCGCAGGCGATGATGCGCACGGATGGCGTTCGCCGAGGCCTCATGATCCGGTCCCCGTACCGGAAGGGGTCCGGGGGCGCGCGTCGTTTCCCCGGTGACAAACCTGTGGCACGAACTTCGCCGGTTTCACGGTTTCCTTCGCAACGGCATGGGAGGGGTCGCTCAAGCGAATTGCGCCATGACGTTTTTCGGGAGGCGCCCCTCGGCGACGAGAATATCCAGCGCCCGCCGCGCGGCCTCCTGCTCCGCCTCTTTCTTGCTCGGTCCCCAGGCGCTGGGAAACCGTTCCTGATGAATGACCACGCACACTTCGAAACACTTGCTGTGATCCGGACCCTGTTCGTCGAGCGTCTCGTACCGCGGCGTGGCCAGCAGCCAGCGTTGCACGTGTTGCTGTAAGGCGGACTTGTAGTTTTCTCGATTGTCCGGTCGGGCGCAGGTTTCAATATGCGCGGCCGCGGTGCGGAGAATGAACGCCTTGGCGGGTTCGAATCCCGCGTCCAGGTAGATGGCCCCGATGACGGCCTCATACACCGCGGCGCGCAATGACGTGGGCAAGCGAAGTTCCGCGTCGATGCCGTTGCCCAGAATGAGCAACTTGGTCAGCTCGATTTCGTCGGATATCAACGCGCAAACGCGACGCGACACGACGTTGGACTTGACCTTCGTCAGGTCGCCTTCCATCCAGTCGCCGAATTGGCGATAGAGCGTTTCACAAACGACCGCCCCGAGAATGGAGTCGCCCAGGAACTCAAGACGTTCGTTGCTCTCCACGCGCGTGCCCGCGATGGAGGAGTGCGTGAGCGAGGTGATTAGCAAGGAAGGGTCGGAAAACCGATGGCCGAGCAACTCCTCGGCGCGCGCAACCAACTCGAGGCTCATGGCTGAATCCCACAAGCCGGTGGCGAAACCCGCCGTGGCACGATGCACGCCGACGCGCGTCCTTCGCCACAGGCTGGCGAATCAAGTCCCCCCATCTCCTGCCGTCCCATCATCAGGAGACGGCGACGGCAAGAAGGGAAACCACAACAATAGCTAGCTTATCATCGGCAGGCGAAAAGATCAAATTGAGCCTGGGCGACACTCCCCCCCCGCCTTCGTCCCGATAGGTGTTCCGGACGAGCGAATTCGATTCCTAGGGACGAATACCCCTCCGGCTGGGCGGCGTCGTTTCACTTTGAGAGGGGAAGCGGAGCCGGTATCCCAGTGAATGGTGCCATCGGTTCCAGAAGGGTGAGCTTATCGGAAAAATTGCGGGTGACGGCACGGAGGTCTCCTACGGTCCCGCCCCGAATCGCTTCACGCCATGGTTTGCCACCGCAATGGCTCCAGCGAACGGAGTCCGGAGTGTCACATCATGGCACTTAAACGCCGCGTACCGGCCTTGTTTCATTCGCGGGACGGGGGAAAAAAGAGGGCCCGGTGGGGTGGACCGGGCCTTAGGGAACCGTCCAATGGGGGAATTGGACGGTGAGTGATCTTTCAGAAAGCGACCCGTACTCCCTCAAACGTAAGGGAAGGCACGATCGCCGGGTACGCTGATTCAAGGTTTTACCCCGTTGCGCCCTTTGCATGGTAGCAAGTCCTGGGCAAAGTTGAAAGGGGGACAAGGGGACTTTTCACACAAATCTGCTTGGTAGGTGCGGTTCATTTATCTCGTTCGCCCAGACCCAAAGGCCGAACGCAGTGCTGGGCAGCCTTTCTTAGGGCGGAAATCCGCCTGCGGAGTTGGGAATATGGGGAAGATGACTAAGAGTGAAAGAATTCGATGGCCTTCCGACCCCGCTGGCAAAGCCTCTCCACTCCATTCCATGGTCACACCCAGGATTCTCTGGTTTGACATGCCGTCCGCGGCGTTGCTATCCTGAGTCTGGTTATCGGAACGCCGGTTGGAAAGCGCGGCCTCCCGATCCCGGATCGGGATCTGGCGTTCCTTTTCGACGGTTCCCACGTTCTTGAGTTTTCGACCCGCTCATCGGGCCGCCAGGGAAGGTACCAGGCTTTGGCCGTTCGCAAGCAGGTTCTTGGTCCCGCCATCGGACTGTGGTTCGCGGTCGCCCGCTGCTTGGGCGGTCCGGCCGTTCCGCTGGCCGACCAAGTGGACCATCCACTGTTTCCCACCGGGATCTCGGATCAAACCGTCGGTTTTGACGCCAAGCTGGTTTATGTCTTTGAGGAGGAGGACGGTTCAGACGTTCTTCACTTTATCGGCGACTTCCACCTGCGCGTCGGAGACCGGGACGCACAAATACTCCGCGCCCGTGAGGCCGTGGCGTGGATCGTCAATCGCACGTTCGCGGGGCGTCCTTATCGTCAACTGCAAGTGCTTTTGTGGCGCGATGCGGTTATTGAGGAGCTGGCCGGGACCATCACGTTTGGACCGGCTCTTTTCGCGTCGCTGAGTACATTCGGATCACTATCGATGCACGTCGATGAGGTTGCGTACCAGCCGTCGCGTGAGACCCGCGCTTACCAGGAGGGGGCGACGCTCCGGGAAGCGCTGGCGCGGACGATTTCTCCGGACGAAGACGGATCGGTGCACCTTCGAGTGATCGACGCGGCGGGTTTGACGAAACTGGAAGAGCCTGCCAAGGCCCGTCCGCGAATTCAGTTCCGTTCCGGCGGTCAGCTTTCGCTTTCGGAGACGGTGGAAGGGACTCAGGCCATGATCGCCACTGGAGGTGTGTTCCTCACCCGCGGCGTGCCGGGAAGCGGGGAAGCGCTGGAGGTTTCCGCGGATAACGTGGTCGTGTTCCTTCCGCCGTCGGAGCGATTGCCCCCCACGGCGGGGGAGCAAGAGGCCGGGATGGGGGCGACGCCGCATGCCCCGGCGCGCCGCGAAACGGCGCCGAGAACGGATGCGGATCCGGATCGACAATGGCTGTCCACCGGTTTCGGAGACATGGCCGTCGAAGCGGCCTACCTGGAAGGGGATGTGGTTATGC
>Ga0214473_10006827_pt1 | contig 13603 bp, 22 predicted proteins | sample RVTome_7_FD_203509 | JGI IMG/M metagenome (GOLD analysis project Ga0214473, IMG submission 203509) | Soil microbial communities from uranium-contaminated site in the Upper Colorado River Basin, Wyoming, United States - RVT98D197 | ecosystem: Environmental > Terrestrial > Soil > Contaminated >...
ACGCCGTTTTTCAGTGGCTACCGGCCGCAGTTTTACTTTCGGACGACGGACGTGACGGGAGTGGCGCAGTTGCCCACCGGAGTGGAGATGGTAATGCCTGGAGACAACGTAGCGCTGGAAGTGGAGCTGATCACGCCGATAGCGATGGAGAAGGGACTACGGTTCGCGATTCGGGAAGGCGGCCGCACGGTGGGAGCAGGCACGATCACCGAGGTGCTGCAGTAGAGGAAAGAGATTGCGAATTGCGGATTGCGGATTGCGGATTGCGAATTGAAAGGGGTTAGGTGGGGATCGGCAACCCGTAACAGAAGTGCTGCCAATAGGGGAAAGAAATTGCGGATTGCGGATTGCGAATTGAAAGGGGTTAGGTGGCGATCGGCAACCCTAAAACAGAGGTGCTGCAACAGAGGACACAAATTGCGGATTGCGGATTGAACCGACCGTTGACCTGGCTCGGCAATACAATCGGAAATTTAACTTATGCTCAATGAGAAGATCAGAATCCGTCTTAAGGCGTACGATCATCGTGTGCTAGACCAGTCGACTTCAGAGATTGTTGAAACAGCAAAGCGTACTGGTGCACGTGTTGCAGGGCCCATACCGTTACCGACGGTGAAAAATAAGTGGACTGTGCTTCGTTCACCTCACGTCGACAAGAAGTCGCGAGAGCAGTTTGAGATTAGAACGCACAAGCGATTGATGGACATACTTGACCCAACTCCACAGACCGTTGACGCGCTGATGAAACTCGATCTCCCCGCTGGTGTGGACGTCGAGATCAAGGCCTTTGGCAGACAGTAGGAGGATTGCCGATTTTCGATTGCCGATTGATGATTGAAGAACCATTGAATAAGAGTGCACTGGCAATCAGCAATAAAGGAAGGGGCAATCGACAATCGGAAATCGAAAATATGATTAACGGAATCATCGGAAGAAAAGTCGGCATGACGCAGTTATTTGCCGCTGACGGCACAGTCACTCCAGTGACAGTGATCAAAGCCGGGCCATGTGTGGTGGTGCAAAGGAAATCAGCTACCGGGCCGGATGGTTACGACGCAGTTCAGGTGGGTTTGGTTGATGAGCGCCCCATAAGAGTCAAGAACGTAACAAAGCCGATGCGAGGCCACTTTGAGAAGACTGGCGGAGGCATTCCGCCCACCAGGATATTGAAGGAGTTTCGGCTCGACGCTTCTACAGTTGAGATAAATGTCGGCGACAAGATTCTTGTAGATCTTTTTGCGGATGGTGATCTTGTGGATGTTGTTGGCCGGTCGAAGGGACGAGGCTTCGCCGGTACCATCAAGCGTCACCACTTCAGTCGTGGTCCAGAATCGCACGGCTCAATGAATGTGCGATCCCCGGGCTCGATTGGCGCGTCAGCTTACCCCTCCCGCGTTATCAAAGGGAACCGGTCATCGGGACACATGGGCGACGCGCGCGCAACCATTAAGAACTTAACTGTAGCGCGGGTAGACGCGGATAACAATTTGTTGTTGATTCGCGGGGCGGTGCCCGGCGCTTATGGGAGCGTTGTGGTGGTGCAAAAAGCAGTCAGGCACGATAAGAAAGGAAACAAGTAAGAAGTGCTGAGTAGGTCATTGTCACTCATCACTCATCACTTATCACTTATCACGGGAGTCGTTTATGCCTACTGTTAAGGTGCGCAACTTGAAAAATCAAGAAGTCGGTGAAGTGGTTTTGGCCGACGCTGTATTTGGTGTGCCGCTCAACGAGTCGTTGATTCATGCTGCCGTCAGAAATTTCATGGCAAACGCGCGACAGGGTACATCGGCAACCAAGACCCGCGGCGACGTTTCAGGCGCAGGTCGCAAGCTGTGGAAACAAAAAGGTACTGGCCGCGCGCGTATTGCATCATTGCGGTCCCCCTTATGGAAAGGGGGCGGCAACGTGCACGGGCCGCAGCCTCGCGACTGGTCGTACGCCTTGCCAAAAAAGATGCGACAGGGTGCATTGCGTTCTGCTCTTTCTGAACGAGTCCGTGAAGGCAATGTGGTTGTGATCGAGAATTGGAGCCTCGAAGAGCCGAAGACAAGAGATTTTGTTGCGTCACTGGAGAAGCTTGGTCTCGAAGGCAAAACGCTCATCGTGGATTCACTTGATAACGACAATCTGATTCTCTCAACGAGAAACGTGCAGCGGGCAAAGGTGGTCAATAGTTTTGGTTTGAATATTTACGACCTGCTGTACCACGAAAAACTGGTACTTTCACGAGCGGCGGCGAACGAGCTCGAGCAACTACTGGGACCACCGCAAGAGGCCCAAGCTGCCCCTCCTGAGCAGACGTCGGAGAGTGTTGCTGAAGTTTCTGAAGAAGCAGCTCCGGCGGCTAAACCCAAGCGCACCCGTAAACCCAAGACGGAGGCGACCTAAGGATGCGTAACATGTGGGAGATCATCAAGTCGCCAGTGATTACTGAAAAGGCACTCGTTGCCAAAGAGGAGTCGCAGGACAATCGGCAGTTATTGACCTTCCGCGTTGATCGGCGGGCAACGAAGCCTGAAATTAAGTCTGCAGTCGAAACCATCTTTCAGGTGAAAGTTGATGATGTACGCACCATCAACTTCATGGGGAAAATGGCGCGGCGCGGGCGTTTTGAAGGACGGAAGCCTTCCTGGAAGAAAGCATACGTGACGTTGAAAAAAGGCGAGAAGCCCGTCGACTACGGAGAATCCATTTAAGAATTGCGAATTGTGGATTGCGGATTTCGAACTTGAAATCCGCAATTCGAAATTCGAAATTCGAAATTCTGATCATGGGAATAAAGAAACTTACACCCACATCGCCGTCGCGACGCTATCAAACTTATCTAACGCGTGATGAGTTGACCGTTGGCGCTGTCGTCGAGAAGTCGCTACTAGAACCGAAGATACGCATTTCGGGACGCAACAACGATGGCCGCATTACAGTGCGGCGGCGTGGTGGTGGGCACAAGCGGTTTTATCGCGTGATTGATTTCAAACGTGACAAAGAGGGCATTCCCGGACGCGTTACACAGATCGAATACGATCCAAACCGCTCTGCACATATAGCGCTCGTGACGTATCTGGACGGCGAGAAGCGCTACATCATAGCGCCAACTGGTATTGAAGTAGGCAAGACAATAATGAGTGGACCGGAAGCAGATATCCTCCCCGGTAACGCGCTTCCTTTGATAAACATTCCGCTGGGCACCCAGATTCACAATATCGAATTGCGGCCGGGCAAGGGTGGGCAGATGGCGCGTTCGGCCGGAGCGTTTGCACAACTCGTCGCGAAAGAAGGGAACTACGCACAGTTGCGCATGCCGTCAGGGGAGATTCGGCGAGTGCCACTAGTGTGCAAGGCAACAATTGGACAAGTAGGAAACATTGAGCACGAAAATATATCTTTTGGTAAAGCGGGTAGATCACGGTGGAAGGGGTTGCGACCGCAAGTACGCGGCGTGGCAATGAATCCTGTTGATCATCCACATGGTGGAGGCGAAGGAAAAACCTCCGGCGGTCGAAATCCCGTTACTCCGTGGGGGCAGCCAACCCGCGGTTACAAGACCAGAAGCAACAAGCGCACGCAGAGAATGATTCTGCGCGACAGGCGAACTAAATAATTTTCGATTTACGATTGCCGATTGTCGATTACCGTACGGCAATCAGCGAGATATAACCTGCGACGATTTTGAATCGGCAATCGCCAATCGCCAATTGGCAATGGAGAGAAGATGGCGCGATCAGTTAAAAAGGGACCTTTTATCGACAAGAGCATTCTCAAGGTTGTTGAGCGAGTGCGTACGGGCGGTCAGCGCCCACCCGTTATCAAGACGTGGTCGCGGCGGTCAACCATAAGTCCGGAAATGGTCGGTTTGACCTTCGGCGTACATAACGGCAAACGGCACCTGCCGATTTACGTTACTGAGAACATGGTTGGCCACAAGCTTGGTGAGTTTGCGCCAACGCGGACATTCAAGGCCCATTCCGGAACGAAGGTCGAAAAGGCAACAAAAGTGGCCAGATCGTAGAGAGAGCGTGAATCGTAAAACAGAATTCACGGTTTCCGATCACGATTGCCGATTGAGATTCACGATTGAGATTTCCGAGGTCGTATGGAAGCAATAGCAAGTGCGAAATACCTGAGAGGCTCGGCGCAGAAGGCGCGGCTTGTTGTCGATCTCATTCGTGGGAAAGATGTGAACAAGGCACTGGCCATTCTGCGGTACGCCAACAAACGTGCGGCGGAAGGCATTGAGAAATGCATGCGTTCGGCTATAGCAAATGCCAATGAAGCGGCCGAGAAAGCGAACATCTCGATAGATGCGGACGATCTGTGGGTAAAGTCGATCTACGTCGACCGCGGCCCGACAAAACATCGCCGGCGTGTGAGGCCCGCTCCTCAAGGTCGAGCTTACCGCGAGCAACGCCATTTTTGTCATGTGACGATCTTGCTGTCTAACGACGCCAGAGTTCCTGAGAAAGAGAAATCGGGTGACGGCAAGGTGACCGAGGCAAAGCCAGCGAAGGTTGCCGAGAGCAAGAGTCGGAAGCGTGGTGGCGCGGCGACGGCCCCGCGTGCACGCCGCTCAGCATCTAAAACGGAGACTGAAACGCAGGAGCCGGTCGCCGCGGCCGAAGGGGAAAAGAAAGCCACCAGAGGTCCACGGAAGAAGACTAAAAAGCAAGAATAGTTTACTTAGCGGTCTAAACAACGGGAGAAAATTGTGGGTCAGAAAGTTCATCCATACGGATTTCGCCTTGGTTACAACAAGGATTGGCATTCCCACTGGTTTGCCAAAAAACAGTACGGCGAGTTCTTGTTGGAAGATCTCCGGCTGAAGCGGGATCTGAAACAACGATTTGCGGGCGCCGGCGTTTCCCACGTGGACGTGGAGCGGGCGGCTAATCGACTAAAGATAATCATTTACACATCTCGCCCGGGAATCATCATAGGCCGCAAAGGCGCTGAGATCGACAAGCTCAAGACCGACCTCTCCTCCAAAACCGGTCGTGAAGTGCTTGTCTCGATTCAGGAGATTCATAAGCCGGAGCTGAATGCGCAGCTGCAAGCGGAAAAGATTGCCGCCCAACTGGAGAAGCGAATTGCCTTTAGGCGCGCCATGCGGAAAGCCGTTGAGGAATCTTTGCGTTTTGGCGCCCAGGGCATAAAGGTGAAAGTAAGTGGCCGCCTTAATGGGGCCGAGATCGCTCGTAGTGAATGGCACCTGCAAGGCCAATTGCCGTTGCACACGCTCCGCGCGGATATCGATTACGGTCTCGCAGAAGCGCGAACAACATTTGGACAGATTGGCGTTAAGGTCTGGATCTATCGCGGCGAGATTCTGGATCCAAAGGCTGCTATGGCCCGCGGCACGGGATCCGACCCGATCAACGAAACACGAACTGGAGAGCGTGAGCGGCGTCCGCGCACGCGGCGTGAACGCGAAGGAGTGGCTGAGGGCCGCCGCCGCGGCGAAAACTCGTAGGATAAAAGACGATGTTAATGCCGAAGAAAGTGAAGCACCGGAAACAGATGCGTGGACGCATGACTGGTGTGGCCACGCGAGGCAGCGAGATCAGCTTTGGGGAGTATGGTCTCAAGAGCCTGGAGCCGGCGTGGATTACCGACCGGCAAATTGAAGCCGCGCGAATTGCCATGACCCGTCACATCAAACGCGGTGGAAAGATCTGGATTCGCATGTTTCCCGACAAACCGGTCACGAAGAAGCCGGCCGAAACTCGTATGGGTAAAGGGAAGGGCGCGCCAGAGTACTGGGTTGCCGTCGTAAAGCCGGGCCGGATTTTATATGAGATTGAGGGCGTTGATGAGGCAACTGCTCGCGATGCCCTGCGATTGGCTGCGCAAAAGCTTCCCATCAGAACCAAGTTTGTAAGGCGCGCAGATCAAGAGGGAGGCGCACTCTAGAAATGAAAAGACGGGAAGAACTAGATAGATATCGCGACTTGCCCGAAGACGAACTGTTTGCCGAAGCCGCGCGCTTACAAGAGTCACTTTTTCGCTTGAAATTCAAACTGGCTCTGGGCGAAGTGGATGCCGTTAAGCGAATTCGTCAGGAGAAGAAATCGCTATCACGCATAGAAACCATCAAGCAGCAGCGGCAGGAGCAGACTAGTTAAGAAGTAGCGGAAAAAGAAGAGAGCTCGATTGGAATCTGGGGAATAGCATGGCCGAAGAAAATAACAACGAAACTGAGACTGCTACGCCGCAGCCCGTTGCGGCGGCTGTAAATCGCCGCGCCCACCGTTCGCAAAAGGTCGGCACGGTTTCGTCTGACAAGATGCAAAAAACCGTTGTTGTACAGGTTGATCGATTGGTGCGTCACATGAAGTATCGACGCTACGTGCGGAGAACGTCGAAATTCATGGCGCATGACGAGTTCGGCGCGACCATTGGAGACAAGGTGCGAATCGTTGAAACGCGCCCCTTGTCAGCCAGGAAACGCTGGCGCGTTGTGGAAATCGTGCAGAAGGCCGCGAAGTAGATTCGTAATTCGTGAATCGTGAATCGTAAATCGTGATTTGACAAGATGTGCTACTGATTACGATTCACGACTCACGATCAACGAGGTGTTGAAATGATCCAGATGCAGACCTCTCTCGAGGTCGCCGACAATTCGGGAGCGCGACGCGTGGAAATGATCATGCCCATCGGTGGCTCCACCGGGAAGATCGCCAGCCTTGGCGATCGTATAAAAGTGACGGTTAAGGAGGCCTCTCCCGATGGCACGATCAAGAAGGGCACGGTTCAAGACGCGGTCATAGTGAGGACTCGCAAGGAAGTGCGGCGCAAAGACGGGACTTACATCCGGTTTGATCAGAATGCGGCAGTGTTGATTAAGGAAGATGGTACACCTATCGGCACACGCGTATTTGGTCCGGTTGCGCGTGAGTTGCGCGACAAGAATTTCATGAAGATTGTTTCACTTGCGCCGGAGGTGATCTAGTCAATGCCGGGAACTAAACGATCAAAAATCAAAAAGAATGATCAGGTTGTTGTAATAGCCGGCCGAGACAAGGGTAAACGCGGCAGAGTACTCGAAGTTCTCCCCGGAAAGGGCAAGATCAAGGTTGAGGCAGTCGGGATGATTAAGCGTCACCAGAAGGCCAACCCGCAGAGCAACCGTGGTGGCGGCATAATCGATAAGGAAGCTTATATAGATATTTCGAACGTGCAGTTAATCGATCCCCAAACTGGTAAACCGACGCGCGTTAGATATCAGTTGGAGAGTGACGGAACAAAGACTCGTCTGGCGGCTGCGAGCGGACATACAGTGGAAAAATGATTTTAAGGTGAATCGTTAGCTAGTAACGATTCACTTATCTTCGAGGGAGAGAGATGGCGGCCAGACTAAAACAACGGTATCAAAACGAAGTTGCTCCGGCGATCGCCAAGGAGTTTGGAATTACGAACCCTATGGCGATTCCGCACGTGGAAAAGGTTGTAATCAACATGGGAATGGGCGAGGCAATAGCGAATGCGAAGATCCTCGATACGGCAACCGATGAGTTGCGCGCAATTGCCGGCCAAAAGCCTGTGATTACTAAAGCAAAGAAATCGATTGCCTCGTTCAAACTGCGCCAGGGGATGCCTATCGGAGTTATGGTGACCTTGCGTGGTGATCGAATGTACGAGTTTCTCGATCGGCTGGTATCGATCGCTCTGCCTCGAGTGCGAGACTTCCGCGGAGTATCGCCAAAAGCCTTCGATGGTCGCGGCAATTACACCATCGGTGTCCGCGAGCAACTCATCTTTCCGGAGATCGACTTCAATAAGGTCGATAAATTGCGGGGCATGAACATCTCGATTGTTACAACGGCACGCAACGATGAACAGGCGCGATCGCTCTTGAAGGCATTGGGGATGCCGTTCAGGCAATAACCGAAACGTAAATCGTAAATCTGAATCGATTCACGACTCACGATTCAACGAATGACGAACTTATGGCAAAGAAATCACTGATTGCGAAGGCGGGACGGCGACCGAAATTCTCGGTGCGCGCCTACACGCGGTGTAAACGTTGCGGGCGGCCCCGAGGTTACCTGCGTAAATTTAACCTCTGCCGGATCTGTTTCCGTGAACTGGCGCTCGAGGGCCAGATACCCGGTGTCGTAAAGTCCAGCTGGTAATTGCCTTGTTTGATTAGCAGTTTCTGGTTCCAACTCCGAAACTTGCAAATCGAAAGTGGAGTAAGGGAATGACTGATCCTATCGCCGACATGTTAACGCGTATTCGTAACGCTATTACCGCGAAGCACTCACGCGTGGATATTCCGGCTTCGAAACTGAAGCTTGAGATAGCCCGCATTCTGAAGGAAGAGGGTTACATCAATAATTTCGTCGTTAAGGGCGAAGGCCTGAAGCGGACTATTCGCGTCTTTCTTCGTTACGACGCTCGTGGCACCTCCTCGATTACCCATCTGGAGAGAGTATCCCGCCCCGGGCGGCGTGTTTATGTAGGCTCGACCCAGATCCCGAAAGTCCTGGGGGGTTATGGCGTGAATATCGTGTCAACTTCAAAGGGCTTGATGAGTGGTAAGACCGCTCGTCGCGAGAATGTTGGTGGAGAGCTGTTGGCGCAGGTGTACTAAGAGTGATGAGTGATGAGTGATAAGTGATAAGTGATAAGTGGGGTTGAGTCTTATCACTCATCACTTATCACTGGGCTTGAGGTGAGTTTATGTCGCGAATTGGTAAGAAAGCAATAGCGTTGCCTAAGGGCGTAACGGTTACTGTCAGAGAGCAGGAACTGGAAATAAAGGGGCCGAAGGGCATTTTGAAGACGCCGGTACCGGAAGGCATTAATTTCAAGATGGAAGGCGAGCAGTTGCGTGCCGAGCGTTCCTCGGATGAACTTGCGGCATTGCACGGACTCGCGCGTGCGCTGGCTAACAACGCAATTGTTGGCGTCACTGAGGGTTTTACGAGGCAGATGGATCTGGTCGGCGTCGGTTACAAGGCTGATATTCAGGGGAGAAAGATTGTGTTCTCACTTGGCTATTCTCATGCGATCGAGTTTCCGTTACCTGAGGGCGTCGAGGCCAAGGCTGAGCGGCTAACGACTAAGGGCGGCATTCAGCAGTATCAAACGACCTTAACCCTGAGCAGCATCGACAAGCAGAAGCTGGGCCAGGTGGCGGCGGAAATGCACAAGCTCCGAAAGCCCGATGCCTATAAAGGTAAGGGAATTCGCTATGCCGATGTGCCCATCAAATTGAAACCGGGCAAGACTGGCAAATAGCGGTTAGTTGATGCTGAATCGTTGTCTTGCGACGATTCACGGTCATGAGGGAGAGATGGCAAACACTGACAGAGCAGCTGTGCGCGTGGCGATTCACAAGCGCATCCGGCGCAAGGTGAGGGGAAGCACTGAGCAACCTCGACTGACAATCTATCGCAGCCTGAACCATATTTACGCACAGGTAATTGATGATGAAAGCGGGCAAACGCTCGTCTCAGCTTCGACTACGGAAAAGCCACTGCGAAGTAACACCGGCGGAAATGTTGAAGCGGCCCGCCGTATCGGACAGGCCATCGCTGAGCGGGCACTGGCGAAGGGCATCGAGCATGTTGTTTTCGATCGTGGTGGCTATCTTTATCACGGCCGCGTAAAGGCGTTAACGGAAGCGGCGCGTGAAGGAGGCCTGAATAAACAAGAGGCGGCTGCCAAGGCAGAAGAAAATTCAAACGGCGATGAACACAAATGAGACAACCTAAACAACGCATTCCAGCACAAGGACTCGATCTCAAAGATCAAGTGATTTCGATCAATCGGGTAACCAAAGTGGTCAAGGGTGGCAAGAATCTTTCATTTGCCGCGCTCGTGGTTGTCGGTGACGAAGGCGGTCACGTAGGCTTTGGAACAGGAAAAGCGCGCGAAGTACCACTCGCCATCAAAAAAGGGATTGAGGCGGCGAAGAAGAATCTGATACGCGTTCCCTTGATCAATAGCACGCTGCCTCATCAACTAATCGGTCGTTTCGGCGCGGGCAGGGTTCTAGTGAAGCCTGCCTCCGAAGGCACGGGAGTGATAGCTGGCGGCGCTGTGCGCGCAGTGATGCAGGCGGTGGGTGTGCGCGATGTACGAACGAAAGTGCTTGGATCGACCAATCCGCACAACGTAGTGCGCGCTACGTTTGACGCGCTCCTCAGAATGAAAGATCCGATGGAACTGGCGCGGCTGCGCGGGAAACAGGTTGAGGAAATGTAAGCAAGCTAGAGGCGGTTATGGCGGAAAAGCGAACAAACAGCTCTACTAAAGAGAACACCGGCACGATTCAAATTCAGTACTACCGCAGTTTTATTGCGTCGCCGAAGAAACATAAAGAAGTAGTGCGGAGTCTTGGTTTGCGGAAGTTGAATCAGATTGTGAAGCGACCCGATACTCCCGCGATGCGGGGTGCGGTGAAAAAATTGCCGCACCTGTTGCGTATTATCAAATAGCATCTGGAGCGAAACGATGTCTATAAGTTTGAATAATCTGAGACCCGCTAAAGGATCCACGCATAAAAAGAAGAGGGTAGGCCGAGGCCCTGGTTCTGGCATGGGCAAGACAGCTAGCCGAGGGGAGAAGGGTCAGAAATCGCGTTCCGGTTATTCTCGAAAAATCGGCTTTGAGGGTGGCCAAATGCCGCTGCATAGGCGTTTGCCGAAGCGTGGCTTCACGAACATCTTCAAAAAACGGTGGCTGGAAGTGAGCCTTAGTGCTCTTAATCAACACTTTGAAGCTAACGAAGAGATTACTCCGGAAATACTGCACGACCGCGGGATCATTAAGAAGGCAAGATACGATGTGGTGGTTCTGGGTAATGGCGAGCTATCAAAGGCTTTTCGAGTGGCTGCCCATCGATTCACCAAAAGCGCACGTGAGAAGATTGAAAAGGCCGGCGGTTCTGTAGTGCAGATCGGCAAGTAGCAGGACGAGGCAAGGTATGGAAAAGTTCTTTGCTGCAATACGCAATATGTTTAATGTGCCGGACCTGCGCCGGCGCATTCTCTTTACGCTCTCGATGTTGGCTGTGTATCGGCTTGGAGCACATATAGGTGCTCCGGGCATCAACCGGGAGCAACTTGAGCGCGTTTGGCACGACGTCGCCGGTACGTTGCTGGGTGTTCTGGATCTTTTTTCCGGCGGCAACTTCCGCACAATCTCGATTTTTGCTCTGGGTGTAACCCCGTATATTACTGCCTCGATCATTTTGCAGTTGATGACTGTCGTGTCACCGCAACTTAAAAAACTGCAAGAGGAAGGAGAGATTGGCCGGCAAAAGATCAACCAGTGGACGCGCTATCTCACAGTAGGATTGGCAGGAATTCAAACAGCTTTCGTGGCTCACTGGCTGCAAGTTAACGGAGTTGGCGCGCCCACAAAGGGTTTCCTCCTGACAACTGTCCTTACGCTTACTACTGGAACTATTTTTGTAATGTGGTTGGGTGAGCAGATTACCGAGCGCGGCGTTGGCAATGGAATCTCGTTGTTGATTTTCGCTGGCATAGTTATTGGTTTGCCAAATGGCGTAAATCAGGTGTTTGAACGAATGAGAGGCGGAGATACCCTGGAGATAATCGGGGTGATAGCTCTAATTCTCGCGCTCGTGGCCATTATTGCTTTTATCGTTTTCGTGGAAGCAGCTCGGCGTAAAGTTCCTGTGAGCTATGCCAAGAGACACGTAGGACGGCAGCTTGTCGGCGGCCAGCAGACGACAATGCCTCTGAAGATCAACATGGGCGGCGTGATCCCAGTGATCTTTGCTTCCTCAGTATTGTCTATGCCGCAGAGCCTCTTCGCAGCCTTTCCGCCGGATCAGAACCACCCGGATAGCTTTTATTCCAAGGTCTACGCCTTCTTCCAGGTGTTCCACGCGAGCGACCCTTATTACGAATTGATCTTTCTGTCGCTGATAGTTTTCTTTACCTTCTTCTATGTTTCCATCGTTTTCAACGTGGAAGAGGTAGCTGATAACTTGCGCAAACACGGCGGGTTTATGCCCGGCATTCGTCCTGGGAGGGCGACAGCCGATTATTTGAATAGCATCTTAACGCGCTTGACGACAGTAGGCGCTGCCTACCTGGCAGTTGTCGCATTCGTGCCACAATTTATGCTGAGCGGCTTCAAAGTTGGCCGGCTACCGTTCATTGGGGCCTGGCTTGACGCATTCGTCAGCAGCACTCCGGGGCTGGGCTGGATCCCGACAGGCATGGGCTATCAATTCTATTTCGGTGGCACTTCGCTGCTGATTCTCGTTGGTGTGGCGATGGATACAGTCTCACAGATCGAGGCCCAACTGGTTATGCGGAATTATGAAGGCTTCCTCGGCAGTGGCGGACGTCTGCGAGGCAGGAGGGCATGAGAAGAGCGCGTCTTGAGAAAGACTTTAGCAGTTGAAGAATTTGAATCGGTATGCCGAAAATTATTGTGTTGATGGGGGCGCCTGGTGCTGGGAAGGGCACGCAGGCGCGCTTGCTTCAGGAGCGACTACATCTGCCGCATATCTCCACTGGCGATATCTTTCGAGCATTAAAGCAATCCCAAACATCGCTGGCTGAAGAAGTTCGCAAAGTGATGTCCGCGGGGAAGCTGGTTTCAGACGATCTGGCGATAAAGCTTGTTCGTGAAAGAACGGCGAGTGAAGACTGCATTAATGGATATGTTCTTGACGGTTTTCCCCGTACGCCAACCCAGGCCGCGAGTCTCGAAAAACTGGCCGCGGAGCAGGGAAAGAAGATCGAGCCGATCGTGGTGGAGGTCCCAACCGACTGTCTTGAAAAGCGGATGATAGGCCGGCGCAGCTGTCCCATTTGTGGAGAGATCTACAACGTCTATTTCAAACCTCCGAAGGACGATTGTGTTTGCGACTTGCATCCGGAAGCTCGGTTGGTTCAGCGTGCTGATGATAACCCTGAGACGGTCCGTGCGCGTCTCTTGACTTACAACGAAGAAACGCGACCGCTACTTGACTATTATGAAGCTGCAGGGATGTTGCAAAGGGTGGATGGCACTCAGGACCCCGAAGCTATTTACAGAGATATGGAGAGAATCGTTCTCAGTGAATAAATGCCATTCCGAAAGAATGACATCGTATGATCATCGGTAAGTCAAAAAAAGAGATTGAAAAAATGAGAGCGGCGGGCCAACTGGTGGGACTTGTCCTTCAGGAGCTCAAAAAAATGGCCCAGCCCGGCATTACCACACTTGAAATCGATCAAGCTGCAGAACGGATGATTCGCGACGCCGGCGCTCTACCTACGTTCAAGGGCTATCACGGCTTTCCCTATTCTATCTGCGCTTCGGTGAACGAGCAGGTTGTTCACGGTTTTCCTTCGACCTACAAATTGAAGGAGGGCGACATTTTTTCAATTGACTGTGGTGTGACACTCTCAGGGTTTGTTGGTGATACTGCTGTGACCGTTCCTGTTGGGAAGGTGCGGGATGAATGGCTGAAGCTAGTAAAGGTTACGCAAGAGTGTCTGGAGCTGGCAATAACAAAATGTGTGCCCGGTAACCGCCTTGGAGATCTCGGATGGGCGGTGCAGCAGCATGCAGAGGCTCACGGTTATGGTGTGGTGCGCGACTATGTGGGGCATGGAATAGGCCGGCGGAT
>Ga0214473_10006828_pt1 | contig 13602 bp, 9 predicted proteins | sample RVTome_7_FD_203509 | JGI IMG/M metagenome (GOLD analysis project Ga0214473, IMG submission 203509) | Soil microbial communities from uranium-contaminated site in the Upper Colorado River Basin, Wyoming, United States - RVT98D197 | ecosystem: Environmental > Terrestrial > Soil > Contaminated >...
TGACCCAGAGCCGCCGATCGTCTCCCCACTCGGTGACCATCGTCTCAAGCCGTAGCTCCGCACCCGAGCGTCGCGCCAGCTCCGCCAAGCGCCGCGCGTATCGGGGGCCCGACATCACCCGGCGCAAGTCGCGGATCCCGAACCCGGTGTGGTTCGCGTGCCGCGGGATCCCGCCGGGCTCGGACTCGCGCTCGATCACGACGACCTCCTCGACCCCGCGCCGCCGCAGCTCGGTGGCCGCGGCAAGGCCCGCCGGGCCGGCTCCGATCACGACCACGCCCTCAGGCACGGTCCCCGCCGCCCAGCGCCCGATCGATCTCGGCGCCGCAGAAGAAGCCCTGGCAGCGGCCCATCACGGCCCGCGTGCGGCGGCGCAGGCCATCGGCGTCGCATGGAGGGATCGGGCTCGCCAGCGCCGCGTCGATCTCCCCCCGCGTCACCCGCTCGCAGAAGCACACGATGGGGCCGAGCTCGTCCGAGGCCTCGATCTGTTCTCGCTCGCGATACGGGCGCGGCGCCGCCTCGCCGATGTTCGGCATCCGCAGATCGGTGGCGGCCGGCTCCGCAGACAGCTCCAACCCGGCCGCCGCCAGCCCCTCGCGCACGTGCTCGGCGACCCCGAGCGATCCGGAGACGCCGGTGGAGCGAATCCCGCCGACGCACGCGTAGCGCTGCTCGGGATGCAGTCGAAGCTGGTAGTCGCGGTGCTCGGTCGCCGCTCGCAGCCCGGCGAACGTCGCCGTCACCTCGTACCCGGCGAGCCCCGGCAGGATCCGGGCGCCGTCGGCGAGCAGCGCCTCGATCCCGGCCGCCGTCGTATCCCGATTCCGCCTGTCCTCCAGGTCCTCGGCCGTCGGGCCCAGGAGCACGTTCCCGTACACGGTCGGGGAGATCAGCACCCCCTTGGTGCGCTCGGTGGGAACCGGGAGCAGGATTTGGTCGAGGAGCCCGCGGGCGAGCTTGTCGAACACGATCAGCTCTCCGCGTCGCGGCGTGATCTTGAACTCTTGGTGGCCGAGCATCGCGTCGACGGCGTCGCTGTACAGGCCGGCGGCGTTGACGAGGTACCGGGCCTGAATCATGCCGCGCGAAGTGCGGAGCTCGAACCGATCGCGCTGCGCGACGGCGGACACCGCCGCGTCGAGGACGAGCGCGCACCCGCCGACGACGGCCTCCGTGGCGAGCGCGAGCGTCGTCGTCCACGGACACAGGATCCCCTCATCGGGGATTTCGAGTGCGCCCTGCGCGCCGCGTCCGAGCGCGCGCTCCCGCTCGTACAGCTCGTCCGTCTCGACCCGGCGGGCGAGGTCGTATCCGTTCTCACGCGCCGTCGCTTCGATCTCCGGCAGCGCTTCGAGCTGCTCCTCGGACCACGCCACCATCAGCGCCCCGGTGCGCGTCGTCGGAATCCCGACCTGCTCGGCGTATGCCCCGAGCAGCTCGTGTCCGCGCGCCACGAGCTCCGCCTCGAGCGTCCCCGGCTTGGCATCGAACCCGGTGTGCATGATCGCGGTGTTCGCCTTGCTGGTTCCGGTGCCGACGTCCCGCGCCGCGTCCACCATCACGCACGAGGCTCCATACCGGGTCAGCTCCCGCGCGATCGCCGAGCCGACCACGCCGGCGCCGACGATCGCGACGTCGAACGGCCCCCTGGGGGCCGGTCCGTGGCGCAGGGTGTCGCGTCGATCGGCCATCAGCGCGCCGACAGCCGCGCCAGGGATCCGACCGTCTGCGGCTCGCGCGCATCGAGCCGCGCGACCAGCGCGAGGAAGAGCTGCGCGGTCGTCAGCGCATCCCCGTCCGCATGGTGCGGGCGGTGCACAGGGAGCCCCAACCGATCGGCCGCCTCCGTGAGCCGCAACCCCTCGCCGGGACCGTCGCCGTCCAGCACGTGGCGGGCGAGGATCGCGGTGTCCAGGACCGGCTCGGGCACCCGCAGCCCCGCGGGCCTGAACGCCGAGAGCAGGAACCCCCGCTCAACCCAGGCGGCGTGGGCCACCAGGACCCGCCCGGACAGAGCCTCGAGCATCAGGTCGAGCACCTCGTCCAGGGCGGGAGCGCCGGCGAGGTCGTCCCGGCGCAATCCGTGGATTCGGATCGTCTCCGCGGTGGGCATCCGCCGCGGGCGCACGATCGCCGTCCGGGTGCGGCCGACTCGAATCCGACCGTCGTCGATCGGAACCGCGGCGAAGGAGATGATCTCGTCGCGGCGCGGATCGAGGCCGGTCGTCTCCAGGTCGACGACCGCGTACGCCGCCTCCCGCCACGGCGTGTCGCCCGTGGCTCGCTCGCCGAGCCGATACGCGTCGGCGGCTGCCGAGCGCCGCGGGCGGAGGCGGGCGAGCAGCGTTCTCATCCGAAGGTCGACTCGCCGCTGAGCTGGCCGCGAAGCCTGCGCTGCACGCCGCGGACGGCGCTGAACGCGTCCCGCAGGTAGCGCCGGGTGAGCGGATTCAGGGCCTGCGGGTCGATGTGGTTGTCCGGCTCCACCCCACGCCTGATCTGCTCCACCTGGTGCTCGAGGCGGAGGCTTGAGAACAGCTCGAACGCCTCCTTCAGGGTCGTCGCGAGGCTTGCGTCCAGCGTCCCCGCCGTCCCCGCGACGGTGAGGCGCTCCGTCGTCGAGGTGATCGCCGCCCCCGCGGCGATTCCCGCGTAGCGCGCGATCGCGGTGATCGGGAGCAGCCCGCCGTGCTTGATGTCGAGCCGGCCCCTGTTCTCGCCCGAGTGCTCGACGACGAGGTCGCGCGGGGAGTCGCGGAAGCGGCGGAACCCGGTCGGCGGACGGTGAACCAGCGCCAACCTCAGCATCAGGCGAAGGACGCCGCGTCGATGGTGCGCCGCGCGCAGCTCGTCGTGGAGGTTCCGCACCTCGCCGACGTTGTAGATCGGCCGGCCGTCCGCGACGAGCGAGATCAGCACCAGCGCCTGTTCGGCGTCCGGGTGCTCGATCGCGTGCCCGATCAGGCTGCGCCACGACTCGACGCTGCGCTGGAACAGGGGCTGGGCGCAGGTGGCGCCGTGCGTATCCGCGGTGAAGCCGATCGCGGCGAGCTCGTCGACCACGCGGCGGCCGAGCTCGGCCATGTACTCGCGCTGCGGCCCATCGCCGTCTTCCCCCTCCCACGCGAGGGCGGAATCGGCGTCGGATGACGGCGCCAGCTCCCGGCGGCCCTCGCTGCCGAGCGCCAGCCACACGAACGGGCACGGCGGGTCCCCGAGATCGCCGACGAGGATCTCGAGCAACCTCCGAGTGCAGGCATCGGCGACGATCGAGATGATCGCCCCGATCTGCGTCGAGGCGACGCGGGCGTCGTGCAGGGAGACGGTGGCGTCGCGCAGCCGCGATGCGGCCTCCCGCACCTGCTCGAGCGTGCGCGCGTCCTCGATCTGGCGCCGAAGCGCGAACGGCGTCTCGGTCCGTGCCGCGAGCAGGTCGATGTCGCTGAGCACGCCAACGAGGTCTCCAAGGGGCGACACCACCGGCAGGTGGCGGATCCCGCGCCTCAGCATCTCCAGCATCACCTCGCCCCCGAGCCGGTCCGGGGTGACCGTGAACGCCGGGGCGCTCATCACCTCGCTCACCTCGGCCTCGGGAGAGACTCCGTTCGCGACAACGCCGCGCAGATCGCGGTCGGTGAGGATTCCGAACCCTCCGTCGCGGAGGCGCACGATCGCCGCGTCGTTGCCGGACTCGGACATCCTGCGAGCGGACTCTCGGACCGTGGTGTCCGGATCGCACACGAGCGGCTCGCCCCGGATCAGACTGTGAGCGGGCTGCTGTGCGGGATCGACGCCGGCCGCCGGCGTCGTGGGCCGGGCGAGCAGCGGGACCACCGCGCTGGCTGGCAGCCGGTAGCACAGCGCGTCCTCGGCGGCGCGGGCCTCGAAGCCCGGGGGAAGCCCGGAGAGCATCGACGGGTGTCCGAAGGGCTCTCCCTCGCCGAGCACGTCGAGCACCCGGCCCTCGTCGACTAGCTCGACCCTGCCCCGGCGGACCACCCACACGTACGTTGGCGGATCCTCGCCCTGGCGGAGGATGGTTTGTCCCTCGGGGAAGTACTCGACCTCGACGTCGGGCACCAGCCCGGTCAGCGTCTCCTCGTCGAGATCGTCGAACGGCGGATGCCGGTGCAGGAACTCGACTACGTCATGCACGGTGCCGATTCTTGCGCGGCCCGGCCGCGGCTCCAAATCGCCCATTGACACGGTTCGCAACGAGGCATAGGGTCACCCGCGGCAGTTCGATCCGCACGCGACCTCGGCCCGGCTGTGCTTTGGGAGGCATCCGAGCCGGTTGGGAAGGGAGAGCAGATGTCACCAGAGGGCATTTCCGACGTTGACCAGGTGAAGCGCGACGAGAAACGCCTGGCCGAGCTCGGCTACAAGCAGGAGCTGAATCGCGGCTGGAGCGCGTTCACGAACTTCGCGATCTCGTTCACGATCATCTCCGTCCTCGCGGGGACGTTCACGACGTTCGCCTTCGCGTGGAACAACGGCGGGCCGATCGCGGCCTCGATCGGGTGGCCGGTCCTGTGCGCTTTCGTGCTCATGGTCGCCTTCTCGATGGCGGAGCTGACCTCCAAGTACCCGACCGCGGGCGGGCCCTACTGGTGGGCGCACGACCTCGGCGGCAAGGGCTGGAGCTGGATGACCGGCTGGTTCAACATCGTCGGCCTGATCGGGATCGTCGCCTCGGTCGCGTACGGAGCGGCGTTCTTCCTCTGGGCGCTTCTGAACCTTTACGGGCTCGACATCTTCGGGATCGACTTCGGCGACGGCAAGCACATCCTTGGCGAGACGTGGTTCCTGTTCGCCCTCATCCTGCTCCTGTACACGGTCGTGAACATCTTCGCCGACCGCTTCCTGGCGCTGATGAACAACGTCTCGGTCGGCTGGCACCTGCTCGGCGTCGCGGTGATCATCGGGATCCTGATCTTCGTCCCCGACGACCACCAGAGCGCGAGCTTCGTGTTCACGGAGAAGATCAACAACAACGGCGCCTTCGACGGCTCCACCACCAGCCTCGGATTCTGGATCCTGGTGCTGCCGGTCGGATTCCTGCTCGCGATGTACACGCAGACCGGCTACGACGCCTCGGCGCACACCGCCGAGGAGACCCATGGCGCCGCGATCAGCGCCGCCCAGGGCGTGTGGCGGTCGGTGTTCTTCTCCGCCCTGATCGGGTGGATCGTGCTGCTCGCGTTCCTGTTCGCGGCCAACGACGTCGGGGCCGTGAACGACGCCGGAGGATTCGTCGGCGCGATCTTCACCAGCGTGCTCGACTCGTGGGCGGCGAAGCTCGTGATCCTGATCGCGACCGTGGGGCAGCTGTTCTGCGGCGCCGCGGGGCTGACCAGCGCATCGCGCACCTGGTACGCGTTCTCGCGTGACCGGGCGATTCCCGGCTGGGCGGTCTTCCGGCGCGTGAACCGCGACAAGGTGCCGTTCAACGCCGTCATCGCGATCTCGGTGTGCTCGCTGATCATCGCGATCCCGGCGCTGTTCGGGAAGAACGACATCCCGTTCGCGTTCTTCGCGCTGACCGGGATCTGCACCGTCGGCCTGTACCTCGCGTACATCATCCCGGTGTTCCTGAGGCTGCGGGCGGGCGACTCGTTCGAGCCCGGCCCGTGGACGTTGGGCAGGCGCTACAAGGTCGTCAACATCCTCGCGATCATCTTCGTGGTCCTGGTCGTGTTCGCGCTCGACCTGCCCTACACGCCGGGCGGGCTGCCGTGGAACGAGGACTTCGACGTCAGCCTCGTGAACTACACACCGTTCGCGATCATCCTCCCGCTGATCTTCGGCGTCTGGTACCTGATCTCGGCGAAGAACAAGTACCAGGGGCCGGTGCGGACCCTGGAGGAGGACGAAGTTACGGCCGACTAACGGGGGTCGAGGGCGGCGGTCGCCTCGACGAAGTCGCGCCACGCCTGGTGCTCGGACGAGCGCCAGGCGTCGGCGCGTGCCGGCTCGACGCGGCGGTCCGGCGGCAGCAGCTCGGGCAGCTCCGCGACGGACCCCAGCATCCCGCTGCCGACGGCCGCCAGCGCCGCTGAGCCGAGCACGGTCGCGTCGGCACCGGCGGCCTCGACCGGGGCGCCGATCGCGTCGGCCTGGAGCTGGAGCATCAGCGGCTCATTCGTGAGCCCGCCGTCGACCCGCAGAACGTCGACGTCGACGCTGTCGCGGATCGCGGCGACGATGTCGGCCACCCGCCACGCGATCCCCTCGAGCGCAGCGCGGGCGACGTTGGCGGCGGTAGTGCCCCCGTAGATCCCGGCGAGGACGGCGCGGGCGTCGGGGCGCCACCACGGTGCGCCGATGCCCGCGAGCCCGGGCAGCACCCGCGCCCCTGCCGAGCCGTCGGACTCGCGCGCCAGCTTCGACAGCGCCGGGGGGTCCTCGGCGATCCCGAGCTCCTTGCACATCCACTCCAGCATCGCCCCGGCGGCGAACACGCCGCCGTCGAGCGCGTACTCGGTGCGCCCGTCGATTCGCCACGCCACGGTCGGCAGCAGCCCGCCCGCGGGCCGCGGTATCTCCTCGCCGACGTGCGCGAGCACGAACACCCCGGTCCCGTAGGTCGCCTTCACCCGGCCGGGGACGACGCACGCAGCCCCCGCCAGCGCGGCCTGCTGGTCCACGACCTGGCCGCGCAGCGGGAGCTCGATCGGCCACGAGTCGTGCTTCAGGACGCCGAGCTCCCCGGCCGTGTCGCGGACCTCGGGGAGGATCTCCGGCGGAATCCCGAACAGCTCGCACAGCCTCGGGTCGAACCCGGGCTTGCCCAGGGTGTGGAGCTGGGTCCGCGAGGCCGTCGACGCGTCGGTCGCGAACCCGGCGCCGAGGCGGTCGCACAAGAACGAGTCCACCGTCCCGATCCGCAGCGTGCCGGCGTCGCGGGCGCGCTGCACGCCCTCGTCGCGCTGCAAAAGCCACGCGATCTTCGCGGCCGAGAAGTAGGGGTCGAACGGGAGGCCGCTGAGCTCCTTGATCTCGGGCTCGTGCTCGGTGATCCCGTCGAGCACCTCCTGGGAGCGCTTGTCCTGCCACACGACGATCGGCGACAGCGGCTCGCCCGACTCCGCGTCCCAGGCGAGGATCGACTCGCCCTGGTGGTCGAGGCCGCACGCGACGATCTCGCCCGGCGGGTCGTCGAGCAGCTCTCCGATCGCTCCGACCACGGCCTCGAGCACCTCGGTCCCGTCCTGCTCCACCCACCCCTCCTCGGGGTGGCGGTTGACCTTGTCGCGACGCGCCTCGGCGACCGGCTGCAGGCGCTCGTCGAACAGCGCTGCCTTGACCCCCGTGGTCCCCTCGTCGACGCCCAGCAGCAGCGGCGGGGTCACGTCAGACGATCAGCCGCGCTCGAACATTCGTCGCCGCTCATAGTCGGTGACGACCTTGTTGTACTCGTCCTGCTCGTAGCGACCGTAGTTGAGGTAGTGCTTGTGGACCGACTCGCCGAACGCCTGCTTCGCGAAATCGCTCCCCTCCCACAGCTCCAGCGCCTCGTACAGGGTTGACGGGAACGGCTCCGCCTCTCCGGCCGCGTACGCGTTCCCCTTCAGCTCCGGACCCGGATCGGTCCCGTTCTCGATCCCGTCCAGCCCCGCGGCCAGCAGGGCGGCGATCGCGAGGTAGGGGTTGACGTCGGCGCCCGGGATCCGGCACTCGACCCGCGTCGACTGGCCGTGGCCGACGATCCGGAACCCGCAGGTGCGGTTGTCGCGCCCCCACGAGATCGAGGTCGGCGCCCAGCTCTCCGAGGCGTAGCGCTTGTACGAGTTCACCGACGGGGCGATGAACAGCGCCAGCTCGCGCATCCGGTAGCGCATCCCGCCGAGGTAGTGGCGGAAGGCGTCGGTCTCCTCGCCGTTTCCGTCGACCAACACGCTCTTGCCATTCGAGTCGACGAGGCTCGAGTGGACGTGGCATGAGCTCCCGATGTCCTTCTCCGAGGGCTTCGCCATGAACGTCGCCGAGATCCCGTTCAGGAACGCGATCTCCTTCACCCCGTTCTTGTAGATCGTGTGCCGGTCCGCCGTGGTGACCGCGTCCGCGTATCGCATGTTGATCTCGTGCTGGCCGTACCACGCCTCGCCCTTCGAGAACTCGATCGGGATCCCCGCGGCGTGCATCCCTCGCCGGAGGGCGCCGACGTACTGCTCGTCCATCGTCGTCGCGAGGATGTGGTAGTCGAGGATGTACGGAATCGTCGGGGTGAGGTTGCGGTAGTCGAGCGCGTGCGCCTCCGCGTAGCTCTCCTTGTAGAGGTAGAACTCGAGCTCGGTCGCGAACTGCGGCGTGAAGCCCATCTCCGCCGCGCGCTCGTACTGGGCGATCAGCACCTGGCGCGGCGAGGCGACGACCGGCGAGCCGTCGTGGTTGACGACGTCGGCGAGCACGAGCGCGGTGCGGTCGAGCCACGGGATCCGCCGCAGCGTCGACATGTCGGGGACGATCCCGAAGTCGCCGTAGCCCTTCTCCCAGTTCGCCATCTCGTACCCGGGGACGGGCTCCATCTCCATGTCGAGTGCGAGCAGGTAGTTGCAGCCTTCGACGCCGTGCTCGGTGACCTCGTCGAGGAAGTACTCGCCGACGATCCGCTTCCCGAACAGCCGTCCCTGCATGTCGGTGAACGCGGTCACGATCGTGTCGATCGTCCCCGCCTCGATCTCCTTGCGGAGCTCGTCCAGGGTCAGCATCCCGGCGGTTCCACCTGGACCACCGGGGCGCGGGGCACCCTTCTCACTCGAACCGGCCATCGAGCCTCCCATCGCTAGGCGTGCACCCGATCCTTACCGACAGCAGTTGGCGTGTCAATGAGAGCCGCAAGGCTGAAAGAATCGGCGGCGTGATCCAGGTCGTCGAGCCGGCAACCGAGCAGGTGATGCAGGAGGTCGAGCGGGCGGGCGTGGAGGAGACCGACGCCGCCGTGGCGCTGGCGCGCGACGCGTTCCCGGCGTGGCGGGCGATCGCCCCCGATGATCGCTCCGTGATCTTGCATCGGCTCGCCGACGAGCTCGAGCGTCGCCGTGACGAGCTCGCGACGCTGGAGGCGCGAAACGCCGGCAAGCCGATCGGCGACGCGCGCGGCGAGATCGAGATGGTCGCGACTTGCTTCCGCTACTACGCGGGCGCGCCGGAGCGCGCGACCGGGAAGACGATCCCGGTCGGCGGCGGCGTCGACATGACGTTCCGCGAGCCGCTCGGAGTGGTGGCGATGATCGTGCCGTGGAACTTCCCGCTCGTGATCGCCTCGTGGAAGCTCGCCCCGGCGCTCGCTGCCGGCAACACCGTGGTCCTGAAGCCCGCCGAGCTGACCCCGCTAACCGCGCTGGAGCTGGAGCGGATCGCGGTCGAGGCCGGCCTTCCGCAGGGCGTGCTCAACGTCGTCGCCGGGCCCGGCTCGGTCTGCGGCCAGCGGCTGGTGGAGCACCCCGACGTCGCCAAGGTGGCGTTCACGGGATCGACGGAGGTGGGACGGTCGATCGCCGCGGGCGCCGCGGCGACGATCAAGCGGGTGACGCTGGAGCTGGGCGGGAAGTCGGCGAACGTGATCTATGCCGACGCCGACCTCGAGCAGGCCGCCGCCTCCGCCCCGGTGGCGGTGTTCGGGAACGCGGGCCAGGACTGCTGCGCGCGGTCGCGGATCCTGGTCGAGAGCTCGGCCCTCGACCGGTTCATGGACGCGCTCGAGGCGGCCGTGGACGCGATCCGGGTCGGCGACCCGCTCGACGACGCGACCGAGATGGGGCCGCTGATCTCCGCCGATCACCGCCGGAAGGTGGCCTCCTTCCTCGAGCACGACGCGCCGGTCGCGATCCGCGGCGAGGCCCCCGAGGGGCCAGGCTTCTGGTTCCCCCCCACCGTCCTCGCCCCGGTGACGAACGACGACCGCCCCGCGCGCGAAGAGATCTTCGGCCCGATCGCGTGCGTGATCCCGTTCCGCGACGAGGCCGACGCGGTGCGGCTCGCCAACGACACGATCTACGGGCTGTCGGGGTCGGTGTGGACCCGTGACGGCGCGAAGGCGCTGCGCACCGCGAGGGCGATCGAGGCCGGGGTGATGTCGATCAACTCGAACACCTCGGTCCGCGTCGCAACCCCGTTCGGCGGCTTCAAGCAGTCCGGCGTCGGGCGCGAGCTCGGCCCGGATGCGCTCGATCACTACACCGAGGTGAAGAACGTCTACTACGCGACGGGGGGCTGATCGGGATGGGACGACTGGACGGGAAGGTGTGCGTGATCACGGGCGCGGCGAGCGGGATCGGCGCGACGACGGCGGAGCTGTTCGAGTCCGAGGGCGCGACCGTGGTCGGGGTCGACCTGCGGGGCGACGCCACCGGCTCGGTGAGTCTCCAGGCCGACGTCTCCGACGAGGACGCCGTCGCGGAGATGTACTCGAAGGCCCGCGAGCAGTGCGGGCGGATCGACGTCCTCTTCAACAACGCCGGGATCAGCCCCGACGATGACGCCTCGGTGCTCGACACGTCGCTGGAGGCATGGCAGCGGGTCCAGGACGTGAACCTGAAGTCGGTCTTCCTGTGCTGCAAGCACGGGATCCCGCACCTGATCGAGGCCGGCGGCGGCTCGGTGATCAACACCGCGTCGTTCGTCGCCGTGATGGGCGCCGCCGTGTCCCAGGTCTCCTACACGGCGTCGAAGGGCGGCGTCCTGTCGCTGTCGCGGGAGCTCGGGGTCGAGCTCGCCGAGCGTGGCGTGCGCGTGAACGCTCTGTGCCCGGGCCCCGTGAACACGCCGCTGCTGAAGGAGCTGTTCGCGAAGGACCCGGAGAAGGCCGCGAAGCGCCAGGTCCACCTGCCGATGGGCCGCTTCGCGGAGCCGGAGGAGATCGCGAAGGGCGCCCTGTTCCTGGCCTCGGACGACTCGAGCTACGTCACCGCGTCGACGTTCCTCGTCGACGGCGGCCTCTCCTCCGCGTACGTCACCCCCGGTCAGGTCTAGCTCAGAACACCGGAACTACGGTTCGGTATTGTTCGCGCTGCCGGTGCCGGGCGGCCCATTTTCACTGGGCCGTGGGGATCAGACAAGGAGAGAGGGATGAGCGGACGTACGAACCATGACCACCACGGGCCCTGGATGCGGGTGGCCGTAGCGATCGGCGCCGTGTTCGCCGCGATCGCGATCGGCGCCTGCGGCGACGAGCTCGACGGCGACGAGGGCAACGCCGATCTCGAGGTCGCCGAGGCCGGACCGGCGAAGGGCGAGTTCACGATGTCGACCGGCCCGTTCTACATCGACCAGGGCAAGGGCAGCGTCGACGGCCCCGGCGGAACGCTCGCCGAGTTCGAGGAGGAGACCGACCTCCAGATCGACTATCTCGAGGACATCAACAGCAACGAGTCCTTCTTCGCCAAGGTCCGCCCCGATCTCGCGAACGGCGACTCGGGCGGCCGCGACATCATCATCGCCACCGACTGGATGGCGAAGCGCTACGCCGACCTCGGCTACGTGCAGGAGCTCGACAAGGACGCGATCCCGAACGTGGAGGAGAACCTGCTCCCGAGCCTCGAGAGCCCGGAGTTCGACTCCGATCGTGCCTACACCGTGCCGTGGGCGAGCGGGATGACGGGGCTGATCGTGAACGAGGACGAGGCGCCCGAGATCACCTCGGTCAACGACCTGTTCGATCCCAAGTACAAGGGCAAGGTGACGGTGCTCGCCGAGCTTCGCGACACGATCCCGCTGTTCCTGAAGGCCGACGGGATCGATCCCGCCGAGGCGACCAAGCAGCAGTGGCTGGACACGATCGAGAAGGTCCAGGACGCGGTCGACTCGGGTCAGTTCCGCGACGTGACCGGGAACGACTACATCGTCGACCTCCCGCGCGGCGACAGCGTCGCGGCGATCGGGTGGTCGGGCGACGCGGTGCAGCTTGCGCTGGACGACCCCGCGATCAAGTTCCGGATCCCCGACGAGGGATGCATCCTGTGGTCGGACGACATGATCATCCCGGTCGGCGCCGAGAACCCGAGCGCCGCGTACGAGTTCATGAACTACGTCTACGAGCCCGAGAACGCGGCCCAGATCGCCGCCTACGTCAACTACACGACGCCGGTGGAGGGCGTGCGCGAGGTGTACGAGAAGCAGGGTGAGAAGGAGCTCGCGAACAACGAGCTGATCTTCCCCAGCGAGGAGTTCACCGAGACGTGCTCGACGCAGCCGTCGCTGTCGGGCGCTGAGGAGAAGGAGATCGAGCAGGCCTGGGCGCAGGTGGTCTCCGGCTGAGGAGACGCCTCACCCCCTACCTGCTGCTGGGCCCCGGCCTGCTGTGGCTGGGTTTGTTCTTCGTCGTGCCCATGTACTTCATGGGCGTTATCTCACTCGAGACCGGCTCGCTGCAGAGCGGGTTCCGGTTCACGTGGGAGTTCTCGAACTTCACGAACGCGATCTCGGACTACGGGGAGCAGTTCGTGCGCTCGTTCGTCTATGGAGGGATCGCCACCGCGCTCGCGCTCGTGATCGCGTACCCGCTCGCGTACGCGATCGCGTTCCGCGCGGGACGGTGGCGGGGCGCCTTGCTCCTGGCGGTGATCGCACCGTTCTTCACCACCTATCTGATCCGCACCCTCGCGTGGCAGACGATCCTGTTCGACGAGAGCCCCGTCGTCGACTTCCTGCGCACGATCGGGATCGTCCCCGAGGACGGCAGGGTGCTCGACACGCCCGTCTCGGTGATCGCGGGGCTGACCTACAACTTCCTCCCGTTCATGATCCTGCCGATCTACGCCAATCTCGAGCGCCTCGATCAGGGGCTGATCGAGGCGGCGAGGGATCTGTACTCCTCGGCCCGGACCGCGTTCTGGCGCGTGACGCTGCCGCTGTCGGCGCCCGGGATCGTGGCCGGGGTGCTGCTGACGTTCATCCCCGCCGTCGGGGACTACGTCAACGCATTCTTCCTCGGTGGTCCGAACCAGGCGATGATCGGGAACGCGATCCAGGGCCAGTACCTGCAGATCGCCGACTACCCGGTCGCGGCGGCGCTCTCGTTCGTGCTGATGGCGCTGATCCTCGCGGTCGTGATCGTCTACTTCCGGGGCGCGGGCAGCGGAGCCGTCACCGGGGGCGATGACGCGACGCCGATAGTCGCCGGGGGCGGGCGGGCGTCGCGACCCGTGGTCGGGGGCCGACTCGCGTGGCTTCGCGAGCGCGGGGTCAACATCTACGCCGGGCTCGCGGTCGCGTACATGCTGATCCCGATCGCGGTGATCGCCGTGTTCTCGTTCAACGACCCGCAGGGGAACTTCAACCTCACCTGGGAGGGCTTCACGCTCGACTACTGGCTGCACCCGTTCGCGCAGGGCGACCTCACCGACGCGCTGGTGACGAGCATCGAGCTCGGCGCCGCGTCGACGGTGATCGCGACCGCTGTCGGCACCCTGCTGGCGGTCGCCCTGGTCCGGCACAAGTTCTTCGGCCGCCGCGCGGCGAACTACCTGATCCTGATCCCGATGGCGACCCCGGAGGTGGTGATCGGCGCCGCGCTGCTGTCGATGTTCATCTACGTCGGCGTCGCGCGCGGGTTCACGACGCTGCTGATCGCGCACGTGATGTTCTCGATCAGCTTCG
>Ga0214473_10006829_pt1 | contig 13602 bp, 14 predicted proteins | sample RVTome_7_FD_203509 | JGI IMG/M metagenome (GOLD analysis project Ga0214473, IMG submission 203509) | Soil microbial communities from uranium-contaminated site in the Upper Colorado River Basin, Wyoming, United States - RVT98D197 | ecosystem: Environmental > Terrestrial > Soil > Contaminated >...
CTCCGACTTCTTCTCTTCGTAAAAGCCCATCCCCTCCCGGGCGGCGAAGGGCGTGAGCATCAGGTCGGCCGTGATCTTGACCTCGGACCGGACGCGGTCCGGATTCGTCTCGGGGTGCGCCTTCACGAACAGCCGCACGGCCTCGTCCGGATTCTCGAAGGCCCAGGCGTAACCCTGCATGGATGCCTGGACGAACCGCCGCACCAGGTCCGGCTTCTCCTTGATGTTTTTTTCCGACGTCAGGAGCCCCGGCCCGTAGATGTCCACCCCGAAGTCGGCGTAGTAGAGAACCGACACCTCCTCGCCGATCTTCTTGACCTGCGTCTCGTAGCCACCCAGCGTGAAGACGTAGGTGGCGATGGCGTGGACTTTCCTCGACATCAGGCTGGCCACATACGCGGACCCCGGCATGTCCACCCAGGTCACCTTCTTCGGGCCCACGTTGTTCAGGGCCGCCAGGGACGGCCAGTTCTCCCGCAGGGCGCTGGCCGTGAGAGCGCCGATGGACTTCCCCTCCAGGTCCCTGGGTGCGCGGATGCCGCTGTTCTTGAGGGAGATCATCACGGAGGGGTCCCGCTCCCCGACAACCCCCAGCGCCTTCACCTACATGCCGCGGCTGCGGCCGACGATGACCGATCCCATATCCGCGAAGGCGAAGTCCACGACCCCCGTGCCCAACCGGCGCACCGCGTCGGCGGCCCCGTCGCCCTTCAGGATCTCCACGTCCATCCCGGCCTCGCGATAGAACCCGAGGTCCCGGGCCGCGAAAAACCCCACGTGCACGCCATAGGGAAGGAAGTTGAGGCTGACCTTGATCGAATCAGCGGCCGCGGCCGGGGTCGCCCCACCGCCCAGGGCCACCGCCAGCATCATCGCCAGGCCTGCCGCCACCACACGCAGACGCCTCATGCGGAACCCCCCTTCCACCATGATGTGTTCGAGATGGCTCGGCATCCCGGTCCTACCGGCGGCGCGCCGATCCATGGACCACCCATGCCGCGGCAGGGCAACAGGGACCGCCCCGGGCTAGAAATTCCCCCGCTTGGGGAAGAGTTTCGGAAGAAACTCGTTGGTGTAGATATCCTTGATGGCTATCGTCCCGGGATCGATGTTGCGCGGCCTCAAGGTGAGGTCGCGCGTCTGGATCACCTTTTTCTCGTCGTAGTGGCCGATGCCTTCTTTGGCGGCGTGGGGGGTGAGCATGAGGTCGGCCGTGACCTTGGCTTCAGCGCGCACGCGCTCGGGGTTCGCCTCTGGGTGCGCCTTCAGGAACAAGCCGATGGCCCCGTCCGGGTTCTCGAAGGCCCAGGCGTACCCGCGCATGGATACCTGCACGAAGCGCCGCACCAGGTCCGGCTTGTCCTTGATGGTCTGTTCCAGGGTCAGCAGCCCCGGCCCGTAGGTGTCCACGCCGTAGTCGGCGTAGTAGAGCACGGAAACCTCCTCGCCGATCTTCTTGGCCTGCACCTCGTAACCCGGCAGTGTGAACGCGTAGGTCGCGATGGCGTGGACCTTCTTGGACATGAGGCTCGCCACATAGGCGGATGACGGCATGTCCACCCACGTCACCTTCCCCACGTCCACTTTATTGAGCTGGGCCAGGGGCGGCCACGTGTCTCTCAGGGCGCTCGCCGTGAGGGCGCCGATGGACTTCCCCTCCAGGTCCTTGGGCGTCCGGATGCCCGCGCTCTTGAGGGAGATCATCACCGAGGGGTCCTTATCCCCCACTACCCCCAGGGCCTTCACCTTGAGGCCGCGGCTCCGGCCGAGCGTGAGGGACCCCAGGTCCGCGAAGGCGAAGTCCACCACGCCCGTGCCCATGCGGCGCACCGCGTCGGACGATCCTTCGCCCTTCAGGATCTCCACCTCCATGCCCGCCTCGCGGTACCAACCCTGCTCCTTCGCCGCGAAAAAGCCAATATGGAGCCCGTAGGGCAGGAAGTTGAGGTTCAGCTTGATGGGCTCGCCGGCCGCCGCCGGCCCCGCCATGCCCGCCCCGCACACCCCGAACGCCAGCAGCAAACCTGTCACCAGCATGCGCAACCTGCTCATTGTTCACTCCTTTTTCCGCGAGACCTCAGCGTGACGTGCGTCTGGCACGGGCGGACGGAAAGTCCGCCCCTACATCGTGGCCCGAGTTCCGGCGAGGGGCCTGATCTTCGTGCGCTCACATACGGGCCTCGACCAGTTCCAGTACCTCGCGCCCCGCCTGCTTTACATCCCAGGGCACGCAGAGGCGCTCCAGCAAGACCACCAGCCCGTAGCAGCCAAGGCCGATGAAGGCCAGGAACACCAGGGCCACGAACATCAGCGGGGTGTTGATCTCGAACTGGGCCTGCATCATCACGTGGCCCAGGCCCAGGTTGCCGCTCATGAACTCGCCGATGATGGCGCCGACCACGGAGAGGGTGATGGAGATCTTGAGCCCCGTGAAGATGTAGGGCAGGGCGTTGGGGAAGAGGATCTTGCGGAAGATCTGGCTCTTCTTGGCGTGGAGGGACCGGGCCAGGTCGAGGATCTCCGGCTCGGCCGATTGGAGGCCACTGATGGTGTTCACCAGCACGGGGAAGAAGGCCACCGTCAGGGCGATCACCACCTTGCCCACCGGCCCGAACCCGAACCAGATCAGGATCAACGGCGCGATGGCGATCTTCGGCACTACCTGAAGGGACAGGATGAGGGGCATGAAGACGTTGTTCAGGAACCGGGAGAACACCACGCCGATGCCCAGCCCGATGCCCATGACCGCCGAAATGGCGAAGGCCGCCATGACTTCGCCCACCGTGGCCCATACGTGGCGGGGCAGCAGGTGCCACTTGGCGTGGAACTCGTCCCACACGGCCGACGGCAGCGGCACGATGAACTGGGGCACCTTGAAGGCGCGCGCCAGCACCTCCCAGACCGCCACGAGGAACACCAGTGCCGCCAGCGCCGGCGCCACCCGCTTCAGCCATTCGGTCATGGCATCCCTCCCCGCAACCGCCAGGACCCCAAGGCCAACCTCCGCCCGTCTTGGCGCTCTTGGCGTTTTGGCGGTTCAATCCCGTCGTTCACTCATCCAGGAACGCGACGGCGCGGATCCAGGCGCCGCTGGCCTTCTTCACCTTGATGGGAAACAGGGCCACCGTGAACCCGTGCGGGGGCAGCTTGTCCAGGTTTGTCAGCTTCTCGGCGTGGATGTATTCCCGGTCCCGCCCCAGGTAATGGCTCTGGAAGAACTGGTCCTTCTTGCCTTCCTTGTACTCCTTGAGCATCAGGGGGATGGGCCGGTCGAACCCCCAGGCGTCGATGCCCATCACCCGCACGCCCTGGTCGATGAGCCATTCGGCCGCCGCCCGGTCGACGCCGGGGTGCAGCTCGTCGAAGTTCCACTCCCTGTGGTGCTTGTCCGTATCCGTCCGGAACAGGACGATGTCCCACGCCTTCACCGTGTAGTTGATCTTCTTCAGGGCGTCCTTCACGTCCTGGAGCGTGATATGCTCGCCCGGCTTTTTCCGCGAAAAGTCCAGCACCACGCCGTCCCCGTAGCACCACTCCAGCGGGATCTCGTCGACGGTCCGGCTGGGCCCATTTTCGCTGGTAGGACCGTAGTGATAGACGGCGTCCAGGTGCGTGCTGGAATGGGTCGTGGTGTGGACGTCCTCGGTGGCGCAGTGCATGCCCCGCGGGAAGTCGTCCGCGCTCATCTTGTAGCTGCGGGCCCGGCTCTCGGCCAGCTCGCGGTGGGTGGTGTACTTGATCTCGGTGACCTGGGGCTCCATCATGTACGATTCCAGCGGCAGGCTCAGGTCGATCAGCTTGGGTCGCTTGGCGGCCATGGCGGTCTCCCTATGAGGCAGTTCCCGGTCCGCGGTTCGCGGTTCCCGGTTCTCGGTCCGGACCGGCATGAAGCCGGTCCCTACATTCCGGACCCGATCTCCCGTGTATCAGGGCCGGGGCTTTCCCGCCAGGGCTATGGCGGGTTCATCCCCGGCCGCGTTCTGGGGCGTCAGTACAGCGGGCGGGTCTCCTTGCCCACGCCGGCGTGGGGGCCCATGCGGATCTCGATGATCTTGGTGTCCGGCTCCAGGAACTCGAAGCCGTGGCCCTCGCAGAACAGGATCATGTCGTCCTCGTTCAGGATCCGGTCCCCCAGGTGCTCACCCTCTCTGGTCCAGACGTTCACGCGCACGCGGCCCCGCTGGCAGATCAGGAGCTGCTGCTTGGCGGCGGCATCCGGGTGCCGGTCCAGCGGGTGCCAGTGGGGCTTCACCACGGCCCCCTTCTCGCGATTCAACAGGACGATCTGCACGGGCGCCTCGGGCGGCACCATCTCCGCCTTGACGTGGCGCTCCTTCTCGATGTCCAGCCGGTAGCCCCTGGCCAGGTAGTCCCGCTCCGCCTGGTTGTCCACATGGGGCGGGAAGGCGGCATAGTCCTTGAAGTCGCCGCGGACCACCACCGCCACCGTGCGGCCGTCCTTCGCCTGGAAATACTCGACGCTGTCGCTGGTGCCCATTCGGAGATCCATCGCGCTTCCCCGCTTCGCAGTCCTCAGCTTCCGCCGCGGCCGGGGATGAACCCCGGCCCTACATCCACCTCACGGTTCGCGACTGCAGACCGACACCGGGCCCCTGACCCCCGGCCCCTGTCCGTCAGGGCTTGTAGGCACGGGCCAGGGCGCGAATCTTCTCGTGATCGAACTGGTTCGCCTCGTCGATAAGCTCGTTGGTATAGAACCGGCGGACGTCGCCCACCTTGGCCGGGTCCAGGTCCAGGGCCTTCACGAAGGTTTCCCATCCCTTCGGGTAGTTCATCCCGTATTTCGGCATCTTCACCGGGTCCAGGACGAACTTCCCGCTGCGACTGGTGATGATGTGGACGGTCTCCCGCAGGGCCTCGGCCTCGGCCTTGCCTTTGGGCTTCGACTCCGGATAGAGCTTCCAGTGGATCCGCGCGGCCGCCTCGGGGTTCTCTATGACGAAAACGGTCCCCTTGGTGACGGCGCGCAGCAGGCCGACGACCATCGCGCGGTTCTGCGCCAGGGCGTCGCGCCGCACGGCCACGCCGGCGCCGAACAGTTCCTTGACGCCGGGCGTGAGAGGCAGGTACTTCATCTTGAACCCGAGGTTCTCGATGGCCGCGTAGGCCCCATCCCAGATGGAGAGGGCATCCACCTGGCCGCTCTGGAGCGCACTTCCGGCCGTGGCCCCGAGGCCCACGCTGATGAAGGCGACCTCCTTCTCGGGGTCCACCCCCACCTCGCGGAGCATGGCCTTCGCGCCCGGATAGGCCGAATCCCCGAAGCTCTGGACGCCGATCTTCTTGCCGCGCAGCTCGCGCAGGTCGCCGATGGGGCTGTCCGGCTTCACCACGAACTGCCAGTGGATGTCCTTGGTCCAGGTGTAGACGGTCACCAGGCCCATCTCGCTGCCCTTGGCGCCCGCCATCAGGAGCGGCGGCGCCGTGGACACGGCGAACTCGGCCGCCCCGGTGGCCACCAGCCCCAGCCCCCCGCCGGTGCCCGCCGCGGCCGAGAAGTCCGGGTCGAGGCCCTCCTCGCGATAGAAGCCCAGTTCCTGCCCCACCGTGAGGTTGCTCAGCATGGGCGTCACCGTGCCGGCGCCCACCACGAATCGTACCTTCCGCAGGGCCTGGGCCGCCCCTGCCGGCGCCGCCGTGGCGCAGAGGAAGACCATGACCAGCCCGAGGAAGCCCCACCGCACCGTCGAGCGAACACCACCCATGACCGCCCCCCTCACCCGCTTGTACCGAACCTGGTATCAAGCAGGCTGCCGGAGAAAATAGCAGCCTGCTCAGCGGCTGATCTCCAGGCGCCGGCGCAGCGGGACCAGAACCTCGAACCCGCCCTTCTTCACGATCAGCGAGGCTTCCACCTGCATTCCGCCCCACCCGAACTCGCCCGCCGGCACCTCCAGGTTGATCACGCTCCGCTCGGGCAGGGGCACATCCGTGGTGTCCGGCAGGAAGGGATCGCTGGCACGTTCGGTGGGCCCCAGCGTGAAGGGGAATTCCCGGGGCTCCAGCCCGATGGTGTGCCCCGCGAAGGTCTGGTGGAAATTGGGCAGGCCGCTCTTCTGCACCCCATCCATCATCGCGTGATAAATGGCGGAACCGGTCACGCCCGCCCGCACCTTGGCCAGCGCGGCGTCCAGGCCGGCCCGCACGGCCTTGTAGGCGCGCTTGTGCCGTTCGTCGGGCGGGCCGATCAGGCCGCAGCCCCCCGTGTCGGCGAAATAGCCCCCCAGGGACATCCCGGCGTCAAACACGTAGAGGTCACCCTTCTTCAGGCGGTATTTCGACGGCGGGAACATGCTGCACGACCTGCGGCCGCCGCCGAAATGAAACCAGCCGAAGAGGCCGCCGGCCTGCGCTGCCGCAATCCGGTACGCGGCCGCCACGGCCAGCTCGGCCGCCCCGCGGCGCACCGCCGCGATCACGGCCCCGTAGCATTTCTCGTTGGCCCGCGCGGCGGTCCGCAGGCGCGCGATCTCGTCCGGCGTCTTCACCAGGCGGATCAGCCGGAAGAGGTTTGACCCCGGAAGGATCTCCGCACCGGCTCCCAGCTCACGCTTGAGGTGCTCCCGGATCGGCGGGGCGCAGCGTTCCTCGTCCAGCGCGATCCGCCCGGAGGATGCGCCCCGGTCGCGCAGGAGCCATATCAGCCCCTCGCCCGGGCTGGTGAAGGTGCGCCCCTGGACCAGTCTGGCGAAGGCTTCCTCCTCCCGCCCGCGGGGTTTCGCGCCCTCCGGCCAATGGAGGCCGCCCCGGCGGCCGTAGAGGTACACCTCGGGCACCGAGAGCTTCTGGGACACGGCGTAGGTATTCTCCTGGCCGGGGATCAGCAGGGCCGCGGAAGCGTTCCGGTTCCGAAAGAAGAGGGCGAAGGCCTGCGCCCGATTGTACTTGTAGATGTTCTGCGTCCACCCTTCCAGGCCGCTCACGTACTGGATGTTCTCGGGGGCGGCGGCGATGATCACGTCCAGATTGAACCGCCCCATCAGGTCCAGCGCCCGGTCCCGATTGAATAGCATGCCCGTCTCGCCTCCTTCTTTCCGTGCGCCCGCCGGTCGGCTCGCCTAGATGGCCTTTTCGGCCCGGAGCGCGGCAACGTCCTGGGGCGAGAAGCCCAGGACGTCTCGCAGGACTTCCTCGGTGTGCTGCCCCAGCGTGGGCGGCGGGAGGCGCACTTCCGGCGGCGTGCCCATCAGCTTCAAGGGGCTCGCCACCAGCTTCACGGGGCCCGCCGTGGGATGCTGCGCCTCCACCACCATGCCCCGCGCCAGCACGCCGGGGTCGTTGAGGGCCCTCTCCACGGTCTGGATGGGGCCGCAGGGGATCTCGTCCTTCCGTAGCAGGTCCATCCACTCCTGGGAGGTGTGGCGCCGCATCACCTCGTTCATCACCGGAACCAACGCCTCCCGGTTGCGCACGCGGTCCGCGTTGGTCCGGAACAGCGGATCCTCCGCCACGTGCGGCGCCTCGGCCACCTGGCAGAAGCGGCGCCACTGCGATTCATTGCCCACGGCCAGGGTCACGTACCCGTCCCTGGTGGGAAACACCTCGTAGGGGGTGATGTTAGGGTGGGCGTTGCCCAGCCGGCGCGCCGGCTTGCCGCCGATCAGGTAGTTGCTGGCCACGTTGCCCAGCCAGGCGATCTGGCTGTCCAGGAGCGCCATGTCGATCCGCTGCCCCTGGCCGGTGGCCTCTTTCACCCGCAGGGCCGCCAGGATGGAGACGGCGGAGAGCATCCCCGTGGTGATGTCCACGATGGGAACGCCCACCTTCATGGGCTCGCCCTCCACGTCGCCGGTGATGCTCATGATGCCGCCCATGGCCTGGGCGATCAGGTCGTACCCCGGCAGATCCCGGTAGGGGCCGGTCATCCCGAAGCCGGTGATGGAGCAGTAGATGAGGCCGGGGCTCACCTGCCGGAGCATGTCGTACCCGATGCCCATCTCATCCATGGTGCCGGTCTTGAAGTTCTCCACCAGCACGTCCGCGCGGCGCACCAGGTCCCGCACCAGGTCCCGGCCGCGGGGATGCTTCAGGTCCACCGTGACGCTGCGCTTGTTGCGGTTCACGAACAGGAAGTAGGCGCTCTCGCCGCCGGGGGCGAAGGGCGGCCCCCAGGCCCGCACGTCGTCGCCCGCCCCGGGCCGCTCCACCTTGATCACGTCCGCGCCCAGGTCCCCCAGCATCATGGTGCAGTAGGGCCCGGCCAGCACGCGGGTCAGGTCCAGCACCCGGACCCCCTCGAGGGGATATCGCATCGGATTCGCTCCCTATGGTCAGTCTGCCTTTCGCGGTGATCAGGATCAGCCGGCCGGGGCGGCGGCCATGGGTTCGATGCGGCGGATCCAGTAGTAGTGGGCGAGGCGCCGCACTTCGTCCACCGGCACCCGGCCGATGAGGACCACGTTGCCCCGCACGCCGCGCACCGTCCCCACCTGCTGGAACAGGTTCACGTGGAACTGCTCCGGGAGGAAGGGCAGGACCACGGCGATGTCGGCGTGGCCGCCCTTCGCCAGGCCCGCCGCCAGGGCCGGCGCGATCCGCCAGGGCGCCGACAGGCGCCCGTAGGCGACGAACCCCCCCACTGCCAGCGCCACCGCCAGCAGGAACCGCACCGCTGTATGCTGCAACAATCTCATCGCAACACCCAATGACCAATGACCAATGACCAAAGCCCAATGCGGGTTGCCGCGCAAGGCGCAACGATTGAATCACCATGGATGCGCGGAGCGCGACCGCCATTGGTCATTGGGAATTGGACATTGGTCATTGCCGTTACGAGGGTTTCCAAACCAGGCCCCAGCGCTCCACCGTCCAGCGCTCGATGGGCACCAGGATCAGCCGGTCCGTCGTGAGCCAGATGATGCCGATGAGCAGGATGCCCACCAGGATCGTATCCGTCTGGTGGAAGTTGGCGGCGTTGTAGATCAGGAAGCCCAGCCCGTTGGTGCTGCTGATCATCTCGGCGGCCAGGATGGCGCGCCAGCCGAACCCCATGCTCATCCGGATGCCCGTCACGATGCTGGGCAGCGCCCCGGGGATCAGCACCTGGAAGATGATGTGCCGCCGCGTGCCGCCCAGGGTGAGGAGGCTGTGCTCGAAGATCCTGGGCACGGCCCGCACGCCCACCAGGGTGTTGAAGAGCACCAGGAAGAAGATGGTGTTCCACAGGATGAAGGTCACGCTCACCCAGCCGATGCCGAACCAGGTGATGGCCAGGGGCAGCCACGCGATCCCCGACAGGGAATTGAGGAAGCTGGCCACGGGCTCCACGGCGCGGGCCAGGCCGCGGCTCAATCCCATGCCCACGCCGAACGCGATCCCCATGGGAACGCTCACGGCCAGCCCCACCAGCACGCGCCCCAGGCTGGCCCCCATGTGGCCCAGCAGGCTGCCGTCGCGCAGCAACTCCCAGACGACCCGCGCCACATCGCCGGGCGGCGGCAGGAAGATCGCCGGAAGCGTCCCCCTGGCCGTCAGCCCGTACCACAGCAGCAGGAGCGTGGCGAACGGGGCCGCTCCCCGCAGCCACGTCGCCGCCGAACGGCGCCGCCGCATCGCCCGCGCCCGAGCGGCCGACGCCGCGGGAGCTTCCGCCACGGCAGCCCGGGTCTCCGGCGTCATCGTTGCACCAGGCCCCAGCGCTGGATCGTATCGGCCTCCAGCGGCCGGAGCAGGAACCGGTCGATGAGTATCCAGAGGGTGCCGATGGCCAGCATCCCCAGGATGATCCGGTTCGTCAGGAAGAAGCTCTGGGCGTTGAAGATCATGAAGCCCAGGCCGTTGGCCCCCACCAGCATCTCCGCCGCGATGAGGGCGCGCCAGCCGTAGGCCATCCCCAGCCGCGCTCCCGTGGCCACGTGGGGGAGGGCGCCCGGCAGCAGCACGTCCCGGATGATGCGCAGCCGCGAGGCGCCCATGGTGCGCAGGGCGTTCACGTAGATGCGCGGCACGCTCCGCACCCCCACCAGCACGTTGAAGACCACCGGGAACAGCACGGTGTAGTTGATGGCCACCAGGATGGTCCGCTCCGTGAACCCGAACCACACGATGACCAGTGGCAGGATGGCGATGCCCGAGAGGGACTGGAAGAAATTCAGGAGCGGATAGAAGAAGTCCGCCACCTTGGCGTTGATGCCGATGAAGACCCCGAGGGGCACCCCGATGGCCAGACCGATGACGGTGGCCAGGATCACCCGGCGGATGCTGGCCGCCACGTAGTCCGGCAGGACACCCTTGCGCAGCAGGTCCACAAAGGCGTCCCACACTGCCGCCGGCGAGGGCAGGTAGAGATCCGCCTGGGGGATGAGGCGCGAGGCGGCTGCCCACAGGGCCACGGCCGCGGCGATGGCCGCCAGCATGCCCCACGGGATGCGCAGGCCGCGCCGCACCCGGCCTGGGGAGCCGCTATTCGTCGCCACCGCGGACCTCCTCCCGGACCAGCGTGAGGATCTGCTCCCGGCGCGTCGTGAACTCCGGATCCGTGGTGAGCGTCTTCCATTGGCGGCGTTCGCGCGGGATCGGGATCTCCACGATGCGCTTGACGCGCCCCGGACGCCGCGTGAGGATGAAGCACCGGTCCCCCAGGAAGGCGGCCTCCTCCACGTTGTGGGTCACCAGGAGGATGGTCTTGCGGGTGGCGATGGCGATCCGGTTCAGCTCCTCCTGGAGGGTGATGCGCGTCTGCGCGTCCACGGCGGCGAACGGCTCGTCCATCAGCATCACCACGGGGTTCGCCGCCAGGGTGCGGGCCAGGGCCACCCGCTGCTTCATGCCGCCGGACAGCTCGTGGGGGTACTTGTGATCGAACCCCTCCAGGCCCACCAGCTCGATGAACTGGCGCACCCGGCGTTCGCGCTCGCCCCGCTCCACCCCCTGGATCTCCAGGCCGTGGCCGATGTTCCGGGCCACCGTGCGCCAGGGGAGGATGGCCAGCTCCTGGAACACCACCCCCCGGTCGGGGCCGGGGCCTTTCACCTCGCGCCCGTCCACCAGGATCCGGCCCGAGGTGGGCCGCACCAGGCCGGCCAGGATGTTCAGCATGGTGGTCTTGCCGCAGCCGCTGGGGCCGACCACGGCCACCAGCTCGCCGTCGGCCACCTCGAGGCTCACCCCGTCCAGGGCGCGGACGTGCTGCCCCGTGTACTCGTCGGAGTACTCGTGCACCAGGTCCTTGACGACGATCTTCGCTTCCATAGGCCCCCGGCGGTCCCCCGGGCCCGTGAGCGGCGCGACGGCGGCCGGGCTACGGGACCGGCTTCAAGTCGCTGAACAGCTCCGGGTGTTCCTTCTCGACCCGCTGGATGAATTTCACCTCGTTCCCCTGGCCCCACGGCACGGGCTGCCGCATCTTCTTCTGCTCCACCAGGATCCGCACATTCTCATCCCAGCTCTCGATGGTGTGCCTGGTCAGGCGGGGATCGTAGGTCATGTTCCGGATGGCCTTCTTGGCCACGGCCGGATCCAGGCCCGGGACCCATCGCGTGGCGATCTCGGCGGCTTCGTCCAGGTGCTGCCGCGTGTATTGGGAGGCCTCGGCCAGGCCGACGGCATACTGATACACCATGTCCGGCTGCTTCTCCAGGACATCCACCAGGGTGGACATGTTGATGTAATACCCCATGAACCCGCCGCCCCGCTGCACCAGGACCGCCTCGGGAACCTTCTCCATCATCAGTGTCCCGTACGGCTCCCAGACCGCCACGGCATCCACCTGCCCCCCCGCCAGGGCCGACACGGAGTTGCCCGGGGGGACGTTCACCACCGCCACCCTCTCCGCCGGGATGCCCGCCTTCTTCAGGACCACCCCCAGGTACTCGTGCGCGGTGCCGCCCACGGGCGTCCCGATCTTCTTCCCGGCCAGGTCCTGGACCTTGGTGATCCCGGTTCCCTTCCGGGTAACGATGGCGACGGGCTCGTCGGAATACTTGCCGGTCCGGTCACCCATGAGGCCGATGAACCCCTTGCCCTTGAACCCCCGTTCGATCCCCACGGGGAAGTTGGAGAAGGCCGCCCCCAGGAACTGGGCCTCCCCAGCCTGCACCGCCTTCGTCATCTCCTGCCCGGTCGCCAGGACCTTCAGCTTCAGGTCCACGCCGCGCTTCAAGAAGATGCCCTTCTCCACCCCCACGAACGAGGGCACATGGTTCATGTTGTTCCCCACCGCGGCGACGGCCTGGAACTGGCCAGCGGCGCCCGGGCCCGCCATGACGGCGAGGAACAGCAAAGCCATGAGGCCGCCCGCGATCCATTTCGTGCCTCGCATCGCTCTTCCCCCTTTCACCTCCGGCCCGGGCCCGACGGCGCCGGGCGCTCCCCTCACGCGGCCATCAACCGGGGCTCAGAGAGTCCCACCTCGTCTGCCATGTCCTGCAGCTTTCTGGCCACCGCGGCGTCCAGCGGGATGCCTGCGGCACGGCGCTGGGCCGCCAGGCGGTGGCCGCGCTCGCCGGGCGCCAGGATCTCCTCGGCGCCGGCCGCCCGCGCCGACGAGCGCAGTTCCCGGACGGCGGCATCCACGCGGCGCTTGAACTCCGCCGGCTCCATGAAGGCGTCCACGCGGGCCGCCGCCATCAGATGGCCGGTCTGCTGGGGGACCTCCGGAGGGCCGAAGAGCTCGCGGACTTCCCGGCCGAAGAGGCCGCCCACCCACACGCCGGCCAGGAGGCCCGTCATGACGCTCAGGCCCGCGCCCTTGTGGCCGCCGATGGGCACCAGGAGGCCTTCCAGCGCCTCCGTGCTGTCCGTGGTGGGTCGGCCCTGCTTGTCCAGCGCCCACCCCGCCGGGATGCTGGACTCCCCGCGCGTGGCGGCCAGGGTGATCTTGCCCTTGGAGACCTGGCTCATGGCCATATCCAGTACCGGTGGGGGCTCCTCCCCGGCGGGCACCGCCAGCGCGATCGGGTTCGTCCCCAGCAGCCGCTCGATCCCGCCCCACGGCGCCAGCAGGTTTCCCGAGCCCGCGTTCGTCACGAACCCGATCATGTCGTGCGGCAGGGCCATCATGGCGTAGGCGCCGTTCATCCCCAGGTGGTTGCTGTTGCGCACGCCCACCAGGGCCACCGCGGTCTCGCGGGCGCGGGCGATGGCGCGCTCCATGGCCGCCGTTCCCACCACCTGGCCCAGGCCGTTGCCCCCGTCCAGCAGCAGGGTCGCCCCCCGGTCCGCCGCCACCGTCACCGACGCCGTGGGCGCCACGCCGCCGGCCCGCAGCCGCTTCACGTACACCAGGAGCCCGAGCACCCCGTGCGAGTGGACACCCCGCAGGTCCGCCTCGACCAGGATGTGGGCCGTCGTGCCCGCGTCGTCCGCCGGCACCCCACACGCCCCCAGCACCCCCGCCGCAAACGCCCACAGCCGATCCGCCGAAACCGTGATCGTCACGGCAATGCCCGATGCCCGACGGACTGCCAAGCGGTCGGACGGTCGAACGCATTTGGTGTTCAGTCCAAGGCGGCGATGGCCTCGATTTCCAGCAGAAAGTCCTCCCTGGCCAGCCGGTCGATCACCAGCAGGGTGTTGGGTGGGTAGTCGCCCTTTGGATAGATCTTCTTGAACAGCTTGTTCCGCGCCTCCATGAAAGCCGGG
>Ga0214473_10006830_pt1 | contig 13601 bp, 11 predicted proteins | sample RVTome_7_FD_203509 | JGI IMG/M metagenome (GOLD analysis project Ga0214473, IMG submission 203509) | Soil microbial communities from uranium-contaminated site in the Upper Colorado River Basin, Wyoming, United States - RVT98D197 | ecosystem: Environmental > Terrestrial > Soil > Contaminated >...
GTGGACCGAGCGCCGCCAGGCGGAAGCGGGCCAGATCCAGGTCCTGTTCGCCGGCGTAAGCTTCGGCCACCATGAGCACGTAGTCGGTGCGGAAATCCTCCCGCAGCGAATCGGGGGTGGTGTCCACGTATTCCACCGGCCGGATCAACCAGCCGTACGAGAGCCCCAGCAGCAGGCCGGCGATCAGGCCCAGCAGCAGCGGCGGCAGTCTGGGGGACACCCGCAACTCCTCCTCATGGAGAAACAGGACGACCCTGTCACAACGTACCGTCCCAAGTGCAGCGGGCCGGGGCTGGGACCAGGGTCGGCTATGCTACAATCGGTTGGTGCCGAAGGAGGGAATTGAACCCTCACCCCTCGCGGGACGCGATTTTGAGTCGCGCGCGTCTGCCAGTTCCGCCACTTCGGCTCGCGAGCAGTATAGCCAAACGGTAGACGCCGGTCAAGCGAAGCCCTCCGCGCACCGCGCGGAGGGCCGTTTACAGCGGACATGCGCCTCGGAATCATCGGCCGCGCCGGAGCTGGCAAGACCACCCTTTTCAACGCCCTGACCGGAAGCGAGCTTCCGGTGGGGCAGGGCGCGGGCCAGTTGCAGGTGAACAGCGCCACGCTGGATATCCCCGATCCCCGGCTGAAGTCCTTGAGCGATCTTTATCAACCGAAGAAGACAACCTACGCCAAGGCGACCCTCAGCGACATCGGCGGCCTGCAGGGCGAGGCGGGACAGGCGGAGCTTCCCGGGGCGCTGCTCGACCAGCTGGCCCAGATGGAGGCCTTCCTGCCGGTGCTGAAGGGCTTCGAAGACCCGAGTAGCCCCGGCGCGCCGGATCCGGACCGCGACCTGGCCGCCCTGGAGACGGAGTTCTTGCTGCGGGATCTGCTGCGGGTCGAGTCCCAGCAGGGACGGCTGGCAGAGGAGCGGCAGAAAGGGGCCCGGGATCGGGGGGCGATCGACCGGGAGGCCGCCTTGCTGCAGCGCCTGGCCGAGAGCCTGGGTGAGGACCGGCCGCTGCGCGGCCTGTCCCTCACGCCCGAGGAGGAACGCATCCTGGGCGGCTGGGGCCTGCTCTCCCGCAAACCGCTGCTGGCGGTGGTCAATTGCGGGGAGGAACGGGAGGAATGGCCGCTGCAGAGCCCGCTGCCTCAACTCTCCGTGCGGGGCAAGCTGGAGATGGAGATCGCCCAGCTCCCTCCGGAAGAGGGGCAGGATTTCCGCCGGGATTACGGGATCGCCGAACCGGCGCTGGGCCGGGTCCTGCGCCAGGCCCAGACGGTGATGGACCACATCAGCTTCTTCACGGTCAGTGAGCCGGAAGTCCGAGCCTGGATGCTGCCCGCCGGGAGCACCGCTCTGGCGGCGGCAGGGTTGATTCACACCGATATGGCGCGCGGTTTCATCCGGGCGGAGGTCATCCCCTGGGATGATCTGCTGGAGCTGGGCGGCCTGGCTCCGGCGCGGGCGCAGGGCAAGCTGCGGGTGGAGGGCAAGGACTACCCGCTGGCGGACGGCGAGGTGATCTACATTCGGTTTCATGTCTAGGCAGCCAGGCGCACCCCCCAGCGGCATGGCGATGAGCGCCGCTCGGACCATCACGGAGGCGAGCATGCAGAACGGAAAGTACACCCAGGAGCGCTGGAGTCTGGAAGACCTGTTTCCGGGATTGGACTCCCCCGAGTTCGCGCAGGCGCGCCAGGACCTGGAAGAGCAGGTCAAGCGCTTCGAGAGCACCCGCGGCGATTTGGCGGAAGACCTGACCGAGCCGCGGTTTCTCGAGATCCTGAAGGCCTATGAAGAGATCGCCCGGGTGCTGGGCAAGATCTACTCCTACGGGTTCCTGCTGTTCACCGAGGACACCCAGAATCAGAAAGCCCAGACCGGCTATGCCCAGGTCCAGCAGCTGGTGGCCGAGGTCAACAACCGCGGCCTGTTCTTCGAGCTGTGGTGGAAGGGGCTGGACGAGGCCGCCTCCCAGCGCCTGATGGACGCTTCCGGGGACTACCGCTACTGGCTGGAGGCCTTGAGACTGCACAAACCATTCACCCTGACCGAGCCGGAGGAGAAGCTCATCAACCTCAAGGACGTGAACGGGGTGAAGGCACTCTACAACCTGTACGAGACCATCACCACCCGCTACACCTTCAAGTTGGAGGTGGATGGCGAGGTCAAGGAGATGACCCGGGACGAGCTGATGGTCCACGTCCAGGGGTCCGACCCGGCCCTGCGGGAGGCGGCCTACCGGGAGCAGTTTCGGGTCTACGGCCAGGATCTGCCCATCCTGGGCCAGATTTACCAGTACATGCTGCGCAACTGGCGCAGCGAACACCTCGACGTGCGCGGCTTCAAGTCGCCCATTGCGGTGCGCAACCTCTCCAACGACGTGCCGGACGAGGTAGTCGATACCCTGCTGGAGACCTGCCGGGAGAACGCCCCTCTCTTCCACCGCTATTTCCGGCTCAAGGCCAGATGGCTGGGAGTGGACCGGCTGCGCCGCTATGACATCTATGCTCCCCTGGCGCAGAGCGACCGGACCTATGCCTACTCCGAGGCGGTGGACATGGTGCTGGAGAGCTTCAGCGAGTTCCACCCGCGGGTGGCGGAGCTGGCCCGGCGAGTGCTGGACGAACGCCACCTGGATGGCGAGGTGCGCAAGGGCAAATGGGGCGGGGCCTTCAGCATGACCGTGACTCCCGACCTGACCCCCTGGGTGCTGGCCAACTACAACCGGCGGCCGCGGGATGTCTCCACCCTGGCGCACGAGCTGGGTCACGCCGTGCACAGCATGCTGGCGGCCGACCACACCGCCCTCACGTTTCACGCCACCCTGCCGCTGGCGGAGACCGCCTCCACCTTTGGCGAGATGCTGCTGACCGATCGCATGCTGGAGCTCGACTCCGACCCGGCGGTGCAGCGTGACTTGCTGGTGCTGCATCTGGACGACGCCTACGCCACCATCCTGCGCCAGTCCTTTTTCGCCATGTTCGAGCGCACCGCCCATCACATGGTGCACGAAGGCGCTTCGGTGGACGACCTGTCGGAGGCCTACTTCCAGGGCCTGCAGGAGCAGTTTGGGGATGCTCTGGAGCTCAGCGAGGACTTCAAACACGAGTGGTCGGTGATCCCCCATTTCTTCGACCGGCCCTTCTACGTATACGCCTACTCCTTTGGCCAGCTGCTGGTGCTCTCGCTCTACCAGCAGTACCGGCAGGAGGGCGACTCGTTCAAGCCGCGTTACCTGGGTATCCTGGAGGCCGGCAGCTCCGAGGCCCCCATGCGCATCCTGGACAAAGCCGGCATCGACGTCCGGTCGGCCGATTTCTGGCGCGGCGGGTTCCGGGTGGTGGAGGAGTCGCTAAAAAAGTTGGAAGCGCTGGAATCCCAGCAGATGCCCGGCTAGCGGAAGCGGCACGGCGGGCCCCCGGGCCCGCCGTTTCTAGTTCACATCGGGGAGCTGTAGGCGGAGAGGGTGGGATTCGAACCCACGGTGGCCCAAAGGGCCACAACGGTTTTCGAGACCGTCCCGTTCAACCGCTCCGGCACCTCTCCGGGACGCCCGGGATTATAACGTCATAGCTCGAAGCTGTCCCCTTGGCGGGGATAGCTGACCGCGAACCCCTCTGCCTCCAGTTTCTCCTTCAGGGCGGCAGCCGGCCCCGGCTCGCCATGGACCAGGAAGATGCGTTTCGCCCTTCCCTTGAGCGCGCCGGCGTACTCCAGCAGGAACGGCTGGCCGCCGTGGGCGGAGAGGCCGTCCAGGCTGGCGACCTCGGCCTGCACCGCGTACTCCTCGCCGAAGATACTGACCCGCTTCTGGCCCTCTGCCAGGCGGCGGCCCAGCGTGTGGGGTGCCATCCAGGAGGTGATCAGCACCGAGTTCCTCGGATCGCCGATGTGGTTGCGCAGGTGATGCAGGATCCGGCCCGATTCCGCCATGCCGGAGGCGGAGATGATCACCGCCGGCCCCTCCAGCTCGTTGAGCGCCTTGCTCTCCTCCACCGAACGGGTGTAGGTCAGCTGGTCGAAGCCGAAGGCAGTGCCGTGCGGATCCTTCTCCATGAAGGCCCGGGTCTCCGGGTCGAAGCACTCGGGGTGCTTGCGGAAGACATCGGTCACGCTGACCGCCAGCGGGCTGTCGACGAACATGGGGATCTGCTCGAGGTCCCCGGCGTTCACCATCTGGTGCAGAAAATACACCAGGGTCTGGGCGCGGCCCACCGCGAAGGAAGGGATGATGACCTTTCCCCCGCGGGCCGCCGTGCGCTGCACCAGCTGGCGCAGCGAGTGGAAGGCCTCGTCGGAAGATTCGTGGGAACGGTCCCCATAGGTGCACTCCATGACCAGGTAGTCCACGTCCTGTGGGAGCACCGGGTCGGGGACGATGGGCAGGCCTGGCCGGCCGATGTCTCCGGAGAACATCAGGCGCACATGCCGCCCGTGTTCCTCCAAATCCAGCACCACGCCGGCGGATCCCAGGATGTGCCCGGCCTCCACCAACCGGGCCTCCGCGCCCGGCACCGGCCGAAATGGACTGTTGTATTCCTGGGGGTGCAGCAGGGCATTGGCGCGCAGAGCGTCCTCCAGAGTGTACAGCGGCTCGATCGGAGGTTGGCCTTGCCTGGACGGTCGCTTGTTGAGGAAGGCCGCGTCGTGCTCCTGGATGCGGGCGGAATCCTGGGTGAGCAGATCGGTCAGATGGATGGTGGCCTGGGTGGCGTGGATAGAGCCGGCAAACCCATTGCGGACCAGGTTGGGTAGATTCCCGCAGTGGTCGATGTGCGCGTGGGAGAGCACCACCGCCTCCACCGTCGCGGCCTCAAACGGCAGCGTGAGGTTGCGGGCATAGGTGTCCTTGCGGCGTCCCTGAAATAGCCCGCAATCCAGCAGCAGCTGCTGGCCGTTCAGCCCCAGCAGATGGCGTGATCCGGTGACCGTCTGGGCCGCGCCGTGGAAGGTAATCTGCATAAGTCCCTCAAAATTGACTTGTCTGGACAGCTATGTTACAAATACCACAATTTCCCGCTGGTGCAGGCCAAAGATGCACCAGCACCACGATTGAACGCTTCCCAAGGCTGAGGAGGATCACCCAGATGACCGACGCGGCAGCCGCAGCGCCGGCTCCCGAGGGCGCCCAACGCGCCTCCCAGGCTGATGCCACACCCGCCTCGCCGCCCCTGAGCCGCCGGGAGTTCCTCAATTATATGTGGGGAGCGTCCATGGCGGTATTCATGGCCGGGGCCGGCGGCGTGACCGTCTGGTTCGCGCTGCCCAGGTTTCGGGAAGGGGAGTTCGGCGGGGTCTTCACCGTGCCGGTGGAGCAAATCCCACCTCCAGATTCGCCTCCGCTGGAGTTTGCCGATGGACGATTCTGGGTGGTCAACATCGGCCAGGCGACCCTCGACGACCAGCGGCAACCGGGCGACTACCCCCTGCAGCCGGGTGTGCGGGTGCTCTACAAGGTCTGTGTGCACCTGGGCTGCCTGTACAAGTGGGTCCCCACCAACGACCGCTTCGAGTGCCCCTGCCATGGGTCCAAGTACCTCAAGACCGGAACCCGGGTCGACGGGCCGGCCCGGCGCAATCTGGATCAGTTCATCACCGAAGTAGTGGATGCCAATGGCGAGGTGCTGGCTCGCACCGAGCCTTCCTACCCGCCGGGAAGCACCCGCGATGAAGGCACGACGCTGCCGCTGCCCCCGGGCGCGGTGGCGCTGCGCATCGATACCGGTCGCCGTATCAGCGGCGCGCCCAACACCCAGCCCGGCGGCGGGGTTTAGGCCCGGAGAGCGGCTATGGCGATGTTGAAGAACCTGTCCAAGTACGTGCCCGAGATGTTCCGCCCGCACCTGCCGGTGCTGGACGACCTCAAACAGAAGGGGCCCAAGAAGGCGCTGCAGCACCTGGCGGACGACGTGGTCACCCGGGTAACCGCCGGCTTGAGCATCGCCGATGTGCGCGGCGTGCTGCGCGATGATCCGGCGCCGCGGCCCAACCCCCGGCTCACCCCGCACGCCGAGGGTTTCTGGCTGCACATGAAGCCCACCTACTACCACAACCTGGTGGATGGTCTGTACCCGACTTTCCGGCTGGGCTGGCTGGCGACCTTCTTCTTCGCCTGGGAGATCGTCACCGGCATCTACCTGATGATCTTCTATACCCCCTCCCCGCTGGTGGCCTACGAGAATATGCTCGGCATCCTGAGCAATGTCCCCTTCGGCCGCCTGATGCGCGACACCCACAAGCTGGGCGGGGAGCTGATGATCATCACCGTGGTGCTGCACATGCTGCGCACGTTCATCACCGGGTCCTACAAGCGCCCGCGCCAGTTCACCTGGGCCACCGGCGGCTTGCTGCTGATCACCACCTTATTCGTCTCTTTCTTCGGCTACCTGCTTCCCTGGGACCAGCTCAGCCTGTGGGCCGTGACCATCGGCGCCTCCACCGCCGAGGCCACGCCCCTCATCGGGAAGCAAATGGATCTGCTGGTGCGGGGAGGTCCGGAGATCGGGGCCAACGGACTGCTGCGCGCCTACCTGCTGCATGTGATCGTGATTCCGTTGGTCATGGTGATCACGTTCGGGGTGCACTATTACAAAGTCATCATCCACGGCCACAGCCTGCCTCCCGGACATGAGCCCATCGGGGAGGACAGCGCCCGTAAGGTGCCGATGGACCGGCGCACCTACTTCATGCCCAAGATCCTCACCCGGGAGCTGGCCTATGTCTTTGCGCTGGTGGCGATCCTGGTGCTGGCCTCTGCGTTCAATTGGGGCTATCACGCCCCCCTGGAGCCCCACGCCGATCCGCTGGTCACGCCGCTGCACACCACCTCCCCCTGGTACTTCCTGTGGATCCAGGGGATGATGAAGATGGGCGACAAGCTGCTCTTTGGGGTCTTCATCCCTTTCATGGTGATCCTGCCCACGATTGTGGTGTGGCCTTATATGGAAGTCGGGCCGAGTCGGCTGTACGGCCACCGCAGGATCGGGCTCTCCATCGCCGCCACCTCGCTGATCGGCGCGGCGGTGCTGTCCTATATGGGCACACCCTGGTTTGCGGTCACCAGCTCGCCCGACCAGGAGGCGGTGGCCTCCTTGCTGCCGCAGACCTCTCCGGGTCCGCTGCGGCTGGCCCCCTGGGACGAGATCCTGTACGGCACCTATGAAGCCAGCCGGTGGCAGCAGGCTCCCAGCACCACCCTGCAGGGTTTGCTGCGCACCTTCGATCGGGAGATGGAGCATGTGCGGGCAGACCAGCGCTACCTGTCCCCCGAGGGCTTCATGATCATCGAAGACTGGCAAATCGACCTCAAGAAGGTCACGCTGCGGGTCACCTGGACCGACGGCGACACGGGTGAGCCCGGCGAGTACTTCCAGACCCAATACCTGCATCGCCACAGCGACTATGGCCAGGGTGAGTAAGCCGTGAAGTGGCATATCCTGATCGGTTTCCTGACGGCCGGGGCGGCGGTTGTACTGCTGGGCATCATCGCCCTGAACGAGCCGGTGCGCATGGAGTCCTTCTCCCGCTCGTACCACTCGCGCCAGATCGAGGAAGGGGCCCGCATCTTCGAGAACAACTGCCGTCCCTGCCACGGGCCGCAGGGCGAGGGCAGTCCGCTGGCCCCCGCCCTGAACACCTCCTCGCTCTTCAACGGCGAGCGTCTGACCGCCGTCCAGTTCAACGGCACGCTGGAGGATTACGTCAAGGGCGTCGTCTCCTCCGGACGGCCGGTGCCGAGCGAGGGCGCCAACTACCCGCAGCGCATGCCGACCTGGAGTCAGGAGTTCGGTGGGCCGATGCGGCCCGATCAAATCGAATCGGTGGTGGCCTTTGTCCTCAATTGGGAAGAGCGGGCTCTGGCGGCCGCCGAGCCGACCCCGGTGACCGGCGAGCCGATGATGGGCACCGACATCCAGATCGAGCTGCCGCCGGGCGACGCCGAGCGCGGCCGGGCGCTGGCGGACGGCACCCTGGGGTGCACGGTCTGCCACAGCCTGACGCCGGTCGGCCCAGCCTGGGCCGCCAGCGGTGACCAGCCGGGGCTGACGGAGCGGGCCGCCCTGCGGGTCGAGCAGGCCGACTATGCCGGCGAGGCCGGCACACCGGAGCAGTATCTGATCGAGTCGGTGGCGGACCCCAACGCGTATCTGGTGCCGGGCTTCACGGCCAATGTGATGCCAGTCAACTTCGCCGACAGGATCACCCTGCAGCAGATGGCGGATCTCATGGCCTACATGCTCAGCTTCCGCTGAGCGGGGCCGCTTCTGCATGATCTCTCACCAGGCGCCGCCGTCCAGGGCGGCGCCTGTCACAATCGGTGCAAGCGGCGAAGTGGGGAGAGTTGTCACTTTCCCCGGGTGAGCCGTCTCCGTAGAATCAGGCCGACCCTCTCCGAATTCAACTGGAAGGGAAGGCCACAGGGAGGAGCAGGATGCGCTTCGCACTGAAGTGGATCCCGGGCGCGGTGCTGCTGGCTGCCGCCCTGGCCGCCGGCGCAGCGGCCGCGCAAGGGGAGGGCGACTCGAAACGTGGCGGGGTGCTCTTTGTCGAGAATTGCGCCATGTGCCACGGGGTCGATGGCCAGGGCCGGGTGGGAGCCCGCCTGGAGAACTTTCCCGGTATCCAGATCGAAGCTACCCTGAGCCAGACGATTTCGCAGGGCGTTCCGGGCAGCGTCATGCCTGCCTGGGCGCAGGCCAACGGCGGACCGCTCTCCGAGCAGGATGTGGCCGACCTCGTGACCTACATCTCCGGCGCTTTCGGCGGAACCGAGCCGCTGGCCCCGCTCCCGACCTATATCCCTCCGGACATCCCACGGCTCCCGGATGTGGAAGGCGACCCCTCCGCCGGCGCCGTGGTCTACCTGACAGAGTGTCGCGCCTGCCATGGTGAGAACGGGCAAGGCCGCTTCGGCCTGCCGCTAGCCAAATCCTGGCCGGTGAACGACCCCGAGACCTACATTCGCCAGGTCGTGGGGCAAGGCATCTCCGGCACCAGCATGCCCGCCTGGGGTGTGGAAGCGGGGGGGCCGCTCTCCTCCGACCAGATTGCCAACGTGACCGCCTTTGTGCTCTCCCTGACGCCGGCGTCCACCTCCTCCACCCCGATTCCCTCGCAGCCTGGTCCGATCAGTCTGAACACCGGGCTGATGGTGCTGGGGGTTGTGGCCTTGCTGGTTGTTGGGGCGCTGGTGGTCTACTACCGGAGGGCCTGAGCCTGCCATGAGCCTGACTGGCAGACTGCGGCAGCGGATCGGGCGGGTGAGATGGAGCCGCGCCGGGTATGGGCTGGCACTCCTGGCCCTGGCGGCCGGGCCGGCCGCGCAGCAGGCGCCCGCAGGCCTGCAGCATCTGGAGGTGGCGCTCTGGCCGGAGTTCGACAGGCCGGCTGTTCTGGTGATTTACCGTTTCGAGCTGGCGCCCACCACGCCCTTACCGGCCAGGCTGGCCCTTCCTATCCCGGCCGGGACCGGTGAACTGCATGCCCTCGCCTATGTGGACCCGGAAGGACAGCTGCTGAACATCGAGGACAGATCCTTCCAGACCCAGGACGGCTGGACCACTGTGCTGTTCAGCACCCTGGGACTGCAGGGGCAGCTGGAGTACTACGCCGATTTGGTTCGATCGGGCGATCAGCGCAGCTTCCAATTCGACTGGCCAGGGGGTGTCAACCTGGACAGCTTCGGCTTCGAAGTGCAGCAGCCGCCCACAGCAGTTGACTTCGATGTGGTGCCCGCGCCGAGCGACCAGGCTGCCGGCCAGAACGGCCTGACTCACCTCTTTGGCACGCTGCAGCCGACCGGGCCGGAATGGACCACCCGGATCGAGCTGAGCTACCAAAAGGCGGACGCGTTGCTCTCGGCCGACTCGCTGCAGGCTCCTGAACAGCAGCCGGCCCTGGGCCAGTTGGCTCCACCGGCGGGCGGGTTTGACCTGCAGACCGCGCTGCCCTGGGCACTCGGCGGGCTGGGGGTCGTGTTGCTGGGAGCCGGGGTGTTCTGGTACCTGCGGCTCTCCCGGCCCGCCCAGGCCCGCGCCGACCCGGAGCGCCGCCCGGCGCGGCAACGCCGCAAGCCCGGTGCAGAGATCGAAGCTTCCCCGATCTACTGCCACAACTGCGGAACGCGGGCGGGCGCCAGCGATGTCTTCTGCCGTCAGTGCGGGACCAAGCTGCGCGGGCGGTGAGAACCTGAACGCCCGGGAACCAGCCGAAGCCGGTCGTCCAGCCAGGCCAGTTCGTGGGGTATCCGCGTGAGCCCCACGGTCGTCGCCCAGGTGTACTTCGTCTACGGGCTGGCCTTTTTCTCCATGGGCCTGGCCATCCTGCTGGAGCGCGGCCGCGCCTCGGATCCCCGGTTGTCGCAGGCCTTGAGGCTACTGGCCTTCTTCGGATTGGTACACGGTGGCCACGAGTGGCTGGAGATGTTCCAGGGGCTGGGGATGCTGCCCAGCGAGCCGCTGGCCTGGTCGGGCTTCCGGGTCGCGGTGCTGGCGTTCTCGTTCCTCGGGCTGGGGGGCTTTGGCGCCTCGCTCTTGGCCGGTGAGGAACGCACCCGCCGCCTGAGCCTGCTGGTGCCGCTGGCGCTGGCGATCGTGTGGGGGTCGGGCCTGCTGCTCATGCGCCGACGCTTTTCCATCCCCGGGGAACTGTGGGCGGTGGCAGACGTGTGGACCCGCTATGCGCTGGCGGTTCCTTCAGGGTTGCTGGCGGCCGGTGGATTGCTCTCACTGCGGCGCTCGTTTCGGAGAGCCGGGATGGCCCAGTTTGGTCAGGACAGCCTGATCGCCTCGGCGGCCTTCGCGGCCTATGGCGTGATCGGACAGCTCTTCACCCGGCCCAGCCCGCTGCCGCCCTCCACGACCCTGAACGCCGATCTGTTCCTGGAGATGTTCGGCTTCCCGGTGCAGCTCTTCCGGGCGGCGGCCGCCATTCTGGTGATGATCTCGGTGATCCGCTTCATGCGCTCCTTCGAAGTCGAGCGCCGCCAGCAACTGGTCCAGCTGCAGAGCGCCCGCCTGCGAGAGGCCGAGCGGCGGCAGGCGCTGCGCGGGGAGCTGCTCAATCGGGTGGTGCAGGCCCAGGAGGCGGAGCGGCAGCGCATCGCCCGCGAACTGCACGATGAAACTGGCCAGTCCCTCACCGCCATCGGGATGGGGCTGCGGGGCGTGGAATCCAGCCTGTCCCCCGCCGAAGAAAAATCGGTCCAGAACCTACGCCATTTGCAGGAACTGACCGATCGGGCATTGAACGAGCTGCAGCGCCTGATCGCCGGTCTGCGTCCCGCCCACCTGGATGACCTGGGCCTGCCGGCTGCCCTGCGCTGGTATGCCGGAGAAACGCAGGAGCGGGCGCCGCTGGAGGTGGGGGTGGAGGTGATCGGCAGCGAGCGTCCCCTACCTCCGCTGCTCACCATCGGCCTCTTCCGGGCCGCCCAGGAGGCGCTGACCAACGTGGTGCGGCACGCCAGTGCCCGCAAGGCACAAGTGCGGCTAAACTATGAGGTGGGCCAGGCGCGGCTGGAGGTTCAGGACGACGGGATCGGCTTCGACGCCGCGGCGGTGGCGGCCAACCCGGACCGGCCCGCCTGGGGATTGATGGGGATGCAGGAGCGGGTCTCGCTGATGGGTGGGCAATTCAGCATCACTTCGCAGCGCGGCCAGGGGACTCTGATCGAGATCACCGTACCCTACGCGGGGGTAGCGAGCGAGGAGCATGCCCGTGCGATTGCTGCTGGTGGATGATCATGAGGTGGTCCGCTCCGGCCTGCGCATGCTGCTGGACAGCGAGCAGGATGTGCAGATCGTGGGAGAGGCGGGCACGGCGGAGGAGGCGCTACGGGCGGTGCAGGAGCTGGAGCCGGATGTGGTCCTGATGGACATCGGGCTACCCGATCTCTCCGGCATCGAGGCCGCAACCCGCATCCGGGAACTCCGACCTCAGGTCGCAGTGGTGGCGCTGACCATCCACGAAGACAAGGAGTACTTCTTCCGGATGCTGGACGCCGGGGCCAGCGGCTACGTGCCCAAGCGGGCCGCGCCGGAGGAACTGCTCACCGCAATCCGGGCCGCCGCCAAGGGCGAGGTGTACCTGTACCCCTCCTTGGCAACCCTGCTGGTCAAGGATTATATGGGCCAGGATCCGGACGATCGGGAAGCTCGGATCCTGAACGGGTTGACGGAACGTGAGCTGGAGGTGCTGGGCCATCTGGCGGACGGAGCCAGCAACTCCGAGATCGGCGATACGCTGCAGATCAGCCCTAAGACGGTGGCCCGCCACCGGGAGAACATCATGCGCAAGCTGAATCTGCATTCCCGGACGGAGCTGGTCAAGTACGCCATTCGCAAGGGGATCATCAGCCCGTAGGCCATCAGCCCGTAGGCCATCAGCCCGTAGGCCGGACTGGCATTCTGGCGAAAAAAACGCGCGCCCATCGGGCGCGCGTTTGCGCTCTGTTTACGTCCGCAAGCGCTCAGGCCTGGCTGCGGCTGCCCAGGACCCTGCGGCCCCCGACCAACAGGATCGCCAGCAGCAGCAGTTGCCCAACCAGCATGCCCGCCAACTCCGGCCAGCGTGCTCCGGCCTCCAGCGCCAGCGCGCTCCAGTTGGCACCGGCAATAGCAGCCGAGATCCGCGGCAGGTACTCGTCCAGGGTTGCGACGATGCCCAGGGCCAGCAGGCCGGAGGGCAGCGCCAGGGCCAGTGTTCCCCAAGTCGCTTTGCTGAGGATTTGTAGCTTAGCCACGTCAGCCTCCTTCCCCCTCGGATAGAACTTGCGGCCTCGCCAATCTCAGTCTATAGGGCCGGGAGGTCTCCGTCCATGGGATGGCCTACACATGCGGCCCTGGGTGATTCTGCCCAGTCTTAAAAGCCACCGGGCGCCCTTGGGCGCCCGGTGTTTCCGATGCTGGGTTGTCAGAACGCTGTCTGGCTCGCCTACGCTATTTCATTGCCGTCAGGCTGGCTTCGAGAAGCGCCTTGGTGTAGGCCGAGTTGTGGACGCCCATGCTCTGGTCATACGTTACAAACTTGTAGTTCCACATCGCGTTGGCGACCGCCTCGGGAACCGTCAAGGGAGCAGCTGCAGAGGGATTACTCCATGTCGCAGTCGCCGTGTCGTAAATCCCCCATAGATCGGTTTCCGGATTCAGCAGATTCTCGGCGACGAATATGGCATGGAGCTCTTCAAGCATCGCCGTGATCTCGGTCTGCACGCCGTTGACGTCGAAGTTTTCCGCATCAGCATGGCAGGCCTGGCAGCGCGCCACGTCGGGCAGGTAGGTGTGGTTGGCTTCCTCACCCATGTGGCAGGTCACGCAAGTATTCTCAACCGCCGCGTAGTGGGTGCTTGGGCTGCCGCTCACACCCAGCCCGCCTTCGCCGAGCAGCATCTGGGCTTCCACACCGTAGTGAGTACCGAACCGGCTGGAGGTGATATCGACGTTCCCTGCCGTGACAGTGGGTGGTGCGTTGCGGATCTGGTGGCAGTTGGCGCACAGGTTGCCGGCGCCGCCCTCAAAGGTCCCGGCGGTGTACTCCATCTTCGTCGGTTGGCCGGCGCCCGTCAGCGCCCAGTCGGCCGAGCTGTAGGTGGCGTGGATATTGT
>Ga0214473_10006831_pt1 | contig 13601 bp, 13 predicted proteins | sample RVTome_7_FD_203509 | JGI IMG/M metagenome (GOLD analysis project Ga0214473, IMG submission 203509) | Soil microbial communities from uranium-contaminated site in the Upper Colorado River Basin, Wyoming, United States - RVT98D197 | ecosystem: Environmental > Terrestrial > Soil > Contaminated >...
GCTGGAGCCGATCGGGAATATTCCCCCGACGGAGTTCGAAGAGGTATATTATCGCAGTGGAAAAGCGCAGGTCCACGTGGCCTGACTCAACAAAAACAGTCTCCGGGAAAACCGGGGCGGTTCACACCGTAGTGTATTTCGAATGGAGGGGAATATACGACCAGTGGCAACAACTCTGGGTGGACTGCTCCAACCAGATCTCGCATCCCTACGACGGCGAAGTCCACCAATATCAAGTTGACATCGACAATAGTGGTGGAAGCGTGCTGTTCTGGTACGACGGGTTCAACTATTACAACGTGGAGTCTCCATGGTGGATAGGACAAACCTGTCGCTTCTCATCATTCACCGGCGAGATTGACGGCAGGGAATCAGATATGCCTGGCACCTGGGAGAATCCCTGCTCATTCAGCGATTGTGAGCACAAACAGGCCGGGTATAACTATACGTCAGCCAGTTTCAATAGTAGCAGCGAGGATTGGGTATACACCACACCTCAGCTCTACGATCCTCCCCAATGGGGCATCTGGGTCGACAATTACGGTGACAGCATGACAATTTGGGACGAATTTCCACTCAGCTCGAATTAAGGAGAGTTCCGAGATGAAGACAATAATAACACTTAGCTTGTTTCTGCTGCCGACTGCTGTCACCGCAGGAACGCCTGTCACGTCAAGTGATCAGGCTGTGAACGGGGTCTTGGAACTCACAGGGTTGGCTAACGACCTTGACCTCAGGGGTTCCCGGACCGCACAGATCGTCTCGTTTAAGGATACCACCATACCATTCATACCGGACACGGAGTCCAGGCGTGCATGGAGGGTGGAATTCACAGATGTCAAGTTCGGGAATCAGGCAGACCAGCCAGCGTATGATATACCGAAGACGGTCGAGGTTTACGTTGACTCCTCCTCCGGTGAACTGCTGAAGATAGTTTTCAGACCGCAGAAGGAGACTAACCTTGTCCGAGAACCGACATCCGAAGAGTCCACACAGCTGTTGAAGGCGCTGGGTGAGAACTACCACGGATTTCCTCAGACGTCTCCACATATATCGCTGATGGCGGCAATGAACAGGTGCAAGTTCTACCCGTTGCATTCGGATGAGGTGATTGTCTGGTACGTCAACTGGTCACTCGACAATGCCAAACCATATCCGGAGCAGCCAGTCTGGGTGATCTACATGCGTGGAACGCTGCCTGTCAGTGACCATGAATGGATCCCGATCCACCAAAGGAATCACCGCCGGGTCGTTGTGGGCATGAACGGAGAGGTTCTTATGTCCAACAATGTTCCGTATCCGGAACTGGACGAGCAGAACAAATAACATTTCCCCGTAACGTGGAAGCTCTGCATCGAAGCCTGGACTAATCATCCGGGCCTCTTTTTTCAGGAATGAATAACTAAGAGGGGAGGAGGTGATAGACTCAAATCAAACAAGAATGTGAACTTTAGTGGAGATTATCTTGGACTGCACCCCTGAGGTTGGACACAAAAAGTTAGGATGATTTGGCAAGGGACCCGTATTTTGAGTTCGGGAAAGGAACTTGCCATGAATCCGAGACTAAGATTCAGTGTTGAGTTGAGGCGCCAGGTGGTGGAGCAGTTGCTGTCGGGAGACAGCAGCGTCGCCCTGAACGGAGTCGATGGGTGCGGGTGTCGAGCCGGGACGCCCGACACTACCAACATTTTCACTGGTGTTCTCGTCGGTTTCCCCTTACTTTTGGCCAAATTCTTGAGGCCATAGTTGGTTTGAACCGTATTTGACAGAGCGCTGAATACGAAAGATTGCCGGAACCAAAGGACTCTCATAGAGACCCGATTCACCCCGAGCGGGGTCGAAGAGTGAGCCAAGTCGAAGGGTGACACGATCCAAAGTTTGGATACCGGTCTTGACAGCGTAGAATAACAAGATGCCCGAACCGAATGCTCAGAACGCCGATCTGTCGGCGTTGTCCATAGACCGCAGCCGTAAAGCGGATCGACCCCGGCGATGGCCCAAGTGGCTTCATCTGCTCTGGCTTTTGTTGCCCGTGGTGGTCTTTTTTGCCTATCAGTATACACTGAAGGAAGTCGCTCCGGCCAAAAGTGTCAAGGTCGACACCGTCCGCCGGCTGACCGGCTCCGATGCCGCCGCCGACCTCGTCGCCACCGGCTATGTTGTGGCTCAGATCAAAGCGGCCGTTTCATCGAAGGCCACGGGACGGCTGGTGATGCTGAATTTCGAGGAGGGGGATAAGGTCACGGTCGGGCAGGTCATCGCGAAACTTGAGAACGACGATTTCATCGCCAACCTCGAGTTGTACCGAGCGTACCTTAAGCAGTATCGCGCCGACTCTCTGGCCGCGGCGCTGAACTACAACCGCCAGGTCAAACTCCTGGCCGCAGGGCACACCACCGACGAAGTGGTCGAGCAGGCCACGGCCGATTATGACCGGGCGACAGCCAACGTCGAGGCCGGCCTGGCCCAGGTGAAAGCAGCCGAGGTAGCAGTAGAGAATACGATTATACGGGCGCCGTTCGACGGTACCGTGCTGACCAAGGACGCCGACGTCGGTGAGATGGTGGCGCCGTTGGCCGCCTCGGCCTCGTCGCGCGGCGCGGTGGTGACGATTGCCGACATGTCGTCTTTGGAGGTGGAGGCCGACGTATCGGAGTCGAACATCCAGAAGGTGAAGGTCGACCAACCTTGTGAGATCGTCCTGGATGCCTACCCGTCGATGAAGTACTCGGGCTATGTCAAGAAAATCGTGCCCACGGCCGACCGGAGCCGCGCCACGGTGATGGTCAAAGTGGCCTTTTACGACAAGGATGACCGCGTGCTTCCGGAGATGTCGGCCAGAGTGAATTTCATGCCGGTCGAGGGCGCGCAGACAACGCCCGAACCTGAACAGGTGCTGGTGATTAATAATGACGCCGTAGCGATGCGTGACGGTCGACCGGTTGTGTTCAGGCTCGACAATGGCTACGCCCGGTTAACCGAGGTTTCGCTGGGGAGAAAACTCGGCGGCGTCACGGAGGTCCTGAGCGGTTTGCCTTCCGGAACGAGCGTGATCCTCAATCCGCCCGGCGGTCTGACCGACGGCGACAAGGTCGAAATCAGCGAATAGTCTTAATAATACAGGGCATGAGTATGGCAGTCGTCGAAGCGCAAAACGTCTACAAATCATATTACCGCAATAGCCTGGAAATCCCGGTGCTGCATGATATCAATCTCACGGTGGACGAAGGGTTGTTTCTGGCTTTGATGGGTCCGTCCGGTTCCGGCAAGACCACTCTTCTCAATCTGATCGCCGGGATCGACCAGCCCTCGTCCGGCAGTCTGAAAGTGGCCGGTGAGGATATCGGTGTTCTCAGCGATGGCAACCTGGCCAAGTGGCGCTCGCGGCATATCGGCTTTGTGTTTCAGTTCTACAACCTGATGCCCGTCCTGACCGCGTTCGAGAATGTCGAACTGCCGCTTCTCCTGACCGGGTTGTCGAAGAAGGATCGCTGTCAGCATGTCGAGACGGCGCTGTCGATCGTCGGTCTGTCCGATCGCCTGAAACACTATCCGCGTCAATTGTCCGGCGGTCAGGAGCAGCGGGTGGCGATTGCGCGAGCCATCGTATCGGACCCGACTTTGATTCTGGCCGACGAACCGACCGGCGATCTCGACCGGCAGTCGGCCGAGGAAATCATGACACTGTTAAGCCGCCTCAACCAGGAGTTCAACAAGACGATCATAGTGGTGACCCACGATCCGAGCGCCGCCGAGAAAGCCGCCGTCATCCGCAACCTGGACAAAGGGGAACTGCTCCCATGAAGGTCTTGAAGCTGGTCACCAGGAATGCGTTTCGACGCAAACTTCGCACCTTTCTGACGATTCTGGGGTTGGCGCTTGCGGTGATGGCCTTCGGACTAATACGAACTTTTATCAATGCCTGGTACGCTGGGGCGAGGGCGGCGGCGCCGGACCGACTGATCACCCGTCATGCCGTCTCGATCATTTTTGAGTTGCCCTTGGCCTACCGGGAGCAACTTCTGAAGATCGATGGTGTCGAGGATGTCACCCACGCCAGTTGGTTCGGCGGCTACTATGTCGACCCTAAGAACTTCTTTGCCAATTTCGCCATGGACCACGCCAACTGGTTCGACATCTACCCCGAGTTCATCGTCCCCCCGGACCAGCTCGAGGACTTCAATAAAGAGCGCAACGCGGCCATAATCGGACAGGGGCTGGCCGACCGTTTCGGTTGGAAGCTCGGCGACAAAATACCGCTGATCGGTACCATCTATCCCGGCGACTGGGATTTCGTCGTTCGCGGAATCTACACCGGCCGGGACGAATCCACCGACGAGACCCTATTCCTATTCAGATTCGATTATCTGGATGAACGAATGAAGGTCGAGTCGCCCGACCGGGCGGGACAAACCGGCTGGTACGCTCTCAAGATCTCGGACCCGAACCGGTCGGCCCAAATCAGCCGAGCCGTGGACTCACGTTTTGACAATTCCTGGGCCGAGACCAGAACGGAGACTGAAAAGGAATTCCAGATGAGCTTCATCCAGATGTCAAGCGCCATCATCCTCGGTCTTCGCATCATGTCCTACCTGATTATCGGAGTTATCCTTTTGGTGCTGGCCAACACCATGGCCATGACGGCGCGCGAGCGAGTCTCCGAGAACGCCTTCATGCGAACGCTCGGCTTTGAGGGATATCACTTGACCGGGTTGATCCTGGGGGAGTCGCTCTTTATCGCGTTTCTGGGCGGATTGGTCGGTATCGGCCTGCTGACCCTGGTCGCCGGTGTCGCCAGTGAGGCTCTTAGTCAGTTTTTCCCCGGTTTTCAGCCGGACCGTATGACCTACCTGTATTCGTTCGGCGCGGCGGTCATCGTCGGCGTTCTCGCGGCCGTCTTTCCCGTCAGTCGGGCCTTGCGAATCAAAATCGTCGATGGCTTGAGAGTGGTTGACTAATGGAGTGAGCTATGATTCCGACAAGTTACTCGATAAGGAACATAATCAACTACAAGATAACCTCGACCTTGACCATACTCGGCATCGGGCTGGTGGTTTTTGTTTTCTGCGCTTCCATGATGCTGACCAACGGCCTCGCCGAAACGCTGGTGGCGTCCGGCAGCGACGGCAACGTCACCGTCATACGGCAGGCGTCGCAGACCGAGGTTCAGTCGATCATCAACTACGAACAGGCGCGGATCATCAGCGCCTTTCCGGAGATTGCTCGGGACGACAACGGGTTGCCCATGTTCACCAACGAGATTCACGTGCTCATCACACTGAAGAAGCTTGAAAGCGGCGATGAAGGCAACGTCGTGGTGCGTGGCGTCACCGATAAGTCGATGCCGCTGCGGCCCATGATCAGAATCATCGAGGGCCGTATGTGGGAGAACGCCGGGTCCGAGATCATCGTGGGTCGATCGCTCGCCGAGAGATTTGAGAACTGTAAAATCGGCGAGCGAATCAGGTTCGGCGCTCGCGACTGGACCGTCGTCGGGATCTTCGACGCCGAAGGTTCCGGCAACGAGTCCGAGATCTGGTGCGACGTCGAGCAGGCCGGCGATGCTTTCCGTCGACCGGTCTATTCATCGTTGACTTTCCGGATGGCCGACAGTTCGCAGTTCGAAGCAGTGAAGGCGAAGATTGAGGACGATCGCCGCTTGCCGCTGGAGGTCCTGTGGGAGAAGGACTACTATGCCCGTCAGTCGGAGGCCTTCAGCACTTTCATCGGTATCGTCGGCATCGCTCTCAGTATCAGCTTCGGCCTGGGAGCGGTCGTCGGAGCCATGATCACCATGTACGCCGCCGTGGCGAACCGCACCAAAGAGATCGGAACGCTGCGGGCGCTGGGTTTCCGACGTCTGAACATTCTCCTTTCCTTCATGTTCGAGGCTTTGGTAATCTCGCTGTCGGGCGGCGTAATCGGGATCGCCGGGGCGTTCTTTCTGCGCTTCGTCCGGGTTTCGACCACCAACTGGGGCACCTTCTCCGAAGTCGCGTTCAACTTCGAGATATCCGCCGGTATTGTCGCCGCCGCGATCATCTTTGCGTTGCTGATGGGTATTCTGGGCGGCTTCCTCCCGGCTGTCAGAGCGTCGCGCATGAAAATCGTCGAATCGTTCCGCGCTGTCTAAAGACCACGGCGCACCACTTCGTAGGTGCGGTGTGCTGATCTCTGACAGTCTCCCGCCGTTAGAAACCGACGGCGGTCGGCCGCAAGCGCCTTCTCAGCATCTATCCGAACGCGATCTCGAGCTCGATTTGAATCCCGTAGTGATCCGATAGATCCCGAACCGGCCGACCGTCTACGTGACCAAACGGTGCATCCGCTTTAGGTCTGAGCATGGCGCAATCTCTGACCGTGACCGCAGGACCGGTGGGCTCGATCAAGGCATAGTCGAGTCTCCATTGGTGGTGTGAGCCGCCGAAGACCTCTATCAGACGGTTCCGCGTCGAGTCGGCGGTGTAACCGGGATAAGACGAGACGCTCGGATTCTTGACTCGGTAGCCGTCCCGCAGTCCCGAGGCTGCGATCCGATCTCGGTGAAGATGATACCACGCCTCTCCGCCGAAACCAGTATAATATCCTTGTCGACCACGTCATCATCGGGGTGGCGGCGGGTCCATCTTTCTACTTGACGTGGTTCGGTCAATATCTCATATTTTTCGTATCGGCAGACCGTAAAACGAGAGTGGAGAAACCACGCGTGTCGAAAATCCGAGTGCTCCTGATAGAAGATAACCGCCTTCTGCGCGAAGGTATTACTGCCATACACCCGATTGGAACTGGTCAGCTTCGCCCTCACCGAGGGGATGGTGAGGACATCAACGAATCAGACCCCCAAGAAAAAAAGGCAGAATCTCAATCTTAGGGACTAGTCCTCTTTTCAATCCTACGGCCGATTGATCGACCGTTTAAACCGGGTATATTAGGCCGTTATCGGTGAATTGGGCGCGGGCAGTCGGTTCCTGCACTGCAGAAAAGGCGGTTCTACCCACCCTCACGGGGTTCTGAACGGAGTTCACTTGCCGATTGTTTCAGCGCAAGATCGAGTTGTGGCTAAGAGATTAGTATGGCTGAGTTTCCAGTAGTTGTTGACTCTCGCAGTCAGAACCGGTATGATTATGTACGAAAAAGAAAGTGAGAGATCTACGGGCACCATAACAAAGCGCTCAGGTCGGGAAGAAGAGTTTCGCGCGGACAAAATCGAAAACTCGATGAGGAATGCCGGCATCACTCAGGAGACAGGTCAAAGAGTGGCGGGCAGTATCAGCCGTCACGAGGGCATAAGCACGTCGGAGGTCCGAAATCGCGTCATCGGCGGGATCAAGAATCACGAGCCGCAGGCCGCCAAGCAGTACGAGTCGCATCCGAGAAAAACTCATAAGACGTGAAATGACGCTGGTAGGGATCATAATGAGTTGGGTCATGAATACAGTGAAATCGGCTCGGCGGCAGAGGTTTGAAGCGGACACCTTCCCTCACCTTGAAGCGCTCTGGAGGACCGCCCTTGCGCTTACCATGCGCTTAAGTTACGCCGAGGATCTGGTGCTGAGAACAATGACAAAGGCCTATCCCACGTGGCATGGCTCCGTTGACACCGTAGGCAGCAAAACGCGGTTATTCAGGATTCTGGCCAGGGAATTCTCTGGCGCCGGCAATCGAAGGAATCAACCCGGCCAATTTCTTCATGAAAACGGCAAGACAGGTGCTAATAACGGCGATAGCGGTCGACAATACGGAGTTCCATCAATCGACCCTCGGGAACTCTTGCTGGTGAGCAGGATCTCGGACGTCTCGGCCAAAGGAGCAATTGCTCGTCTCAGACCGGAGTCCCGCCTGATTATGTTGCTGCTGATGCGTGAACGATTCTCACATGCGGATATCGCTTACATCACCGACCTCCGAAAGGACTCCGTCAAGTCAATTTTCGGCAGGCTTCGCCGACTGATTCCACGATACCTCATACAGCGGGCCGACTGTTCCGTGACCGCGGCGGACAGTCGCACTGCACTTCAGGTGCAGGGGGTCTCATCCGACGGCGGACGGTCTGGACGGTGACAACTAAGCGCAAACTGTCGATCGGCATCATAGATCTCGTTGCCAAAGCTCCTACGCGGACGATGTGGATGCGTGTCATGGGTGCGAATTTCGTCAGCATCATGCCGCAAGTCATCGCCACCTGGTGCGAACAGCAAGGTCATAAAGTCACGTTGATTACTTTTACGGGTCGGGAGAATCTCGTCGAGGAACTGCCGGACGGGTTGGACATCGTATTCATCAGCTCATTCACCGAAGCGGCCTTGCTGTCGTACGCGCTCAGCAATCTGTTCCGCTCACGAGGCGCGATCACCGCCATTGGCGGCCCCCACGCTCGTTGTTATCCGCAGGACGCCCGGAAGTACTTTGATTACGTACTGGGGTTCACCGATGAAGCCCTGATCATAGAAGTCCTGCAAGATTGCGCCCGACACCGGCCGGTCGGTCTGCACCTTTCAGCCGATCATCATCCGACCCGCCTTCCGGGTGTGCGTGAGCGCTGGAAATTCATAGAACAGACCCTGCGGAAGGCGCCTTTAATAAAGTTAGTCCCCCTTTTGAGCAGCCTGGGTTGTCCGTATTCCTGCGACTTCTGTATCGACTCCTCGGTGCCCTTTCAGCCGTTGGATGATGAGGCGATGAAAGAAGATCTGCGCTTTTTGCTGGGCAAGATGAAGCACCCTCGAGTGGCTTGGCACGACCCCAACTTCGGCGTCCGCTTCGACCGTTGTATGAGCGCTATCGAGGAGGCAGTACCACCGGGTCGAATCGACTTTATCGCTGAATCCACCCTGTCTCTGCTTTCGGAGCCTCGGGTGAAGCGGCTGAAGCGTAACGGCTTTAAGGCGCTGCTGCCCGGCATAGAATCGTGGTTCGAGATGGGCAAGAAGTCGAGCACCGGGACCACGACAGGGATGGCGAAGGTCACAAAGGTCTCGGATCATGTCAACATGATTCTGCGACACATCCCGTATGTGCAGACCAATCATATTTTCGGTCTCGACGGCGACGAAGGTTCGGCGCCGTTCGAGCTCACCAAGCGGTTCTTGGATCTTAGTCCGGGAGCTTTTCCGGCTTATTCGATGCTATCGGCGTTTGGGCAGGCGGCGCCGCTGAATCTGGAATTCCAGCGAGCGAATCGAGTTTTGCCTTTTCCCTTCCACTTTCTCAGCAACATCCAGATGAACATCAAGCCGAAAAACTACTCGTGGCTGGAGTTTTGCGATTATCTTATTGATGTGACGAAGTACTCCTACTCTCCCCGCCTGATAGGCAGACGGTTCCTGGCCAACGGGGAGACCATCCCCAGATGGCTGAATGTGATTCGCGGCTTCTCATCAGAGCGATTCGGCCGACTCAAGTACTTCACTCAGGTTCGCCGGCGATTGATGGCCGATCGACAGTTTCGCAGCTTTTTCGAGCAGGAGACGACCGAAATACCACAATTCCTCGTGCAGTGTATACGTAAAGACCTGGGTGAGTTTTGGGACTGGCTGCCGGATGGGGCAATTCGCCATGATCCCAACGCCTATCTCCTGTCAACGGAGAAGGACTTACCCTCGTGCAGGATTACAAGGGCCGGCGTTGCCTGACGCTCCCGGCTGCATTCGACCTGCCGCACCCTGACAACCATCGCAAAACGTGAAAAGGAGACCGGCCATAGACCGATCTCCTCATAAATCAGTCCCGCGCCGGAATTGACGCGGGTTTCACAACGTCGCGTTAGTACAGCTTGCGGTAGTTGTTGCCGCCGCTGCGGTTGCCGCTTTCGGTGCGCTGTTTCGCTTCGTTGACGTTCATCGCCCGTCCATTCAGCTCCTGGCCGTTGAGACCGCCGATGGCGGCTTTGGCCTCGGTCTCTGCCGACATCTCGACAAAGGCAAAACCTCTCGGTCGGCCGCTGTCCCTGTCGGTAATGATATTGACGGTCGAGACTTCACCATAGCCCTCGAAGGCCTGGCGTAACTGATCTTCTGTCGTATCGAACGACATGTTTCCGATGTAGATGTTCATTCTACACTCCGTTGTTGCTCATCCCGAAGTGAACTGTGTTCCGATGAAATCAGGTGCTTCAAGATGAATGACATGTTGCGCATGATTGCGCGTTCAATTCGAGATTAAGCTTTAGCGGAGAGTTGTAGATTAGGACAAGACTACGGTAAAGATCGAACTCAAATGAATATTAACAAACCATCATACCCTATCCTTCGACAGAAACCTACGATTATTTGCACCAAACGCAGTTTATTTTTCGGTCGCCCCTCACCGAGGTTCAGAAAACAGTCACAGGTTGGTCACATGAGGGGGTAAGTCCTTGCGCCGCAGCGCCGATATGGGACAGGTCAGACGGAGCTACAATCTCTCGAGCGGGAACTTGTCCGCCAGTATCCGGGCGTCTTCCTTTCGCTCCATGCGTCGCTTGAACCTCTGGGGAGCGGTTTTGTGAAGTTCCTTTTCAAACTCGGTGTCAGGTACGATCGGCGGCACCGGCAGGGTTTTACCGTTCTCGTCGATGGCTACAAAGGTCAGAAACGACGAGGCGCATACCCGGCGTTCCCCGGTCTTGAGATTCTCGCTGATAACGCTGACATATACTTCCATCGACGTCTTGTGCGTCCAGGTCACGAATGACTCCATACAGATCATGTGTCCGATGTTGATCGGATTGAGAAAATCGACGGAGTCGGTCGAGGCCGTTACCACCTGCTTGCGGGCGTGCCTGAAGGCCGAGATCGAGGCGATGTCATCGATGTAGTTCATAACTTTGCCGCCGAACATGGTGCCCAGGGCGTTGGAGTCCGGCGGAAGAACCAGCATGGCCTTCACGGTTCTTGACTGCGACACTTTCTTTGCTTTCAAGGAATCACCTCTCCTGCTCACGATTTTCATTCCGCCACCCAAGGAAGGCAAGGGCCGAGAGCACTGTCCTCCTGACCTTCCGGACCGCATTCCCCCACAAAAGTACCCCGTCCAATCCTCAACAACAACCAGAAAACCGGCGTAGAATCCCGGACCGGCAATCCAGGCGACGCCAAGGGATGCTACCATGCTTAACAGCGTGAAACATAAGGACGGGTGACCCATCCGCTTGCGGTGGGCTTCCAGGCTTGACCAGCCGCTGATCAAAAGGTAGTTCGCCGGTATTGTCCAGGCTGCGTCGCTTCGTTCATCCGGCAACAGCACAGTTTGTTTCGTTTAGCTGCTATTATCGGCAGCGGCTGATGACTTGAGGCAGTATCACTGTAGATTGATAGAGTCGGAATTTGCTGACAGGTTCTCCGGAATCCCAGGGCAAGTTCTGGGCCACCCGGGGGGTTCAATCGCGTTGCGGTCAAAGATTGACGGGAGTGGCCATCTTCATTATATTTAAGAGAAGGACCCATGAGGGAGGTCCATGTAGTCGAGCCTGTTGGATACAACTTCGGCAGATCGGAGATTCAACTCCGGTATCCGGCATGCCGCCTACCGGATCGCCGAGGCCATAGAAACGGACAGATAGGCAGGACAACCGTACGGAATGATCGTATGTCGAAGCAAATTATAAAGTCAGGAGGATTATCATGGCTTCAACCGTTAACGAAGTAGAGTACTACTACTCGCTGGTGGCCGACAGACCGGGCGAGGCGAGGAAGCTTCTGGAGTTTCTGAGCGAGAAGAGCGTCAACCTGCTCGCCCTCACCGCGTTTCCGCTGGGGGACGGTCAGAGTCAGATTGACTTTTTCCCCACCGATCCGGAACTGCTCAAGAAGGCGGCCGACGACGCCGGTATCCGGCTGGTCGGGCCGAAGAAGGCGTTTCTGATTCAGGGAGAAGACCAGGTCGGGGCGTTGTATGAGTTTCATCTCAAGCTGTCCAACGCCGGCATAAACATCCACGCCTCCAACGGCGCGGTCGATGGGACCGGGCGGTTCGGCTACGTCATCTGGGTCAACCCGGCCGACTACGAGAAGGCGTCGGCGGCCCTGAGAAGCAGCGATTGGAAGACTATCCAGCCCAGTCCGCCGGGACGTAAGTGAATCGTTTGGACAAGCTGAGGAATCGCCGCCCCAAACAAGTTTGATACGGCCACCCTTCGCCGTGTTAACGAACGCCGTTAATCCCGAGGCGGACAGACGTAGGGATGGGGTGGACACGGTCCGATTCCGCCCATGAGAAAGGGGCAGAACCACCTGGATTCTGCCCTGTACAGAGTTTGCGCTGAACCGGCGGTGCAGTCTTACTTGTTTATCGGTTGATGCGGTGCGCGGTCCTGAGTCAGGTTGAGGCCGGGGTCGAGGCCGGGCGCATAGCCGGGCGGTTCGAGCATCTGCCAGCTGGTCGGGACGGCTGGATCGCCGCCGATATGCTTCATGCGCCAGAAGAACTCAAAGGGGTAGAACGCCGACCAATCGGGCGTCCAGTAATCGATCAGACCGTAGATGTCATAGGTATCGGCCGACTGTCTGGTCACCTCGTGCTGGAATGCGGACAGGTAAAAGACCCAGCCGTCGTTGATGCCGAACTCGGAGTTAATCGCGTCGATAACCAGCGGGTCCGAGTAGTACTGCAGGGCGGTGAACGCCAGGAATTCATTCGGCGAGCACTGAGCGATCTGAACAGTGTCGACGACATAGGTCGTGTCGTAGTGATGTTGGACGGTTACTATGGTATCGACGACAACCACGGTATCGTACACGGTGCCGCCTCCCTGAATGACCGTATCGACCACCGTGACGGTGTCGTAATGGTAGTGGTGCTGCACCGTCACGATAGTATCCGTGACAAAGAGCGTGTCGTACACCTGGGTGATCTGGACAACGGTATCGACGATGGTGACGGTGTCGTAGTGGTGTGCAACGGTCGCGACGGTGTCGTGAACGTTAACGGTATCGAAAACGTGATTTACCTGAACCACGGTGTCATGCTGGAACACGGTATCGACCGTGTAGATCGTCACGGAGTCCTTGACTATGACGGTGTCGAGGCGCCAGACGGTGTCGGGTGGCAGTTCAACGTACTCCCGAACGTATTCGGTCGATTCGACGATTCTCTCTTTGTCACAACCGGTGAAGGTCAGCACAGCGGCGACGACCATCAATAGAACTCCTACGACCAGAGCCATCTTCATAAGGATCTCCGTCCGGTTAGTCGGTTTTCTTCTTGTCTCCCGATGCAAAACCCAAGCCGCGCCGAGCCGAAACGCCGTTGTCGGGGTAAGTACTTGTACCACTATGGATTGCGCCCGGTGGACTGCGACCGGACGGGTGGCCTTGCTGAGTCACAGGTGACGATTAAGTGCAATGAAATCGTCAGTATACCTTCGGGAAAACTCTGTTGGGTTGCCCATCCGCTTGCGGTGGGTTTCCAGACTTGACCAACTGCTGATCAAAAGCTAGTTGCCGATATGTCCGGGCAGCGTGGCTTCGTTCGTCCGGCAACAGCACGGTTTGTTTCGACTAGTGTCCTGCGTCTAACGCTTCTTTACATTTGGTTATTTTGTTCATGATTGATTGAACTGAGGCGGTCCAGACGAAGACCTTGGGATTCTGATTGTGCGATTCGATGTAACTGTTTATGGCTTT
>Ga0214473_10006832_pt1 | contig 13601 bp, 9 predicted proteins | sample RVTome_7_FD_203509 | JGI IMG/M metagenome (GOLD analysis project Ga0214473, IMG submission 203509) | Soil microbial communities from uranium-contaminated site in the Upper Colorado River Basin, Wyoming, United States - RVT98D197 | ecosystem: Environmental > Terrestrial > Soil > Contaminated >...
AGGGCGGGCTCGCCGAGGGGAACCAGTCGCTCGCGTTGGCCCTTTCCGAAGACTCTCAGGACTCCAGCCCGGGAGTCGAGGGCGCCCAGGGGAAGCGCGACGAGCTCCGTCACCCTGAGCCCGGCGCCGTACAGCACCTCGAGCATGGCGCGATCCCGCAAGCCGAGCGCGGTATCCGGAGCCGCCGCAGCGATCAGCGCGGCGATCTCGTCCGGCCGCAGCAGCTTGGGGAGAGGCTGGCCGAAGCGAGGGCTCGCGATTCCCTGCATCGGATCGGCCGCGAGCTCCCCGGTGGCGAGGAGAAACCGCGTCCACCGGCGCACCGCGATCAGGATTCTCGCCCGACTTCGCGCCGAGAGCCCCTCCGCCTCGAGCGCCTGGGCGAAGCCGCTCACGTGCTCCCGCCGGAGCGACCGAGGGGCCTCGACGCCGGTCTCCTCGAGCCAGCCGGCGAAGCGCGCGAGGTCGCCCGCGTAGGCCTCGATGGTCTTGGGGGCGAGCCCCCGCTCGACCGCCGAGTGGGAGAGGAAGGCGTCGATCGCTCCGTGCAGGAGCGCGCCTCGCTCTTCCTGCCTAGCCATCCCCTGGCTCCTCGCCGGCCACCGCCAGGAGATCCCGGCGGAGCGACTCGACCGCCTGCGGGTCGGTGAGCTTCTTGCCGTCCGGGCCCTTGACGTAGAAGGTGTCCGCCACCTGATCCAATACCGTGGTCGCCTTGGAGAGGAAGATCTCGAGCCCGTGGGCGGCGAGGGTGCGGGTCAGATCGTAGAGAAGACCCAGCCGGTCGTTCGCGGAGAGATCGACGACGGTGTAGAAGTCCGATACCTCGTTCGAGATGCCGACGCTGGGGGGCTTGGGCGAAGGGGTGACCCTCCGCCCCATCGCCCTCCTCCGGCGATGGACCAGCGCATCGAGCTCGAGCCGTCCCGAGAGCACCTCCTTCAGGGTGTGGTCCAGCGCCGCCCACTCCGCGGCCCTCTCCTGCGCGCTCCCGGCCGGTGTCGACACCTGGTAGATCTCGAGCGCGAGTCCCTCCCGCATGGTGTAGACCTGGGATCCCAGGATGTTGATCCCCGCTGCCGCCAGACACCCCGCCACGCTCGCGTACAGGCCGTGCTGGTCCCGTGCACAGAGGATGAAGCTGGAGAGCCCTCCCGAGATCTCGCGGACCGAGGTGGAGATGAGCTGATCGGGCGCGAGCGACAACACCACCCGGGCATGCTGCGCGATCTGGCGCGCGGTCTGGGAGACGAAGTAGCGCCTCGGCATCACCTCGAAGTAGGCGTCGATGCGGCTCTCGGCGATGCCCAGGCTGCGGATCTCGCGCCTCGCCTCCTCGCGCCGGGATTCGATGTGCGCCTCCATCTGCTCCATGGCGCGGCTCGCATCGTCCCGCCCCGACTCGAGGAACTCCGCGGTCCGTTCGAAGAGCTCCGAGAGGGATTCGCCCTTCCATTCGTTCCACGCCGAGGGCGACGACGCGCGCATGTCCGCGTAGGTCGCCAGGTAGAGGTTCCGCAGGTTCTCCCGATCGCCGACCACCCGGGCAAAGTCGACGATCACCTTGGGGTCGATCAAGTCCCGGCGCTGGGCCACGTGAGGCATCAGCAGGTGGTGCCTCACGATGAAGACCGCGCGTGCGATCCGCTCCCGGGCGAGGCCGAGCCGCTCCAGGCAGCTCCGGGCGAGCTTCGCCCCTTCCCTCGCATGATCTCCGCCTCTTCCCTTGCCGATGTCGTGGAGCAGGCACCCGAGGTAGAGGACGGGGAGATCGGTGATCGAGCGCATGATGTCGGTGAGCTCGGGAAGGGCCCGCTCGTGCTTTCCTCGCCACAGGCGCCGGAGCTCCTCCACCAGGAAGATCGAGTGCACGTCGACCGTGTAGGTGTGGTAGATGACGTGCTGCCAGCGGCAGACGATGTGTTCCCACTCGGGAAGGTAGCGACCCAGGAGTCCGATCTCGTTCATCGCCGTCAGCGTGCGCGCCACCCTGTGCTTCGATTCCAGGATCCGAAACAGCGCCGCGGCGGCCTCGGGATCGCTCCGGAATTCGCGGTTCACCAGCCCGAGATTCTCGCGGACCAGGCGCTGCGACCTTCGCGACATGGGAACGTCGTGGTGCTGGGCGATCTCGAAGCAGGTGAGCAGCCGCAGCGGCCGCTCCCGGAGGTGCGCGGCGTGCGGGATCTCGAGCTGGCCCTCGGCGATCTGAAGGCCGTCCTCCACCTCGCGCACCTCTCGCGGCTGCAGCGGGGGGTTGCATCGCGCCTGGCACTGCTCGATCACGATCTGCGAGAAGCTCTGGACGGCTCGCGCCTGCCGGTAGTAGTCGCCCATGAAGCGTTCGACGGGAAGCTCGAGATCCCCGCCCGGCTCGAAGTGCGTGATCGCCGCGGCGATCTCCTCCTGGTGCTCGAAGCTCATCTGGTCGTTCTTGCGACCGCAGATCAGATGAAGCTGGTTGCGGACCCGCCACAGGAACTCGAGGCCTTCCCGGTACCGCTCCATTTCGAGCTCGCTCAGCAGGCCGACGTCGAGCAGGTCATCGAGCGTCCGCACCAGGGGCTGCACCGCACGGGCCGCCCAGAGCGCGGTGTGGTAGTCGCGCAGGCCCCCGACCCCCTCCTTCAGATTCGGCTGCAGCAGGTAGAGGGAGCCGCCGTACTTCGCGTGCCGTTCCGCCAGGGCCTCGGCCTGGGCCCTGACGAAGCCGCCGGGGCTCGCCAGCAGGTCGTCGCGGATCGCCGCGGTGAACTCGTGGAAGAGCGCGACGTCCCCGCCCAGGAAGCGCGCTCCGATGCTGCTGGTGAAGACACTCGCCTCGCGCCGGCAGAGCGAGAGGGTCTCTTCGATGCTGCGGACGGCGGCGCTCACCTCCACGCCCGCGTCCCAGAGCCAGCGCTGGACCCGCTCCGCGACGTGCGCGGCGAGCGGACCGATCTCCCCGGCGTGGAGGAAGAGCAGATCCACGTCGGAGGCGAGGGACATCTCGCGCCGCGCGTATCCTCCCACGGCGACGACGCTCACCCGCGCTCCCGCCCTGCCTCCATCGACGTAATGCCGGGATTCGGCCAGGCCGTAGAGCCGGCGCAGCAGCCGGTCGAGGGCGTCGGAGTGGACCTCGTTGACCGCCCGCCCCGATTCCCCGGCGGCCTGCCGGGCGACCAGGAATTCCCGAACCCTGGCGAGATAGGCGCGGGCGCTCGACGCCGTTTCGGCGTCCTCGGCTTCCCGGGTTTCCCGGTGTGGAACGAACTCGGGAAGGAAGCGATCGATCGACGGGGGGGTGCTCATCGCGCCGCTTCCGCGACGACCAGCGCGTCTTCGCGCCGGTAGGAGGCGAGCCCGCGCGAGATCTGCTCGGCGAGGACGTCGAGGTAGTAGCGGCTCCGCAGGCGACTCGCTTCGCCGGGATTGGTCAGGAATCCCGCCTCCAGAAGGATCGAGGGCATGTTGGAGAGGAAGAGCACGTAGAAGGGGCCCCGCTTCACGCCCAGGTCCGCGACGGATCCGTAATTGGAGCGGACGCCCGCGACGACCTCCTGGTGGACCTGCTTCGCGAGCTGCGCCGAGCGCACCGACACCTCGGAGACCCGAAGCTGAGCGACGACGCGTTGGAGATCGTCGAGGCGATGGGCGGGCACGCCGTTCTCCCGGGCCGCCACGCGCTCCGCGTGACGGCTGTGGCTCTTGTCCAGGTAGTAGGTCTCGATCCCCCGAGCGCTCCGGTTCTTCGACGCGTTGATGTGAAGCGAGACGAAGAGGTCGCCGCCCACCCCTTCGGCGAAGGCCGTGCGCTCCTCCAGGGAGACGGTCCGGTCCGCGTCTCGCGTCAGGACCACGCGAAAGCCGCGGGCGGTGAGCCGCGGGCGGAGCGCCCGGGCCAGGCGCAGGGTCAGGTCCTTCTCCCGCAGCCCGTCGGCGCCGAGCGCCCCCGGGTCCCGGCCACCGTGACCGGGGTCGAGCACCACGGTCTGCAGCTGGTGCAGTCCAGGCGGCGGCTGTCCCCGCTCGGAAGGGGGAGGCCGCCCGTCCCGCTCGGGTGCGACCCGCGCCCTTCGCGCGCCACCGTGGATGTCGATCACGACGCGGCTGGGCGAAGAGAGAAAGAAGAGCCGGTGATGATCGTAACGCTCGAGATCGATCACGACGCGGGTGACGGTGAGGCTGTTCTGGCCCAGGCGGATTCCGTCCAGGAGACCGTCACCGACCGGGATCGGATCCGCGTAGCGCAGGCCGACCCACACCCCCGAGAGATCCAGGTACAGGCGTTCCGGCCGCCCCTCGGACCGGTCCGCGGCCAGGCGTTTGACCTCCGTCGTCACCGGTCGCGTGAGCTCGACCACCACGCGGGTGTACTCGGGGTAGGACCAGTGGCGAATCCCCGCCACGTCGGCGAGGCCCGGCGGCCGATCGACGCCGAGGAGCACGAGCAGAGCCGGGCAGAGCAGGAGCGATCGGCTCACTCGCCCGGTCATCGAGCCACCCCTCCCCCGCGCAGCCGGCCGGCGAGCCTCGCCAGCAGACCCAGCGCCTCGATCGGCGTGGTGCGATCCGGATCGAGCGCGCGGAGCTCCTCGAGCACCTCGGCCTCGCAGCGGCTCTGGGGCGCGCCGGTCCCGAAGAGCGGCAGCTGCGGGTTCTCGGACCCCCGGCTCCCCTCCTTCGCGGTCCCGTGTTCGGCGAGGCGCGGGCGTCCGTCCTCGCCGAGCTCCTCGCTCTCCAGGTTGTGGAGGATCTCGCGCGCGCGCTCGAGCACCGCGGGGGGTAGGCCGGCGAGCCGCGCGACCTGGATTCCGTAGGAGCGGCTCGCGTCACCCGGCACCAGCCGGCGCAGGAAGAGGACCTCCTCTCCCCATTCCCGGGCCTCGAAGTGGGCGTTGCGGACTCCGCTTCGGGTGCGGGCCAGATCCGCGAGCTCGTGGTAGTGCGTCGCAAAGAGCGTCCGGGGTCCCAGCCCGGGGGTGTCGTGGAGGTACTCTGCCACCGCCCAGGCGATCGAGAGCCCGTCGAAGGTGCTGGTGCCGCGACCGATCTCGTCGAGGATGACCAGGCTGCTGCTGGACGCCTGGGAGAGGATCTCGGCGGTCTCCCGCATCTCCACCATGAAGGTCGATTCTCCGCGTGCCAGGCGATCGGTGGCTCCCACCCTGGTGAAGATGCGGTCCACGACGCCGATCCGGGCGCTCTCCGCCGGGACGAAGCTCCCGATCTGCGCGAGCAGGACCAGGAGCGCCACCTGTCGAAGATAGGTGCTCTTGCCCGCCATGTTCGGTCCGGTGATGAGCAGGATCCGCGTGGAGGCCGGATCGAGATCGGTGTCGTTGGGCACGAACTCCTCGCCAGTGCGCGCGGCGAGGAGCGGCTCGAGGACCGGGTGTCGCCCCGCGCGGATCTCGAGCAGATTGCTCTCCTCCACGACGGGACGGACCCATCCATCCCGGCGCGCGACCTCCGCCAGGGACTGGATCGCGTCGAGATCGGCGACCGCCTCTGCCGCCGCGCGGATCCCGGCAGCCTGCTCGATCACGGACTGCCGGACGCTCTCGAAGACCTCGCGTTCGAGCGCCGCCGCCCGATCGTTGGCGCCGAGCACCCTCGACTCCATCTCGCGCAGCTCGGAGGTGGTGAATCGCTCCGCGCTCGCCAGGGTCTGCTTCCGCTCGTAGTCGCCGGGAACCCGGCCCAGCTGCGCCTTGGTGACCTCGAGGGAGAAGCCATGGACGGGGTGAAAGCGAACCTTGAGGCTCGGCACGCCGGTCCGTTCGCGCTCGCGCGCCTCGAGGCCGGCGATCCACTCGCGCCCCTTGCGCGCGACCTCTCGGAGCCCATCGAGCTCCGGCCGAAAGCCCGCGCGAATGTAGCCGGTCTCGCCGGCGCCTCGGGATCCCCTGAGCACCACCGGCGGATTCTCGACGATCGCGTCGAAGAGAAGCTGCTCGACCTCGGGAAGCGGCTCGGGGAGAGCCAGCGCCGGGGAATGCGACGCTCCCTCGGGAAGCAGATCCGGCTCCTCCTCCCCGAACGCTGCGACGACGGCGGGCAGAGCCGAGAGCGAGCTCCGCAGCGCCGCCAGGTCTCGGGGCTGCGCTCCGGGGCGCATCACCTTGGCGAGGATGCGCTCGAGATCGCGCACGCCCCCGAGCGCCCCGCGCAGCCGGGCTCTGGCGCGATCCCGTTCGGCGAGGCAGGCGACGGCCTCCTGTCGGCTGCGGATCTCCCGCGAGGAGACAAGAGGATACGCAACCCAGCGCATCAGGCGCCGAGCCCCGAGCGGGGTGATCGTCTCGTCGATCCGATCGATCAGCGTGCCCTTGCGGGAGCGGTCCTCGAGGCTTTCGAAGAGCTCGAGGTGGGTGCGCGTGGCTGCGTCCAGCACCATGGTGTCGCCCAGCCGGTAGCGCCGGAGCTGCGGCGTCTGGCGAAGGGCGAAGGGCTGGTGCGCTTCGAGAAAGGCGAGGACCGCGGCGGCGGCCCGCGCTGCGGCGCCCGCCCCGAGCCGGCGTTGATCGCGGGCCTCGAAGATCGCCGGGTCGACCGGAGTCAGCGCAGCCCCCGGCAGGCGCTTCGCGATCCGCGCGCGCAGCCGCTCGGCAGATGGGGCCGGGACCAGCACCTCGCGCGGACCGATCCGCTCCAGCTCCTCGAGCAGCGCCGCCGGCAGCTCCCCGCCGCTCTCGCAACCGACCTCGGTGGCCCGAAAGCTCCCGGTCGAGGCCTCCAGGGCGGCGAGTCCGGCGCTCCCTTCCGGAGCTCCCGGCGCGACCGCCGCGATGACGAGCTCCCGAGTCGCCTCCAGGCTCTCGGGGTCGCCGACCAGTCCCGGGGTCACCACCTCGACCACCTCGCGCCGAACCAGGCGCTGGCCTGCGGCCTCCCTCGGATCCTCCACCTGCTCGCAGATCGCGACCCGGTGCCCGAGCTCCACCAGGCGCTTCACGTACCCGTCCGCGCTGTGCACGGGCACCCCGCACATGGGAACCGCATCCGGTTTTCCGCGGTCGCGCGTGGTGAGGACGATGTCGAGGAGGGGCGCCACGCGCTCCGCGTCCTCGAAGAAGAGCTCGTAGAAGTCGCCCATGCGGTAGAAGACCAGGGCGTCGGGATGACGGGCCTTGATCCCCAGGTACTGGCGCATCATCGGGGTGTCGCGCGCGGAACGGCTCATCCCGTGTACTCCCGCCTCTCCAGCGCTCCCCCGCGCTCCAGCAGGTCCACCAGCTCACCGAGCTCCTGGGCCGCCTCCGCCTCCCTTCCCGCCGCCAGCAGCACGCGGGAGAGCACCGCGTGGGCCCGGAGATCCTCGGCGTCGCGCTCCATCACCGCCCGCACCTCCGCGATCGCGCCGTCCGCATCGCCCCGGGCCGAGAGCGCCCGAGCCAGGGCCAGGCCCGCATCCACGTCTCCCGGGCGCCGCTCGCGCAGCTCTCGCAGATAGCTCTCGAACTCCCTGGCCCGCCCGACCGACGCGTAGGCCGCCTCGAGGCGCGCGTAGACCTCGGCGCCGCTGCGGCGATCGAGCTCGGCCACCCGCCGCCACGCCGCCAGCGCGCGCTTGGAACGGCCGCGCTCCGCCTCCCACGCACCGAGCTGGATCCAGGCGCGAACGCAGCCCGGGTCCTTGCGCAGGGCGCGGCGCAGCGCCCGACGCTCCTCGTCGCTTTGCCCCTCGGCGTGGGCCGCCTCCGCCATCTCGACCAGCAGCTGGGCCTCCCCCGTCCCCCCCTCGCGACGCTCGGAGCGGGCCAGGCGCCGCTGCAGCTCGAGGGCCCGGTGGTAGTCGCGCACATCCGCCCGGAGGCGGACCAGGGCCCGAAGCGCGGATGGGTGGTTGGGAGAGCGCGCCAGCAGCTCCTCGTAGGCAGCGATGGAACGCTGCAGGAAGCCCCCCTTGCGGAAGTCGCCGGCGAGGCCGAGGAGTGCCTCGTCCCGCTGACCCGATCGGATGTCGGTGCGCAGCAGGAGGTTCTGGTGGACCCGGATCGCCCGTCCGATCTCGCCGCGCAATCGGTACAGACGCGCCAGGGAGAGGTAGGCATCGACCTGATCGGAGTCGATCCGGACGGCGCGTCCGAGCAGCTCCTCGGCGGTGTCGAGCTCACCCTCGAGAACGCAGCGCAGCGCCTTCCGCACCAAGGTGTCCGCGTCCCCCCGCTCGCCCCGCCCCCCTCGGAGCCAACGCCGGAACCAGCTCATGCGCCTCACGCGCTCCGGCTTGCGATCCCGCTCTCTTCGCCTTCCGCGTCGCTGCGCAACGCCAGAGCGGAATCGGTGCCGGCGAGGGGCAGGTTGCGGAGCTGGTGGATCTCCGACTCGAGACTCCGCACGGTCTTCCGGTAGCGCCTGGCGACGAGGTCCTTCTTGATCACCTGGTAGGCGAAGCCGACGCCCGCCGAGAGCGCCCCGATGCCGAACGCGGCCGAGAGCGCCATCCAGATCGGAACCTGCGAGCTCTGGTAGAGGAGCAGATCGACCCCGATCTCGCCGGCATTCCTCGAGGCAAAGCGCCAGGCCAGGGCGAACAGCCCCGCGAGAAGGGCCAGCGCCATCAAGCGACGGACGGTCTTCATCGAGATCCTCGTCGCCCGCTCAGCCGAGCGCGCCCTTGGCGGCCAGCCTCGGGGGCGCCGTCGGGCCGGCCTCGTCCACCTTCTCCTTCAGCTCCTTGCCGACCTTGAAGAAGGGCGTCCGCTTGGCCGGGATCTGCACCTCCTCTCCGGTCTTGGGATTCCGCCCCTCTCGTGCCTCCCGAACCTTGACCTGAAAGCTCCCGAAGCCGCGAATCTCGATCCGCTCGCCCTGCCTCAGTGCTTCGGTCATCGAGTCGAAGATGGTGTTGACCACGACCTCGGTGTCCTTCTTCGAAATGTGCGGAGTCCGCTCCGCGACCCTCTCGATGAGCCCGCTCTTCGTCATCGGTCTCCCCAAGTACTCCGGTGCCGGTCTGGCGCACCCGCTCCAATCCGGCATCGCACCACTATTCCTCGGACTTCGGGGCGAGCTTCCCCTTGAGAAGATCGCCGAAAGTCGTCGTCTGGGTCTGCGACTGCTGCGCCGAGAGATTCTTGAGCGCAGCGCGCTGCTCGCGATCTGAAAGCGCCTTGATCGACAGCGAGATCTTCTGGTCGATGGGAGCCACCTTGGTCACCAGCGCGGTCACCGTCTGGCCGACCTGCACGGCGGCCGATGGCTTGCCGCCTGCCTCGGGGGGAAGCTCGGAGCTGTACACCAGCCCCTCGATGCCGTCCTCGAGCCGAACGAAGGCGCCGAAATCGGTGACGTTGGTGACCTCGCCGGTGACCTCCGTGCCCAGCGGGTACCGCTCCTGGATGCCATCCCAGGGATTGGCCTCGAGCTGCTTGATGCCCAGGGAGAACTTCTCGTTCTCCCGATCGATCCTCAGAACCACCGCCTCGACCTGGTCCCCCTTGTTGAACTTCTCGCCGGGGTGCTTGATCTGCTCCGTCCACGAGATGTCCGAAACGTGCACCAGTCCGTCGATCCCCTCCTCGAGACCCACGAAGACGCCGAAGTTGGTGATGTTGCGGACCGTTCCGGTCACCCGGATGCCGATCGGGTACTTCTCCTCGATCACGCTCCAGGGATTCGGCTCGATCTGCTTGATGCCGAGGGAGATCTTTCGACTTCCCTCGTCGACCGCGAGGATCACCGCCTCCACCTCGTCGCTGATCGCGACCACCTTGGAAGGGTGCTTGATGCGCTTGGTCCAGGACATCTCCGAGACGTGGACCAGCCCCTCGATGCCCGGCTCCAGCTCGACGAAGGCGCCGTAATCGGTGAGGGACACCACGCGCCCCCGGATCCGCACGCCGATCGGGTAGCGCATGGCGGCGTCCACCCAGGGGTCGGGCTGGATCTGCTTCAGGCCCAGCGAGACCCGCTCGGTCGCCGCGTCGAACTTGAGGACCCTGACCTTGATCTCGTCGCCGACGCGGAAGAGTTCGCTCGGATGATTCACCCGGCCCCAGGACATGTCCGTCACGTGGAGCAGCCCGTCGATTCCGCCGAGATCGATGAACGCACCGTAGTCGGTGATGTTCTTGATCACCCCGTCGATGATCTGGCCCTCCTCGAGCGTCTCCAGCGTGGAGGCTCGCATCTTCTCGCGCTCCTTCTCGAGGAGAGCGCGCCTGGAGAGGACGATGTTCCCCCGCCGCTTGTTGAACTTGATGATCTTGAACTCGAGCTTCTCGCCCAGGAAGCTCTCCAGATTCCGCACCGGACGCAGATCGACCTGTGAGCCGGGAAGGAAGGCCTTGACGCCGATGTCGACGGAGAGCCCGCCCTTCACCCGCGAGAGCACCTTGCCCTCCACCGACTGGTCGGCTTCGTAGGCCGCGCTGATCTCGTCCCAGATCTTCAGGCGGTCGGCCTTCTCCTTGGAGAGGACGATCCGGCCTTCGTCGTCCTCGCTCTCCTCGATCAGCACGTCGACGACGTCACCGACCGCGATCAGGATGTTGCCGCCCTCGTCCATGAACTCCCAGGTGTCGATGAATCCCTCGGACTTGAACCCGACGTCCACCTGGACGTGGTCGTCGTCGATCGAGAGGACCTTCCCCTTGACGACCTCCCCTTCCTCAAGCTTCCTGACGCTCTGCTCGAAAAGCTCGGCGAAGCTCTCTCCGCCGCTCGTGTCGCTGATTTCCTGACCCATACCTTGCGGTGTCACTCCTTGGTGGCCGTCCGCTTCGAGACGGCCTGGATTTCCGGGTATTCGCCCCCGGATCGGGCGTCGTCCGCGCCGCGGGTGAGATGCTCGCGCGCGGCTGAGATGAATCGTTCGGCGGCCTCCGCGTCGCCCGCCTCCAGGATGCGGCCCAGCCTGGCGAGCTGCTCGCCCACCTCTCGGAGCGGACCGGAGACGGCCTTGCAGTTGGAGACCAGGATCTCCGCCCAGAGCTCGGGATCGCTGAGCGCGATCCGGGTGAAGTCCCGGAAGCCCGAGCCGCGGAGCTCGGCGGCTCCGCGGGGGGCTTTGCTGAGCGCGTGGGCGAAGGCGAATGCGATGGCGTGGGGAACGTGGCTCACCCACGCCACCTGCGCGTCGTGCGCGGCGGGATCCCGTTCCAGGACCCTGGCACCGAGCGCGGTCCAGAATTCGGCCACCCGCGCGACCCGCGCGCGGGGCGTGTGCGGAGTCGGCGAGAGGATGCACGCCGCGCCTTCGAAGAGGTCGGCGGTGGCGTGAGAGAAGCCGCTCTGGTGGCTCCCCGCCATCGGGTGCGCTCCCACGTAGCTGACGCCCTCGGGCAGGAGCCCGGGCAGTCGCTCGGCGAGGATCCCCTTCACGCTGCCGACGTCGGTGACGAGCGCCCCCGCCCCGAGATGGGGTGCGGCCTTGCCAAGGACCGCCGGCATCGCGAAGAGCGGCGTGCCGAGCACCAGCAGCTCGGCGCCGCGCACACCCTCGGCGAGATCGCTGCTGGCCAGGTCCACCGCGCCGGTGCGCAGCGCCGCCTCGAGGGTCTCGGGGCGTCGCGTCACCCCGACCACGGTCTCCGCGATCCCCCGCGACTTCGCCGCCTTGGCGACCGAGCCCCCGAGAAGCCCGAGACCGACGACGGCGATCCGTCCGAAGGCTCGCGTCACCGGGTTCCCTCCCGGATCTTCTGTAGCGCCTTCACCAGCTTCTCGTTCTCGTCGGCGGTACCGATGGTGATCCGAACCAGCTCGGGAAGCCCGAAGCCCCCCATCGGCCGGACGATCACCCCTTCGCGGAGGAGCAGCTCGTAGCTCCCGGCTCCGGTCTTCGCGAGGAGGAAGTTCGCGTCGGTCGGCCACACCCGGATTCCGAGCGCCCCGAGCTCGCGGCCGAGCTGCTCCACTCCCTCGCGGTTCACGCGCAGGGTTCGCTCCACGTGCCCCTCGTCGTCGAGCGCGGCGAGCGCCGCGGCTTCGCTCAGCAGGTTCACGTTGAAGGGGTGGCGAGCCCGCTCCAGATACCCGGCCAGCTCCGGGTCCATCACGCCGTAGCCGACTCGAAGCCCCGCCAGCCCGTAGATCTTCGAGAAGGTGCGCAGGACCGCGGTCCCGGGGCGTCGCGCCACCCAGCCGAGCGCATCCGGGAAGTCCTCGCGGCGGGCGTACTCGAAGTAGGCCTCGTCCGCGACCAGGATCACTCCCTGCGGGAGCGCAGCGGTGAAGCGATCGAACGCCTCCGCACCCACGCTGGTTCCGGTGGGATTGTTCGGATTGCACACCATGACCACCCGGGTCCGCTCGCTGATGGCGGCCAGCATGGCGGGCAGGTCGTGAACCAGATCCCCGTCGAGGGGAACCGCGACGGGGGTCGCCCCCATCCCCTGCACGACGATCGGGTACATGGCGAAGGACGGCCAGGCGTAGACCGCCTCGTCGCCAGGCCCTAGGAAGCACTTCGCGATCAGCTCGAGAATCTCGTCCGAGCCGGTGCCGAAGACGAGCTGATTGCGCTCGACTCCCAGCCGCCGCGAGAGGGCGGCGCGCAGCCGGAAGTACGCCCCGTCGGGATAGCGGTGCACGCCCCCCGCGGCAGCGCGCAGCGCCTCCACCGCCTTCGGCGAGGGTCCGTTGGGGTTCTCGTTGGAGGCGAGCTTGACCGCGCCCTGGATTCCGAGCTCCCGCTCGAGCTCCTCGATCGGCTTGCCCGGCTGATAGGGCTCGAGATCGGCGATGTGCGGCTTCACGAATCGCTCGAGCGCCATGCCTAGGCGTCTCCGCTCGCGCCGCGGACCGGCGTCGCCGCGCGGGGGAAGGAGCCGAGGATCCGGCAGAAGTTGGCGCGGCGGGCCGCGTCACCGAGCGCCCCCTGCACCCGCGGCTCGCTCTGGTGCCCCTCTAGCTCGATGAAGAACACGTACTCCCAGGGCGCTCCCTTGAGGGGCCGGGCCTGGATGCTGGTGAGATTCACCTGGTGTCGGGCAAATGGCTCCAGGAGCCGGTGAAGGGCTCCGGCTTCGCTCTTGCGCACGGTGAACGCGGCACAGGTGAGATCGCTGCCGCTCAGGGGAGGCGGCTCTCCGCCGACCACCAGGAACCGCGTCGTGTTGTCGCGCCGATCCTCGATCGACTCGGCGATGGTGAGAAGCCCCAGGAGCTCGCCTCCCAGCGAGCTTCCCACCGCCGCGACGTCCGGCTGCTCGCCCGCCAGCCGGGCGGCCGCCGCGGTGCTCGGCGTCTCCACCCGCTCGACGCCGGGTAGGTGTCGATCCAGCCAGGCGCGGCATTGCGCCAGCGGCTGGGGGTTGGAGGCGACGCGCCTCACGTCCTCGAGGCGCCCCGACCGCGACATCAGGTGGAGCGAGATCCGCAGCAGGCTCTCGCCGCAGATCGGGAGCGCGGAGTCGATCAGCGCGTCGAGCGTCTGGGTGACGACACCTTCCGTGGTGTTCTCGACGGGAACGATTCCATGGTCCGCCTCGCCGCGCTCGACGGCCGCGAAGACGTCGGAGATGGTCGAGACCGCGATGCAGTCACCGAGCGAGCCGAAGATTCGCTGGGCGGCGAGATGGGAGAAGGTTCCCTCCGGCCCGAGGAAGGCGACCCGGAGCCGCGCCTCCAGGGAACGGGTCGCGGAGATGATCTCGCGGAAGACGTGC
>Ga0214473_10006833_pt1 | contig 13600 bp, 8 predicted proteins | sample RVTome_7_FD_203509 | JGI IMG/M metagenome (GOLD analysis project Ga0214473, IMG submission 203509) | Soil microbial communities from uranium-contaminated site in the Upper Colorado River Basin, Wyoming, United States - RVT98D197 | ecosystem: Environmental > Terrestrial > Soil > Contaminated >...
AACCCTGACAGTGGATACCACCGGGCCGTTGGCGCCGCCCATCGTCAAGCCCGCGGATGGTTTCGACTCGCGTGGGATGGCACCTATGCATCAATGGACCGCCCCGGCTGGGGCGACCGGCTACCAATTGCAATATGACGAAGACGGCGGCGATTTCAGCACGCCGGTCTACGACAGTGGCGCCATCACCGGCCTGACCCGCACCCCGGCCTTTGCCACCCTGGGCAGTTACGACTGGCGGCTGCGTGCCCGCGACCTGGCCGGCAACTGGGGCGCTTGGACGGCCCTGCGCAGCCTGGACCTTATTCGGCCGCTGCCCGCTGCGCCTGTGCTCACCGCCCCCCCGGCTGGTGGAATGATCAATGACAACACACCCGACTTCAGTTGGGGCGCCGTGGCCTGGGGCGATACTTATGAGATTCAATTCGCCACTAACCCGACCTTCACACTTGGGGTGCAAAACTTCAACGGCGCCTCTGGCGTGCTGAACTACATCCCGGCGGCGACCCTGGCGGAAGGCATCTATTATTGGCGAGTGCACGCCTACAACGCCAACAGCCCGGCCGAGTTTGGCGTCTGGTCTGCAGCCCGCGGCTTTATGGTGGACACCTTGGCTCCGGCGGCGCCTACGCAGATCAAGCCGCTGGATAACTTCACTGGTACCGGCATGCCCATGTTCCAGTGGAGCAAACCGGTGGGGGCCACCCTTTTCCAGATGCAGATGGACGAGGATTTGGGCGACTTTAGCAGTCCAGACTATGACAGCGGCGCCACCACGTTAAGCCTGCTGACCCCCAACACCAGCAGCCTGGGCAGCCTGGATTGGCGCGTGCGCGCCCGCGATGCGGCTGGCAATTGGAGCGCCTGGAGCCCGGTTTTCTCGCTGACCATTAACCTGCCCCTGCCGGCCGCGCCTATGCTGAGCGCACCGACCAATGCGCAGCTCACCAGTGACAATACTCCGGACTTTAGTTGGGCGAGTGTGCCTTATGGTGACACCTATGAGATCCAGTTTGCCACCAACGCAACCTTCACTACCGGGGTGCAATCCTTCACCGCTGCCTCTGGCGTGCTGACCTATACGCCGGCCTCCTTAGCGGATAGCTTATATTACTGGCGCGTGCGTGCTTGGAACAACAACGTTCCCAGCCCGCAACTCGGTGCCTGGTCAGCGGCAAGGACCCTGACGGTGGATACCACCCCGCCGCTGGCGCCAACCATCGTCAAACCAGCAGATGGTTTTGATTCACGCCTGGTGCCCGTGGTGCACCAGTGGACAGTGCCCGCTGGCGCCACCCAATATCAGCTGCAATATGATGAGGTCGCTGAAGGCGATTTCTTATCGCCGGTGTATGACAGTGGTCCATTCACCGGGATAACGAAGACGCCGCCCGTGCCAGCTTTGGGCAGCTATGTGTGGCGTTTGCGCGCTCGTGACTTGGCCGGAAACTGGGGTCCTTGGACTGCACTGCGCGGGCTGGACATCATCCTGTCTATCCCGGCCGTACCTGCCCTGACCTCGCCGGCAACAGCTTTCCTGACCAATGACACGACTCCGGGCTTCGCCTGGAATGCTGCCGCTAACGGTAGCACGTACGAGATTCAGTTTGCCACCAACGCGGCTTTCACCTTGGGCGTGCAAACCTTCTCTGGCTTAGGCCTCACCTATGACTCGACTCTTACCCCATTCCCGGAAGGCATAAATTATTGGCGTGTGCGCGCTTACAACGCCAACAGCCCGGCCGAGTTCGGCGCCTGGAGTCTGGTGCGCACCTTCACCGTGGACACCACACCGCCTGCGGCGCCGCCCATCGTCAAGCCGGCGGATGGCTTTGCCTCGCGCAGCGTGGCCGTGGCGCATCAATGGGCGGCGGTTGTAGGTGCTACGCAATATCAGCTCCAATATGACGAAGGTGGCGGCGATTTCAGCAGCCCGGTATATGACAGTAGTTGGTTCGTGGGGACCACAAAGACGCCGCCGGTTCAGCCCTTAGGGAGCTACGACTGGCGCTTGCGCGCCCGGGATGGGGCTGGCAATGAAGGTCCATGGACAACGGTGCGTAGCCTGAGCGTCATCCTGCCCCTGCCTGCTGCGCCCGTGCTCACCGCGCCCTCCAATGGTTTGCTGACTACTGACAACACGCCCTTCTTTAGTTGGAATGCGGCCGTAAATGGCGACACCTATGAGATCCAATTTGCCAACAATGCGGCCTTCACACTTGGTGTGCAAAACTTTACCGGTGCCTCGGGAGTGCTGAACTACACCCCGGCTGGCCTGTTGGACGGCTTATATTATTGGCGGGTGCGCGCCTACAACGCCAACAGCCCGGCCGAATTTGGCGCCTGGAGCCTGGTGCGCACCGTCACGGTTGACATCACGCCGCCGGTGGCGCCCGATCTGCTGATGCCAGCGAATGGCGCCCCATCGGTGGGCAATCCAAATTTCACCTGGACCAAACCGGCCACGGCCACCCAGTTCGAGTTTCAAATCGATGTCAGTGGGGCTGGGTTTGCCTCCCCCGCCTTGCATAGCGAACCCTGGATGACAGCCATGGCGCACAAGCCGCTGGCCAGCACTTTTAGTGAGCTGGGCCTGGTGGAATGGCGCGTGCGCGCCCGAGACGCGGCCGGCAATGTGAGCGCCTGGAGCCTTGAGCGCAGTGTCAATATCACGGTGCCAGTGCCGCCCAGCGTACCCACCTTGATCGGGCCAACCAACAACAGCTTCACCAATGACAACACCCCGCAGTTCAACTGGACCACGGTCCCTTATGGGGACCACTATGAAATCTGGATTGATAACACCAGTAACATGGCGCATCCGAATCTGATCGAAGAGATCCTCCCTGTTGGCCAGTTGAACTACACGCCTGCGTCTGCGCTCGCGGATGGCAAATACTGGTGGTGGGTATGGGGCTATAACAGCATCGGTCAACACAGCGTCATGTGGAGTAGCATCTTTTCTTTCACAGTAGACACACAGGCGCCTGTCGCACCCGCCATCGGCAAGCCGGTAGACAATTTCGCCTCACGCGGCGCGGCGGCCATTCAATGGATGGCCTTGGCGGGCGCTACGCAATATGAAATCCAGTATGATGAAGATGGCGAGGACTTCAGCATCCCGGTCTATGACAGCGGCTGGATCAGCGGCACGACCCTCACCCCGCCCTTCAGCACCCTGGGGAATTACGATTGGCGTCTGCGCGCCCGCGACGCCGCGGGAAACTTGGGGGTGTGGACGGCGCCGCGCAGTCTAAGCATCATTCAACCCCTACCGCTGGCGCCGATGCTGAGCGCCCCGGCCAATGCCGCAACGACCAATGACAATACGCCCTCCTTCAATTGGTTGAGTGTCACCTGGGGCAACACCTATGAGATCCAAATTGACAACAACAGTAACTTCACTAGTCCTGAAGCGTCAGCCACGCTTGGTGCGGGGGTGTTAAATTTCACCTCTCCGGTGATACCCGACGGAAAATATTATTGGCGGGTGCGGGCATGGAATAGCAATGCGCCTATTGAAGCGGGCGCCTGGTCTGTGATCCGCTACTTTACAATTGGTGCTTATCCATAGCCCGGCTATTTCCCGAATTTTCTTAAACTAAATTCTTCCCATTGGTTGGAGACGTAGCCAGCAAAAGCTTTTCTGAAATGTTCGACCGCAAATCTTTGCGCATTTCCAACAATTGCCTTGCTTGAAAAACGGATTTCTCCACTTTCAAACTTTCTAACCGCCTGCACAATGCTTTCTACACTCTGTTCCTTATAAAACAAACCAGTTCCCCTATCCACCACCGTTTCTAGCAATCCGCCGCTGGCGTAGGCAATGACCGGGCAACCGGCAGCCTGAGCTTCCACGGCGGCGATGCCAAAGTCTTCCTGGGCGGCGTAGATAAATGCTTTGGCTTCCCCCATTAGCGTAGAAAGCTGCGCCTCTGTTTGCCGGCGGAGGATCTTGATATTGGGGGTCGTCAAGGGAAGGAGCTTTTTGTATTCCGGTCCATCTCCGACGATGATCAAAGGGTTCCCCAACGAGACGAAGGCGCGCACAATGAGATCAACTCGTTTATAAGGCACCAAACGCGATACAGTAAGGTAGAAATCTTTGCGTTTTTTAGCCGCGTTAAATCTTTCCGTGTGGACGGGTGGATAAATCACTTTTGCCTCTCGCTGAAAAGCTTGCCGAATTAATCGTGCCGTCCAGGCTGAATTTGTAAGCAAAGAATCCGCTCGTTGGCCTGCCGCCCGATCCCACCGGCGCAAAATTGCCAGGAACGGTTTGATCAAATAAGCTCCATAGCGCATTTGTTCAAGGTGCTCTTGATATTGATGCCAGGCATAACGCATTGGGCTATGGATGTAGCTGATGTGCAGTTGGCCGGGGTGGCTCAAAACCCCGTGTGCAAAAGCGGCGCTGCTCGAAAGGATGATGTCATAAGCACGCAGATCAAATCTTTCTATTGCGGACGGCATGAGCGGAATGTAAAAACGATGACGCGACTTTGCAAACGGCAAATGATTGATAAAACTTGTACGTATTTCGCGGTCCGCTATTGGGCTTCCGCGGAATTGTTGGGGGTCGTAAATCAGGGTGTAAATAGGCGCCTGGGGGTAGAGGTTTGCAATCTCTTCTAGCACCCGTTCGCCCCCGCCGCGCACATTTAATCGATCGTGCACAAGTGCGATTCTGGGTTCGGTGCTCGTCTTAATCTTATGAGTCATTGGGGGGTACTTGCCCATATGATATAGTTTTCCCGTTAATCTAGATAGGATAGTTTTCAGAAAGCAAGCGCCAGATCTACATAGATGCCCAAAAAAATCGTGGATTTATTGCCGAAGCTTAGCTGGGGGGCATTTATCGCTACGATTATATTAGCTCCGTTCCGCTTCCGTTTCCTTCTTCTTGAGCAGCCGGTGCCGCCCATTTGGCGGGATTACACCGATTTGCTGCTTTTTGCCAGCGACATTGCCCTTCTTCTGGCCATTTTCCCTTGGTTTCTATATCTTTACTTACGACCGAGGAAAGTAAACGCCGGTCCTCAATTCATCATTTGGCCGCTGCTCGGGTTAACGACTATGGCCGCCCTCGGTTCACTATGGTCGATTGATCTCCTTTTGTCTTTGTACCACTCTATTCGGCTTTTAGCGCTGTTGGGCTTTTACCTTTACGTAGTAAACAATGTTAGCAGCCTTAGGCAACTTATCGCACCCGTGGGCATGCAAATTACGATTCAATCTGTAGTCGGGATAGCCCAGTCAATCGAACAGAAATCCATTGGTTTGCAACTGCTGGGTGAATATGTGCTCAACCCAGCCTGGCACGGGGTGAGCGTTGTGTTTACCGAAAGCGAACGTCTTTTGCGAGCCTATGGTCTATCCGATCATCCCAATATCTTAGGCGGCTGCCTTGTATTTGGCATTCTCTTTCTCTATGTTTACTGGATTTATGAAAAGAATAGGTTGCAAATTCTTGTATTGGCCGCGATCTTTTTAAGTGTACTGTGCTTATTTTTTACTTATTCGCGCTCTGCATGGCTGGCCAGTTTGTTTGGGTTTGCTTTGATACTGCTTATGATTCACAGAAACCAAGGATCAAAATACTTCTCAAAGGGTATTTTGTTGCTTTTCCTCATTGGTCTGATATTGTTACCGGCAGCCTGGGTTAATCGCGAATTTCTGGGCGTTCGTCTGGGGGCAGAGGGTTCTTTTCAAGAAATACCGTCGGAAATCGGTTCAATAGGGGAACGCAGAGTTCTAGTCTCTGCTGCCAATATGCTCTTTGAAGAAAATGCCTTATTGGGAATAGGCATCGGTGCCACCCCTCAAGCCCTCTTAAGCAGATTTCCAAATTTTGCAGTGAGTTATCAACCCGCGCATTTTGTGCTTTTGGATGCCGCGGTAGAGACGGGAATGTTTGGCGCGGCGTTCTATTTGGTTTTGTTACTGGCGCCGTGGCTTGCCCTTTATTTGAATCGGCGCATGAAATTCCCCCACGATCTCATTGCGGCCTCTGGTGTGTTATTGAGCCTCACAATTGTCGGTTTCTTCGATTACTATACGTGGCTATTGGCACCGGGCCGGATTTGGCAATGGCTGGCTTGGGCTTTATGGGCTCGGTTCTATGTAGACGCTAGAGCAAACGCGAAATCATGAATAATTTGCTTTTTGTTCCCGTTGCCGTGCTCTATTTTCTGGTTACCGGATTGCTTTTTATCTACGGGATCAACTTTCTGTATTTAACCTATCTAGCCTTGCGCAACAGACCCGAAAGCGGCAAACCCCTACGCGAGCTAGAATCCTGGCCAAAAGTGACTGTCCAGCTTCCCATCTTCAATGAAATGTATGTCGCACGACGGCTGATAGACGCTGCAACCCACCTAGACTATCCAGTCCACCTTTTGGAGATACAAGTGCTGGATGATTCCACGGACGAAACATTTGCCATTGTTAAAAAGGCGGCGGCTCTTGCGAAAAAACAAGGCATTCAAATTCAGCATATCCATCGCAGCAATCGCGAAGGATTTAAGGCCGGTGCGTTGAAAGATGGTTTTTTGAAAGGAAATGGGGAGTTCTTCGCCATTTTTGATGCTGACTTTTTGCCGCCGGCTGATTTTCTCAGGCGCACCCTGCCTCATTTTCAGGATCCCAAGATCGCCTTTGTGCAAACGCGTTGGGGACACTTGAACCGCAACTTCTCATTTTTGACCCTCCTACAATCCTTGGCCATCGACGCACATTTCATGGTGGAGCAACTGGCGCGCAGCAGTTCAGGTTTTCTGTTTAACTTTAATGGCACTGCGGGCGTCTGGCGGAAATCGGCGATTGAAGACGCGGGCGGCTGGCGCGCAGATACCCTTACTGAGGATCTGGATCTTTCCTATCGCGCCTTTCTGAAGGGCTGGCGGGCAAAATATCTGAGCACGGTGGAAACTCCCGCGGAATTGCCTATCACCTTTAATGCCTTCCGCCGCCAGCAACATCGGTGGGCGCGCGGCAGCCTAGAGTGCGCCATAAAACTGCTGCCACAGATTTGGAACAGCCAGTTTTCCTTAAGAGCCAAATTAGAAAGCACCCTTCATCTTGCTGGATACGGTGTTCACCTTTTGTTATTCGCGTATTGCTTGCTTTATCCGCTGGCCATCATTCTTTCCGGGCAGTTCCCCGCCTTGATTTCTCTGTTTGGTGTCGCCGTCGTTTTCAGCCTCACGTCGTTTGCACCGACCCTGCTATTTATTGCAGGCCAGCATCTATTGAGGCGAAAGTGGTGGCATTGGCTGCCTCTCATGGCCCTTATTTCGGCGTTCGGGGCGGGAATGATGCTGAACACAGTGCGCGCCGCCCTGGAGATCCTCAATCATAGACCCAAAGAATTCCGGCGCACCCCTAAGTTCGGGGCGGAAAATATGACCAAGGGTTGGATGAAGCAGAACTATCACTTAGACCTAGACCCGATCGTCTTTTGGGAGCTATTTTTTGCTTTGACAAATCTTGGCACTATGCTTCTGGGGTTTGCTTCGGGGTATTGGTTAATTTCTCTTTATGCCGCACTGTTCTGCTTCGGTTTTGCGTTTACCTCTTTATACACGATTGCCCAAACGGTTCAAATCCGTCGTACGCAAAAAATAGATATCCCTTTGGGGGCCGAGAGCTAGACTCGTTGTCAATGTTCATTCAGACTGTCTCAACTGAAAACGTTCAAACGCCGGATCAGGGCGGATCCGATATTAAATCCGCGATCTTATCCACAATTGCCTATTCAGACGTTTTTGATTGCCCGTTGACCATTAGAGAGCTGTGTCGCTATTTAATTGCTTATCAGACTGGCGAATCCTCCCTCCAAAAAGTACTTAAAAATGGTGGCTTAATTCCTCGCACCTTATCGACGGATGGCAAGTATCTCGCCCTAGCCGGACGAGAGGAAATTTTTGCGCTTCGCAGGAAAAGGGCGATGGAGGCTGCTACCCTGTGGCCGCGTTCTTTGCGTTATGGAAAACTGATCGCCCAGCTTCCTTTTATCCGCATGGTAGCGGTCACTGGGGCGCTGGCTTCAGATAACGTCGATTTAGGCTCGGATTTGGATTACTTGATCGTCACCGCGCCGGGCTGGTTATGGCTGTGCCGCGCCATGATCCTTGCGTTGGATCGGATCGCCGTGGGCGTGTCTCTCTGCCCAAATTTTCTTTTAACGGAAAATAGCTTAGCCTTGCAGGATCGCGATCTGTTTGCCGCTCAGGAAATGGCGCGCATGGTGCCTATCTCCGGCTTTCATGTCTATTTAAAAATGAGGGCACAAAATCGCTGGACGGATAATTTCTTGCCTAATGCACGTGGAGCTCCACGAAATTTTGGCGAACCTCCTCCCATTAATCGCTCTCTGCAAAAGTTCGGGGAAACTCTCTTGGGCAATCGCGCTGCGCGCCGGCTAGAGACTTGGGAAATGAGGCGCAAGATCGAGAAATTTTCCCGGCAAGAAAAGATGAACGGAGAGACGTGCTTTTCGGCGGATTATTGTAAAGGACACTTTGACGGCCATAAGCAAAGGACAATGCAAGCTTTCCATGGCCGAATTGAAAATCTTGGGCTGAACGGCCAATGAGCGAAGTTTTATTTGGCCAGTCTTATTATCTGCGCTTCGACCCTAAGCTCTGGGACGCCATGCAGCCCTATCCGCCATTGGGCACCATGTACGCGGCCAGCTACTTGCGCGAGCGCAGCTATGACGTGGCTTTGTTTGATGCCATGCTGGCAGAATCGGAAGAGGAATGGGGTGCAGCTCTGGAAAAAGAGAAGCCCCGCTACGCGATCCTCTACGAAGATAACTTCAATTACCTATCGAAAATGTGTTTGTTGCGTATGCGCGCGGCGGCTTTCAAAATGAGCGAGATGGCGAAGGCGCGTGGGTGCACGGTCATCATTTGTGGTGCGGACGCCAGCGATCATCTAAGCGATTACTTGAGCCATGGTGCTGATTTTGTTCTCGTCGGTGAAGGTGAATACACACTGGCCGAGTTAATGGATCGGCTCACCTCTCGCAACGGCATATCCCTCGAATCTATTCTAGGGCTGGCTTTCAAAGATGGCGACCGGGTCATCGCCAATCCGCGACGGGCCGATATTAAAAGTCTGGATGCACTGCCTTTTCCCGCTTGGGACTTGGTCGACATTTCCCACTATAAGAAAATTTGGCGAAACCGTCATGGCTATTATTCGATGAACATGGTTACCACGCGCGGCTGCCCCTTTCACTGCAACTGGTGCGCCAAGCCCATTTGGGGGCAGCGCTACAATGCCCGCAGCCCCGAAAATGTGGCCGCTGAGATAAGCTGGCTAAAGGAGACTTATCATCCGGATCATATTTCTTTCGTTGATGACATCTTCGGATTAAAACCGGACTGGTTAAAACAATTTGCCAAGGTAGTTGAATCTACCGGCGCCAAAATTCCTTTTAAATGCTTAAACCGGGCCGATCTGTTATTGCGCGATGGGGAGATTGAATCACTAAAGCGCGCTGGTTGCCAGTTGACCTGGATCGGGGCCGAGTCGGGTTCGCAAAAAATCCTGGATGCTATGGAAAAGGGCACACGCGTCGAGCAGATTTATGAGGTGACGCGCCGATTGCACGCCGCAGGTCTAAAGGTGGGTTTCTTTTTGCAATTTGGCTACCCGGGTGAAAACTTACAAGACATTGAAAAGACACTCCAAATGGTACGCGAATGCCAGCCGGACGATATCGGCATGTCCGTTTCTTATCCACTGCCGGGTACCAAGTTCCATCAGGCGGTGAAGAGCCAATTGGGGGACAAACAAAACTGGACTGACTCTAGCGATCTGGCAATGATGTATAACGGCCCCTACGCCACCGAGTTTTATCGCCAATTGCACATAGTTTTGCACAAAGAGTTTCGCGCGCGCCGCACTCTGAGCCAGCTAGGCAATCGCCAACGTGTTGGATTGAAGAAAGTCCTTGCCCTGCCTTATCAGGCGGGGACCCTTCCGCTGGCTCGGCGCCGTTTGCAGCGCCTGGCTCGTGTCCCTCATAAGGGTATCCAGCCTCTTCCATTAATCGTTGATCCCGAAGCTGCCGCGCAACCAAGCCCGCAGAATTAAGTTTCAAATGAGCGACGCCCTCACCGAAAAAAGTTTTCCTGTGATTGCGGAGGCTTTTTCGCTAACTGCCGAAAAATATGACTTGTATGCCTTGGACCATCCCAATCAAACCCGCATGCGCAACAAGGTTTACGCGCATCTCACCAGATACTTGCAATCTGGGCAAACCATTCTCGAATTGAATTGTGGGACTGGAATTGACGCCGCGCATCTTACGCAGCAGGGCTACCGCGTCCACGCCACCGATATTTCGGAGGGCATGCTTGCTCGGGTGCAGAACAAGCGCGTTGCTCTGGGACTACAGGATCGCCTAAGCTTTCAACAATGTTCTTTTACAAAACTGAAGCTAATCACTGGTGGCCCGTTTGACGCGGTATTTTCGAACCTTGGCGGCCTCAACTGTATCCCCGATTTGCGACCGGTGATTCAGCAGCTTCCGCTGGTGTTGCGGCCCGGCGGCCTGGTCACTTGGGTGTTGATGCCCCCCATCTGCTTGTGGGAACTGGCCACTCTGTTTCTTGGACAGTTTCGCCTCGCTTTTCGCCGTTTTTCTCTTCATGGCACCACAGCTCACTTGGAAGGTAAGGTGTTCAAAGTCTATTATTTTTCTCCCGCCAGGGTAAAGGCAGCCTTCGGCCCCGAATTTCGCCTTCTTTCTATAGGAGGGCTATCAGTCATCACTCCAACCGCAGAGAGTAAAAACCTGGCGAAACGGCATCCTCACATTTATGGCGCGCTGGCCTGGCTGGATGATCGCCTATCTCTCATTCCGCCCTGGTGGGGTTGGGGGGATTTCTTCATTATTTCCTTCCGTTATGAACCCAAGTAACGAAGCCACTCTGGCTGTGGTGGATAACCTCAGCCTTGGGGTGCGGGTAGCAAAAAACACGGCCTGGCTACTAGCTGGGCGGCTGGGCTCGCAAGGCCTCGCAATGTTGTTCGCCATCCTCATCGCGCGTCGCATGGGTGAGGTGGGCTTGGGCCAATATGCCTTTATTACTTCCGTGATTTTCTTAGGCAACTTGAGCACCACATTTGGAACAGACATGTTGATCATCCGCGAGCTGGCTGCTAAACGCGATTTCTCGCTATTGCTCGCTTCCCTCATTGTTCAATTGGGGTTTTCTCTTCCTTTTATTTTTCTCGTTTTTCTGCTGGCTCCTGAGTTGCCCAACCAATCTTCCGAGGCCGTCCTGGCTTTGCAGTTGTATAGCTTGGCCCTAATTCCGCTGGCTTTTTATTCTGTGTTCAGTTCGGCCTTACGTGGAGTGGAACGAATGGATTCCTTCACATGGCTAACCGGGCTCAACGGGGGTTTGCTTTTTGGGCTTGCTTGGATTTTTATTCATCCAAATACATCTATCGTTGTGTTAGCTGCAATTTTGCTTGCTGCACAATGCGCCGGTGCTATTTGCGCCGCGCTCTTATGTTTTGTTCAGATTCCCGGCTTTCGTCGCGCCTGGAAGACCTCGCGCAAAACGATTGTTCGTTTGATCCGATTAAGTGCACCTATTGCCTTGCTGGGCTTGTTAGGCGCTCTTTACCAGCGCATGGCGATTTACCTATTGGCCACTTTTGAAGGCGCGGCTGCGGCCGGTTCTTTTTCCGCGGCGTTGCGGGTGATGGAAGCATCCAAGATCGGGCACATCGCTCTCTTGAGCGCCCTCTTTCCGGCCATGGCGCAAGCCAATCTTGGGATAGGGGTGGGTAAGAGTTCGCGTCACGTTCAAAAAGTATTTGCTTCCTCTTTGAATGTATTGCTTACCTTTGCGGGCGCGCTGGCTTTGCTGCTCTTTCTCTTTGCTGGCCCCTTGCTGATATTCCTCTTTGGTCCAGAATTTCAATCTGCAACTGCAATACTAAAGATCTTGGCTTGGGTGCTTATTCCTATGACCTTCTCACATTATCTTTCCCTGAGGTTGCTTGCTGCTTCCAGAGAACGCCCAATCATGGCTGCCCTCGGTCTCAGTACAATTGTTTTGGCTGCCATCATCGGTTTAGGCTTGCCGCATTGGGGCACAGCTGCAGTAGGGTGGGGTATGCTGTTTGCTGAGGTCATTCAAGCCGCTTTCCTTGTTATTGCTTGGCGCAAACTTAGAATTCAATCTCGAAAGTTGCCAGCTGTGCAAGTTAGCAAACCAATGAGTTAATGCATGCCATTTCCAAATGTTCCCGAAAAATATAAGGGAAAATCAATTCTGACTCCACAGCACCTTTTGGCCTATCACCAAAAAATAGGCTTATTGCCAAAGGGCGATGCCCCGGATTGCGTACTCCTCTGCTTGCAGAGGAGTCTGCCGGAGCGTATGGATCGGCGCCACCCATATAAAAACGTGGGTCGTTTAATTGGCGACCTTTATTTGCTCAAGAAGACTCGCAAAAAGATCTGTGTCCTCACCAATTTTGGGCTCGGTTCGCCGCAAATTGCGGGGTTGGCCGAAGAATTTATTGCCTGGGGTACAAAAAAAATAATTTCCATTTCGATGACGGGTGCCTTGCAACCCAATCTAAAACCCGGCGACGTTGTTATTTGCAATCAGGCCATTCGGGATGAGGGTACTTCTCACCATTACCTGCCTCCCGCGAAATACATTCTCGCCGACCCGCAGCTTGTTGCCAGCCTTTTAAATGCAGTGAAGTCCAAAGGTCTGTTTCCCTGGATCGGTACTTCCTGGACGACGGACGCTACATTTCGGGAAACCGATTTAGAAGTCGCCCAGTACCAAGCCGAAGGAGTGTTGACCGTTGAAATGGAATCTGCGGCTCTGTTTGCTGTGGCCGCTTTTCGCAATATACAAGCAGCTTCTGCTTTTGTGGTTGGCGACAAATTAGCCAATGCAGATTGGCAGGCTCCGCCAGATATGGAAATTATTGACCGTTCATTTGAAGCCATATACGCGGCCTCAATAGAAGTTCTAGACAATCCTTAGCAATTAACTTTGATCAGGCCGAGTCTTTGATTGGCGGAAAGCTGGTATAAAAGCCAACCATGCCAGCAAGTAACGCTACCGCGATCGCCCACCCAAACATTGCCTTCATTAAATATTGGGGCAACCGAGACGAAGCTTTGCGCTTACCCGCCAATAGCTCTTTATCCATGAACTTGGATGGATTACATACCCAAACCAAAGTTGAGTTTGATGCTTCACTTCAGAATGATGATTTACGCCTGAATGGCAAAGAGGCCTCTGCGGAACAATTAACACGAGTGACCTTATTCCTGAATATTGTGCGCGAAATGGCTGCGATCACCACATTTGCGCGCATCGAAAGTGAAAACAACTTCCCCAGCGGAGCAGGCATCGCATCCTCCTCCTCGGGCTTTGCTGCCCTGGCGTTGGCGGCCAGCCAAGCTGCCGGCCTGGAGCTGGATGAGCCCGCCCTTTCCCGATTGGCGCGGCGCGGCTCGGGCTCAGCTAGCCGCTCGGTACCAGGCGGCTTTGTGGAATGGCGTGCCGCCGATTCCGATGAAGAAAGCTATGCCTTTTCGTTC
>Ga0214473_10006834_pt1 | contig 13598 bp, 9 predicted proteins | sample RVTome_7_FD_203509 | JGI IMG/M metagenome (GOLD analysis project Ga0214473, IMG submission 203509) | Soil microbial communities from uranium-contaminated site in the Upper Colorado River Basin, Wyoming, United States - RVT98D197 | ecosystem: Environmental > Terrestrial > Soil > Contaminated >...
ACCGCAAGAACCGGCGGCCACAGTGTAGCGCCCTTGGTCAAGACAGAACATAGCAATCTTAAATCCCTGGCCTTCCTTATAAACTAAATTTTCTGCAGGGACTTTGACATCCTGAAAAGCGATGTAGCCGGTATTTCCGGCGCGCACGCCGAGTTTGCCGTGAATGGTGCCGGTGGTAACGCCGCCCCATTTGCTTTCGACAATAAAGCAAGACAGCCCGCTGTGGTCGCGCTTCTTTTTTTTCTCTAAATCCGTCCACGCGAACACCAAGAAATAATCGGCAACTGCCGCCAGCGATATCCACATCTTCTCGCCATTCAGAATATAGTGGTCGCCTTTTTTCACGGCGGTCGTCTGAATACCGACCGCATCGGAACCGGCGGACGGTTCGGTCAATCCGAATGTGGCAATTTTCTGACCTTTAGCGGCCGGAACGAGATATTTCTTTTTCTGCTCTTCGTTGGCCCAAACTAAAACCGGCAGGGAAAAGAGTCCAATGTGCACCGACAGAATTACTCTGGCCGAAGTATCCGCATACTCGAGTTCTTCCGAGGCAATACCCAGCGAGATATAATCCATCCCCATCCCGCCGTATTGTTCGGGAATGCAAAAACCTAACAGGTTGGCTTTGGCCATAGCGGGAAGAACGGCGGGATTCATTTCTTGCTTGCGGTCATATTCTTGGATATTGGGCAAAATGACCCTTTCGGCCACTTCCTTGGCCATTTCCTGCACGGCTATATGATTTTCGGTGAACTTAAAGTCAATCATTTATCTTTTTCTCCAGCGTTTAAAAGCAATTTGTCCCGTGAAAGTAGCCAAATAGGGGGCTTAAGTCAATCTACCCGGCGATGATTGCACCCTTTCGTTTGTTTCTGTATATTTGTTCTGCCGGTGGAAAAATGAGCAGTTTAAAAATTATTAAGGCCGATTTGGTGCCGTTTAACTCCAACTTTGATGATTTGGTTCTCAGCTGGATTGACAGCGAAAAATGTTACTATGATCTCTGTCTGGGCAAGGGTTTTCCGCCGCCGCTGGATTTAGTGGACAGCTGGCAGAAAGAGGGGGTCAGATCATATCTGATGTACACTCAGGGACAGCCGGTTGGCTACGGCGAATTTTGGGATAAACCGTTTGAACTGGCGGTGGAAATAGCGCACTTATTAGTAGAGCCGGCCAAACGCTTTCAGGGATACGGCACACGGATGGTCGAGCTGATGTTCGAAAAGGCCTGCGAGAGAAGCGATATCGCCAGCGTTCATCTTAATTTGTTTGTCCAGAATAAAGCGGCGCTGAATTGCTATCTCAAAGCTGGATTTGAACTGGTGGGTGCGGCCAATTATGCCACCGGGCTAAAGATGATCCGAATGCTGAAATAGGAAGGAATATATTAATGCCGGATTACAAAAATCTACTGGTAGAAGTTAAAAACACAACACTGCTCATAACTATCAACCGCGAAAAATCCATGAATTCGTTGAGCATGGAGACGACTAAAGACCTTAAGGATGCGTTTGATGAATATAAAAACAACGAACAAATACGCTGTGTGATAATTACCGGTGCGGGAGGCAAGGCCTTTATCGCCGGGGCCGACATTTCAGAATTGTCACAGCTTGACTTTAAAAGCGGCGAGAATTTCTCCCATAATGGAATGAAACTGATGTATGCCATTCAGGATTTCAAATGGCCGGTAATTGCGGCCATCAACGGCTATGCACTCGGCGGCGGCTGTGAACTGGCATTGGCGTGCGACATTCGGCTGGCGTCGGCTAATGCCAAGCTGGGACAGCCCGAAGTCAATCTCGGCGTCATACCCGGATTTGGCGGCACCCAGCGGCTTCCTCGGTTAGTCGGGCGGGGCAAAGCCACACAACTGATCCTTACCGGAGAAATGATAACGGCACAGGAAGCGCATCGCATCGGGTTAGTGGACGAAGTTTACCCGCCCGAAGAACTAATGCCAAAAGCGCTGGCCATGGCCGAACTGATAGCGTCGAAAGGCCCGATGGCCGTAAAGCTCTCCAAGCATTGCATAAATAAAGGGCTTGATGAATCGCTCGAACATGGCTGTGAACTGGAAGAAGAAAAGTTTGGCGAAGTTTGCGGCACGAAAGACAAGACTGAAGGGACTAAAGCGTTTCTCGAAAAGCGCAAACCGAACTTTTCTAACAGTTAAAGAGTTTATTGAAAAAGGAAACTTTGCGTCGTTGCGAGGCCCCCCGACTTGAAAATCGGGGGGACTCGCAACGACGACCGGGAAACTTTTTCAACAGTCCCCAAAAGAGTAGGTCAAAGTGGATTTAAGTCTGATATTTCTTAATTCATTCATAGTGGGATTTTCCGGCGCCATGATGCCCGGCCCGCTATTGGCGGTCGGTATTTCCGAAACTCCCAAACATGGCTGGCGCACCGGCCCGGTCATCACCATTGGTCATGCCATTGCCGAAATTGGCGTCGTTTTAGTTTTAATGTTGGGAGTAGTCGCGGTCGCGCACAATTCCACAGTTACCAAAATAATAGGCATTGTTGGCGGAGCGGCTCTGATATTGATGGGTGTCATGATGCTTTGGGATACACTTAAGAACAAAGTGAGCTATGACACAGCTAATCCGGCAGAAAAGGTGAAGAGTCGATTGTTAGCTGGCAAAGGCATCACGGCCACTCTCTCCAATCCCTTCTGGTGGGTTTGGTGGGGAACGGTGGGTTTGGCGCTTTTGGTTGACTCCCAACAAGCTGGAATAAAGGGGCCGGTGGTATTTTATTTTGGACATATTTTGTCGGACTTGGTCTGGTACAGCGCCGTGTCGATTATTCTCTGGCAGGGCAGAAAACTGCTGATGGGTACTCCCCTGAAAGTTTTGCTTTGTGGCTGTGCGTTATTTTTGATTTATCTCGGCGTGAAATTCTTGTGGGGCAGTATTGCGGCTTAGGTACTGTTGAATAAGATATTCGCGTGGGCGGGGATTTCGAAAGGAGCTATGTAGGGTCACCCTTCGACTCCGCTCAGGGTGACGTGGCCCGCATATAATTGCTACTCTGATTACATCCATAAAGAAGTTGCACTAACTATGTCTTGTCTCACGCATGTCATTATTAGAAAAGGTTTTAAGTAATGCTGAGCGGAGTCGAAGCATGACGGGGTTATCACAATCACCAATTAATACTACTACATCAGTTTTGATTCGTGCAGTTTATCGTAAATCGAGCCGCGCGGAGTCAAAGTTGATTTGAATAAGATTATGCGGCCGAATACTTGCGGGAGCGGAATCACTTTGATGTTTCTAACGGCTTCGTTTAGTTTCTGAAGATTTTCCGGAAATTTCACCCGTCCCAGTGTCAGATGTGACCGAAAGGGGCGACTTTCCTTTTCAAAACCGAGTCCATGGACGGCATTGTCCAAGGCCGAAGCCATCTTTTCCAAATCAGCGTCTCTGTCTTTTAAATCAACCCAATAAACTCTGGGGCGGTTTAATGTGGGAAACGCTCCCAGAGAATTGAGCGTGGTCGGCACCTTTTTATGAGTTGCGGCTACGTTATCAATGATTTCCTTTATTTGTGGTATCAATTTCTCATTGGTGTCACCCAAAAATTTGAGCGTCAGGTGTATATTTGATGGTTCCACCCATTTCACCGGCCCGCCGGCATTTTTGAGCGTCGAGATTATTCGCGCCAATTCTTTTTCGACCTCGGAGCTGATAGGCGTGGCAATGAATAAGCGCGTCATTTGATTTTCAGAATTTCCCGGCGAAGCATGTCGAGTGCCGCATAACAGGCGCGGGAACGAACCATCTCCCGTTGCGCGCCAAAGTTAAACCGGCTAGCAAAAGGATGTCGTTCCGACGACAGTCCGATATAAGTAGTTCCCACGGGCTTTTCCGGGGTCCCCCCGTCGGGGCCGGCGATTCCCGTTATGGACAAAGCATAGTCGCTATTGATGGCCTTTCTACAGCCGTTCGCCATTTCGATAGCGCATTGTTCGGATACTGCTCCAAATTTTTCCAAAGTTTTATCGCTGACGCCCAACTCCGTTTTTTTAACTTCATTGGCATAAACGATAATCCCGCCCAAAAAATATACCGACGAACCGGGAACGGTCGTTATCAATTCTCCCAGCTGGCCGCCGGTGCAGGATTCGGCCACAGACAAAGTCTGTTCGTTTTTTATCAATAGTTGCCCCATGATAGAAGGAAGAGTATCACCATCTTGTCCATAAACATATTTCCCGATTTTTTGCTTAATATAATCAACAATCTTTTGAACTTTTTCATCGGCGTCAATCTGCTCATCACTAACTGCCACCACCCGCAGGTCCACGCCGCTAAAAGCAGGCAGATAAGCCAGCTTGACTCCGGATTCGAGTTTTAAGTCGGGTGCAATAATTTCCGCCACCTGCGATTCAAATAACCCATTTGTTTTAAGAGTGACAATTCTGACCGGTTGCCCCAGTTTTTTGCTCAAGAGATATGGAATAATTTCTTCGTCAAGCATTTGCTTCATTTCCGTGGGCACTCCGGGCAACGCAATGAAAAGGGAATGTGGCTCTATAATGCCGATTCCCACCGCCGAGCCGATTTTGTTTTTGAAAATTTGACTCCCGGTTGGAATTAGCGCCTGATTCTCATTTATGGCCGGCATTTCGATACCGCGCTTTTTGTATCGGGCGCGGATATCTTCGAGAAGTTTGTCATCCAAAACCAAGCGACGCTGAAAAACTTTTATTATGGCTTTCTTGGTGTTGTCGTCATCGGTCGGACCAAGACCGCCCGTGGCGATGACTAATCCGGCTCGCTTTGTCGCCAGCTTGATGGCCGTTTCGATATCTTCGACACTGTCGCCGACACTGCTTTTGTAGGTGGGAATAAGACCAATTTCGCTGATTTTGCGCGCTATATGGGCCGAGTTAGTATCTATGGTCTGACCCAATAAAAGCTCGTCGCCGATTGTCAGAATCTCAACATTCATCAAAATTTTGCTATTAAAAGAATAATTAGCTGTGTGGCCAAACTTGACTGGATTCCGGCCACCACATCATCCATGGTTACGCCCCAGCCGCCGGGGAGTTTTTCGGCCTGCCGCGCCGGAAATATTTTTATGACATCCAGAGCGCGAAACACGATAAAGCCGATCAAATAATTGCTCAGTGAATAAGGGATAAACATCAGCGTGACAAACATTCCCGCCCATTCATCGATGACTATTTTTTTCGAATCGTGGCCGAAATATTTCTCCGCTTCGCCGGCCGACCAAACCGAAATGGTAATTGCAATGACCCCCACAATGGCCAGCGTGAACTGTTCGCCCCTTATCACAAAATAGACGATGAGCCAAGGTAGTATCGAGCCGACTGTCCCCGAGGCAAACGGCGCATAGCCGGCGCCCAGTCCGGTGGCGATGGCATTTACAATGTATTTCTTCATCAGTTTATTTGAGGACCGTCTTAATCATGTAAAAGTATCTGACAATGTAATCAATTCCGGTTCCGACTGTTATCACTGCCGTAATCCACAAAAGGAGGTTAAAGTAAAAGCGGAAGTCGAGTTGAAAAAAGGCCAGCGCCGGGCTGTTAAAATGCTCCAAAGTTTTTATCAAATTTATGTAAACCAGCACTAATCCCACCAAACTGATCTGCATAAAGGTTTTGACTTTGGCCCACCAAGTCGGAGGAATGACCACCCCGCTGTAGGCGACCAGGAGCCGAAGTCCCGTTATCAGGAATTCCCGGCCGATAATCAACATGACCGGCAGGGGTGAAACATAATCCAGTGCGATAAATGAGATTAAGGCCGATGAAACCAGAATTTTATCTGCCAGAGGGTCCATAAAACGTCCAAAGCCGGTAATAATGCCGTATTTGCGGGCATAGTGGCCATCGATAAAATCAGTTAAAGCGGCTACCAGAAATAGGCCCAGAGCCACCAATCGCCAATGGAAGCTGTCCAAAATGAAAAAATACATGAAAACGGGGGCAATTATAATGCGAAGCAGGGTGAGTTTATTGGGCAGGTTCATTTTGCGCCAAGTTACTGGCGCAGACAAAAAGAGTCAATCTGGATTTATTTGGCCGGTTTTTGAAATTGCATGGAATTTCAGCCCCGGTACCTGACCGGGATTAATTGTTGGCAATTAAATACTCTGTAATCGAAGCAATTTCCGTCTCAGATAGTTTAGCCCTGGGCCCATACCTTTTGACAATCACCGGCCATTTTTCGTCACTTTGGGAGCCGGGCTTGGGCAGCGCATGACAACTTTGACATGACCTCACAAACAATCTCCCTCCGTCAGAACTCTCTTCTTCAGCAGTAATTCTTTTCTGTCCGCAGGCCAGTACGGCCGCCAACAGAAACAATAAAATCAAAAATGACAAATAAAAGCGTCTCACAATTGCACGCCCATAAGAAATCTGGCGCGGGCGTCATCGCTTTTATCATTCAGCCCCCACACGTAACCTACTGAATACCATATAGGGCCGGAAGCGAATGATATGGTAGGTCCGAAGTAGGATGATGATTCATCATCCACTTTTTTGAGAAACTCATGGCGAGTAGTTGATTCAATTCCAAAAGAGAATTGATAGGAGGGGGAATACGACAGGCCCACGTCCAGGCCTATTTCATTTACGGGGTCACCGGGCGCCCAGAAGAATTCATAAACAGGATTTACCGCCAGGGAAATTTCATTGAAATTCTTCCCTAAAAGCAGCTTTCCCTCAAATTTATTCTGTTCTTTCAAATCTATTTTGCGCCGGTATTCCAGATAAAGTACGGGATCAAAGGAGACTGTTCCTATTTCGCTCAAGCGATAACGGGTGCGTAGCTGAAAAGCGTCCCATTTGAATGACTCTCCTTCTTTCTGGGCAAAAATCTGGTAAACCGAAAAATCCCAGTGATGGGTGAGTCCATGCTCTATTTCGATGCGGTATTCCCAGTTGTCGATTTCATCGATTCTGGTAGTTTGATAAAATTCCAAATCGGCCCCGCCGGGTACTTGCAGAATTGGTTCATAGGTCCACACGAATCGGCGTCGGTCGGCGCTGGCATCCGAAACTAATGTAATTATCAAAAAAGCGCAGAAAATTGATTTCTTAAGTGACACGAGACCTCCAAGCACGTTACAAATGTTATTTGCTAAATGAAAATTGTTTTCATTTGCAATTTTAATTAATAATTGGCGGCGAATATAAAGGCGCGTCAATCGCCTGTCAACCTAAGTGCGATAAATAACATTTCGTTTGAATGATTTGAACACACAACCTCGGATGATCCGAAAAAATTAAGGGGAAATAAAAAACCCAAGCAGGTACTGCCTGCCTGGGTGGACGATATTAGGTAATCCACAGAAAGAGTAACACTTTCCGATTGCACAACTAATTTAACATCCTATTAATTTTTGTCAAGAAGATTTTTCAAAAAAATTGCTAAAAATTATCCATTTTCCCCTTTAAATTCAGGGAGAAACCAACGCGGGAACTGTCCCCTAAAAAACGGTATCATCCCCAATTCCCATACCAATAAAACCCCAAAAAAGTGGAAAACCTGTTAAAAAGTTGTCGATAATCCCGTATCTTATTATGGACAAGGTGGTTAACTTGCTAATGAATTAAAAAAAGTCCTTATCCAAAAAACTGCAACGACTTACGCCCCTATAGTTTTTTGAAAGGCATAAACTTACGAGAACTGAAACAGACAATTGCAGAAATTCATTAGGATTGCGTTACCTTTCGACTCCATTTTCAAACAGTTAAGTTGTTTACAATTAAGACGTTATAAGTTTTTTTTAAAATCTCCCAATTTTTTATGGTTCACCACTTGGCGCTTTCTATATTGGCAACCCCGCCGGTGAAGCAACCAGAGTCATGAAAAATGATTCTTATTGACTCATCGGTGATAGAAATCCATTAACTAAACTACTAAGGATTGTAGATGTCAGGATTTGTCACCGGAAAGAATTTTTTGGCCTTGCGCCAAATCTTGCGTGAGGGGATCCTGAGAGGAGGTGCTTTTTGAAAATACAAAGACGATTCACCGGCGCCGGTGAATCACCTTACCAGAAAATTAATTTTGTCAATCGTTGCTCGGAGATAAAAAATCCGGATGGTTCGACTGTTTTCAAACAAGAGAATATCAAAGTGCCGGAATCCTGGTCGCCGGTAGCGGTTGATATTCTGGCGCAGAAATATTTCCGCAAAGCCGGCGTGCCGCTCTCCAAAGATACCGGCGCTCCTGAAATCGACGACAAAGGTAACCACGTTACCGGCGGCGAGAATGACGCCCGGCAGGTGTTTCATCGACTGGCCGGATGCTGGAGGCATTGGGGCGAAAAATATGGATACTTTGATACCAAAGAAGACGCCCAGTCATTTTATGATGAAATCTCCTATATGCTGGCCGCACAAATGGCCGCGCCGAATTCACCGCAGTGGTTTAATACCGGGCTTCATCACGCCTATAATATTATCGGGAAGCCCCAGGGGCACTATTATGTGGACCCCGACTCGCATAACCTGACCACCGCCAAAAACGCTTATGAGCATCCCCAGCCGCATGCCTGCTTTATCCAGTCGGTGCAGGATGATCTGGTCAACGATGGCGGCATTATGGATTTGTGGGTGCGCGAGGCGCGTCTGTTCAAATACGGCTCCGGCACCGGCACGAATTTTTCGAACTTGCGCGGCTCCGGAGAAAATCTTTCAGGCGGCGGAAATTCGTCCGGTTTAATGTCGTTCCTGCGTATCGGCGACCGCGCCGCCGGGGCCATTAAATCCGGCGGGACCACCCGACGCGCCGCCAAAATGGTCTGTCTGGATTTGGATCACCCGGATGTGCTCAACTTTATATCGTGGAAAGTAGTCGAAGAACAGAAAGTTGCCGCTTTGGTGACCGGTTCGAGAATCATCAAGCAGTATCTTCAGAATATTTTTGACAGCGTAAAAATTCAGAATAACGGCGATACCCCGCGAATTGAAACCAATCCTGATAAGAACGCCACACTTAAGTCCGCGCTCAAAAGCGCCCGACGGCTGGCCGTTCCGGCGCCATATATTCGAAAAATTCTCGATTTGGCCGAGCAGGGGATACAGGAAATTGAATTTATCGAGCTGGATACCAACTGGGACAGCGAAGCTTATTTGACCGTCTCGGGGCAGAATTCCAATAATTCGGTTCGCATACCTAATGAGTTTTTCAAAAAACTGCAGGAAGGCGGAGAGTGGGATTTGATTCGCCGCACCGACGGAAAAGTTTACAAATCCATTCCCGCCGCAGAACTCTGGGAAAAAATCTGCCACGCGGCCTGGTCCTGCGCCGATCCGGGAATTCAGTTTGACACTACTATAAATGAATGGCACACTTGTCCGAGCGATGGGCGGATCAACGCCTCCAATCCCTGTTCGGAATATATGTTCCTTGATGATACCGCCTGCAATTTGGCTTCGATTAATCTGGTCAAATTCCTAAAAGATGACGGCCAATTTGATATCGCCGGATACTTGCACGCCGTCAAACTCTGGACAATCGTACTCGAGATATCGGTCTTGATGGCTTCGTTCCCATCGGCCTCAATCGCGCAGAAAAGCTATGATTTCCGTACTCTCGGACTGGGCTTTGCCAACCTGGGCACGCTCTTGATGCGTATGAGCATTGCTTATGATTCATCCGAAGGTTACGCCTGGTGCGGCGCTCTAAGCGCCTTGTTGACCGGCGAAAGTTATGTAACGTCAGCGGAAATGGCCAAAGAACTGGGACCGTTCCCGGCGTATTACAAAAATCGCGAACATATGCTCAAAGTCCTGCGCAACCATAAGCGCGCCGCTTACAATGCCGACAAATCGGAATACGAAGGCCTGAATATCAAGCCGCTGGGCATAAATCCCAATTATCTTCCGATTGAAGTGGTGGAGACGGCTCGGGGAGTCTGGGATAAGGCGCTCGAGTTGGGAGAGATTTATGGTTATCGCAATGCCCAGACGACAGTCATAGCGCCGACCGGCACCATCGGACTTTTGATGGACTGCGACACCACCGGCATAGAACCGGATTTTTCGCTGGTAAAGTTCAAAAAACTGGCCGGCGGCGGCTATTTCAAGATTATCAATCAGTCGGTGCCAATTGCCTTAAGCAAGCTCGGCTACACTGATAACCAGATTAAGGAAATCATTTATTACGCCACCGGACACAAGACGCTCAAAGGTTCGCCGTTTATCAATCACGAGTCACTTAAGGCCAAAGGGTTTGATGACGAGCATTTGGAGCGCATTGAAAAGAACCTGGTTTCGGTGTTTGATATTTCGTTTGCCTTTAACAAGTACAATTTAGGTGAGGAGTTTCTCCGCGACACGTTGGGGTTTTCAGAAGAGGTCACGGAGGACTGGAATTTCAATCTGCTTCGTGAACTTGGGTTCACACGCGAGCAGATCGACGCGGCGAATGAATTCTGCTGCGGAACTATGACGTTAGAGAGTGCTCCTCACCTTGATGAAACGCATCTCCCCATTTTCGACTGCGCCAACAAATGCGGCCGCAAAGGTATGCGCTTTATCAAATATGAAGCGCATATCAAGATGATGGCCTCGGCCCAGCCGTTTATTTCGGGCGCCATTTCCAAGACTATCAATATGCCGGCCGAGGCGACTATTGACGACGTTAAGAAAGCTTACCGTATGTCCTGGGAAACGATGAATAAAGCTATCGCTTTGTATCGCGACGGTTCCAAGCTGAGCCAGCCCTTAAGCTCCAAGCTGTTCTCGGAAGATGAAGAGGATGAACCGCTGACAGTCGGCAAAGCATCCGAAAAAATGGCGGAGAAAATCATTTACCGCTATATCGCCAAGAGACGCCGTATGCCGCAAAGACGCGCCGGTTACACCCAAAAGGCAACTGTCGGAGGGCATAAACTGTATCTTCGCACCGGCGAATACGGCGATGGCACGCTCGGCGAGATATTCCTCGATATGCACCGCGAAGGCGCCGCTTTCCGCTCATTGATGAACTGTTTCGCTATTGCCGTGTCGCTGGGGCTTCAGCACGGCGTGCCGCTCGAAGAATTTGTCGAAGCATTCTTGTTCAGCCGTTTTGAGCCGAACGGACTTGTGCTGGGCAATAAATCCATCAAGCGTTCGACATCAATCATTGACTATATCTTCAGGGAACTCGCTATCAGTTATCTCGGTCGCACCGATTTGGCGCACGTGTCCGAAGATGACCTGGCCGGCGACACTTTGGGCAATCCTAAAGATGAATCAATTGATTTCGAAGAGGAAGAAGAAGTTGAAAACGCTGTGCCGGGACACGCCTTTACCGGCAAGCGCCTTGAAAACGATATTCGCACGCAGCATCTGATACCGGATTTTAACAGCCACACCATTGGCGGACATAACGGGTCACGGACGACTCATAAATCCATAAAAGAGGGAGAGACGAAAAATGGTAAGCAGATTGAGAATTCGTTTGCAAATGACCAAAGTGAACTCGGGGCGGCGCGCCTTGAGTATGCTCAAACGACGCTTAAAACTGTCACTGCCGACCGACAACACGCCCGCTATCTTGAAATCACAGAAGCTCGCCTGAAGGGTTACGAAGGCGACATGTGCGGCGAATGCGGGCAGTTTACCATGGTCCGTAACGGCACTTGCCTCAAATGCGACACCTGCGGCGCCACCTCGGGGTGCAGTTGATTTTTTGATTTGAATGAAAACAAAGCCCGGCTTTTATTGGTCGGGCTTTTTTATTTGGGCCGAAAGTAAAAACTTCCGGCCCCGTTGTATCGAATTAGTCTTTCGAAAAATAATCTGAATCTATATTTCTCAAATGCCTGGCGGTGGTGATGAGATTAACAAATTCGCGAACTTCTTCATCCGATGTTTGCTGATACACTTCACTAGCCAGTCGCAGAACTTCGTCCAGATTAGAGTTCTTGGCCCAATAAGAATCACGCATGATTTCCGCAAACTCAGCCGATGCGGCGGCCAGCTTAAATTGCGGTGTGGTTCTTGAGAATTGATGTTTCAAAGTAGAAGTGGCAATGGGTCTGCTAATTTCCTCAACTGCTCCGCTCTGCGGATTTTTGTAACGGATGAAAACGCGGCCAATGTTTTCACTCTGCCGAGCGTCATCATGGCGGAATTTCCGGAAGTTTTTGAAATTAATTTCATAAAGCGCAGTGGCGCTATGTCCCGGTCCGATTTCGCCGCCGTCCACTTTGTCATTTCGAAAATTATAATCAGCTACGGCGCGATTTTCGTAGCCCAATAACCGATAGCTCTGCACCATTTCAGGATCAAATTCGACCTGAATTTTTACGTCGCGGGCGATTACCTGAAGCGCTCCAGCTAAATTGCCGTCGAAGACGCGGCGGGCTTCATCAAAACTGTCGATATAGGCGTAGAAGCCATTCCCTTTGTCGCCCAGCTTTTCCATCAGGACGTCGTTGTAGTTCCCCATGCCCACGCCGATGGATGTCAGCGTTATCCCCTGTTTGGCATATTTTCTGGTTTCATTGAGCAGATTCTCGGCATCAGTTTCGCCGACATTGGCGACGCCGTCCGAGAATAGGAGTACCCGGTTACTCTTTTTTGAGTCGAAATGCCGCGAGGCCATCTGATATCCCAGATGCAGTCCGGCTTGCACATTTGTAGGACCGTATGGATACAAGCGATCCACCGCCGCGAGTAGTTTGTTTTTGTAACGGGCGGAAGTTGACTCCAGAATGATTTCGGCGGTTTCGTTATAAGCGACGATGCCGATCTGGTCGCTGTAATTGGCGCGATTTATGATATGCTTTAGTGTCTCAATTACCAGCACAATGCGGTTGCCTGTGTTCATTGAGCCGGAGACATCAACCACAAATACGATATTTGCTGGTTTACGAGTTTCGACATCGATATTTTTTCCTTTGATGCCGATACGAAGCAGTTGGCTGTTCTGGCCGAATCTTGAAGGAGCGCCTTCCATATAAACCGCGAAAGTTTCATGAGAAGGCGGCTGGTATTTGTAATCAAAATGGTTGATGAACTCCTCAACCCGGATAGCATCCGTGGGAGGGAGAGCCGATTGTTCGAGATAGGAACGGCACAAAGTGTAAGAGGCGTCGTCAATATCGATGGCGAATGTTGACTGGTAGTCGTTGGCGGTGTTGATAAAAGGATTGACGCCGTAGTTTTGAAAAAACATATCATCAAAAGAATCGATAGGATTGTACGGAGGCGGAAAGCAGGAGTATTCATCACGTTTATGTTTCCTTTCAACTACCGGCGGAGGCGTGTAGCAAGTAGCGGAATCAGGGACGACGCCAAATTCAAATCTGGCGTTGGGCGCACGACCGCCTTTGATGCGTGTTTTTCCTGTGGAATTGTCGACGACTCCTCCAAACTGATCAATTGGAACGGGGAGTGTCTGCACGGGACTTTTCAAGATGTTTTCTTTGGTGATTATTGTCTGGTTGGAAGTTTCGAATTTGTCGATTATGTCGGTTTCTGCTTGCACTATAATTTTCTCATCCAAACCGTCAGTTTTTTCAGTAAGTGAATTTTTAATAGATATGTTCAGATCTGTTTTGACTTCAACATTTCTAAGTTCCAACATCTGATAGCCGACAGCTGAAAC
>Ga0214473_10006835_pt1 | contig 13596 bp, 11 predicted proteins | sample RVTome_7_FD_203509 | JGI IMG/M metagenome (GOLD analysis project Ga0214473, IMG submission 203509) | Soil microbial communities from uranium-contaminated site in the Upper Colorado River Basin, Wyoming, United States - RVT98D197 | ecosystem: Environmental > Terrestrial > Soil > Contaminated >...
TCGCCATGGTGCTGGCGCGGCCCCAGGGCGCGCCGCCCGGCACCAAGGGGCTGGCGCTGTTCCTGCTGCCGCGCACGCTGGCCGACGGCACGCCCAACCGCTACCGCATCGTGCGCCTCAAGGACAAGCTCGGCACGCGCGACATGCCGAGCGGCGAGATCCGGCTCGAGGGCGCGGTCGCGTTCCTGGTCGGCGATGCGGCGCGCGGCTTCGTGCAGATGACCGACATGATCAACATGTCGCGGCTCTCCAACGGCATGCGCGCCGCCGGCATGATGCGGCGCGCTCTTACCGAGGCTCTGTTCATCGCGCGCCGCCGCGTCGCCTTCGGCAAGACCCTGATCGAGATGCCGCTGATGCGCCGCCAGCTGCTCAAGCTGATGCTGGCCGCGGAAGCCGCGCGCTCGGTGATGCTCTACACCGCGACCGAGCTGGCCAAGGCGGACGCCGGCGACGACGCCGCGCGCCTGCGCGTGCGCCTGCTCACGCCGCTGCTCAAGTTCCGCGCCTGCCGCGACGCCCGGCGCGCCACCGGAGACGCGATGGAGGTGCGCGGCGGCAGCGGCTACATCGAGGAGTGGTCCGATGCGCGCCTGGTGCGCGACGCGCACCTCGGCTCGATCTGGGAAGGCACCTCCAACATCGTCGCGCTCGACGCCATGCGCGCGATCCGCCGAAAAGGCGCGCTCGAGGTGCTGGTTCCGGCGCTGCAGTCGCTGCTGCCGCCCAACAAGCTGGGCAAGGCGCTGGGCGAAGCGCTGGCGCGCGCTGCGGAATTCGCGCGCGAGGCCGACGAGACCGATGCGCGCCAGGCGGCGACCGGCCTTTATTACGCCGCTGCCGCGACGGTGCTCGCCGGCGAAGGCGCACGCATGTCGGCGCGGGGCGACGCGCGCCGGCTGCTGCTTGCGGCACTGACCTACCAGCAGCGGCTGCAGCCGCGCGACCCGCTGGCGCCGTCGCAGCCGGTGCTCGAGAGCGCCCTTTGCGGCGCGCTGCTTGCCGAGGCGCCGGTCAAGCCCGAGCACGCCGCCGGCATCCTTCGCGACCTGCCGCTGGCGGAGTAAGTTTCTATGCCCGGCCCGCTGTCACATCTCCGCGTCCTCGACCTGTCGCGCGTGCTCGCCGGGCCGTGGGCGGCGCAAAACCTCGCCGATCTCGGCGCCGAGGTGATCAAGATCGAGCGCCCCGGCTCGGGCGACGACACGCGCGGCTGGGGCCCGCCCTGGCTCAAGGACGGCGCCGGGCGCGAGACACGCGAGTCGGCCTACTTCCTTTCGGTAAATCGCAACAAGAAGTCGGTGACGCTCGACATTTCCAAACCCGAGGGCCAGGCGATCGTGCGCGCGCTGGCGGCCAGGAGCCAGGTGCTGATCGAGAACTACAAGGTCGGCGACCTCGCGCGGTACGGCCTGGCCTGGGATGACCTTGAGAAATTGAATCCGCGCCTGGTGTACTGCTCGGTCACCGGCTTCGGGCAGGACGGGCCGCACGCGGCGCGTCCCGGCTACGACTTCATCTTCCAGGGCATGGGCGGCCTCATGTCGATCACCGGCGAGCGCGACGGCCAGCCGGGCGCCGGGCCGCAGAAGGTCGGAATCGCGATCACCGACGTGCTCACCGGCATGTACGCCAGCCTCGCGATCGTCGCCGCGGTATCGCATTGCGAGCGCACAGGCCAGGGGCAGTACATCGACGCCGCTCTGCTCGACACCATCGTCGCCTTCAACGCCAACCAGATCGTGAGCTACCTCTGCTCCGGCAGGATTCCGCTGCGCTACGGCAACGCGCACGCCAACGTCGTGCCCTACGAAGTTTTTCCGACGGCGGACGGGCACATCATCCTCGCGGTCGGCAACGACGGCCAGTTCGAGCGCTTCTGCGAGGCGGCCGGCTGCCCGGAGCTGGCGGCGGAAGCTCGCTTCAAGACCAACTCGCAACGCATCGTGCACCGCGCCGAGCTGATCCCGCTCATCGCCGAGATCATGCGCACGCGCTCCAAGCGCGAATGGATCGAGGCGCTGGAAGCGGCCAGCGTGCCCTGCGGCCCGATCAACAACATGAAGGAAGTGTTCGACGACCCGCAGGTGCAGCACCGCGCGCTGCGCGTAGACATGCCGCATCCGCTAGGCGGCGTCGCGCCGCTGGTGGCGAGCCCGATGCGGCTGTCGGCGACGCCGGTCGAGTACCGGCTCGCACCGCCGCTGCTGGGCGAGCACAACGAGGAGATCCTCAAGGGCCTGCTCGGCAAGAGCGGTGCCGAGCTCGCGGCGCTCAAATCCGGCGGCATCATCGGATGAAGCGGGTCCTGCTCGTCGACCCGATCGATGCCTCGGGCGAGAAACTGCTGCGCGAGCACGGCGCCGAGCTGGTCGCGGCGCCGGATGGCAATGCCGCCACGGTGCGCAACCTGGCGCGAGGCTGCGATGCGCTGATCACGCGCAGCCGGTTGCCCGACGACATCTTCGAAGCGGCGCCGCGGCTGCGCGCGGTGACCATTCACGGCACCGGCATCGACCTCGTGCCGCTGCCGTCCGCGAACGCCCATGGCGTGGCGGTGGCGAACCTTCCAGGCGGCAACGCGCAATCGGTCGCCGAGTATTGCGTGATGGCGATGCTGATGCTGGCGCGCAACGTGTTCCCGATCACCACTGCCCTGCGCAGCCAGCCCTGGGACCAGGCACGCGCGCTCGGCGCGCGCGCGCACGAGATCGCCGCCCTGACCGCGGGAATCGTGGGCGTGGGGGAGATCGGCAGGCGCCTGGCGCGCTTCCTGCGGCACGGCTTCGAGATGCGCGTGCTGGGCAACCAGCGGCGCCTCGACCGCCTGCCCGCCGAGGCCGAGCCGGCGCCGCTCGACGAGCTGGTGCGTCAATCGGATTTCTTGGTGCTCACCTGCCCGCTCACCCCAGAAACTCACCACCTGTTCGACCGCGCCCGGATCGCCGCCATGAAGCCGAGCGCCTGGCTGATCAACGTCGGCCGCGGCGCCGTGGTCGAGGAAACGGCGCTGGTGGCGGCGCTGCAGCAAAAGCGCATCGCCGGCGCGATGCTCGATGTCTACGAGCATTACCGCATCGAGCCCGGCCACCCGCTGCTCGCGCTCGACAACGTGGTGCTGACGCCGCACCTTGCGGGAATGACGCGCGAATCGCGCGGCCGCATGGGTGTCGCTGCCGCGGAGGACACACTGCGCATGCTCGCCGGCGAAGCGCCGCATCATCTCGTCAACCCGGAAGTCTGGAGCCAGTTCCGTGCCCGCCGACCTCAGGATCGCTGAGCTCAAGGCCTACCCGGCCTCGTTCCCGGTGCCGCCGGAGAACCGCGTCTCGCTCGGCATCGGCACCGCGGTGAAACGCGACGCCGTGGTGGTCAAGGTCACCACCGCCGGCGGGCTGGTGGGCTGGGGCGAATCGCACCACGGCCGCGCCCACACCGCCGTCGCCAAGCTGATCGAGACCACGCTCCGGCAACTGGTGGTAGGCATGGACGCCACCGACGTGGTGGGCGTGTGGCACAAGATCTACCGCATGCAGCTCGCGAGCCACGGCATGGGCGCGGGGACCTGCCTCGCGATGAGCGGGATCGACATGGCGTTGTGGGACATCCGCGGCCAGGCCGCCGGAATGCCCCTCTATAAGCTGCTCGGCGGCTCGCGCCGGGGCATCCCGGCGTACGCCGGCGGCGTGTCGCTCGGCTACCAGCCGCCCACGCAGTTGATCGAGGAGCTGAAGAAAAGCCTCGACGCGGGCTACAAGGCGGTGAAGCTGCGCGTCGGCGACACGCCGAAGAAGGATCTGGAGCGCATCCGGGCGGTGCGCAAGGCATGCGGCGACAGTCTCGTGATCCTCACCGACGCCAATATCGGCTACAGCGTGGAGGACGCGAGGCAGGTGATGCCAGGGATGGACGAGCTGAACGTCGCCTGGCTGGAGGAGCCCTTCCCCGCGCACGACACCCGCAGCTACCGGATGGCGAAAGGATTCGGCAGAACGCCCCTGGCCGCCGGCGAGAACCACTACACCCGTTTCGAGTTCAACCGGGTGATCGAGGACGGCGCCATCACCATCCTTCAGCCGGACATCTCGAAGACTGGCGGCATCACCGAGGCGCTGCGCATCGCGGCGATGGCCTCCGCCTACAAGCTGCCGATCCACCCGCACAGCTCGATGACGGGCCTCAACCACGCCGCGTCCATTCATTTCCTCGCGGCGATCGACAACGGCGGCTATTTCGAAGGCGATGTGTCGAAGTCGAACAAGTTCCGCGACGAGCTGGTGTCCAACCCCGGCGTGGTGGACAAGGACGGCAACGTCTGGCCGCTGGAGAAACCGGGGCTGGGCATGGAGGTGAACGAGGAATTCCTGCGGAAACACCCGGCGATCGAGGGGCCGGGGTATGTGTAGGATTCAGGATTCAGGATTGAGCGGATTTGAAACTCGTGGAGAGGTGACCGGGCCGATGGCGAAGCGCAGGCAGATGAAATCGGACATGGGCTGGAGCACCGCCGACCGCATCGTGGTGCGCGGCAAGGACCTGCCGGGCGAGATCCTGGGCAAGCTCAACCTGGGCGACATGGCGTTTCTCGAGCTTACCGGCCGCACGCCGGATGCCGCCGAGTCGAAGATGTTCAACGCCATGGCGGTGACGCTGGTCGAGCACGGCATCACCCCGAGCGCGCTCGTGGCGCGGCTCACCTTTCTCGGCGCCCCCGAAGCGCTGCAGGCGGCGGTGGCCGCCGGGCTGTGCGGCCTGGGCAGCGTCTTCGTGGGCTCGACCGAAGGTTGCGCCAGGATGCTGCGCGAGGCTCTGCCCGATCCGAAATCCGGCGCCGACCTCGGGACGCTGGCGAAAGACCTCGTCGCCGCCTGCCGTGCGCGTAAAGAGATCGTTCCAGGAATCGGGCACCCGATCCACAAGCCGGTGGACCCGCGCGTGCCGCGCCTGTTCGCGCTGGCGCGCGAGTGCGGCTTCCACGGCAGGTACGTCGAATTGATCCAGCGGGTGCAGGCGGAGGCGGAGCGCGCCTCGGGCAAGAGCCTGCCGATCAACGCCACCGGCGCCATCGGCGCTATCCTGTGCGAGATGGGTTTCGACTGGCGAATCGCGCGCGGCATCGGCGTCATGGCGCGCGCGGTGGGCCTGGTCGGCCACATCCTGGAGGAGTCGCGCCAGCCGATCGCGCAGGAGGTCTGGCACCGCACCGAAGAGGAAGCCAGCGCGCACGCCAAGCCGAGGAGCAAATGAAGGCCGACGATTCGAATCCTGCCGGCTCGCACGGCGCCATCCGCGATGGCGTGCGCGCCCTGTGCGCCGGCTTCGATTCGGCCTACTGGCAGAAAGTGGACGAAGCGCGCGCCTATCCCGAGGCGTTCGTCGACGCGCTCACCAAGGCAGGCTGGATGTCGGCGCTGATTCCCGAGGAATACGGCGGCTCGGGGCTGTCATTGACGGAAGCCTCGGTCATCATGGAGGAGATCACGCGCTCGGGCGGCAACGCCGGCTGCTGCCACGGCCAGATGTACAACATGAACACGCTGCTGCGCCACGGCTCGCCCGAGCAGAAGAAGGAAATCCTGCCCAGGATCGCGAGCGGCGAGCTGCGCCTGCAGGCGATGGGCGTGACCGAGCCGGGCGCGGGCACCGACACCACCCGCATCAAGACCGTGGCGGTGAGGAAAGGCGACCGCTACGTGGTCAACGGGCAGAAGGTCTGGACCTCGCGCCTGCAGCATTCCGAGCTCATGATCCTGCTGGCGCGCACCACGCCGCTGGCGCAAGTGACGAAGAAGTCCGAGGGCATGTCGATCTTCCTCGTCGACAAGCGCGAGGCGCTCGGCAAGGGGCTCAGCATGCGCCCGATCCGCAACATGGTGAACCACGAGACCAACGAGGTGTTTTTCGACAACCTCGAGATCCCGGCCGTGAACCTGATCGGGCGCGAAGGCAGCGGCTTCAAGTACATCCTCGACGGCCTGAACGCGGAGCGCATCCTGATCGCCGCCGAGTGCATCGGCGACGGCTACTGGTTCGTCGAGCGCGCCACGCGCTACGCCAAGGAGCGCGTGGTGTTCGACCGCCCGATCGGGCAGAACCAGGGCGTGCAGTTCCCGATCGCCGAGTGCTACATGGAGCTCGAGGCCGCCAACCTGATGCGCTACAAGGCGGCGGCGCTGTTCGACCGCCAGCAGCACTGCGGCGCGGAAGCGAACATGGCCAAGCACCTGGCGGCGAAAGCCTCGTGGGAGGCAGCCAACGTGTGCCTGCAGACCTACGGCGGTTTCGGCTTCGCTGCCGAGTACGACGTCGAGCGCAAGTTCCGAGAGTCGCGCCTGTACCTGGTGGCCCCGATCTCGACCAACTTGATACTTTCTTACATTTCCGAGCACGTGCTCGGGCTGCCGCGCTCATTCTAGCCTTGCGGGGATTTGAACTGTGGGATAAACCGAGCCCATGCAACCCCTTGCCGAGGCGACTATATTGGGCAATATTGATGCTGCCCTCGGCGCGGGTTGGGGAAGCTTGGCGCCCGTTCCGGGGCGGTCACACATGAACCTGGAAACACTCGGGCGGTATCGCATCTTGGGGGAGCTGGGGCGCGGCGCCATGGGTACCGTGTACCGGGCGCTCGACCCGTTGATCGAGCGCGAGGTGGCCATCAAGACCCTGAGCGCGGCACTTCCCGAGGAGGCGCTGGCCGAGGTGCGCGAGCGCTTCCTGCGCGAGGCGAAATCGGCCGGCAGGCTGAACCATCCCAACGTAGTGACGGTGTATGACGTCGGCGAGCACGAAGGCCTTGCTTACATCGCCATGGAGCTGCTGGAAGGCGAGTCGCTGCAGAAGATCCTGAAGCACGGCGAGCGCCTGGCCTTCGACACCGTGGCCGACATCGCGGCGCAGGTGGCCGAGGGCCTGGACCATGCGCAGCGCTTCGCCATCGTGCACCGCGACGTCAAGCCGGCCAATATCATGGTGTCGGCGACCGGCCACACCAAGCTCACCGACTTCGGCGTCGCCTACGTCCCCTCCTCGACCATGACGCAGGCCGGCACTGCGCTCGGCTCGCCGAAATACATGGCGCCCGAGCAGGTGATCGGCCTGCCGGTGGACCCGCGCGCCGACGTGTTTTCGCTCGGCGTGGTGCTGTACGAGATGCTGGTCGGCAAGACGCCTTTCGAGCGCACCAGCGACACCACCATTTTCGCGCTCATGGACCGCATCGCGCGCGCCCAGCACCAGCCGGTCACCGAAATCAACCGCGCCATTCCGGCGGGGTTCGACGAGATCCTGCGGCGCGCGCTGGCGAAGAAATCCGAGGACCGCTACCAGCGCGCCGGGGAAATGGCGAACGACCTGCGCCGGCTGCGCGGCGGCGGCGCGCCCGCCAATACGCCGCCGCCTGCCGACATTACTGTCATCGCCAGCCGCGCCCACTTCATGGGCGAGAGCCCGCTGGAACGAACAGTCGAGATGCCGGTGTTCAACGAGCAGACCAACATCGGCCTGATCAACGACATGGAGCAGTTCGCGCGCAGCTTCGAGGAGCAGGAGCGCGACCGCATGCGGGCCGAGGAGGAGGCGAGCCAGCGCAAGGCCGAGGAGCTGCAACGCTGGGCCGAGACCCAGGCCAGGCTGCGCGAGGAGTTCGAGCGCCGGCAAGAAGCCGAAAACCCGGCCGCGCGCCCCTCCGGCGCCCTCTCTTTGCTGCGCAAGCAGGCCACGGCGGGACGCACCACCGCCGCCGAGTCCCGGGCGCGCGCCCTGGAGGCGGCGTCACGCCTCGACCAGCGGCTGCGCGCCGTGTTCCTGTTCTTCGCCCAGATCGCCGCCGAGATGAACGGCGCCCACCCGGTGTACGGCCGCCCCTACAAGGTGCTGTATGTCGGCGAGCTCACCGAGGCGGTGCTGTCGGACGCGTTCGCCGATTCGCGCAGCCGCAGCGTGCTCGACAAGGAGATGCTCGACTACGTGTCGCTGCGCTACAAGCTCGGCCCGTTGACGCCGCTGCGCGTGGAAGTGATGGCGCAGGAGGCGGCGCAATTTCGCGACCTGCTCAACCGCTACGGCTTGCGGCACGAGGCGGTGAGCGCGAGGAGCACAGCCGGCGCGATGAACAAGGCGATGTTCGCGCTGGCGCACGTGCCCTGCGAGGCGCGCCTGCAGGCCGATTACGACAGCCAGGAAATCGTGGTCGAGCTGCGCAACGTGATCCAGCTCGGCAACGCCGGCTGCCGCGTCAAGCTGGACGAGTTCACCGACGAGCTGCTGGACGAGCTGAGCAGCTACCTGCTCGGATTCAGCGACGAATTCGGCGAGCGCCTGAAACGGCGCTGAGCATCCGGCGGCGGCAACCCCCGCATAGCTTCGTTACGCGATCACCCGCAGCGCCCCCGGCAGCAGCTCGATTTCGAGGCGCCGCGCACGCTCGAACACGATCTCGCCGTCCGCCTCGACCACCAGCGGCTCGTCCGATTCGATCGTGACTCGGCGCGCGCGCAGCATGCGCAAATCCGGCTCACCGCCGTGGCTCCCACGCATCAGCTTGGGCACCAAGGCGAGGATGCGCGCGCGTCCCACCTGCTCCGCCACCAGCAGGTCGAGCAAGCCGTCCTCGGCGCTTGCCTGCGGAGTGACCTGGAAGCTGCCGCCGAAGGAGCGCCCGTTCATCACCGCGGTCATGCTGGTGGCCTGCTCGAACGGCGGCTGATCGTCGAGTTGCAGGCGCAGCCTGAGCGCCGGGTAGCGCAGCAGCGTGATCACGAGTGCGCCGAGGTAGGCCCCCAGGCCGGTGAGAAAACGGGGCACCGCCGCGACGTTGCGCGCGACGTGCGCGCCGAAGCCGACGTCCATGCCGTTGGCGAAATAGCATCGCCTGTCGGCGACGATCCGCCCGACATCCAGCTTGCGCACCGCCCCGCGCGCCAAGCGCTCGATCGGGTCGGCCGCAGGAAGCATCTTGACGAAGTCGTCGCCGCTGCCGGCCGGAATCACGCCCAACGCCGCGCCGGTGCCGGCGCGCATCAGGCCGTTCACTACCTCGTGCACCGTGCCGTCGCCACCAACGGCCACTACGCCGGAGTATTCGCGCGCGCCGCGCTCGGCGAGGCCGATCGCTTCGCCCGGTTCCCGGGTTTCAGCCAGGTCGAACGCCACACCCGCGTTGCGCAGCGCCTCGGCCATGCGCGGCCATTCCCGGCGCACGCGGCCGCGTCCGGCCGCCGGATTGACGATGACGAGGAGCTCGTTCAAGCGCCCTTCACCACGCCCCTGGATTCGAGCCGCGCGATGTCGCCCTCGGCATAGCCGAGGCTGCGCAGGATTTCCGTCGTGTGCTGGCCGTGCGCCGGCGGATCGAAATTTGCGCGCCCGGGTTCCGCCTGGAAGCGGATCGGCACGCCGAGATGGTCCCAGCCGCGCGCATCCTTCTGCACCATGCCGCGCGCCTTGAAGTGGGGATCCTCCAGCACCTCGGGCAGCGTGCGCAGGGGCGCAAAGGCGACGTCGCGTCCCCTGAACCACTCGACCCACTCGTTCTTGGTCCTGGTGCGGAAAGTCGCGGCCAGGAACTCGCGCACCGGATCCTGCCCCCGGCCCGGCGGCAGCTTGCACAGCTCGACCAGGTCGGCGCGGCCGAGCGGCTCAAGCACGTTGCGCGCGAACTTCAACTCCTGCCCGGCGAGCACCACGAAATCGCGGTCCTTGGTTTCGTACACGCCGTAGAGCGCGTTGCCGCCCAGCGTGCGCTCCTCCTTAGGGTCGGGCTGGCGCCGCTCGGTCATCGCCGTGCCCATGTTGTTGGGCAGGCAGGCGAGCAGGCAGTCCGCCATCGCCATGTCGAGGTAGTCGCCCTGGCCGGTTTGCTTCCTCCGGTAAAGCGCCATCAGCACGCCCGAGAGCGTCATCATCGAAGCGAGCATGTCGGCGTTGGCGAGCGCCGGAATCGCGGGCTTGCCGTCGCCGCCGCGGTTCAGCGACAGCACGCCTGCCAGCGCCTCGGTGGCGAGGTCGTGCGTGGCCAGGTCGCGGTAGGGCCCGCTCTGGCCGAAAGCGGCGATCGAGGCATAGATGATGCGCGGCGCGCGCTTCGCGACCTGCGCGTAGCCGATGCCGAGGCGCTCGGCGACGCCCGGCCGGAACGCTTCCACCATCACATCGGATTTTTCCGCCAGGCGCAGCAACACCTCCACCCCGGCCGGGTGCTTGAGGTTGAGCGCGAGGCTCTTCTTGCCGCGGTGCGTGTTGGCGAAATACACGCTCACGCCGTCGCGCTTGGCGCCGATCTCGCGGTTGGGCTCACCCTCGTGCAGCGACTCGACCTTGATCACCTCGGCGCCGTGGTCCGCCATGAACTGCGTCGCGAGCGGCCCCGGCAGGAACAGCGACAGGTCGATGACGCGGAGGCCCTCGAGCTTCATCGCTCAGACCGCCCCGGCCTGCTTCAGGCGCTCGATCTCGGCGTCGCCGTATCCGAGCTCGCGCAGCAGCTCGGCGGTGTGCTGCCCGAGCCTCGGTGCCGGTTGCGCCGGCAGCGCCTCGCCGAGCCGGAACGGGCTCGCCACCAGCTTGAAGCCGGGGCGCTCGGGATGGTCGAACACCTGCACGCCGCCGCGCTCGAGGAAGTACGGGTTCTGCAACGCCTGCGCCATGTCATAGACCGGGCCGCAGGGGACGCTGCCGGCGAAGATCTCGAGCCACGCGACGGTGGTGCGCCTGCCGAATTCCTCGTCCAGCACCGCGGTGAGCCGGTCGCGGTTCTGGCGCCGCGCCGCCAGGTCGCGGAATTCCGCGCGCTCCTTCAGCTCGGGCCGGCCGAGCTTGTCGCACAGCAGCTCCCAGAAGCGCTGCGTCTGCGCCATGACGAAGATCCAGCCATCCTGCGTGCGGTAGAGCTGCGAGGGCGCGATGTAAGGGTGCGCAGAGCGCGGCGCGCGCCCGGTGACCAGCCCCTCGTTCAGATACCAGGCCGCAGGGTAATTCAGCTGGTGCATGGCGACGTCGTAGAGCGAGACGTCGAGGTCGCGGCCGCGCCCGCTGCGGCGCGCCTCAACGATCCCCGCAAGCAGCGCAAGCGCGCAAGTCGTGCCGGTCGAGTAGTCCACGACCGACAGGCCCATGCGCGCCGGCGGCCCGCCGGGCTCGCCGGTGACCGAGAGGTAGCCCGCCTCGCCCTGGATCAGGTAGTCGTAGCCGGGCCAGTGCCTGCGCGTACTGTCGCGGCCATAGGCGGAAAGGTGCGCGCACACGATTTTCGGGTTCGCCGGCGCGAGATCCCGGTAGGTGATCTTCAGCTTCTCCGGCTGGTCGCCGCGCAGGTTGCCCATCAGGCCGTCCGCGGTGGCGGCGAGCCGGTGCAGCACCTCCTGCCCCCGCGGGTGCTTCAGGTCGAGGGTGAGCGACTTCTTGTTGCGGTTGAGCGACTGGAAGAAGTGCCCGTCGCCCTCGCCCAGGAAATACGGCCCGACCAGGCGCGAGACGTCGCCGCCCGCCTCGCGCTGCTCGATCTTGATCACTTCTGCGCCCAGGTCGGCGAGGTGCGCGCTGCCGAAGGGCCCGGCGCCGTAGACCTCGACCGCGATGATGCGCACGCCCGCGAGGGGCAGCATCAGGCCGGGTTCCGCGCGATGAGCTGCCTGGCGATGATGATGCGCTGCATCTCGTTGGTGCCCTCGCCGATGCACAGCAGCGGCGCGTCGCGGTAGTAGCGCTCGACGTTGAACTCGGTGGAGTAACCGTAGCCGCCGTGGATGCGCACCGCCTCGATGCTGTTCTCGAGCGCCGCTTCCGAGGCGAAGTATTTCGCCATGCCGGCCTCCATGTCGCAGCGCTCGCCGGCGTCGTAGGCGCGCGCGGCGTTCTCCATGAGGAGCCGCGCCGCCTCGCAGCGCGTCGCCATCTCGCCGAGCTTCAGCTGAATCGCCTGATGCTCGCAGATCGGCTTGCCGAAGGTCTTGCGCACCTGCGAGTACGCCACCGCGTCCTTGAGCGCGGCGTTGGCCACGCCCACGCCGCGCGCCGCGACGTTGATGCGCCCGAGCTCCAGCCCGCCGACGGCGTGGTGGAAGCCCTTGCCTTCCGTGCCGCCGATGAGGCAATCGGCGGGCACGCGATAGTCCTCGAAGATCAGCTCCGCCGAGTCGATGCCCTTGTAGCCGAGCTTCTCCAGTTTCCTCGAGACGCGAAAGCCCTTGCCCTTCGCGGCGAGGAACATGCTCATGCCGCGGTGGCGCGGCTCGGCGGCGGGATCGGTTTTCACCAGCAGCGCGAAACACGACCCCTTGATGCCGTTGGAGATCCAGGTCTTGGTGCCGTTGATGACGTAGTCGCTGCCGTCGCGCACCGCGCGCGTGCGGATCGCCTGCAGGTCGGTGCCGCAATCGGGCTCTGTGAGGGCGAGCCCGCCGCGCACTTCGCCGCTCGCGAACGTCGGCAGGAAGCGGCGCTTCTGCTCTTCGGTGCCGAAGCGCGCCACCGCCGCGGCCATGATCAGGTGCGAGTTGAAGATGCCGGTGAGCGACATCCAGACTTCGGAGATGCTGACGACGATCTTGGCGTAGGTGGCGGCCGGCAGCCCGAGCCCGCCGTACTGCTGCGGGATGGTGGCGCCGAACAGTCCCAGCTGCTGCATCGTTGCCACCATCGCGTCCGGGTAGGTATCGTTCTTTTCGAGCCCGCGCACCTTGGGGCGCACGTCGCGCTCCAGCCAGCGGGAGATCGCGTCCAGGATCTGGGTTTCGTCTTGCGGGTTCATGGTTTCGCGTCCTCGATGCCGTGGCCGCGCTTGGGCACCAGCACCGAGCGCTTGAACGTCATGACCGTATTGCCGTCCTGCTTCCAGGCGCGCGTCTTCACCGTAACGATGCCTTGCGTGGGACGTGTCCGCGACTCGCGCTTTTCCAGCACGGTGGACTCGGCGTACAGCGTGTCGCCGTTGAACACCGGCGCCGGCATCTCGATGTCGGTCCAGCCGAGGTTGGCGACCGCCCGCTGGCTGACGTCGGCGACGCTCATGCCGACGACTATGGCGAGCGTCAGCGTGCTGTTGACGAGCGGCTTTCCGAACTCGGTGCGCCTGGCGTATTCCTCGTCGAAGTGCACCGGGTGCTGGTTCATGGTGAGCAGCGTGAACCAGGTGTTGTCGGCAGCGGTGATGGTGCGGCCGGGCCAGTGCTTGTAGGTGTCGCCGACCGAGAAATCCTCGTAGTAGCGGCCCGCTGCCACGATACCTACTTCCAGTCCGGCTTGCGCTTCTCGATGAACGCGTCCATGCCCTCGCGGCCCTCTGCGTGCGCGAAGCTTGAGGCAATCACCTGCCCGGCAAGCTCGTAGGCTTTCTCCAGGCCCAGGTCCATCTGCTGGTAGAAGGCGCGCTTGCCGGCGGCGACCGTGGCCGGGGGCTTCGCTGCGAGCTTCGCTGCCAGTTCCGCCGTGGCGGCATCCAGTTCCGCCACCGGGACCACCTTGTTCACCAGGCCCCATTGCAGCGCCTGCTGCGGCCCTACGACGTCGCCGGTGAGCAGCATCTCCAGCGCGTGCTTGCGCAGGAGGTTCCGGCCCACGGCGACGCCGGGCGTGGAGCAGAAAAAACCCCAGCTCACG
>Ga0214473_10006836_pt1 | contig 13596 bp, 10 predicted proteins | sample RVTome_7_FD_203509 | JGI IMG/M metagenome (GOLD analysis project Ga0214473, IMG submission 203509) | Soil microbial communities from uranium-contaminated site in the Upper Colorado River Basin, Wyoming, United States - RVT98D197 | ecosystem: Environmental > Terrestrial > Soil > Contaminated >...
CGTACTACCGTCGCATGCGTGGCCGCCTGGGACCGGCCAAGGCGATCACGGCGACAGCTCACAAATTGGCCATTCTGATTTATCGCGTGCTCAAGTACGGCATGAAGTATGTAGACCAAGGCCAGCAGGCCTATGAAAAGCAGTACCAGCAGCGAATGCTCCAGATGTTGGTAAAGCGTGCCAAACAAATGGGATATGCGATGGTCGATCTCCGCTCCGGCGAGGTAGTTTCTTAGGAGGAGCGCAGCGACGAAGCAATCTCAATTCCCAGCACGGGAGATTGCTTCGCTTCGCTCGCAATGACATACAGGCCAGTGCTATCGAACGACTTTGCGTTTGCCCTGATGCCACGCACGCTGAGTATTGCATTTTGTCCACGTGCCTATATACTCGCTCTGGTTACCTGTTTTGAACGGTCGGCCGCCATTCACGAGGAGACTTGACGCATGGAGAACCCAGCAGGATCCGCCGGGGTCGATGGATCGTCCACGAAGAGCGGTAAACGGAAGCTCTCGAAAGGGTCATGCATGATGCGCAAAATCTCGCACCTGCGCAAGCCTGAGGAGATGTCGCTCGAAGAATGGCAGGTCGCCCTGCGCAGGCAGTTCTCGCAGAAGCAGAACCTCCGCCTTACGAACGTAGGCGATCAGGCGATCTTTTCTGAATTCACGGTAGCCAATCCGAAGACCCAGCGGGAGTACCGCGTCGCCATTCGCGGCCGGGGACTTGGCGACAACTACTGCTCCTGTCCCGATTTCGCGGTCAATACTCTGGGCACGTGCAAGCACGTCGAATGGGTCCTCCGCAAGCTGCGGCGTCGGCAGGGCGCCAAGCGGGCCCTTGCACAGGGATTCCGGCCAACCTATTCACAGGTGTACCTGCGCTATGGGGCCAAACGAGAGGTCATGTTCCAGCCCGGCACGGAATGTCCTCCCGGGTTGTACGAGCTCGCCGCAGAGTACTTCGATGGCGATGGAACTCTCCAGGCCAACGCGTACCTGAAGTTCGAGACATTCATGAAGCGGGCGGGCGCGCACGGGCACGATTTGCGATGTTATGACGACGCTCTGGATTTCATCGCGGAGGTCAGGGACCGGGCACACCTGAAGCAACGGATCGACAAGGCATTCCTCGACGGGACCGAGAGCGCCGCGTGGAATTCTCTGCTGAAGGTCCCGCTGTATCCCTATCAGCGCGAGGGGACCTTGTTCGCCGCGCGGGCGGGACGCAGTCTCATTGCCGATGACATGGGCCTTGGCAAGACCATCCAGGCGATTGCCGCATGTGAGATCCTGGCCAAGATGGTCGGCGTCGAGCGCGTCCTGATCGTGTGCCCCACGTCGCTCAAGTACCAGTGGAAGCAGGAGATCGAGAAGTTCTGCGAGCGCTCCGCGGCTGTCGTGGAAGGGACCCAGGCGAAACGCGCGGACCTGTACGCGGGGGACGCATTCTACAAGATCACCAACTATGAGGTCGTGCATCGGGATCTGAATCCGATTGGCGCCTGGGGTCCCGATGTCGTCATCCTCGACGAGGCCCAGCGCATCAAGAACTGGAAGACCCGCAGGGCGCAGAGCGTCAAGAGACTCGACTCGAAATACGCCATCGTTTTGACGGGAACGCCTCTGGAGAACCGCTTGGAGGAGTTGCACTCGATCGTGGAGTTCGTAGACCGGTTTCGCCTGGGGCCGATGTTTCGATTCCTCGCGGAGCATCAGCAGACCGATGAATTCGGCAGGGTCATCGGGTATCACAACCTCGACAGGATCGGGCAGACCCTCCAGCCGATCCTGATTCGGCGCACGAAGAAGGAGGTCCTCAAGCAATTGCCCGAGCGGCTTGACAAGAACTACTTCGTGCCCATGACGAAAGAGCAGATGTCGCATCACGAGGAGAATCGCGAGATCGCCGCGCGGATCGCGGCCAAATGGCGCCGGTTCGGGTTCCTGTCGGAGATCGACCAGCGCCGCCTGATGATCGCTCTGCAGAACATGCGGATGAGTTGCAACAGCACGTATCTGCTCGACAAGAAGACGGACTATGGTTACAAGGCCGACGAGCTGATCTCGGTCCTTCGGGAATCGTTCGAGCAGCCCGGCGACAAGGCCGTGGTTTTCAGCCAGTGGCTTCGAACCCATGAGACTCTTCTGGGCCGTCTCGATGCCGCCAAACTTGGCTACGTGCTGTTCCACGGCAGGATCGATTCCAAAGATAGAAGGGAACTGGTCAGCCAGTTCAAGCAGGACCCCAAGTGCCGCGTGTTTCTCTCGACCGACGCCGGCGGCGTGGGCCTGAATCTGCAGAACGCCTCCACGGTCGTGAACATGGACCTGCCGTGGAATCCAGCGGTCCTCGACCAGCGCGTCGGTCGCGTGCATCGGCTCGGCCAGCACAGGCCGGTGCGCGTCGTGAACTTCGTCGCCCAGGGGACCATCGAGCACGGCATGTTGTCGGTCCTCTCGTTCAAGCAGTCCGTGTTCGCCGGGGTCTTGGACGGCGGCGAACGGGAGGTCTTCCTCGGCGGGACGCGCCTGAAACGGTTCATGGATTCCGTGGACAAGGTGACGCAGGCCATACCGCCGGCCATGCCTCCGCAAGAAGAACAGAAGGAAGACAAACCGGAACAGCCCACAGTGGCAGCCCCCGGGCCGGATTGGCAAGCCCTGCTCACCACGGGCATGACGCTGCTGAACAAGCTCGCTGGCGCGCTATCCAGTGAAACCAAGACACCCGTTGAGATCGGCGCTGGGCTGAAGGTTGAGAGGGAGGAGGCCACCGGCCAACGCCGCTTGATCCTGCCGGTGCCGTCGAAAGTCGTGCTGCGCGACATCGCCGGCCTGTTGAGCCAGTTGGCGGACAAGCTGTGAACCGGCCCGCCAGTGAGTTTTGGGGGGTAGTCATGGCGACAACCTATGGGCACGATGGGAGGTCTGGATCATGAACGTGTTGCACGCTGCACTGGATTGCCTGCTGATTCCGCTTTGTCTGACGGGAATCACGCAAGGACAGAACAAGGCTGACTCCTACGTTCGCGTGAGTCCGCGGGACCCGCGGTACTTCGAGCTCTCCGACGGCCGGCCGTACATCCCGATCGGGCTGAACATGATTGCCCCGCCCGGCCGCGACGAGAAGCAGGCCCTGGCTCAGATGGACGAGTGGATGCGCAAGCTCTCCGCCAACGGCGGCAACTTCATACGGATCTGGCTGAGCAATGGTTTCTTCGATGTAGAGCACACAAAGAGCGGTGTGTACGACGAGGAAAAGGGCAAACGAATCGACGACGTCCTGGCGATGGCCCGCAAGCACAACATCCGGGTGAAGATGACCCTCGAACACTTCCGCCACCTCGGAGATGGCAGGCAGGCGTGGGCCGCCAGGCCGATCCATCACGTATCGCAGGGCGGACCTGCCAAAGATATCGTCGATTTCTTCGCAAGCTCCGCCTCGCGAGAGCAATTCAGAAGGAAACTCGATTGGTATGCCAAGCGGTATGGCGACGATCCCACCATCTTCGCGTGGGAGCTTTGGAATGAGTTCGACGCGATCCAGGAGATGTGGAAGCCAGAGCGATGGCAGCAGGGCGGCGTCGCTCGGGATTGGACTCAAGAGATGCTTGACGCCCTGCACCAGAGGTTCCCGAAGAACCTTGCGATCCAGAGCCTCGGCAGCTTTGACCATGAGCGCAAGACCGAGCAATACCGATCCCTGTGTTCCATCAAAGGCAACGATGTCGCGCAGGTACATCGCTACCTCGATTTGGGAGCATCGCTTGAGGTCTGCCACGGCCCGGTGGATGTCCTGGCGGCGGACGCGGTGACTACCCTGGTCCAATTCAATTCAGGCAAGCCGGTTCTGCTCGCCGAGAGCGGGGCGGTCGAGCCGAGCCACAGCGGCCCGTTCAAGCTCTACGAGCGGGACAAGGCCGGCATCATCTTGCACGACGTGCTGTTCGCGCCGTTCTTCGCCGGAGCGGCAGGGCCGGGACATTGCTGGCACTGGGACAGCTACGTGGCCAGAAACGACCTCTGGCATCACTTCGCCCGCTTTGCCCAGGCCGTGAAAGACATCGACCCGCCCGCCGAGCGATTCCGGCCCATTCGCATCGAGCACCCTCGCCTGCGTATCTACGCCCTGGCAGGCCGGCACACGCTGCTCGCCTGGTGCCGCGACATGCAGAACACCTGGCAGACGGAGCTGGCCGAAAACAAAGAGCCTGAACGTATAACAGGCCAGATAATTCGTCTGCCCACTGAGACTCTACCACAGGGCTTCACGCAAGTGCGCGTCTATGATCCCTGGACTGATTCATGGTCCGAGGGCAAGATCGACAGCGGCCAGCTCTCGCTACCGGCGTTCACTCGCTCCATCGTCGTTCGCATCGGCCAGTAGGCGGTCCAGATTCTCCCTCGTTCACCGAGAGTGCGGTAACGAGTCCATCGGCAAGCTGGCGCTTGCCGCTGCCACCCATCCCACGTCCCAGATATCTCAAGGATTTGGGACGCTGCCGGACAGTATGAGGCGCCGGAGGCAAGTGTGCAGTACATCCGTGTGATTAATTGATAGGAGAAGCTTCAAAATCAGGGAAATGCCTACATTCCCTCCCAGGCTCGGCGAGCCGATTTACAGACGATGGAGGCGTCTGATTTGTCGTCTCTTGCCAGATGCCTGGAGTCCGGGTATCCTATGGCAGGATGTCTGAATGCAGACGTGAAATGGATAGCAGCCTGCATGGAGCAGCAGATAGGGATATATGGGCGAATGGGAAATCAAAAGGCCGCTGGGAGAATGTAGCGGCAGCGGGAAGAGGATCGAAAGCGGCGAGGAGTACGTTGGGGCCCTGGTCGAGACGGAGCAGGGCCTGGAACGGCGGGATTTCAGCGCGGAGTACTGGGAAAGCGCCAAGCCGGGCGTGTTCTGCTTCTGGAAGACGAAGCTTGCGGCCCCGGACCAGAAGAAGCAGGTCTTCGTCGACGATGGGATGCTGATGGCGTTCTTCGAGCGGCTGGCGACGGAGACCGATCCGGATAAGGTGAATTTTCGGTTCGTCCTGGCCCTGGTGCTCATGCGGAAGCGCCGCCTGAAGTATGACGCCACGAAAACGGTGGATGGCCAGGAAATCTGGCGCCTGCGCATCGCGGGCGACAAGGAGATTGTCGAGGTGGTCAACCCGCACCTGGATGAGGGGCAGATCGAGCAACTGTCGTCGCAGATCGGACAGATTCTGCAAATGGACTTGTAGATCGTGAAAGTCAGGGCTATCGCCAGTTTGTGCCTGCTCATTGCATCCGCGGCCGGGATGTTCCTCGGCGGCTGTGCTGCCGCTCCGGGCCGGCCTCGCCTGACCATTTGTCCGGGCAAGGCGAACGTGGATGATGCCTTGGCGGCCCTGGCCGCTCACGCACAGCAGGCGGTGCCATTGAAGGCCAATGGCCAGATTCTTCTGACGTATCACGAGCCGGACAGCAAAAAGGAAAAGCGGCACAATCTGCCCATGCAGCTCTGGTTCGACCCGCCTTGGGAGATGTACATTCAGGGCAGCATCGGGGTGGACCCCAAGGCGGTCATCATCGGCTCGAATAAGGGGAGTTTCTGGCTGGCGCTTCGGCCGCCGGAGATGAGCAGTTATTACATTGGCGACTGGGCCCAGGCCCGCAGCGTCGAGGGGCTCACGATGAGCCCCAAGGTGGTGCTGGAGGCCTTCGGGCTCATCGTGGACAATGAGCCGAACGAAGGCGGCTGGTCTTTGAAGAATGAGGGGGCGTTCGACCTGCTGACGAAGCGGGACGAGGCGGGCAGGCTGATCCAGCGCGTGCACGTGTACGCCTGCGACTACCTGGTCCACAGGATCGAGTATTTCGACGGTCGGCAAAGGGTCGTTGCCGTGGCCGAATTGGGCGAGTACAAGCCTGTGACCGAGAGCTTTCGAGTGCCGACGCGGGTAATGGTTACAGCAATCGGGCCGGCGAAACGCCGCGACTCGATCGATATCACCCTGAACTCCATGAAGGAAATGAAATTCAACGAGCGATTGAAGGGAGTGATCTTCAATCCGCTCGATTCCGACAAGTTTGAGCACGTGTATGCTTTGGTTGGCGGCAAATGGGTCCGCCAGCGATAGCTGACCGCGAGAGAGAGATGAGCAGACCGAGACTGACAGAGAGAATCAGACAGGGTGTATTCCTGCTGGATGGAGCGATGGGGACGCAGCTCTTTGCCCGCGGGGTGGAGCCCGGCTCGTGCAATGACTGGCTCAACGTGAAGTCGCCCGACATCGTGCTGGAGATTCACCGCGCCTACTTCGAGGCGGGCAGTGACGCGGTGCTCACGAATACATTCAGTGCGAACCGTTACGCCCTGGCTCGACACGGCTGCGCCGACAAGACGTTCGAGATCAACAAGGCCGGGGCCGAGGTGGCGCGAAGGGCGGCGAGCGAGGACCGCTACGTGCTTGGTGACATTGGCCCGACGGGCGATTTCCTCGAGCCTCTCGGGAGCCTTCGAGCCGAGCAGGTCAAAGATGTCTTCACGGAACAAGTGAACGGGCTGCGGCAGGGCGGCGTCGATGGATTCATCATTGAAACGATGACCGCGCTGGATGAGCTTGAAATCGCGATCATCGCGGCCAGGACAGCCGGCGGCGGCCTGCCTGTCTTTGCCTCGATGTCCTTCGACAGGCGCGGCGCAGGATTTCGCACGATGATGGGCGTGGACGTCTCAACGGCCATATCGAAGATGCTCTCACGCGGAGCGGACGCCGTCGGGTTCAACTGCGGCACGGCAGCCCTCGACGACTATGTCGAGTTGTCAAAGGCCTTCGTTGCCGCCGTGCGGTCCTCCGGGAAGGAAACGCCCGTGTTCGCCGAGCTGAACGCCGGCAAGCCCGAGCTGGTCGATGGACGTGCGGTCTATCAAGTCATGCCCGATGAATTCGCCGCCGCATGTCGGAGAATCCTCGACGCGGGCATTCACATCCTCGGCGGTTGCTGCGGCACGGGCCCCCAGCACATCCGCGCCATGGCCCAAACCCTCAAGCATTAGACCGGCGGACAGGCAAGCCAATCCCTTCCACGAGGAAACGGTTTTTCCTGTACGACCCGCTTCTTAGACTCTGCGTACTGGTTGCCGTATGAAGTCTTTATGAGGCTTATGCAGTATGGGTAAGTGTGCCAAAATGCGTTCTCCAAACGGCATCTCTGAGAAATCGGGGTACGGAGCAATGGGTCTCCTGAACATGTTATCGCCGGCCGCATCGAGAGTGCCGGCCTCCGCACCGGCCTCTTTGCTGGAACGCCACCTGTGCTTTTGCCGGAGGACCAAGTTCATTGGAATCGATCGTGGTCTTTCCATCTGTATTGTGCACTCGCGCAAGCCGCAGGCGGGGGACATTGACCCGTGGCCGGCGACCGAGTTCGAAATCTGCAGGTCTCTTCGATGGTCCGAGGAGCGCCTTCTCCAGACGTGTATCGAGTACATCAAAGCACACCATTCTCGTGCCGGCGAGGCCGATCATCTTCTATGTAGGATCCTGAACGAGTGCGAGCAACGTCTCGGCAGGCCCGTTTCAGCGCATCCGTTCATAGACAGCGTGGAGGAGGTCCTGGATCGGGAGTCCTTGGTGAAGAGCCTGACTTCCACGGCCGAGCCTGAGGCGGCAATCGCCGTCTTGAAGGGCAAATACGGCTTGGGCGATACGATCGTATCCGGCAGGGCACGCGATGTTCCCGGAGAGGTCAAGCGCCTGCTTCGCCCTGTACTCGCCGGGCTCGCGCGCCACACGAAGTTCCTGTGCTTCGAAGTCGACAATGAGTCATGGAACGCCCGTCAGAAGACGCAGGGAATAAGCTGCTGGCTGGATTATACGGTTATGCACGCCCGCTTTGCCCAGCCGCAAAGGCCTATCACTCTCTGCGTTTTCAGCCATAGCCGTCCACCCGATACTGAGGACACATATTACATTCTGGCGACGCACCATCCGAAACTTATCGACTACCTGCGCAGCCACGTAAGACAGGCTGGATAGCGCATTCACATCCGCGTTTCGACCTTTGATTTCCGGTTGAGTCGCCGCTATGATGGGAAGCTCGTTGGAAGGCAATGTGCGCTGTGGTCGGTACGGCTTGTCTTATGGAAGGGGAGCAAATGGTGCGACATTGCAGCAGGTGTCTTGTACTTGGGCTGATGCTGACGGTGACGGCTTCTGCGGCGGGTGAGACGGTTGGCCGGCCCAGGCAACCGTGAGGACTGCCGCACATCGGTCGAAGACGCGGCAATCGTAGAGGAGTGAAAGATGCAACGCTTATGGGTGAACAGGGGGCCGGCGAACCAGAGAATGGCGGTCTCGATGATAGGATCAGTGCTCCTTGGACTGCTTGTGGCGGGCCAAACACTCGGTGAGAATGCCCGTGTGCCGCTGCGTATCGATCCGGTGAATCCGCACTACTTCCAGGACAGCTCCGGCAAACGCATCGTCCTCATAGGAGACTATACGTGGGGCACGTTCTCAGACACGAAATATGACTTCGCGACGATGTTCGACACGCTCAGGGCGCACGGACTGAACTTCAGCCGCGTCTGGCTGTTCTGGGGCTACGAGACCGATGACGGGGACCGGACCAATATGGTGCCCTACCTGCGCCTGGGACCTGGCAATGCCAACGACGGCAAGCCAAGATACGACCTGACGCAATTCGACCCCCGCTTCTTCGAGCGGCTGCGGGCCATGTGCGTCGCCGCTCGCCGGCGGGATATCCACCTTCAGCTCGTTCTCTTTGACGCCTGGATGTTGAAGCATCCGCACTTGTGGAAGCTGCACGCCTTTCACCGCGAGAACAACGTCAACGGTGTGGACGGCGACCCCCGCAACACCGGCTTGGGCACGGACGGCGAGCGCGGCTTCTGCTCGCTCGGGAGCCCGAAGGTGCTGGAGGCGCAGCAGGCGTTCATTCGCCGGGTGGTGGACGCGGCAAACGAGTTCGACGACATTCTCTTCGAGATTGCCAATGAGAACTTCTACAGCAAGGAGTGGGAGCTGCGCCTGTGCGATTTCGTTCACGATTATGAGAGAACCAAACCCAGGCAGCACCTCGTAATGCCCAAAGACCTTCTGAACCACGGCAGCGTGGTGCAGACGTGGGACGCCGGGGCCGTTCATGCTGCCATGTTGGCGAAACGCGGCCTCCAGCAGCCGCTTATTTTCGACACGGACTGGACCATTACCCGGAATGACAATCAGGTGCGCAAGGCCATGTGGGCAGCGTTGCTCAGCGGCGGGCACTTCAACTACATGGACGACAGCCTTCAAATCGGCAGTGAGCATAAAGGCGATTTCCAGGGCAGTCGCCGTGCGAGCCTCCGCCGGCAAATCGGTTGCCTCGCAGCGTTCGCGGCGCAAGCAAGGTTCAGCGAGATGGAGCCGAAAGAGGCTCTCGTCAAGGAAGGCATCGGTTTCGCGATGGCTTCGAGTAACGGTTTGGCCGTTTATCTCCCATCCGGCGGCAGCATCACACTCGACTTGTCCGGACTGCCGGGCCTCTGGGAGGCGAAATGGGTCGATCCGCTTGCAGGTACGTGGGGCGAGAAATTTGCTGTTCGAGGTGGTGGGCCGGAGAACTTCACGGCTCCAAACGCCCATGATTGGGCGCTGGCGCTCCACAAGTGAAGCGGGACCATTGGGCGGGCCTCGAGTCCCCGCCGAGCCCCGCCTTCCTGATACATGCAGTCGTTCACCATTATGTGAAATGACTCGCCTGGGCTTTCTTAGGTCGATGGGACTGGGCGTGTTACTGGTACGGGCTGCACGCGGCGGAGGGCTTTCATGCCGAACAGGACGCGGAGGACGTTGACCCGCCGTATGAGCAACTCGTACATCGCCATGATCGTGGCGAAGGAGACCGTGACGATGATCAAGTACTCCAGCCATAAGCGGGTATGGAGGCGGAGGACGTAGAAGCCGGCGCAAAGGATCACCACTTGGTGCAGGATGTAGAAGGGCAGGACGGCCTCGTTGGCGTATTTCAGGAAGCCGTTGCCGGACCGCAGATACCGGCTGGCGAAGCCGCAGATGGCGACCAGCCACGACCAGCAGAGGATGCCGCGAACGAACGACATGAGCAGTTCGCGGGGCAGCGGGGACCACTGCTCGCTCGCTCTATATGCTAGGTAGCCAAGAACGAATGAGATGATGCCCGCCAGAAGTGCGGGGACGCGATGGCGTTCCATCGCTCTGGTGGGTCCCTCATTGGCTGCGAGCATGTAGCCGATGATCAACAAAGTGAGGTAGGGCAGGGCACTCCAGCCGCCGAAACCTTCGTTGCCGAAGACGCTGTCGCGGATTGGCGGCAGGCTGGCGATGAATTCCATGATCCCGATGGGCAGAGCCAGCAGGAATATCGTCCAGGGTTTGCTCAGAAAGCGAGTCAACGATCCCACCACGCGGCTGCCCGAGGAGGACCGCAGATACAAAAACAGCGGCAGGGTGATGATGGAGAACACGAACAGGAACTCAAGATACCACAGGTGAACTCCCATCCAGGCGAAGTTGCCGCCAAGCCCGAACCACCCCTCAAAGTAATGCGGGTAAAAACTCCAGAACGAGCCCTCGAATTGATTGTGGGTGATCCGTTCCAGGTAGACCTGCAACGGCGCGATGATCACGAAGATGCCGAACAGCAGCGGCACGAGGAGCCGCTTGACTCGCGAGACGAGGTACTGCGGCCATCTCTGATGCGTCAGGGCATGGTAGATCCCGATTCCCGACAAGATGAAGAACAATGGCATCATCCACTGCACAGCAAGAATGGTGACCATCATGGATGCCTCGCTCGTCTCGGGACTTTTGACGTGCCAGCCCTCCGTGTCGAAGAACCGGTTGTTATGAAACAGAAACACCGTCATCATGCCCAGGACTCTGAGCCAGTCCACGTCGTATCGCCGTGAGAGATCAGCGTGAGGAACATTCTGTCCCATTGTCATGGTCTTCGCCCATCCCTGTTGCGAGCCGCCGGCCCGCTATCGTGCATGGAGCAACTTGCTGAGAGCTTCCATGGTCCTGGCTGTTGCACCCTGATTCTGTTTGATGACCGCTTGTCCTGCCCGGGCTATTTTCCCGGCGAACTCCGGATCGGACAGGCACTGTTTCATATTCGCCAGCAAGTCCTCTTTGTCCTCCACCTGGATGGCGCCGCCTCCGTCGAGCAGGGCCTCGACTGTCTGGCGGAAATTGAAGGTGTGAGGTCCGAACATGGTACACTTGCCGAGCGCCGCTGCCTCCATCATGTCCGAGCCGCCCATCGGAACGAGCGAGCGGCCCACAAAGATCACGGTGGCCAGCGAATAGAACTTGCGCAGGTCCCCCATCGTGTCGCCGAGGATCACAGGCTTGCCATTCACCGCTGCCGGGTCGGCGGAGTTCTTCAGTTGACTGTAGCGGACCAGAGGCAATCCCGCCTGCTCGATCAGTTGCGCCACTTCGTTGAATCGCTCGGGCTTGCGAGGCACGATAGCCAGGCGGAGGTCGCTGAATCGTTCCTCCCGCACCAGCGACCTGTACACATCGAGGATGATCCTCTCTTCCTCATCGCCCGTACCTCCCGCCACCCACAATCGCTCGTCGGCGAGACCGAGCTTGCCGGCCAGCGCCTCTGCGCCCTCCACGGCGTCTGCCACCTGCGCCGTGTCGTACTTCAGCGAGCTGGTCACGATCACGCGGTCAGTGGGGCAGCCCAGCTCCCGAAATCGCTCCGCGTATTCCTGCGTCTGCGCCAGGACGAGATCGAGCTTGCCGAAGAACTGGCGGGTGATCCCTTTGATCCTGCGGTATCGAGAGAAACTCCTGTCGCTGATTCGCCCATTGAGGACGAGCACTGGGACGCCTCTCGCATGGGCGGTGAAGATGAAGTTGGGCCAGACCTCCAGTTCCATCATCAGGCAGATAGAGGGGTTGAGCCGTCGAAACGCCCGCCGCGTAATCCACGAGAAGTCGAAGGGGAAATAAAAGACCGTCCGCGTCTGGCCGAAGAGCTTCTCGGCGCGGGCGAATCCGGTATCCGTCGTCGTGCTGATCGCGATCTCGAAACCGCTGAACTGCCTCTCGATCTCGGCAACGAGGGTCTGGGCGGCGTTGACCTCCCCGACGCTGACGGCGTGCAGCCAGATACACTTCCTTCCGGGGTCACGACGATCTACACGTCCGAACCGTTGTCCCCAGCCGGTACGATAACGCCCATAGCGAACCGCGCGGTAGAGCACGACCGGGCTGAACGCAATGGCCGTAAGAATATAGACAACATCGAGCAGTAGCCTCATGAGAAATCCTTCGACAACACATCCGATCCTTCAACGGCGCTCAATGATATGAGCCGCCCGGCAGGATGTCAAATGACGACTGTCCGCCGACTTCCAGCCCCTCCTACCTTCTTCCCGCCTTCTTACCTTCTTTCTTCTCGGCCGCGTCCAGCCGGGCGTAGACCTCCTGTCGTCTTTCCGCCGGCCATTCATCGGGGAAGTTCAGGCAGGCGAACTCGCGGAAATGCTCGACGGCCGCGCGGTCGTAGGCGCGGGCGGCCTCGATTTGATCGGTGAAATAGCCGAGCCAGATCCGCCGGCCCGCGAACCACAGCTTCGCAAACCACTTCCGCCGTTCCTTACTGTAGCCGACACCTTTGAACCGGGAGGAGGCCCGGCGGTGCTTGCTGTTGTTGTGCGTGTTCTGGCGGCGCGTGCAGACCCGCAGGTTGCTCCGCCGATGGTCCAGCCGGTCGTGGTTGTGGTGGTCCACCAACATGCCTTTCGGCGGCTGCATGATCTGCTGGTGCATGTAGATCGTCTTGCCCTTCTCGCGCCGGGCGACGTACCCGTTCTGCAATCGCCAGTTGTAGCGCCTGAGCGATTCATAGTCGCAGGCGTCCACGATGGCGTACTGGCCCTCGCCCAGCGGGATGCGCCTGATGCTGTCCTGGGCCTCGGCAGGCTTGGGGCAGTAGTTCTCACACGGCACACCCGGGACCGCCTGCAACACACCGGGGAAAAGGGGATGGTTGGCGCACTTCGGCACGAGCGGCAAATCAAAAAAGGCGTTGTGCAGCCATTCCAACGCATCGAAGCGGGCATACCTGCAATTGTGACAGCTTTGCGTACCCATCCATTCCTCCCTTCCTTTCTATCGTCGTTTGCCTGCAGCACGGCTCACGGTGCGCCTCGGCATCCTCCGCCGGCGGCGTTCCGCCGACGGACAATGCGATACCTGCTGTGTTGCTGGTACTACGCTAAACCATCGAACAATATTTGTCAATAAAAAAACGAAATCGCAAGTCCTTATTGGACAACGACTAAGAGACTATTGCGGGAAAAAGACGCATGGATTCCGCGGTTCAGCGGTACGTGACAGCGAATAGTCGATGATTGTCACGACCGAAGGCTTGCAGCGAAACCGTGTAAGGTGTGCCGCGATTGTCGCATCGCAGGCTACCAGCAGCCGCAGGGTGTGCCGGACCCGCCGATCCCTCCGCGCCAATCACAAGCTACGAAATCAGTATGGTGTCCCTAATGGCACTAAGTTAGGCAATTGGCTTTCATAAAACAAGGCCTGCCTTGCCGATG
>Ga0214473_10006837_pt1 | contig 13595 bp, 12 predicted proteins | sample RVTome_7_FD_203509 | JGI IMG/M metagenome (GOLD analysis project Ga0214473, IMG submission 203509) | Soil microbial communities from uranium-contaminated site in the Upper Colorado River Basin, Wyoming, United States - RVT98D197 | ecosystem: Environmental > Terrestrial > Soil > Contaminated >...
GCATCATCGGGTCGGCCACCGATGCCATCATAACTATCGACGAGGCGCAGCGCATTACGCTGTTCAACCGAGGCGCCGAGACCGTATTCCGATGCTCGGCGGCGGAGGCTATAGGCCAGCCGCTGGAGCGCTTCGTACCGCATCGCTCCCGCGGCGTTCACAGCCAGTATATCGCCGCCTTTGGAGAAACCGGCGTTAGCACACGTGCGATGGGACAGCAGCGCGAGTTTCTGGCTCTGCGCGCAGACGAAACTGAATTCCCCATGGAGGCGCAGATTTCGCAGGTTACCGTCGGCGGAGAGAAGCTCTTTACCGTCATCCTGCGCGACATCAGCGAACGCAAGCAGGCGGAGGTCGAACGTGAACGGCTGCTGCGCAGCGAACGCGCCGCCCGGGCGGTCGCCGAGGCCGCCAACCGGGCCAAGGACGCCTTCCTGGCAACCATCTCGCACGAGCTGCGTACCCCGTTGTCCCCGATCCTGTGCTGGTCTCGCATGCTCCGCGAGGGTGCTCTCGACGGCAGCCAGAGCTGCCAAGCGCTCGAGGCGATCGAGCGCAATGCCCGCGCCCAGGCACGGTTGATTGAGGACCTGCTCGACGTCTCCCGCATCGTCTCCGGCAAGCTCCGGCTGGACGTGTGCCCGGTCGAGGTCCAGCCGGTGATCCAAGCAGCCATTGAGGTTGTACGCCCGGCGGCCGATGCCAAGAACATTCGCCTTCAAGCCGTGCTGGACACAGCGTCCGCCACCGTTTCCGGCGACCCGCAACGCCTCCAGCAAGTCGTCTGGAATCTGCTGTCAAACGCCATTAAGTTCACTCCCAAGGGTGGACGCGTGCAGGTCGTCCTGGAACGCGTCAATTCACACGTCGAAATCGCCGTGGTCGACAACGGTCCGGGTATCAGTCCCGAATTCCTCCCGCGTGTATTCGAACGTTTCCAACAGGCCGACAATACCGACACACGCGAGCACGGCGGTTTGGGGTTGGGCCTGGCCATCGTGCGCCACATCGTCGAGTTGCATGGGGGCAACGTGCGTGTCGAGAGCCCCGGCCCGGGTCGGGGTGCGGTGTTTACCGTTACCCTACCGCTCGCCGCGGTCACGCGCGCCCTCCCACCGGCTGAGCGCCGCCATCCTACGGCTGTGGATACCCCACCCCGTCGTCCATACCCGGAGCTGAATGGCCTTCGGGTATTGGTGGTCGATGATGAACCCGACTCAAACGAAACCCTACGGACCCTGCTAACCAGGTGCCATGCCGAGGTACAGACGGCCGCATCATCGGCGCAGGCGTTGGAGATCTCGGGAAATTGGCGACCGGACGTCTTGCTGAGCGACATCGGCATGCCGGACGAAGACGGCTATACGCTGCTCAACAAGCTGCGGGCTCGCGGCGGAGATTTCGGCCGCATACCGGCGATTGCTCTCACAGCCTACGCCAGCCCCGACGATCGCGTGCGCGCCCTGGAAGCTGGCTTTCAGATGCACGTACCCAAGCCGGTGGAGCCGATCGAACTGGTCACCGTGGTGGCCAATGTAGCCCGCACGGCGGGCAAGCTCGTACACGTAACGGCGCCGAGCTGACCGCAAAGCGGCTCCGGCAGCTGATCGGCACTCGTGCTGGCCCCAGTCTTCATCTGCATCGAGCCCGCTTCGCGCGGCGTGACCACGGGCCGATGATCGGCCATACTGCAGATTCATGCGGCGCCGACGTATGGGAATCAGAGTGCTGGTGGTGCTGCTGGCGCTGGCCGCGCCGCTACTGACCGTTGCGCTCTTCAGGTTTGTGCGCCCTCCGCTGACTACGTTCATGTTGGTGCGAGCTGTTGCCGATCGCGGCCGGCCAGACTACCGCTGGCGTCCCCTGAGCTCAATGTCGCCGCACATCGTACGGGCGGTGATTGCTGCCGAGGATGCTCGTTTCATGCAGCACCGCGGCTTTGACTGGACCGAGGTGGAGTCGGCGGTGCGAAGGAGTCAGCGGGGCGGACGTCTGCGCGGCGCTTCCACCATCAGCATGCAGTGTGCCCGGACCTTGCTGCTCTGGCCAGGCCGCGACGTTATTCGCAAAGGCCTGGAGGCATACCTCACCGTCCTGCTCGAAGGCTTATGGCCCAAGCAGCGCATCCTCGAAATCTACCTCAACGTAGTGGAGTGGGGGGATGGCATCTACGGGTGCGAGGCTGCGGCGCAACACCATTTACAGACAACGTGCGCCGCCCTGGACATCGACCAGGCGGCGCGACTTGCCGCCATCCTCCCCAACCCACGCCGCTGGTCCGCTGCGCGCCCCGGCCGCTACGTGCGCCGGCGCAGCGCCACGATCCAGGCCCGCATGCCACTCGTAGCCATACCTTGTGCGAAGGGCACAGAAAAGTGTGCTTCCTGAAGCCTCCGCGTGGGAGGACGCGGTATGAGTCAGGGGGTGGCACGCAATTTCATGAGCGGTGTCTGACGCCATAGGACATACCAAGGCGCCAGACACCGCCTACTCGTGGCCCTCTACGCAGCGCGCTAGAGCAGCGCCGCGGCTGACGGAGGGGCCGTTACCGTCAAGGAGCGGTACCGCCGGCGGGCGTCGGCTGTGCCCCCTCTGCCGTAGGTGTCTGCGGTATCATCTGTGTGGGGGGAGCACTCGTAGGCGACGGCCTGACCGTCGCAGTGCGCGTCGGTGTGGCGTGGGTACCTTCCCTGGAGCCGGTGCACCCATCGACCAACCCGATACACAAGCACAGCACGAGTGGCAAGAAAGCTTTCTTCATGAGTCGGACCTCCTCGGTGGCGATTTGCTTCATTATACTCCAGCCGCCAGGCATGCTAACCCGCCGGGCGGAGCAGGTCAATCGGGACAGCCTGTCCGGGTCAGCCTGTCCTCAAACCGAGCAGGTAGGGTTGGCGCTCGCGCACTTCGGGAGCTCATCTCTCCTCCGGGGACGATACCTGGCCGGGCATTAGACGGGTGCTTGCCTGGCAAGAGCCGAGTTTGCTACTCTTCTGGCATGAAGGCCACTACCATAAAGGTCGAAGGGGACCTGCTCTCGGAGTTGAGCCGAGCCAAGCCCGCGACGCAGAGCATATCCGCGTATGTGAGGTCGGTGCTCAAGCAGGAAGTCCTGCGCCGGAAGATGGCCGAAGCGGCGGAGGAATACGCCAAGTTTATGCGGGACACTGGTAAGGAGCGAACGTGGTTGGAGGAATGGGACCGTGCCGACCTCGCCGCACCCGTACGCAGGAAGCGCCGATGAGGCGCGGTAGCGCCTACTGGATCAATCTCGAGCCCGCAGCCCCGCCGGAACTGGGGAAAGTACGGCCCGGGATCATTGTCTCGAACACCATTCAGAACGAGCGGCTGGATTCGGTTGTCGTGGTGCCCCTATCGAGCCGCGCGCCCGAAATCTGGCCCCTGCGGTTGCACGTCGAGCTCCACGACTTGAAGACCTCATATGCAGTGATCCCGGGAATCCGCCAGGTCAGCAAGACGCGGCTGCACCAGTTGATCGCACAGATGCCGGCAGCGCTGATGGCGCGGGTCGACGAGGCGCTGGCGATCTACCTCGGCGATTGAGCGGTCGGCGGGATTGGACGAGCGGAGTGGATGCGGCGGCGGAAAGCTCTTGTGCTAATCCGGGCGACTCCTCTTAATTCCGGATAGATGGCGCGATCGACCGGCAGCGCGGATCTACCGCTGCACAGCGGGCACGTGCCGCAGTGGCTCGCGGCGCGCATGGCTCGGCTGGGGCGGGTGATCGTCGAGGCAATCGTTCATCACTACGGCCGTGACGAGCTCTTGCGGCGTCTGTCCCATCCGTTCTGGTTCCAATCCTTCGGCGCCGTGATGGGCATGGACTGGCATTCTTCCGGAATGACCACCAGCGTCATGGGTGCGCTCAAGCGCGGCCTGGCCCCCGTACAGCATGAGCTCGGGATCCACGTTTGCGGCGGCCGCGGCCGCCACTCGCGCCGGACGCCTATCGAACTGCTGGCACTTGGCGACAAGCTTGGCATCGATGGCGAGCAGATGGCGCGAACCAGCCGCCTGGTCGCCAAGGTCGACAGTGCCGCTGTGCAAGATGGTTTTGATTTGTACCTGCACAGCTTCGTAGTCACCGACGACGGCACCTGGACAGTCGTGCAACAAGGCATGAACGTCGCCCGGCGCCAGGCACGCCGCTACCATTGGCTCTCAGAGGGGCTGCAGAGTTTCGTCGAGCAGCCGCACAGCGCCATTGACGGCCCGAATCAGGGGGTGATCTTCAATCTCACGGATCGGCAAGCCGCCGAGGCGCGGGCCTGCCAGATCGAGCTTGCGCGCGGTGATCCGGAGCGGGTTGTGGCCGCGGCGCGGCACCTGCGTGACCAGGATGGAGCACCTCATCTTCGCCTGCCGGCGCACCACGACGTCCGCTTCTCCGACGTGCTGCTGCGCCGCGTAAGGGCGACCCTGGCGGCGGTGGCCGATCGCGCCCCGAAGGATTTCACCGAACTGCTGCTCGTCCCGGGGGTCGGGGCGCGGACGGTCTTCGCCCTGGCGATGGTGGGAGAAGTCGTTCACGGCGCTCCCTGCCGCTTCTCCGACCCGGCCCGGTTCTCCCTCGCACATGGAGGAAAGGACGGGCATCCGTTCCCGGTCCCGCTGAAGGTGTACGATCAGACTATCAGCGTCTTGCGCCACGCGGTGGCGCAAGCGGCGCTCGGTAGCGAAGACAGACTTACGGCAATTCGGCGTCTTGACGAGCAGTCACGTGCGCTCGAGCGGGCGGTCACCGGCCCTCTTTTCAACGCGCTGGTGCGTGAGGAATCAGCACGCTCGCAGGAATACGGCGGCAAGAGCGTCCGTGGTAGCGATCGGCCACCGCAACGCTCCTGCCGTCCCTTACCCCGACAGCTCAAACTCCTGTAAAGGCGTCCCGCCGAGGCGCTCCGCTACAACCCAGATTTCCTGTCTTGCTGGACGCATACCGGGCTGATACTGAAAGGTTGTGGTAAGCAAATCAGCGGCGCCATTAGTGCTCGGCGCCCGGGAGTTGGCCGGCCGTCGACTTCGACACGCAACAGATTCGGCAAATGGCCTATGGCTGATGGTTCTGAACCACGTGCTATCTGCTGTCGGCCATATGCCATCTGCCATACGCCATACGCAAGAAAGCCGTGCGAACCTGAGGCGCAGCCTGGCTAGCATTGCACTGGCCTTCCTGGCAGGGTGCACCACCTCGCTTCCCAAGCCACCCCCACGGCCGGCTCTACGTCCGATTACGGCGGCGGAAATCGTCATTCCGGAACGCCGGCAACTCCCCGGTACAATCGGCATGCTGCAGCAACATCGTGTCGAGCCCGGAGAAACGTTGCTGGACATCGCGCGCGAAGGCGGTCTCGGCTTCCAGGAAGTGCAGAACGCGAACCCCGGTGTGGACGAGTGGGTCCCACAGCCAGGCACCGACGTGGTGATCCCGTCGCGCTGGGTCGTGCCGCGCTCGCGTTACCGCGGCGTGGTCATCAACGTCGCCGAGATGCGTCTGTACCTCTTTCCTTCGCAAACACGTCCGGGGCAGTCGGTGCGCATCCGGACATGGCCCGTAGCCGTCGGGACGGGCGAGGCACCGAGCCCGGTCGGTCCGTTCGTGGTGCGGTCCAAGGACGAAAACCCAACTTGGATCGTACCGGCATCGATTCGAGCCAGCATGGACAAGCCGATAAGTGTTGTCCCGCCCGGACCGGACAATCCCCTGGGCAAACACCGTATTCGATTGTCGAAAGGGCTTTATCAAATCCACGGCACTGACATCCCCTGGTCTATCGGGCGTTTGACCACGCATGGCTGCATCCGGCTCTACCCGGAACACATCGAGGAACTGTACGCGCTGGTGGAACCCGGCACACCAGGGGAAATGATCTACGCGCCGGTGAAGTTCGGCGAAGAAGGCGGGCAGATCTATGTCCAGGTGCATCGTGACATCTACCGCCGTTTCCGCAACCTTGAGGCCCATGCGCTCAACGAAGCCCGCAAGGCTGGGGTAGCAGACCGCATCGACCGGGCACGTCTGCGGGCTGCTGTCCGCGAGCAGAACGGGATCCCGGTGGACGTCACCCGCCCAGCGAACACACCGCCCAACGCCCTTGGCGTGGGGATCGCCGGAACTGTGGTGCTCAATCCGGTCACAGGCGCCGCCAGCCCGACGAGACCTATCGGCGGTTGCAACCGGCGGACATCGAACAGATCAAGCAAGAATTCGCGGCGCGTGGGCGCAGCGACGTGCTCGATCTCGAAAAGACAAGGGGATGAATACGGTTTCTGGTTTCTAGTCTCTGGTTTCTAGTTGGCCAATCAGAAACCAGAGACTAGAAACTAGAAACCAGAGACCGTAGTTCCGCCGGTAGGCGCTGCGGGCGGCCGTTTTCGTCGACCACCGCATGCGTCGTCGAACCGCATGCGCGCAGTTCCCCATCGCATGCCGTGATCTCATACTCGAGCTGCAACCGCGCTCGTCCGATCTCGCCCACGCCGGCGCGGATGATGAGCTCGTCATCGTAACGCACCGGCTTGAGGTAGCGGCAGGTGGTTTCCACGACGGCCAGATACAGGCCGCGCTCAATATACGCAGTGAACGGATGCCCGAGCCGCCGGAACAGCTCGGCGCGCCCGATCTCGAAGAGCCGGAAGTAGGTGCCGTAGTACATTATGCGCATGGGGTCGCAGTCGCCGAAGATGACGCGGTAGCGGGCCACGTCAGCCAAGTGGATGTCGGGCATCTTTTCTACCTATGCTGCCGCCTAATTGACGGCAAGAGAAAAAAACGCTGATCGCCTGCACTACCCTGTCAAAGTAAAACTCGTGCGCCCAGGTACAGGTATTTGAAACGGAGTCGGCTGAGAAGGCAGAGCTGGAGCACCTGCTTTCCGACGACGTCGCGGTTCCCGGCAACCAGGGCCCGGTACCGAACCCCGACGCGGTGACGGAAATCGAGTGGCAGATCTTGCAGACCGATTCCAAGAACCCTTCGAAGAATGAGCTGGCTTCGTCCAGGCGGATGGGCGAGGACAAGAAGTCGGTGACGCGACGCTACGAATTCTACAAGTACGTCGGTCCGTACGCCATCGACAGCAATGACGGTCCCAATACCGGCAGCAATGAGATCGTATGCGACAAGGTGGCTCCGGACGGCATACACGGAGTCGGGGTGAACGAGGGCTACTACAACACCGACTGTGGCGCTCTGGTCGTGGTGGGCGACTACATCGGTGCACAAAATGCCGCCGCCAACGTCGGTCTGCCGTTGTCAGCCAACGACACACGGCTGACCGATGGTGAAGTCGGGGTGCTGTATCCGGATCGCCCGCTGATATTCGGCGGCAGTGGGGGCCCGTATAGCATCACTTTCTCCGGCGCCGGCAGTCTCCCCGCTGCCGAGCCCGTTCATCCCTTCACCCTGGATTCAACCACCGGAGTGCTCAACGGCGGCGTTCCGAGCGGGACCGGAACCGCGACCTTCACGGTGCATGCCACCGATCTGGTCGAACCGGCACAACCCGCGGTGGATGCCACCTTCAGCATCACCATTGTGGATGCCGTGACCGTGGATGATGTCGTGATTCCGGAAGGCTCAGCGAACGCGGTGACTTCGGTGGAGATCACCGCCTCCGGAGGGCAGACGCCGTTTCGTTGGAGCGCCGTCGCCCAGACTGCCGGGCTCCAGGCTTCCGTGGTCGGAAGCACACTTTCACTTCTTGCCGACCGCACCGGCTCATTCGACCTGCAGGTCACGGTTGACGATAGTTTGGGCGGCACCAACACGAAGAGCTTGACGTACACGGTGGCAGTCAGTTGCTGCGGCGACTGCAATGACAGCCACGGCGTCACCGTCGACGAAATCCTCACAATGGTTAACGTGGCCTTGGGCAACACGGGGGTGTCGGATTGTCTTGCCGGTGACGACAACACTGATCAACTGATCACAGTCGACGAGGTGCTTAGCGCCGTCAACAACGCCTTGAACGGGTGCCCTGCATAATCAGAAGGCTCTCACCCTGAACCTCGCTCGGGGGGTTTTGACCGCAGCTGTTCCATCCTCAACTCCCCCTCGCTCCCGATTTCGGGACCTGCCCGGCCCCATTAACTGAACGGTTCTTCAGATTGACCGTGGTACGGAATGTGCTTCGCCGCTCTCCATGCGCGAGACTACCCTGAGAGGCAGGTGGCTTCTTGATGGGCTGCGGTGCTCTGCAGCCTTGCCCTTGACAAGCGGACTTATGATCGTCCTGATGGCAGCACCGATTTACGCCATGCAGATTTTCGTCAAGACGTTGACCGGAAAGACCATCACCTTGGATGTTGAGCCTTCCGACACTATTGAGAACGTCAAAGCCAAGATACAGGACAAAGAGGGTATTCCGCCGGACCAGCAGCGGCTCATTTTTGCGGGGAAGCAACTCGAGGATGGGAGGACGCTGGGAGATTACAACATTCAGAAAGAATCCACGCTGCACCTGGTGATCAGATCACCCGATGTTGATCAAGATGGAGTCCTGACCTCCGTCGAAGATACGGCGCCCAATGGGGGCGACGCCAATGGCGATGGAACGACCGATTCCCTGGAGGCCAATGTTGCTTCGCTGCCGGCCGCCACCGGCCGAGGGTATGTAACCGTAGTCGTGCCGCCCGACCAGGGCGGATGCTCGCAATTGTCCGGTGTACGCGCTCTGCCGGAGGAGGCCGCCGGCGATGATGCGGGCTTTCTGTATCCGTTCGGTCTGGTGGAGTTTGCGGTGAACTGTGCAGGACCGGTGCGGGTTGAGGTTATCCTGCACCAGGGTTCGGGCCTGGGCACTCCGTTGACCATTTATCGTAAGTTCGGCCACATGGCACCGATCTTTACCGGCTCCCCCATTTTCTACACGCTGCCGAGTGTGGCTCCGAATCATGTGGCGTTTGGAACCACTACCATCGGGGGTCAACCGGTGGCCACGGTCCAATTCACCCTCGCAGACGGCATTCTCGGTGACGACGGACCGGCGGGCGACCAATTGATCTTCGATGCCGGTGGTCCAGCGAGCGCAAGTCCCAGCGCCGTGCCGGCAGTATCTTCTTGGGGGTTGGCCGCGCTGGCGCTGTTGCTGAGCGCCGCCGCCTGGGCGACTTGGTCGGGTCAGGGCGCTCCGAGAGGCAACTTTGCGCCATCACGCGCAAGTGCGTTATAAGCGTTATTGGTTTCCCGGCCCGAACAGCCCGAAGGCGCTGGTGTAGCCGTGCAGGAAGGTGGAACCCTGCACCGGGCCGATCTCGCCGTTGCAGAAGAAGCCCCCGAGCGGAACCGGGCCGAGGTGGGCATGAAAAGCGCTCGTGTCGTGATCCGGCGCACCGTAGAGAAAACTGCCGCGACCCAAACAGGAGAACAGTAGCGCACCGGCCGGTCGCATGCCGGCAGTGGCGTAGGCGGTTAGCAGCTGCTCGAGGTCGGCGGACGAGGTGTGGGCATCCCGCAAATGGAATTGCACCACGCCCCCTTCGTGGACGGCCGCGGCAACTGCCAGCACTCCGCTCTCCGCATCCATCCCGATGATATTGCGGATCAAGAAGTCGCCCTGTCTGTACTCTTGCCGATTCTCGTCCATGACGAGGCCGACGAACAGCGCATGCCGAGCGAGTTCCTGGTCCGCGGGCTCGAGCTGTTCGTAGAGGTTTTGCAAGACTTCAACCGCCGGCTGTCCATCCAGTTCCCAGACGACGTTGCGCTGGCACTTGGTGACGAACATCGGCTGCCCGATCGGCCGGCACCCTTGCGCCACGATGGTATCCATCTGGATATCGCCAGACAGCGCCACGCCCGCCATGCCAGCACCCAGCGTCCGGTCGTGGAGGAACAAGACATTCTCCCCAGCTTGACGCCCGCCGCTAGCGAGCCCGCCGATCTTGCGGCCGAGAGGATAGGCGCTGTCGAGATAATTGAGGAATGGTTCGGCGTTGAAGGAGAAGGGTTCCCCCAGCAGCAAGAAATGCCGCTCCTTTCCAGGGGCAAGGGCGAGGCGTCGCGGCCATTCGGCGGCGGCGGTCGTGAGGTGGAACGGCTCCAGATCGACGCGCGGGAGAACCGCGGCGGTGACTGAAAGGCCGGGTCGTTGTTCGATTTCACGTCCGCCGCCGATGACGCCCCCGGCAGAGCAGCCGACGAACAGCCCGGAGCCGAATTCGCGCCGCACCAACGCCGGGATTTCGCTGAACCGCTGGCGATGATGCGCGGAGACAAAAGCCACAATCAGATCCGGCGCCGTCGCCCCCAGCTCGGCGCGCAACGCCGCCGCAACCTCGCCGATGGCCGCGGCGCTCTTGGTCTTGGTCGACCCCGCAGACGCCCAGCGCATGCAGTCATCTTATTACGAGTGCGTCCGTGACGCTAGCGCCCCGGAGGAACCGCAAGTGCCGAGCGCGGCAAATGGAGAAGTGAGAACATTAGATCACCTCACCCCAGCCCTCTCCTGGAAGGAGAGGGAGCGGAGTTACTCCTTCTTCGATGTCTCCACTGCCAAGGCTCCGATTCCCTCTCCTTCCAGGAGAGGGTCAGTGTGAGGTGATGAAATGACTTCTTCTGCACCTTATAAACGCTTGCAGCGATGGCGATCCAAAATCTGAATGATTTGACAACCCCGTCAACTTCCCACTAGAACACATAGCGAGTAAGCAATCATGAGCTGAACGCCGGTGCCGAGTCAGCGCGAAGAATCCGAGTGGCGAACCCGCCGAACCCGAATCGATAAGCGTCTCTCCGACGCGGGCTGGACAATCGTCCGCAAGGGTGCGGTGCGTCCCGCGCGCTTCTACCAGCACCACGCGCTCGAAGAGTACCCGACCGACAACGGACCGGCTGACTACGCTCTGTGCGTCGATGGCAATATCGTCGGCATCGTTGAAGCCAAGAAGCTCAGCCTGGGCCCGCAAAACGTCTTGGTCCAAGCGGAGCGCTACGCCCGCGGCTTGCCGCAGAGCCCGTTCAACTTTCGCGGCTTTCGCGTACCGTTCTTGTATTCGACGAACGGCGAGGTGGTCTGGTTCCACGACGTCCGCCACGAGCTCAACGCGGCGCGGCGAGTGGCACGTTTCCACACACCTGAAGGGCTCCGCCAGCTGCTGCTGCGCGATGACGAAGCCGCGTGGGCGCGGCTGGCGGCCATGCCGAACACGCACGAGTGGTTGCGGCCGTATCAAATCGACGCAAGCACCGCGATGGAGCACGCTATCGCTGACCGCAAGCGCCAGATGTTGGTTGCCATGGCGACGGGTACGGGCAAGACCGTCACCTTGGTAAACCACGTCTACCGACTCATGAAGTCGGGCGTAGCCCGGCGGGTGCTTTTCCTCGTCGACCGGCGCGCACTGGCGGCGCAGGCGGTGCGGACCTTCCACGCCTTTCAGGTACAGCCAGGCCTCAAGTTCCATACCGAGTACGAAGTCTTTCACCAGAGCTTCCGGCGTGAGGACCTGGAAGACGAGGACCGGAAGTTCGACCCCAACGTCATGCCGACGAACTACCTGCTTGACCCCCAGCCCGGACACGCCTTCGTGTACGTCTGCACCATCCAACGGATGGCGATCAACCTCTTCGGCCGTGCCGCGATGTTCGCCTCAGGAGATGAGGAAGCGGACGATGATGCCGACAAGCTCGACATCCCGATTCATGCCTTTGACCTCATCATCGCCGACGAATGCCACCGCGGCTACACTACCGCCGAGTTGTCCACCTGGCGTAACACGCTGGATCACTTCGATGCGATCAAAATCGGACTCACCGCCACGCCCGCCGCTCACACCAAGGCCTATTTCAATGACGTCGTGTACCGCTACGAGTACGAGCGCGCCGTGCGCGAGGGTTTTCTGATCGACTACGACATCGTAACGATCAAATCCGACGTGCGCATGAACGGCGTGTTTCTGCGCGAAGGCGAGCAGGTCGGTCTGGTCGACGCCGCTACCGGCGCCGAATAACTCGACCTGCTCGAGGACGAACGGCGCTTCGACACCACCGCCATCGAGCAGTTGGTGACCTCCCCCGATTCGAACCGCAAGATCATCGAGGAGGTGAAGCGCTATGCGCTGGACCACGAGCAGCGCTACGGGCGCTTTCCGAAAACCCTGATCTTCGCGGTGAACGATCTGCCCCACATCTCCCACGCGGATCAGCTCGTCGATATCTGCCGCAGAACGTTCGGTCGCGGCGACGCCTTCGTGCAGAAGATCACCGGCAGCCCGACCGTCGACCGGCCGCTGCAGCGCATCCGCGAATTTCGCAATAGGCCCAACCCCGCAATCGCCGTATCCGTCGACATGCTGTCCACCGGGGTGGACATCCCGGATCTGGAGTTCATCGTTTTCTTGCGGCCGGTGAAATCGCGCATCCTCTTTGAACAGATGCTCGGACGCGGTACTCGCAAGGGCGAACGCTGCGCGGACAAGTCGCACTTCACGGTGTTCGACTGTTTCGACGGCACGTTGCTGGCCTACTTCAAGACCGTCTCGGCGTTCACAGCCGAGCCGCCCGACCAGCCGTCACGCACGATCGTGGAGATCATCGACGACATCTGGAACAACCGCGACCGCGCCTACAACGTGCGCTGCCTGGTGAAGCGGCTGCAGCGCATCAACAAGGAGATGTCCGGCGAAGCCCGCGAGCTGTTCGCCGCCGTCGTCGATAGCGGTGACCTGGGCAAGTTCGCCAAGGACATGCCGGCTGCCTTGGACCGTGATTTCACCGGCACCATGAAACTTCTGCGCGACCCTTCGTTCCAGCAGTTGCTGGTGAATTACCCGCGCCCGAAGCGGGTTTTCGTGGTGGCAATCGAGACCCAGGATACCGTGAGATCCACGCTGGTGATTCGCGATGCCGCGGGCAACGAATACAAGCCCGCCGACTACTTGACCGCTTTCGCCGAATTCGTACGCCAGAGCGCGGACGAAATTGATGCGATCGGCATCCTGCTGAACCGGCCGCGGGCCTGGCGCACCGAGGTGCTCTTCGAGCTACGCCGGAAACTGCGAGCCACTCGCTTGCACTTCACCGAAGACAACCTGCAGAAGGCTCACGCCGCCCAGTACGGCAAGGCTCTTGTTGACATCATATCGATGGCCAAACATGCCGCCGACACGCAGCAACCGCTGCTCACGGCCGCCGAGCGCGCCGACCGCGCCATGGCCCAGATCGTGACCGGCCAGCAGTTCAGCGACGAGCAGCGACTATGGCTCGATCGCATCCATGCGCACTTGGTTCAGAACCTGTCGATCACCGCGGACGACTTTCACATCGTGCCCGTGTTTACCCGCGAAGGCGGTTGGCGCCGCGCCGACCGCGCCCCGTCTTCAACGCGCGAAATCATCAACATTCACCCACACGATTTCCTGAAGACCCCCTTCTGGGGAGCTGACGATTACCCACAAGTATGAAGTGGACACAGGTCATGGTCCGCGCCGGAAGGTTTGATGAGCGGCGAGCCAGCCGATGCAGATCGCATCGAGGTGTTGCAGGCCGCGCCAGAGTGTCTCGGCGCCGGGCTCGCCGTCGGCCTTTCTGCCGAGGAAGCCACCGAGCATGGCCACCAGGCGGGTGGCGTCACGAA
>Ga0214473_10006838_pt1 | contig 13594 bp, 14 predicted proteins | sample RVTome_7_FD_203509 | JGI IMG/M metagenome (GOLD analysis project Ga0214473, IMG submission 203509) | Soil microbial communities from uranium-contaminated site in the Upper Colorado River Basin, Wyoming, United States - RVT98D197 | ecosystem: Environmental > Terrestrial > Soil > Contaminated >...
AGCAGGTATCAGCTGGCCCGGCGACTTAGTCGAGGGAGTATTCCCCCTTCCAGCGCTCGACCCTGCCCACTGTGTGATGCAATAGAAAGCAAATGAGCAGTATCAAAGCTACGATGCAGAGTAGCTTACAGTACTCCGCTATGTCTTTCGTCTCCCGCCACAGCCGTCCGAGCATTCGTCACTCTCCCCTTCCTACTGTATTCAGACGACCACACCGCTAACTCAATGTTACCTTAACACCCGGGCTCATAGAGGATGCCAGCGTGATGCTGGCGATGTTTTTCTTCGGCAAAACGCCGATGATGGTTTCAATGTTCGCCCGCAGTTTCTCGTTGTCCCACGACACTTTGCCGACGGCAAGGTGGATAATACCGTGCGCGTCGGTTCTGTATTCTATGAGTCCGCCCGAAAGCTCGGCTTTGGTCTTTTCCGGGTCGTTTGTCACAGTCCCCGCTTTCGGAGAGGGCATCTTTCCCTTGGGGCCCAAAATCTTGGCAACAACAGCCAGCTTCGGCATCATTTCCGGTGTCGCTAGGAGAATATCAAAATCTATTTTGCCCCTTTTTACGGTCTCGACAAGCTCATCACTGGCAATGGCAACTTTGCGCGTTTTGGGGCTTCCCGATGGCAACCTTACTGTGCCGCGCGCATGCAGCTCCTCTTCTTTTTTCTTCTTGGTAGATGTTACACGAACGTGCATCTCTACCGTAGAGTCAAATTTTGTATAGTTTACTTCCTTAACGAGTTTTATCGCGTCACCGAGCGAATAGAGCTTATTTTTATCAACCTTACCGCTTTGCACCGTATATTTTCGGCCGCGGCGCGGCTTAGTTGTATCCTTTTTCCGAGTTATCTTTTTAGCCACCGGCATCTTTTTGGGAGTATGACTCTTCTCCGTTTCGCTTAATTCTAGAACGGGCTTTTCCTCTGTTTTCTTATCTACTATTTTTTTCTTCATATTTCCCTTTCGTGGTTCAAACCCCTACGCCTTAGGCGTAAGGTCCCACAAATATTTATTATTGTTCGAGGTAAACCGAGAACTGTTAAGGATTATTAGTTCTCGACCAGCTCGAACGGTATTTAAATTATTGTTTCTTTTTTTGGTTCCGCGATATTCGAGCTTATCAAACTCTCCACCGCCCTGTCAATCGCCCGCTCTATGTCTGACATTTCCGATGTCGGTATCTTTTCCAATACATAGTCCTCCGCCACCCTATTCTCATTGAAGCCGATACCCATCCTCATGCGCCAAAAATCCTCGCCTATGTTTTCAATCACCGACTTCAAGCCATTGTGACCGCCGTCGCTACCGCCCAGCCGCAGACGAACTCTTCCCAAATCTAAATTCAGGTCATCCGCCACTACCAGCATTTCCGAGGGCTCTATTTTATAAAAATCGGCAACACGCCGCGCCACATCGCCCGATTTGTTCATAAATGTCGTCGGCTTGACGAAAATTATCTTGTTGCCACTAACTTGTCCTTTTGCGATATCGGCGCCCAATCGTTCATCGCGCGACCAGCTGCCTGCGTCAACTTTTTTTGCCAGCGCGTCAACCAACATAAACCCGACATTATGCCGAGTTCGCTCATATTTCTTTCCTGGATTTCCCAAGCCAACAATTAATTTAATCATAATTAAATAAATCCAAAATCTAAAATCCAAATATCAATTCAAGCTCAAAGCCCAAAATCCAATTGTTTGCTTTTGAAATTTAGTCATTTGGATTTTGCTATAACCCAGGTACATTCATACCCATGTCGCCCATCAGTTTTTTGGTCTTGTCGGCGGCGTAAGCTTGCGCGCGGCTGATGGCTTCACCAACCACCTTAACGATTTCATTCTCCAGCTCGCGCTTTTTATCGGCGCTCAAATACGATTCGTTGATATTAATCGACTTAATGTGCTGTTCGCCGGTAAACACGACAGACACCGCGCCGCCCGTGCTCTTGGCTTCAATTTCGGTGTTTTTCAATTCCTTTTGCACCTCTCTCGCCTGCTTTTGCAGTTGATATAATTGCTTTGCCTTATCAAACATCTTTTCTCCTAATTTTATACTTTTGAATTGTCATTTTGATTTTTGATTTTTGATTTAGCATAAGACATGCTTCAACGAATTCATCCGGATGGCCACCTAAAACCTTAACGGGGTCAGACGAAGTATATCCAGTGCGGTGGTCCTTGACCTGCTGATAGGGCTGCAAGACATAACTGCGAATTTGGTTCCCCCACTCGGCCGATTTGTGTTCGCCGCGAAGCTCGGCATTTTCCTGCGCCCGCTCCGCCAATTGTAATTGAAAGAGCTTGGATTTCAATATTTTAAGCGCCCTTTCCTTGTTTTGCAACTGCGAGCGTTCGTTCTGCACAGCTACGACCGTGCCGCTTGGGATATGCGTTAGTCGCACCGCGCTATCGGTGGTATTGACGCTCTGACCGCCCTTACCCGACGAACGGTAAACATCAACCCGCAAATCTTTGTCGTCAATGTCAACTTGAGCGTTCTCGCCCAGATCGGGTATAACTTCGACGAGGGCGAATGAAGTATGGCGCGCTTTGTCGGCATCGTAAGGCGATATGCGCACCAAGCGGTGGACACCGGCTTCGCATTTCAAATGGCCGTAGGCATTATAACCGTTGAGAGCCAGAGCGGCTGATTTGATGCCGGCTTCTTCGCCGCGAGTCGTGTCTAGCACTTCGCTCGACCAGCCCTTTTTCTCGCCGTAGCGCAAGTACATGCGCTCGAGCATTTCCGCCCAATCCTGGGCTTCGGTGCCGCCGGCGCCGGCGTGAATGGAAAGAATCGCGTTTTTCGCGTCATGCTCGCCGCTAAACATCGCCTCTTTTTCAAGCACTGAAATATCCTCATCACTTTCCGCTTTTTGAAACCGCTCGATGATACTGTTTACGGCATTTAGGTGCTGGCTCAACCCCGCCGCTTTTTGATGGTCATGCCAAAAGCCCGGTTCCGCCATTTGCGCTTCCAGAACCTTGGCTTCCCCTCGCTTTTCTTCAATTCTTAAAAGTTCCCCTAATTTTTCTTTTCGCAGTTCCATACTTATAGTTTAACAGGTCGAGGGATAAAGCCAAAGGGTGCTGGCTATATTTAGTTACTAAACGCGTGAACCCCTCCGTCGCTTAATCTCTTGCAGTATCCTAATTATAGGAATCTGCAAGTAGATTGCGCTTTGGAGGGTTGTGTGCGTAAGGTTAACATATCACACACAAAAAACAGGCATTGATCCGGCCAGAGGAGGGGACGAGGGGCGCGTCCCACTAATATTAACGGGACTTCTCTCCACGACCTCTAGCCAGACCGATGCCTATTTATTCGATTTCGCTTTGCGAAGCGAATTATCCCGCGAAGTCCCGCATCGGGACGAAGTGGGATTAAAACCACTAAAATAAGGGTTTTTCACCCCTTTGCTTACTGCATAATAAAACTTACACTATTTTACATATTATGTCAATACCCCCACCGCAAAAAATCATTTCAAGGCCCTTCGCGGAACCACGTACACCTCCGAGGTGTACGAGCGGTTAATTAACAACAGGTTCGCTCGCTCCCTTTAGACCGGCGCGGCCACCTACGAGGTGTACTTTTTGGCGGTTATTTGCTTCTGGAAGGTGTAATTAAACCTAAAAGGACACCTACGAGGTGTACTTTAGCCGGTTCGGAAGGCAAGAAGCAGCCGACAGCACGGAGCTCTGAACGGAGCCCTGAAGAGTATAGTTCTTTCTCCTTCACTTACCTACCGGTTAGCCATGGTATGACTCGGTAATGCCACCAGTCCGAATAGTGGATATACTCCAGTAGGCACAAGACGCCGTATAGCTCAGCGCAGACTATATAGCCCACGCTATCAGCGCTAAAGATCCTATCACCGTACCCCAAGCAACACTCGCCGGCAGTATGAAGATAACGAACCCCATACAGAACACAGCGAGCGCGTTTTCCAGACGTTTATTGTCCTCGGCACGTTTGCCTGTGGCGAACAGGATGAACATTGCCGCCCATAGCGGCACAATCGCAATGTCCCAAAGTCTGGAAACAGACCACGGTATGGGATAAGCGCCGTTATCTCCCAGACACGTAACAATCGGTACGCTGCCTGTTACGAGAAACCAGATGCCCCACAACAGCGCCATCGCGCATCCGGTTATACCCATCCAGCGCCCGACAAGCCGCCACCGCCATTGTTGATGTACTTCGTACTCCACGTTCCTCAATACTTCTCCCGGATACATCTGCCATCGCTCTCCTTTCGGCTAGAGTAAACAGAGATGATGTCAATGCGCGTATGCACCCTAAAAATGCGCTTTTGCACGCATTAAGTCAAGAACAATACAATAGTCACCCTAATACACTCGAACATTGCACCCTGAACCGTCTAACGGCCACACGAAAAAGCTAGATTGACGCTCTAAAATCTGGGTTAGCTTTTGGTGATGGTGACGGAGTTCTCGCCCATATTGCCGGCGGCGTCATAGGCCTCCGCCTTGAAAACATAATCGCCGTTGGCGATGGCAGCATCGTAAGTCCAAAGTAAATCAATGCCCGAGGAGGCGAATTCCTGCCAAAAACTGCCGTTGACGTAAATTTTAAGCTTAGTCACACCCACGTTGTCCGTCGAGCGGAACTTGATGCGCAGCTGATGCGGGTTACCCGACCACGCGAACGGATTGGTCGGCTCCGGTATGGTCACCACGGGCGCCGTCGTGTCTCCCGCCGGAGCTGCGGCATTACTCACGGTAACATTGACCACACTTTGCGCCGTTTGTCCGGCGCTATCATAGGCAACGGCCTTGAGCTGATAGGCGCCGTTGGCGTACGCTGTCGTATTGAAACTGGTTTGGTAGGGAGAAGTGTAATCGTCGGCAATCTTTGTCGAGCCGATATAAAAAGATACTTTGCTCATACTTTGGTCGTCCGACGCATTGGCGGAAATCGTGATGCTGCCGGTCACCGTCGCCCCTTCGGCCGGTGCCGTGACAGAGACGGTCGGGGCTTGGTCAGTCGGCGAGGATGGCGCCGGCGGAGCGCTGGGTGTCGAAGAGCCACCAGCGCCGCCCGCTATACTCTCAAGCCAGGTTTTTGTGCCGGCGGACGGGTAGCCGCGCGCGCCGGCCATAGCGTGGTAACCGTAACCGGAATAAATGTACGAATAATCCTCGGCGATAATCTCCGCGTCGCAATTCGACCACCCCAGCGAATAATCGGGGGCGGTATTACTTTTACTCAAAGGACGCACAGAGTAGTACGCGTCGGGAAAGCGCTGGCCGGCGGGGATGTCCCACGCCACCCATTTATGGTAGAGCGTGTAATGGTGGCCGTATTCGTGGGCAAATACCAACTTCATATAGTCCACAAAGTACGGGTCGCTTTGGTGGTAATATGTATTCAATATTATGTAGCCGTAAGACGAGACAATATCGCCGGCGGCGGTCATAGTATAGGAGCCGGCGTACTGTCCTTCCCAGCCGCTCGCACCCGCGTTGCGGATAGTCACTTGATAGAGATAAGGAATCTCGCTTCCCCACTTGAGACGAGCATTCATAAAGTCCTTAATCTGTTGAGCCAGCCCGCCATTCTGTCCGGTTTCATCAACAAACTTTATGCCATAGGGCGCGCCGGAGCCCGGACCGACACCGGCAATCTTAGAGAGTTCGCTGGCCGCCGCCGAGCCCTCGGAAACGGTAGTGGTTTGCGAGCCGTCACTATTGGTTTTCGTCGAGCCGCTGATGTTGCCGCCGGTACTTTTCTTGGGCGGGTCTTTTTTAATCTTATCCTTGGCTTCCGCTGACGCGGGCGCGTCGGTAACAACAGCCGGGGTATTTGTTTTCGAGCTATCAGCCGTAGTGTTGCGGGGTGATGATTTCAGCCAGTTAATAATCTTAGGCGAGAAAAAGTATACTCCAATAATCGCCGCCACGACGACGACCGACCCCAAAATAATAATGAGTTTCTTAAAATTTGAATGGCTCACTATGCCTTATTATAGCACAACATAGATCACTCGAATGCGTAAAAATAGTTTATAAGGTTCGTAGAGTTCATAGGGTTTATAAAGCAAGAAATAAAAATCCAAGGTGTCATTGCGAGGTCAGACGAAGCAATCTCTTGATTCACCCAGATTGCCGCGTCGCCCACGACAGTAGTCGGGGCTCCTCGCAATGACAATTAGTATCTGAAATTTTGAATCTTAGATTTGTTTGATGGCATAGCTGCCGTCAGGGGAGTTCTCAATTAAATAGTCCATCTTTGTTAATTTATCGCGCAACCTGTCAGATTCGCTGAAATCACGCGCGAGGCGCGCTTTGTCCATCTCGACCAGAAGCGCTGTGATACTTTCCGGCGCGTCCTCGGTTATGCCCAGACCCAATACCGCGTCAACATGGCGCAAGAATTCGCGCCCGACCGGCCCCTCGTTGGCCGCGTCACCGACAACTCGAAATACCACTGCCAACGCTTTGGGCAGGTTAAGGTCGTTGGCCAATGCCGCCATAAATTCCTTATATTCTTTCGCCAGCGACACTTTTTTTGATTTTTTAATGAGTGCCGATTTCGCCCAAAAGCGCCGCAAGTCAAGTAGGACTGTTTTGGCGGCCGCCATGGCCGTCCAGCTAAAGTCCAATTTTGAGCGATAGTGGGCTTGGAGCAATTCAAACCGCAAAACCGGCGGCGAATAATGCCGTTTTATAACATCGCGCAAAGTATAAAAATTATTGAGCGACTTGGACATTTTGGCGCCCTCAACCAGCAGGTGCTCATTATGCAGCCAGTAGCGCGCCAACGGTTTGCCGGTCGCCGCTTCACTCTGCGCCAGCTCGTTTTGATGGTGGGGAAAAATCAAATCAACCCCGCCGGTGTGGATATCAAACGGCTGCCCCAGATATTTAGCGCTCATAACGGAACATTCTATATGCCATCCCGGCCGCCCCTCGACACTGCTCGGGGCATGACCACCTTGAGTAGTGTCATCGAATTTCCAGAGCGCGAAATCACGCGGCGAACTTTTGTCATAAAGGTCGTTATTTATGCGCTCCCGCGTCGCTTTCGGGTCAATTTGAATGCGCGCGAACTGTCCGTACTTTTTGTATTTATCAATCGAGAAATATATGCCGTCTTCGGCGCGGTAAGCAAAGCCCATATTGGCCAATGCGTCGACCATGGCTCGCATCTCGTCGAGATGCTCGGTGGCGCGCACAAACTTAATCTCATCGACCGACACGTTCATAGCGCGCATATCGTCCATAAAGATTTTTTCGTAACGCGCGGCAATCTCCCCGATGGTCGTCTTCTCCTCTTTCGCCCGCCTTATCATCTTGTCGTCGATATCGGTAATGTTCATAACCCACCGCGCCTCGTAACCGGCGGCTTTTAGAAAGCGATACAAGAGGTCATTGAAAACATAGGCGCGCAGATTGCCGATGTGCGCTTCGTCGTAAACCGTCGGGCCGCAAGAGTACATACCAACCTTGCCCGCTTTTATGGGCTTGAAGTCCTCGAGTCGGCGAGAGGCGGTATTATAGATCCGGGTCTTCGTCGTCAAATTTATTTTTTTTATATGATGTTTTTTTACCTTGTCGGCTAGTCACTAAATCCTCGTCCAATCCTTCCTCGAATAAATCTCCGTCCTCTATGCTCTCCACTGCATCGTCATTGACATTTACTTCCCCCAGTGTCTCGAGCGGTGTTCGGCACAAGGGGCAATTGCCTGGTTCTTTTTGGGAAAAATTCCCGCAACCAGGGCAAAAGTAATCATCGGGCACGATATTCCTCCTTATGGCTCCACACGAGTAAAGCCACACTAACTTTGTTTTTATTTTATGGGGATTTTTTACTCCCTACTAATACTCCTTACGCCCTTCCAAAGCCCTTGTCAAGGTCGCTTCGTCAGTGTACTCCAAGTCACCGCCCACCGGCAGGCCTCGCGCCAGCCGCGTCACCTTAACATTGTAGGGCGAAAGTTGTTGGCGGACGTACATAGCGGTCGCTTCACCCTCAAGCGACGGGTCGGTGGCCAATATTACTTCATCCAGCCCGCCTTCACGTTCACTGACCCTTTTTACAAGCTGGTTGATGCGAATGTCGTCGGGTCCCACACCGTTGACCGGTGATATGACTCCGCCCAAGACGTGATAGAGACCGTCAAAGCCGGTTCTTTCCATAGCCAGAAGGTCAAGCGGTTCCTCGACCACCGCCAGCAGGCGCTCGTCGCGCCGCTCGTCGGCGCAAATGGGGCAAGGGTCGGTGGTCGCGTAATTGAAACAACGGTGGCACTCGGTTAAATTTTCCTTCAAATCCATCACCGCCTGACCCAGCCGGCGATTGTCGTCCTCGCTTTTAGCGAGCAAATAAAAAGTCAGCCGCGCCGCCGTCTTGGGTCCCACCCCGGGCAACTTCGCCAGCTCATCTATCAAATTAGTTATACTCGTAGGCAGGAGGGACATTTATAATAATATTTTTCTGTTACGAAGCTCACTTTTGTCATTGCGAGGAACAAGCGATCCCTCGATTACTCGGGATAAACTCCGCAATCTGACCGTCTGCGGTCATCCCGAGCCCTTCGGCAAGCCAAGGGTAAACTCCGTGAGCGGAGTCGAGGGATCCCTCCATTCCGCCCCAATTGGGCTCCAGTCGGGATGACGCCACTGTGTCAGATTGCCGCGCCCGCTACCTGTTGGTCGTGGCTCGCAATGACAAATAGCAACCTATAAGTGGCACGCTAACGAGCAGAAAATATCCTCAAGTCGCTTTTTCTTTCGGCTTTTTCGGACTTTTAACGGGTTTGACGTTTTCCAGGAATTTGCACTCGGGGTATTTGGAGCAGCCGATGAACCAGCCGAAGCGGCCCTTGCGGGCTTTGAGCTCACTCGAACACTTGGGGCATTTCTTTGATGCCGCCAGCGCCTCCGCTTGGTCTTTTATAGCTTCTTCTTCCGGCGTCAGATACGGCTTGGTATAGCGGCACTCGGGAAATCCCGTGCAGGCGTAAAACTGGCCGAATTTACCGCGCTTGATGACTATCGGCTTACCGCAATCGGGGCACTTTTCATCGGTCGCGATATTGGTATCAATTTTTTCAATCTTCCCCTCTTCACTGCCGATTTGCTTGGCGAGCGGCAGATAAATATCATCAACAACCTTTGTCCACACCAACTCACCGGCGGCAATATTATCAAGCTCCTCTTCAACGCGCGCCGTAAAATCGTAGTCCACCACATCGGGGAAATGTTTCACGAGCATATCGTTAACCAACACGCCGGTTTCTTGCGGGTGGAGCCGCCCCTGCTCTTTTTTGATATAACCGCGGTCCACGATAGTTGACATAGTCGGCGCGTAAGTTGACGGACGGCCAATCCCCCGCTCCTCGAGCGCTTTGATGAGCGACGCTTCGGAATAGCGCGGCGGCGGTTCCGTAAAATGCTGTTCGGAGCGCAATTCTTTTAGGTTTAATGCGTCTCCCTTATCGAGTTCCGGCAATATCTTGGCTTCGCCCTGGTCTTTGGCATTGTAATAAATCTTGCGCCAGCCATCGAAAATGACCTCGATGCCCGTGGCGCGGAATACGCCGCTCATCTTGGCTTTGGCTTCGATATTGGCGGCGGTGTTATTGTACAGCGCTTCCGCCATCTGGCAAGCCACCATACGGCGCCAGATAAGGTCGTAGAGCTTACTTTGGCGCGCGTCGGGCAAAGACAGCGCGTCGGGAGCATGAGCGATATGCGAGGGACGGATGGCTTCGTGGGCTTCTTGGGCGCCTTTGGTTTTGGTTTTGTAGCGCCGTGCAGCCGCCGCCAGGTACTTGGCGCCATGGGAGTTTTGGATGTATTTGCGCGCCGCGGCGATGGCCGCTTCCGAGAGGTGAACCGAGTCGGTGCGCATATAAGTTATGTGGCCGGCTTCGTAGAGCCGTTGCGCCACGGCCATGGTTTGCTTGGCGGACCAACGCAGGCGGCGCGAGGCCTCCTGCTGGAGAGTGGAAGTTGTAAATGGCGGCGGTGGCGTCCTTTTCTCCTGGCGGGTTTCTACCGATAATACTTTATAATTCGCTTTTTCCAGCCCCTCGACAAAATTCTTAGCATCCTTCTCGTTACCAATGGTCAGCTTCTCGACTTTTTTACCCTCAACCTCGGCCAGTAGGGCGGTGAAGGGGCGGCTCTCGCCTTTAGTCAGGTCGGCTTCGATGGACCAGTATTCCACCGGTTTGAAGGCCTCGATTTCCCGTTCGCGCTCAACCACCAGCCGCACCGCCACCGATTGCACGCGGCCGGCAGAAAGGCCTTTGTAGATTTTGCGCCAGAGTATCGGACTCAAGCTATAGCCGACTAAACGGTCGATGACGCGGCGCGCCTGCTGGGCGTCGACAAGGTGCATATCAATCTCGCGCGGTTTTTGCACCGCGTCCAAAATCGCCTCTTTGGTAATTTCACTGAAAGTAATCCTATTGATACTGTTTGCTTTGGTTTTTGGTTTTTGGTTTTTGGGATTTCCCAAGCCAACGGCTTGGGTTATGTGCCACGATATCGCCTCGCCCTCTCTGTCCGGGTCGGTGGCGAGGTACACGGTATCAACGGCCTTAATCGCGCGCTTCAAGGCCGTAACGGTTTTGCGAGACCGCGGCGGAATAACGTATTCCGGTTCGTATTTATTTTTTGTGTCAACGCCCATCTTGTGGGTTGGCAGGTCGCGCACGTGGCCGAATGACGCTATGACGCTAAAGCCATTGCCCAAATAGCGCTCGATGGTGCGCGCTTTGGCCGGGGACTCGACGATGACTAAATTTGACGCATTAGACATTTTTGACATAAAAATTTCCCCCTAATCGTTTAACAAAACCATTTAACTCCAACATTACCAGAGTAGAGTTTACGCCGGCAATGTCAAGTTTTAATTCTTTGGCGAGCATGTTGACGTGCAGCGGCTCCCGCGTCAATTTCTCCCAGATTTGCTTCTCCGGCTCGGTCAGATTTTTCGTATCTAACGGTTCGCTCACTGCGTTCCCAACGCCCTGCGCCAAGCCAAGAATCTCCAGCACATCGTCGGGATTAGTCACTACTGCCGCCCCTTGGCGCAAAAGCTCGTTAGAGCCGGCCGCCTGGGGTCGAGTGGCATCCCCGGGCACCGCCGCCACTTCGCGGTTGTATTCGAGGGCGGCGTGAACGGTAATGAGCGCGCCTGACTCCGCCATGGCCTCAATGACAAGCGTGAGCTTGGAGAGGCCGGCGACGATGCGATTGCGCACCGGAAAATTGGCCGGGTAGCTCGGCAAACCGGGCGCGAATTCGGAGATTACCGCGCCGCCGCCGGCTATCATTTTTTCGGCGAGAGCCGTGTTGGTTTGCGGGTAAACGCGGTCAAGTCCGCAGCCCAAAACCCCGACGGTCTTTCCTCGACCCTCTATGGCCGCCAGGTGCGCCGCGGCGTCTATGCCAAGCGCGAGACCGGAAACGATGGTGATGCCGGCGGCGGCCAGCGGCCGAACTATACTCTCCGTCATTCGGCGGCCGTATTCTGTCGCCATTCTTGAGCCGACTACCGCTATCGTATCGTTCTTTAGCGGCGCGAGCGTGCCCTTAACGTAAAGAAAGGCCGGCGGGTCGGGCAACTCGGTTAAACTTTCAGGATAATCTTTGTCGCCGTGCTCGACCACGCTCGCGCCGATGCGCTCGATGATGTCGGCTTCGTGGTCGGGCTCGAATTGCTTTTTGGCACTGGCGACTATCGCCGCCAGCTCCTCCCCCACTTTCGCCTTTAACTCCCCTTCGGTCGCGCCCCACACCCTGCTCCACTCACCTATCCTGTTTTTGAGTTGCATTAACCTTTTAGAGCCGATTTTCGCGTGCCGGTTAAGCGCCAGCAGATATTTTTGCTCGGGTTTTAACATTGGCTCAATTATAACTTATAATTGCCCCTTGCATTAAACAAAAAGCCCTCCTTGAGAGCTTTTTGTTCGGGCCAGTTGACCCTCTTCGTCCCTGCCCGACCAGACGACACTGGTCGTTCGGACGGGCCTTGCGGAGAGAAGGTCCCCTCTTCTTTACTATGCAAGTGTTATTGAAAGCGCGTCAACCCCCATGGCTGTGGATAACCACGCTGGCCTTGATTTAATTTGTATTATTCAATATAATTACCGTAGCTTCGCAATCTTGACAAAAAGGAGACAGGGGCTATGAAAGCGTGTCCGAAATGCCGTACGGTCTTTGACAACTCCCACAACTTCTGCATAGACTGCGGCATCGAGCTAGCTATGGCTTCAGCCCCACCCGCACGCCCTGTACCAGTTGTCACACCCGTCGTAACTCAGCCGGGACCTCGCAATTCCACGAATAACGCGGCCACGGTTTTGCTTGCGATCGTTGTAACGGCCGTGGTGGTAGCGGTCATAATGACAACTTACCCACGGCTGGTGAATCAAATAGAAACAAATAACGCGGACTCGGCAGATCCGCAACAACATTATGCTGGTCAACATATAATACCACCGGAGCAACCGTCTATGCCATCTGCACCTACTTCTAGTATCTATCCTATGCCAGGACAATGGGCTGGCATCATGACCACTTCCAAAGGAACGATATACGACTTTGTACTCTTACTTGACTTTACACTCCCAGACGAGATGACAAACCGAGTAACCGGCATCCTACATCAACACAACCGGAAAACCGGCACTCAAGCCGATGAATTCCTTTCAGGAACTATGGATTTTAACACTGGCAAGGTTGTACTCGAGGGAAAATACTTTGAGCCGTGGCCCAAGGGCTGGTTTCTCGATAGATTGGAACTGACAATAGGAAACGACGGCACACTTACCGGTACCTTCTTCGACAAGGAACGAGGTAACCTTATTGGGAACCTTCACGGCACAAGATCTGCTTAGACGGTACCACCCGCCAAACTCATCCCCAATCGCCGGTCTTACCAGACCGGCTTTTGATAAGTTAGCTTTTTGAGTTCAGTGAGAATAGATTTTTTAAGCTTATTGACTGTGTCCCCATCAGGCTTAGCGTTTTTGGCATTACGGATTTTCGGGTCAATGCACCAAACGGCGCGATTCGGCATCGGGTCGTTAGCATGGCGTGGAAAAAGATGCCAGTGCATGTGCTCTTCCGTATTGCCCAGTAATTCGTAGTTCATCTTGTGTGGTTTGACCGCACGGTATACCGCTTCAGCCACCACCGCCATCTCTGCTAAAAATTTCTGCCGTTTTTGGGTACTCAATTGATGCAGCTCGCTTTTATGTTCCTTGTATATAAATAGAGTGTACCCTCGAAATAATTGATAATCCCCCAAAACAACGTATCCGGTCTCAAGTTCTTTGATAAAATATGGATTCTTATTGGTTTTTATCAGAGCAATACGCTTACAGATAAGACAGTTTTCCTTGTTCACAGAAACTCCTTCTTTATAAACTCATCATATACCAGACAAACCAATATACATATACCATTAACCACCGTTCTTGATATTCATTGGCATTTCAGTTATCATTGCCGTAGCTTAGCAATCTTGACAAAAAGGAGCGTGACAGCCATGAAGGAATGCCCGGAGTGTCAAACGGTCTTTGACAACTCCCACAACTTCTGCATA
>Ga0214473_10006839_pt1 | contig 13593 bp, 15 predicted proteins | sample RVTome_7_FD_203509 | JGI IMG/M metagenome (GOLD analysis project Ga0214473, IMG submission 203509) | Soil microbial communities from uranium-contaminated site in the Upper Colorado River Basin, Wyoming, United States - RVT98D197 | ecosystem: Environmental > Terrestrial > Soil > Contaminated >...
CGATCGGCCAGCTATTCACCGCTGTCGGATTTCTGATCGGGCCGGTCATGGCCAAACGGCTGGGGCTGATCAAAACTGCGGTTATCAGCCAGTTCGCGTCGATCCCCTTTTTTCTGATACTGGCCTTCTCGCACAACCTGGCCCTTTCAGTCGCGGCGTTTATGATCCGCGGCAGCCTGATGAATATGGCCTGGCCGATGTATAACAATTTTGCCATGGAGCTGGTGCCGGAGGAGCAACAGGCCGGTGTCAACTCGGTGCTGTCGCTGGCCTGGAGCGCGTCCTGGATGGTTTCCACCAACGTGGGGGGATATATCATACAACAGCACGGGTTTACGGCCGTAATGCTGGTGACCGTGGCCCTGTATGTGACATCGACGACTTGCGCCTGGATGTTGTTCCGGCATAAAGCGGATATCGGGCGGGCGGCGACAGCGCTTTCCGGGGAGCATGTCCCAACGGCGCTGCCGCGCAAAGCCGAATAGAGGAATCGCCTGGCTAATTATGTTTCTCCTGCAAAGAGGCGCGGCCTGCCGTGCCTTTTTAATTTATGGAATATTCCAGAGTTCCAATAGTATAATATGATGGAATGAGTTGGTGACCTTATGGCTGTTGCAACAGTGCACGGAATATGAGCCGGGGCAGACGAGGGTTTCTACTGCCCAGGGAGTGATTTGGCAGGTCAAGATATGAAGAAAATCGGCTTGGTTTCACTGGTATTTTCTACCCTCGCACTAATGATAGCGGCTCTCGGCCATGCAGAACCGCTTCAATATCTAAATGTCAATTTACCGCAATATATTTCTCAAGATACCTCCGTGAGAGTCCTATCTGATAGCCTGAAAAGCGGTAATGAATTCATAAGAAAATGCGTTGCCGTGCGATTGGGACAATTCGACAATTCATCGGTAGTCCCCTTGCTCATCAATGCCTACGAGAATGAGCCAGTCAGGCCATTCACAACCGATCCCACTAATGGTGTCCGCTATTATGCACTTACCAGCATCGGTAAGGCAGGTGGCATAGAGGCAGAATCTTATCTGACGAAATTGGCTAATGAGATTTTTTTGCAGCAGAAGGAATTGGACTGGGCCAAAGGAGATGCCATTCAGATTACTGTGGGAGTGTTGGATGGTTTGGCGGAAATCGCATCACAAGCCGATATTGATTTGCTACTTAATATTTTCGAGTCCCACGGGCACGGAATGGTTGTAAGAAAATTCGCTTATACCGCCTATATACGTGCCAGATTAAAGAGCAGCAATTTATCACATACCCAGGAGGGAGTTAATTGGGTTCTTGATCAACTAAGATCTATTGTGAATTCCGATTCTACGAGATCATCGCCGATGAATTCCCCGAATAGGATCAAGGGGGATGCGCTATTTACTAATTTGGTCGAACTCGGTATTGATCACGAGGAAATGATAAGGCAATATCGTTCATTCCTGTCAAGCGAAGACCCTGTTAATGCCGAACTGGATAGAATATTGAGTATTGTCCATGGCTGGAAAAAGCGCATAGGAAAACAATGATAGTCCGAAGCCAATTGGAGAGGTTATGAGGATAATTACAATCATTTTGCTTTTCTTAACTCTGGCTGCTTCAGCTTTCGCCCAGGAGTGGCGGCTGCCGGACCCGGAGTTTGAGCCGGGGCAGACGGGGACGTCTGCCGCCCAGGGAAATATGGAATCTGCAGAAATGACCCTTACGATACCGACCGACTTTCTTTATCTGGCACTGTGGTTCCTTTTCCTTTTCTCAATTGTTTGGGGCGGGCAAGTATATTTTAATGAGGAATCCAGAAAGAAGTTAGTTGAAGCCACGCCTAAAGACAGCCTTTTCCCCCAACCACATTTGCTTTTTCTCACTCATCTGCCAGTGGAAGCATTTAGAATAATGGCAATTCTGGCCACACCGTTTTGGTTGGGATTAGCTGCACTTTTGCTGGTTAGTAGAACATCGCTGGTCCTTTCACTTCAATCGAACATGCTTCTTTTGGCATCCAGCCTAGCTTTGCAGATACTGTTGCTTCTTTTCATCATCAAGCGCAGACGGACGACAGGCGCAAGGGGAAATGTTAGAGGTTTTCACAAGGCTTTCTATGTGGTTACAATCACAGGCCCCCCAGAAATTTATTTCAAGATTTTAATTGTGGTCTTTTGCTTGCTTCACTTGATTGTAGCAGCCAAGATATTGTTCACGTGATGAAAGGGTGCCAGAAGATGCTTTGTTCAGACCATTGCACATGCCGCGCCCTCTTCATGGACCCGACAACCGGGAGGTTCATTACGCCGGATCCAATAAAAGACTACCTTAACCAATACAGCTACGTGGGCAACAACCCGGTGAATAGGATTGAAAAATGAAGTTCTTGAGAATTCGAATAGGAAAAGGAGCTGGAATATGAAAAAGAAAGTAATCCTGACAGCATTCTTGCTATTATACGCCGCAGGCGTTAGCGCCACTGAAATTGGATTGTCGGTTCATCGCCAGGGTCTCCAGTCTACTGTTGATGTTATGCTGACCAATCAGGATACCATTTCAGGTTTGCAAATTCCTCTGGACTTGCATTACCGCCAGCTGGGCTTAAGACTTGATTCGGTGTCATTCGCCGGGGCTCGCAGCGACGGCTTATCATCGGGGGTCTATTTCTTTCGCCTGCAAACATCGGAGTTTGAAGCCTCGCAGCCCGTCATTTTCTTGAAGTAGTGGCGGCTGGACCGTTCGCCGCCTGAAATTACCCGAAAAAATCAAGGCCCCCAAAACACGCCTTTGGGGGCCCATTACACTTTCACGACTCTATCAATTAAGCTTCAAGACATTGTGGGCCTGAAGCCCCTTCGGTCCCTGCTCCATTTCGAACTGCACCTCTTCTCCCTCGAGTAACGCCCGAAATCCATCGCCCTTGATAGATGAATAATGCACGAAAATGTCCTGGTCGCCTTCATTTGTCCGAATAAACCCGTATCCCTTCTTACTGTTAAACCACTTCACCTTACCGATACTGATCAATAGGATACCTCCTTGTCAAGAATTTTACCACTAATACTGCAATTCTCGATTATCTGGGAGCTTTATTTCTGACGGCACAAACGAACAACGATGCCAAAAGAACCGAATATAAAATAATCGTGTCTATTATAGCAGTCAAGATAAATCTAAAATCCGGCCTTCGATTGTTTATCCCTGTGCCCCGGAATCTCACCGCGACATCGCCGAAATCGCGCAAACAAGAATTATGCCAATTCGCATGTCACCGAGATTTCCCTTAAGTATCATCCGCTCGGCCCCGGCCATTACTTCGGATGATTTCGAGATGACTGCCGCATGATACCAGCGTTCCGGCCCTCTGCCTATCCTTCTTCCCAAAAACTTGAGGAGGAGCCATGGTCATAAGGCATTATAATCCCGATTACCTGCCAAAAATCGAGCCGTTGTCGGAGAACTGTCCCGACCCCAACTTGATACAGGTTGTCCGCCAGGCGATTAGTGAGCTGCCGCAAACGAATCGGGAAATACTCGAGGCCAGAATTTACGAGGGATTGTCGTTCAGGGAGATTGGAGTTCGCCAGAAAATTCCCAGGAAATTGGCCTATTCGGAATATGTCGCCGCCCTCGCGTTTCTAAAAATTCATCTGAGCGAGTTCGCCAGGCAACGCTGGAACCTCAAGATCGATGGCATCTGTCGCATCTGCACCCACAACAAAAGGGACGAAATAGAGCGCCTGCTGCAGAATAAACGCAAGAACGAATCCTGGGGCAGGTTTTGCCGGCGCCTCGAACAGAATATAGGCGAATTCTTCCATCCTCCACAAATCCTCATAAATCATCTGCGCCATATAAGGCCGTCGGGCAGCGAGGGTTGCAATGAAAAATGAGCAGCGTTACTTGCAAATTCGCATGACTGCGGCGACCAGAAAGGAAATCGCCGAAATCGCATTGAGATTGAATCTGACTGCCGCCGACGTTATCAGGGGAGCCCTTCATTTTGGCCTGCCGGTCTTTGCTGCCTTGAACGATGCTCAGACCGAACTTGGTCGGCGCCTGGCCCGGCTTCTTAAGAAGGAATCGCGATCAATCAAATCAGACGAACACGACACATAATCAAGGCGCCTGACCATTCATTACAACCGTTGACCGTTTTTACTCAGTTCATCCAATTCAACCCCCCGGGCCGCGCCGGCCATCCGGAGGCCTCGATGGCCGAGGGATGGCTGCATAAGCCTGGGGCGGCGCAGGCAAATGGAGCCGGAAGCTCGGGACAGAAGAAGCCGGGGGATATCACAACGCGCGGCCTCGGGCGCCGCAGGCGGCCCGCAGCGAGGGGTGAGATGGACATTGCGATAGATTCTCAGGGAATTTTTTGTGCTTGCATCGGCGTCGATGCGTATATATTTTATATGTTTCGATAATATTTGCCTTAGGAAAGGAAAGCGGAGAAATAAATATATGATGCAGACTATGAGAAATTCAGCCAAGATAATCTTCTTTATTGTCTTGGTCACCTTTTTGGGCTTTATGGCCTACGGGGGCGTGGTGTCGATAATATCGGGCAGAACCGCTGCCAGGGGCGGCGGCCAGAGCGCTCCCCCGGGAGTAATCGGCATTGTTAATGGTCAAGATATAAGCACCTTTTTATTTGAGGAGCAATATCGGGCCAAGCTGGCTAACTTGTCTACGGACGAGCACGAGCCCACCGAAATTGAAATGGAACAGGCCAGAACTGAGGTATGGAATAATATAACCACTCTTGCCCTGGTCGAGCAGGAGGCCCAAAAACATACCATCACCGTCAACGACCAGGAGGTCGCCGATTACATGCGAAATTCACCCCCACGCGACCTGATTGACCAGCCAAGTTTCCAGACCGAAGGCAAATTCGATATCGGCAAGTACCAGATCTGGCTCCAGCAGATGGCCCTCTCACCTGATGTCAGGCATCGCGAACTTCTCAACGATCTTGAGTCACAGATTAGAAATCAACTCCTGCTGGCTCGCATGCAGGACGTCGTTCTCTCCACTATCAAGATTACCGAAGCCGATGCCAAGCGAGATTGGATCGAGAAAAATGAGAAAGCAAAGGTCAGGTATTTTTTCATTCCCGCAGGAGAGTTCGATTCGACCATTACATCTGTCCCGGAGGCCGAGCTTCTGGCCAGATTTGAAAAGGATCGAGAGCAATATAAGCAGCCTGAGATGATGGTTATTGACTATGCCTTGATCCCCAAGACTACGGGCCCTGACGATTCAGCATCGGTTAAAGAGGAAATCGATAGAATTTACTCCGAATTGATAAGTGGCGTGGATTTCGCGGAATTGGCAACGGCCTTTTCTCAAGATCCCGGCTCCGCGAAGAATGGCGGAGATCTGGGCTGGTTTGGCGAGGGCAAAATGGTCGAGCAATTTTGGAAGGCCACTACGAGCCTGAAAAATGTCGGGGATATATCCGCGCCATTTACATCGCAATTTGGATGGCACATCATCAAGTTGACCGGCAAGAGAAGCGCCAAAGATGACAAAGGCGTTGAAAAACCGGAATATCAGGCCAGCCACATCCTGATCAAGATGGAACCTTCCCCGGAAACGCTGGCGAAGCTTGAACAAAAAAGCAACAACTTCAGACTGGACGCAGAAAAGCTCGGATTTGGCGAGGCCGCGAAGGAATACGGCATTACGGTTACCGAATCAAAACCCTTTGTCAAGGGCAACCAGGTGCCGGGAATTGGAGCCAATCAGGCTTTGAACGATTTTGCGTTTGCCGGCAAACCGGGTGAAATTACCGATGTAATCTCGGGAAGAAACGGATTCTATGTTTGCAAAATTAATCGCCGGATTCCAGCCGGTATCACTCCATTCGCCGATGTGAAACCTCGAATTGAGACTCAGGTATTGCGCGAGAAACGGGTCGAATTGGCCCACCAACGTGGCGACCAGCTTGCTCTGGAATTTGAAAAAGGCAAATCGTTCGATGAAGTTGCTGGATTATCCGGAAAGCCGATTTTTGAAACCGATTTTGTCAATCGTTCGCAATTTATCCCCAAGATTGGGAGTGACCCCGATTTCGTCGGAGCGGCTTTTAAACTTTCCCCCTCCAATCCGGTCTCGAGGGTGGTAAAATCCAAAACTGGCGCTTATATTATTCAGTACGTCGATCGCCTGATGGCTGACTCATCGGTTTTTGTGGCCGCCTCGGATTCTTTGGTGAATGGCATGATTGAAAGCAAAAGAAAAGACTCCTGGTCCAAGTGGCTGAGTAGCATTAAGCAGAAGGCTAAGATAGAGGATTACCGCAACGTGTACTATGGCAGTTAGGCCATTCCGGATATTCCTCATCATTGTGTTTATTATAACAGCCGCAACAGCGACGATACTTGTCGTTGATTCGCGGCTTTCGACTGCTCGAAATAATAGTGAACGAAAATTTATTTCCATCTATATCTACCTTTCACTGGCGAAAGAACGATATGCGGGCCGACCCGATTCCTTGGTGCTTGTAACGAGCGATATATTCGCCGCAAATCATGTTGACTCAGTCTGGATGAGCGAATATGCAAGTGAATTAACGCGCGATCTTTCAAGAGGGGAAAGAATATGGTCGGAGATAATTAAGGGGCTCGATTCCCTCCGCGCTGAGGTAAATGAAGAGAACCCCCTGTCGCCTTAGTCGCTATCCAGGAAAAACGCCCCTTCTATATGAGTTATATCTGGAGATTTCCCCTTGGGCCAAAGTATGGAAATGACATCGAAGCGGATTTCATCCGGTTCCCAGTCGAGTTCCGAAAGATATTCTGATGCGGCCACCGCGAGCCGCTGTCGTTTGGTCTTGTTGACCCTGAACTCGGGCGGGCCGAATAGTTCACTGCGCGAGCATTTTACCTCGACAAATGCCAGCGCTTTTCCCTTTCTGGTTATGATATCGATTTCGTAGCTTTTGCGCCAGTTGACAGCCTCGATTTCATATCCGTGTGCCCTCAAAAAAGATGTGGCGATCCTCTCGGCTTCGGCGCCCACTTTACGTTTGTTGGTCATGCTTCTCCTTGAAAAACAGAGCAACAATCGATACTACCACAATCGCCAGAACTGACCTTGCGATAACAATAATAAATCCGTTGGCTCCCAGCGAAACGAATAAAAGCGTATCCTCGAAAATGGCATGACACATTCCCAGAAATAAGGCTATTAGGAATATCTGGTTGGCGCCGATCCTACCGGAATTAGATTCGCTTATCAAGACTCCGCCGCCGTATGAAATTCCAAAAATAATCCCGGCTATCAAGGGATATATGGAGTCTCTCTTGAATCCCATATGCCTGGCCAACGGAAACGCTGCCGCCGTCAACCAGTGAAGTGCGCCGAACTCACGCGAGACCTCGAGGATTATCATCAGTGGCACGACAATGACGAATACTTTGAGCAGGAGCCCCAGCAGTCCGGAAGATGTGGCAATCAGAAATTCCATAATATCATTCAGGCAAGATAATATTCATCAGAACCCCGCAAACGAACGAGAAGACTACCCTGGCAGATGTCACCCAGACTGGCCGCGCCTTCATTTTAATCAATATGGCGCTTTCCATGATTTGCGAATGCGAAATCCCCAGCATGATTGCGATTATTGTCAGTTGCCTCGCTGTCAGCTCCAGACCTGCGATGATTGCCAGGGCGGCGTATATATTTACAAATGAGCCAGTGACGTATGCCAGCGCAGACTTGCCGGGAAGCCCAAAATAGATCATCAATGGCTCAAAAAGCCCGCTGATATAATCTATTGCAGGGGTGAGTTTCAATAACGCTACTGCAACGTAAACCGGCGCCATTATGCCGGCGAGTTGCAGAAAAGAATTGATGCCACTCTTAATCCCCAGATTTATCGAGGATGAAATTCTTGATTTAACCGAGTTTTCAATCAAAACGCGGGCAGCCTATCGGGCCGATTATCGGTTGACCAGCCTGTCAAAATCATCCCAGAACGTCGGGTAGCTTATTTCGACGCATTCGGCATCCTTAATAACCGACGGCCCCTTTGCAATCAGCGCTGCGATTGCGAATGACATGGCAATAGTATGGTCGCCGAAAGTCTCGATTTCGGCGCCGCTTAGCTCCGATCCCCCGTCAATTGCAAGACCATCTTCAAGCTCCCCCACCTTGACTCCCATCTTGCGGAGATTGGCGGCGATCGTCTTTATGCGATCTGTCTTTTGCAGGCGAAGTTCGTAGGCATCGCGGATAACCGACGTGCCCTGGGCGGCGGCGGCCACGATGGCCATTACAGGAAGCTCATCGATGATGCTGGGAATCAGCTCCCCGACCATGCGCCGCCCCTTGATAGTCGCAGATTTTATTTCGATCGTCCCATAAGGCTCAAAACCGTATTCGCCCGCCTGTTTCACGACAATGGGAGCCTTCATCTTTTTCAAAACCTCGACAAATCCAAGCCTGGAAGGGTTCAAGCCGATATCCTCGACTTTTATCTCGCTTCCAGGAACCAGCAAACCAGCTATGATAAAATAGGACGCCGACGACAGGTCGCCGGGAATAGTTATCGGCCTGGGAATGAGTTTCTGATTCCCTTTGATGGTCAGCATATCGCCTTTGATATCGGGCGAAACAATACCTGATTCCTTCTTAAACCGCTTTGTGAGAGCGTCTTCGGTCGATGGTTTGGGTTCGACCCTGCTCTTCTTAACCCTTACCCCAAAATACGCCAGCAATCGTTCAACATGATCGCGGCTCGGAATTCTTTCTATAATTTCGGTGGTTCCTTCGGCGTTCAACCCCGCCAATAGCAGGGCGCTCTTGACCTGTGATGACGATACCGGCATCGCGTACTGAATTCCCTTAAGAGGCCCGCCTTTTATTTTCAAGGGGAAACGGAAATTATTCGATTCTATTTTTGCCCCCATCTGTTCCAGAGGCTCAATCACTCGCCTCATGGGAACATTGGCTATGATATCGTCGCAAATCAACTCGGCCTCGATATTGCACGCCGAGATAAGACCGCAGATCATTCTGGCAGCCGCGATTGACATTCTGACGTTGACTGGCTCGGAAGGCTGGCTGATCCCCTGCGGCCATTTGCCGTGAATAATGATCTTATCGTCCTGAGAATCAATCTCGATGCCAAGTTGTCTGAGGCTGGAAAGCACGGCCTGGGCTTCGAGTCCCGTGGAGTAATTGCTGATTTCCACCGGCCCATTGCATAAAACCGCCAGAAAGGCCGCACGATGAGAGATGGGGCTGTCGCCCGGTACCCTGACAGTGCCCCTTAAATTCTTTACCGGATTAATTACTTTGTCCATTTCCTGTTGTCGTCTTATTATTGTTGAAGGTTCATGAAAATTGCCGGCTACATCATCTCAGGAGCTTTAATTCCCAACATGGTTAGGCCGGAAAATAGCACAGTTCGAATACAGTCAATCAGCACGATTCTGGAGTCGGCTCTGACTGCAATGGAAGAAATAATCCTGTCCTCCGGAGACTTGTATTTTTGATAGTACGTGTTGAACAAGCCGCACAAATCCAGAAGGTATGTGGAAACGAAATAAGGCTCGAATTCGCCGGCGGCCTTCTCGATAATCTCCGGGTACAGGCTGAGTTTCTTCGCGATGGCATATTCCTCCGGCAGCAGAAGCTCATCCGCCGAGAACTCCTGCGGCACGGGCTTGCCGTATTTTCTGATGACGCTGCAAATCCTGGCATGAGCGTACTGAAGATAAGGACCGCTGTTCCCCGAGAAATCGAGCATTCTATCCCAGTCGAAAGAAATGTCGGTATCGCGACGATATGCCAGGTCGGTAAATACGACGGCGCCGATTCCCACGTCGCGGGCCGTCTTTTCAGGATCCGGAAGATCGGAGGAGCCTTCTCTAATTTTCTTGCCCGCCAGTTCTATCGCCTTGTTTATGACGTCCTCCAACAACACGATATTCCCTTTGCGCGTGGACATCATCTCCTCTCCAAGCTTCACCCAACCGAAACTGACGTGATGACAATCCCTTGCCCAGCTAAAGCCTAGAAGCTCCAGGACCTTGAATAGCTGTTGAAAATGAAGTGTCTGAGCGACGCCAACAACATACAACATCTTTTGAAAATTATACGTTTCGCGTCGGTAGATGGCGGCGGCCAGATCGCGCGTGGCGTAAAGAGTGGTGTCGTCGCTCTTCTTAACAAGCATCGGAGGCAAATCATACTTCTCCAGATCCACGATAATGGCATCGCGGCTTTCCGATAATAATCCTGCATTGCTCAGGAGAGCCTCCACCCCGGCATTCTTGTCGTTATAAAATGACTCCCCGGCAGTCGATTCGAATTTCACGCCGAGCATCCCGTAGATCTTTTCGAATTCGCCCCGGCTTAAATCGGAAAATTTCCTCCAGAGATTCGAGTTCTCGCTGTCTGACTCTTCGAGCTTGCGAAATTCCTCTCGAGTTCTTGCTGCCAGGCCCGGGTCTTTTTCCTCTTCCTGGTGAATTCTAACGTAGAGGTCATAAAGATGCTCGATTGGATTATTCTCCAGCTTGTTGGAATCGCCCCAGAGCTTATAAGCCAGTATTACCTTGCCGAATTGCGTACCCCAGTCGCCAAGATGATTTATTCCGACGACGTCGTACCCCTGAAATTGGAATATCCTCTTGAGGGCGGCGCCAATGACGGTTGAACGTAAGTGGCCGATTCCAAACGGCTTGGCGATATTGGGAGACGAGTAATCGATGGCGATCGTCTTGCCGACTCCTATTTTGCTTCTGCCTAAATCTTCACCCTGGCCCTTAATATCGGTGAGTATCTCCTCGATCACGTTTCGATGCCGTAAGAAGAAGTTTAGATAGGGCCCCTGGGCCTCAACGCGCTCGATGAGGCCGTTGGCGGTAATTCTGCCGGCAAGCTCAGCCGCGATGGCGACCGGAGGTTTCTTATATGCCTTCGACAGGTGAAAGCAGGGAAGCGCCATGTCGCCCATATCATCAGATGGAGGGGACACGAGAAGGTCCACCAAATGTGTTTTATCGACCCCGGCCATCGCCGATACCTTTTCCGCTATATAACTTTTATAGATTTTCAAGGCGTATACGATCCTGAGAATGCTATTCTGGTTGGTCCGACTTGATATACTTGATTTGTTGCAACATCCCAGCGGCAGCGAAGCGATCCGCCGGGCATGATTACCTTGACATCGCAGCGGGTCAGCCCCAGCAGGCCTGTAACAACCGCGGCGGCGGCGGCCCCGGAACCGCACGCCATAGTGGCCCCTGATCCGCGTTCCCAGGGAGTGACGGCAATTCTATTTCTTGTCTCAATTTTCGCAAACATGACATTGACCCCATTGCGGAACAGGGACGACTTTTCTATCTCTGCACCTGCTTTTTGCCAATCGAAATCGAATGTGTCAATAAGAATAACGGCATGAGGATTTGGCATTGCCACACAATAGAGCAAAAAGCCTCTGCCCGCCGCCTTGAACTCGAGGCCAAGGCAATTCTGGGGATCACCTGTTATTCCTATTATTCTGGAGTCAAACGATGGCGAACCGAGGTCGGCCTCCACCATCGCGGTATCCCGATTCGATTTAACAAGCCTGACCTTATAATCGTTCCAGCGAGTTTTGATGTAGAATTCTTTTCCTCTGGCTTTATATGCCGACCTGAGGTAGAGGACGGTTCCCCGCAAACCGTTTCCGCAAAATTTCGCCTCGGAGCCATCGCTATTATATACAGTCATAGTGGCCTGCTCGGAATTGATTTTATCCATGACAATGAGCCCGTCGGAGCCAACCCCGGTGCGCCTGTTCGAGATTGCCCGGGCCAATGCGGGCGCGCTTTTTCGCACGCCTTTGAGGGAACGTCTATCGATAAAGATATAGTCGTTCCCCAGACCCTCGATTTTCAAGAAAGGTATAGGCATTTTTCAAATTTTGCGTCTAATCGGCTTCCTTAACTACTTTCGCCAGCCGCCTCACACCCTCGGCGATATTCTCCTCGGAGGCGTTGCAGAAATTCAGGCGCAAAGTCGTGTCATCCGGTTTCTGGCTGAAGAAATACTTGCCGGGCACATAGGCGAATTCTGCTTTAAGCGCGATCGGCAGCAGCTTCGATGCGGAAAGGCCTGCGGGAAGTTTGACCCATAGGAAAAGACCTCCCTCGGGCTCGGTCCAGGTAGTGCCGTCGTCAAAGTATTTGCGAAATGCGTCTATCATGACATTGCGCCGCCGACTGTAGGCCTTTTTGATAACCTCGATATGTGCCTCGAGTGCGCCATCCTTGGAAAATTCGTAAACGACATATTGAGAGAAAGTGGTGCTGTGCAGATCGCAGGCCTGCTTCATTTTTTCGCAAATGCCGATAAATTCCGGGTCGGCGGCAATCCATCCAACCCTGAGACCGGGGGAGATTATTTTTGAAAAAGTCCCAAGTTGGATAACATGTTCGCCGCCCATGACCTTAAGCGAGGGAACCGCCTGGCCCGAATAGCGAAGCTCTCCGTATGGGTTATCGTCGATAATCGGTATGTCGTATTTTTTGGAGAGCGCCACGACGGCCTCGCGCCGACTTCCGGACATCGTAATTCCCGATGGATTTTGGAAATTGGGAACAAGATATATGAATACGGGTTTATTTTCCCGAATCTTAATTTCCAGATCGTCGGGAAGCATGCCTTTATCATCGGTCTTGACTGAAATGAACTGCGCGTCATAGAACGAGAATGCCTGCAGGGCGCCGAGATAAGTGGGTTCCTCTGTCAATACCACAGAGCCGGGTTGGATAAAGATGCGTCCGATAATATCAAGCCCCTGCTGGGAACCCTGTGTAATCTGGATGGAATCGGAAGAGAAATCGAATCCAATGGTCGAAATACGACTGGCCAGAAACTGCTTTAGCATGGGGACACCGGTGGTGAGGGAGTATTGCAGCGACGCTGGGCCATTCATTTCGAGCACTCTCAAGCAAGCCTGCCTGATCCCGTCAATGGGGAAAAGTTCCGGCGCAGGCAGACCGCCGGCGAGGTTGATGACCCCCGGCTTTGAGGAATCCTTCAGAATCTCTCTGATTATGGAGCTCTTCACGTTTCTCGCTCGTTCTGAAAATTGCCATCTTTCCAATATAGACCCCATCTGTTCTAATACACCGTTATTAGACATCTAAGCACCGCCTTCTAAGAATCACTTATAACCAAAAATCCACGGAAATAATACGTGGGAAAGAAGTTATGTCAAGGATAATCGCAGGGTTAAAATATCTGTTCCCCGGCGAAGAAAATCGATTCCTCGCCGTGCTTATCTCTAAGCCTGTCCAGCACTTTATCAACCTGGATTTTTCTTTGCATAGGGTCGTATTCGAAAAGGTCAGAGACGATCCCCTCATTATTCTTTCTTTTCAAATTCGACACGCCGACGCCAATCAGCCTGATGGGCTGGTCGAGGAATTTATTATCCAATAATAGCTTGCGAGACCAACGGTAAATCTCTTGCTCATTATCTATATATCTTTCCAGCGATACCGCCCTTGTCAGACGCTGGAAATCGGCGCGTCTCAATTTTAACGTGACTGTTTTTCCAACATAATGATTCAACCTCAGTCTTCTGGATACTCTGTCGGA
>Ga0214473_10006840_pt1 | contig 13589 bp, 12 predicted proteins | sample RVTome_7_FD_203509 | JGI IMG/M metagenome (GOLD analysis project Ga0214473, IMG submission 203509) | Soil microbial communities from uranium-contaminated site in the Upper Colorado River Basin, Wyoming, United States - RVT98D197 | ecosystem: Environmental > Terrestrial > Soil > Contaminated >...
TGGTCAGACCTCTCCGAATCCAATATGAGAATGCCTACTATCACGTGACTTGCCGGGGGAATTCCGGCCAAGCGATCTTTTCAAACGATGCCGATCGATCCACCTTTCTTGATCTTCTGGAGCGCTCCAGGGATATTTATCAGACCGAAATCTTGGCGTTTGTCTTGATGTCCAACCACTTCCATCTCTTTGTCAAAACCCCATTAGGGAACCTCCAGGAATTCATGCGCCATTTCAATATTTCCTATACTTCCTATTACAACTGGAAGCATGGTCGGAGGGGCCATCTTTATCAAGGGCGTTACAAATCGTTCCTGGTGGATGCGGATAACTATCTTCAGGAGGTTTCCCGCTATATTCACCTCAATCCGATTCGAGTGAAACTCAAGTCCCAAATGAGTATGGATGAAAAAAGGAGATATTTGAGGAATTATTTATGGAGCAGTTATGAGGGCTACCTCTCGCAGAGTAGAAGGAAAGGGTTTCTTCAAGTGGAGGAGGTGTTGGCTTATTTTGGTGGGGATACGGCAAAAGGGAGGAGGAGCTATGAGGAATTTGTAATAGAAGGGGTGTCAGGGAAGATACCCAACCCTCTGGAGAAAGGAACAGGACACGGGATTATAGGGGAAAGTGGCTTTATTGAAAAGATCAGAGAGAAACATATTCAATCTGTTACGGAGACGAGAGAACTTCCGGCGGTGAAGAAAATCTTGGCCCAGGTGGAACCGGAGAGGATTATCCTCGTAATCTGTGAAGTGCTTAAGGTGGAGAGGGAGGAGTTGCTGAGAAAGGGATACAAAGGAATAGCGCGGGGCATTTTGATGGAAATGCTTTATCGCTATGGGGGAATGAAACAGAGGGAGATTGGTGGATTGATGGGGATTGATTACAGTGCGGTGAGTGTGATGAGGAAAAGACTCTCCGTATTGCAGGGCAAAGAACAAAAAGTGTCGGCACTGATTGAAAGACTGAAAAAACGATTACAGTCAAGTCAAGAATAAAGATTTGACCCCAAATTTCTTTTTTACTGGGAAGGTGCCTTCTTTTTACCCACAAGATCCTCGACCTGGTTTTCGACCGTGATATTATTACCTAATGGAGAGGTTCTTGGCGTTGAGTAATAGGAGAACAAACCACTCATTGGCTTGGTATTCAAGGCGAGGACTGCAAACGCGCTATGCCCTACGGGAAGATAAAACATCGTGCCGAACTGGCAGGATCAGCATCAGGTGGTGCGTTTTGAAGGTGCTTTAGAGGAAGTAGGAAATGAAAACATTTAATCGGGATATTTCAGATTATCTTTTTGTGCTTATTGCATTCTATATCATAGACGATGCTTTAACAGTCTATAAATTATTAAGATTTGGATATGGCCTGCTGCAGGAATGGGGGCATAACTGGGGAATTGTCTTAAGAATTATCGGCCCGGCGGCACTAATCTTTATTGGTGTTTGGCGATTTCGGGAGAAAAATAAGAGACTCGCCTTTTGTCTTTTTGGAGTATCAAGATTCATCTCCTTCCACAGCATTGTTATTCAGAGGAACCTAGACTTGGGTTTGCTTGCAATGAGTGTGGCTCTTTTAACTGACATAGTAGCATTTTACTTTTCCGTCACTGCCTTCAAACGATCTAATGCCAGAAAAGAAACTCCTTCCATTAGACGGATTTTGCTGCCAATTATACTTGCTGTTTGCATGAGCCTATTGATAGCATGCATCTTTTTTGTCCTGAGAATCCTACCAAGGAGTCCATAGACAATTCGACTAATCTCTGGGGTCTTGGGGTCAGGCCTTGGGCCCAGACTTGAAAAATTGAGATATTTACAAGCAGAACCTGTTTATTGACATCGGCCAGAGCAGAAGAGATATTTGAACCTTTTCGGGGTTGATAAAAGGCGAAGGACGAAAAAGGAAACGAGGCATAAGAAGTGTCACTCAGATATGGTATTCTGAATCTGCTGGTTTTTGTCGTCGTTATACTGCTTGCTTCAAAAACCTATAAAGCATGTGACGAAGATGGGGGACGTTGTTGACTGAGTTGAATAACTATGGTATAGAAGTGATGATTTTAGAATTTAAGACCCTAAGGGAGGTTCTGTGCCCCGCCAGGCAAGACTCGATGCGCCAGGAACCCTACACCATGTTATCCTCAGAGGGATTGAGAAGCGAAGAATCGTTGATGACGACAAGGATCGGCAAAACTTTCTCAACCGACTGGGTGATCTTGCCCAAGAGACTAAGACCAGGATCTATGCCTGGTCCCTAATGACCAATCATGCCCATCTCCTTTTACGAAGTGGTCCTCCGGGTCTTCCCAAATTCATGAGGCGGTTTCTCACCGGTTACGCCGTGACTTATAACCTTCGCCATCTTCGACATGGGCATCTGTTTCAAAACCGTTATCATTCCATCGTCTGCGATGAGGATGTGTATTTTCGGGAGTTGGTCCGTTACATTCATCTCAATCCTCTGAGAGCCCATTTAGTTGGTAACCTATCGGAATTGGATCGTTTCCCCTGGAGTGGGCATTCGGTGTTGATGGGGCGGATGAAAAATGACTGGCAGGAGAGGGATGATGTGTTATCTTGGTTTGGTAAGAGAGAGGGAGAGGCACGGAGGGCTTACCGAAAGTACATGGCAGAAGGCATATCTCAGGGGAGGCGACCTGAGTTAGTTGGGGGAGGAGTGGTGCGCTCCTATGGGGGTTGGTCAGCGGTCCTGTCGTTGAGGAAAACCCAGGAGAGAATAAGTGGGGACCAGAGGATTCTGGGGACTGGGGAATTCGTGGAGAGAGTACTGAGTGAATCAGGGGAGCCATTGCGTTTTAGGTTCAGCCTTCAGGAACGGATTAAGAGGATTGAGGTCATCTTAAAAGAAGAATGTCAAAAGGGGAAGATAGAGTATGAAGAGTTACGGATGGGGAGTCGGCGGGGTGAGATTTCGCGGGTGCGTTTAGAGATTGCACAGCGGTTGGTTAGGGAATTAGGGGTGTCATTAGCCGAGGTGGCACGGTTATTGGGGGTTTCCACATCGGCCATCTCTAAGATACTTCAGAGAAGCCCCCAAGAAAAAAATAAGTAATTCAACTCAGTCAACAACGTCCCCTTTTTAATAAAGTTATAGTTAAGGGCGAAGGAAATAAGTCAATACTGAAATTGTTTTACGCAGGAAAATGTCCCTCCCGTATAGAATTACCAAACTTGGTAGGAATACGATGCCAGATACAATTAGATTGTTTAAATGGAAAATATCGTGTAATGGGAGGTCGCTTCGAGGATATGAAAGACATTACAATTTGTGAACCAGCCGTCGAATCCATAGGATGGAATGATATCCCTCCACAATCCCCAATTGAAAAACTGGCTAACATTATATGCTCCAAATAAAACCTAGATACACTACTGTCCGGTTAAAAAAACTGGAGTTGGGGGTTATCGACGACCTTGAGTTTAAAGACATTACGGCTATTAAGCGAGAGGACATCAACCAGAGAGATCCTATCCAGAAGCGTTTCTCTTAGGACCCGATAAGAAAGGGGGAACATCCTATATTGTTCCTGTCAAGAGGGGAGATGAAAAAATCCAATGAAGAAACGCGGTATCACCTCGATGGGGTGAATCCAGAGAAGTTTCCTTCTCTGCTTGCCGAATTTCATCCTTTGCAAGAACAGCAAGTTATAAAATGCCTCTCATTACAGGGAACACCTCCGGGGTCAGCTTGAAAAAATGAGATATTTCAATCAGGACCTCTTTGCTGACATCGCCAAAGCAAAAGAAAAATTCGAACCTTAGCGGAGTGGATAAAAGGCGAGGAACGAAGAAGAAGGCGAGGGCATAAGAAGTATCACGCAGGTATGGTATTCTTAATCTCATGGTTTTTATAATTATCGTACTCCTTGCCTCAAAGACATATAAGGCATGGACAGACCCTATAGAAGTGACCCCTCAGAAAGAAGGGATAAGGAAAACGCTGGAAAAGACTAAAAGCCCCCCAATAGCAGGAGACAAAAAAGAATCACCTAATCTTTCCTCCTACATAACTATCTCTGAAAAGAATATCTTCAGCCCTGAAAGGAAGGAATTCCCCACTCAAACTAAGCCAGAAGTGAAGAAGCCTGTTGTGCGGCCCCAAATCTCCTTATACGGAGTAACATTAGCAAATGATTACCAATCTGCATGCATCGGGAATTCGGGGAGTCCTGTCAAAAAAGGGGAAAGGGAGGCGATGACTGTAAAAATAGGAGATCGAATTGGGGAATACAAGCTCGCAAAAATACTTCCTGACCGGATTGCATTAGAGGCGATGGAGGATACATTCGAAGTTCTTCTTTATGATCTGGCTAAACCGAAAAAGAGAATTTACGCAAAGACAGAAAGCAAGCCAGCGGCGATAACAAGCACCATTCCCGCTTCTTCTGCTACATCAGCATCCCCCCAGATCATTCCTGCTCAGGAACCTCCTAAGACAGTCGGGTCCGTCAGAGGAAGGACCACCAAGACCCCTTTGCCCAGGCCCGCACCGCCCGCGCCTTCCCCTTCCCCCAGATCCAGAAGGACAGTCCCGAATGCCCCAGGAACATCCATACCCGCAGGGCAGCCAGGTTCATCCACAGGCTTCCAAACTCCCTAAGAAGGGGTGAACCCAGATTTTCTTCTCTGGCCTCCCGACTTTGGGGCTACCCCTGTCCAGATAGTTTCTTACGAAGTCTATTTGAAGTTCGCTGGGGAGGTGACGCAAAGCGAAAGGCACGATGGACAGCGGATGGAAACGTGAAGAAGATAAGGGATTTTGGTGAAAATTCCTATGGGGACACCACAAAAGGGAATGTTGAAGAAAGGGGGTCAAATCTTTACAGGCTGTTGAAAAACAAAGTTTTTACGAGCAACGTTGAATAGAAAGGAACTCCAAGGGACGTCCTTGACTGTGTTGACTTATTTTCATTCCCTCTCAATGTCCTGAATATGCCCGATGTCGTTGCATCCATGTGGTTTTTGAAGAAAAATGCTGCAATAGCATTGTGTAGAGGCACACGGGCTGAGGTTGAGGCTGAGAAGAAATTTCTTCCGTTAGCCCAGGCCTCAAGCATGAGCAAGCAATGCAATCACTTCCATATGATAAGATTGCGGGAACAGGTCGACGAGGGTGAGTTTCTCAAGGGCATATCCTCCACCAGAAAAAAGGCGAAGATCCCTTGAGAGGGTGGTCGGGTCACAGGAGACATAGACGATTTTCCGGGGGTTGAGCGATGCGATAGAACCGATAGCGTTCTTGCAACCCGTCCTTAGAGGATCGAGGACGATGAGATCGGGTTTTTCCTTTTTCCAATCTTTTAAAACCTCCTCGACCTTCCCCTGAATAAATTCACTCTGTTTCAACCGGTTCTTTTCAGCATTGAATCGAGCATCTTTAACCGCACTTCCATTCTCTTCAATTCCAACCATTTTTTTTGCTCCCATGGCCAGAGGGAGGGTTAAGTTCCCCATCCCGCAGTAAAGGTCCAAGGCTGTTTCATCCTGTCCTATCTCGGAATATTCAAGGACGGTCTGAACCAGCCTCTGGTTCTGGTAGAAGTTGACCTGGAAGAAACTGTCCGGGGAAGCCCGATATCTGAGTTTTTTCCTTTCTCCATTTTGATCTAAAGAAACGGTGAAGTTGAGATAGGGATCGCCTATGAAGGTCAAACCCTGTTTCTTTCTGATGACGATCCCCTTCAGGAGGGGGTGTCTCTGAAGAAATTCTTTTAAAAATATTTCCGGTCCCCGGTGAAAGCTACGGGGAGTGAGAAGAACCACTCCCTTCCCTTCTTCGGGCGAGACGTTGATTTCTAATTTTTCCATGCTCGGAAAGAAGGATAACTCTTCCCGGAGGAAGGAAAGGATCTGATTCGCCAGAGGATGGGCGATCGGGCAGTGATCGACATCGACGATGCGGTGACTTCTATCCTGATAGTAACCGATGGCCATCTCGTCCGTTTTCAACTGAATCCTGACCCGGTAGCCATAGGGTTCTTCGGAAGGGACGAGCGTGATGGACGGCGTCTCCCTCAGACCTCCCAGCCTTTTCAAAGTTTCGGTTAAAATATTTTTCTTAAATTCTACCTGTGCAGAATAATCGATGTGCTGCCACTGGCAGCCCCCGCATACCCCGAAGGAGGGACACGGAGGAGTCACTCTCCAAGGAGAGGGTTCGACGATCTGGATGAGCCTCCCCATGGAGTATCTCTTCTTCTCTTCTATCATCTCAATCCATGCCTCATCGCCGGCTACGGTGTGAGGGATGAAAACCACCTTATCCTGGATCCGAGCCACTCCGTATCCTTTAAAAGCTACAGACCCAATACGCACCTGAGTTTTTTTCATCATCATTTTAAAATAGCATGAAGGTCAATGAGATTCAATGGATTCAAGGAGAAAGGGCAGGAGGCAGAATGGATTGACATCTTCTCATGATTTTGTTAGTTTTAATCGTTTCTGTAAAAAGGATGATCGAAGCGGATGCCCTGGTTTAAAAAAGGTGAAGAAGAAAAAGAAGGGAAAGAGAAACGAGAGGAGCTGAAACCTTCTGATCAGCTCTGGGTGAAATGTAATTCCTGTAATGAGATCATCTATCGAAAGGTTATCGAACGAAATTTTCAGGTTTGTCCTAAGTGTAACTATCATTTTCAGATCCCTGCCCGGAGGAGGATCGATTGCGTCGTGGACCCCGGGACCTTCATCGAATATGATGCCGAACTTGTTTCTGCCGATCCTTTAGAGTTCAAGGATTCAAAACGATATTCTTCTCGAGTGAAAGAATCCCAGGAGAAGACGGGGCAGAAGGATGCCATCCTTTGCGGGGAAGCAAGGATCGAAGGCCAGCCAGCCATGGTTGGTATTTTTGAGTTTCATTTCATGGGCGGAAGTTTGGGATCGGTGGTGGGAGAGAAGATCACCCGCTTGATAGAGCGGGCCGTCGAAAAGAGAGTGGGTGTGGTAATCTTCTGCGCCTCGGGAGGAGCAAGGATGCAGGAGGGTATCCTCTCCTTGATGCAGATGGCCAAAACGAGTGCCGCCTTGGCCAAACTTAGCGAGGCGAAAATTCCCTATATCTCCGTATTGACCGATCCTACCACAGGTGGGGTTTCCGCCAGTATTGCCATGTTGGGTGATGTCATCATTGCAGAGCCAAAGGCGATGATCGGATTTGCAGGGCCGAGGGTGATTAAGGAGACGATTCGGACAGAGCTTCCAGAAGGTTTCCAACGAGCCGAATACCTTCTCGAACATGGGATGGTTGACCTGATCGTGGAGCGTAAGGATCTGAGACACACGCTTGCCTCACTCTTGGAAATGCTTAAGTCCGAGAGCTAAGAGAGAGTATTGATCCATGGGCCAAGACACCTATCAACAGTCGTTAGACTATCTTTACGGTCTTGAAAAGTTTGGAATGATCTTCGGATTGACTCAGGTGGAAAGGATTCTCAACGCCATTGGAAATCCCCACAAAGATATTCAAGCCATCCACATTGGGGGGACCAACGGGAAAGGATCCACAGCGGCGATGATGAGCTCGATCCTGCAGAAAGAGGGCTATCGAGTGGGTCTATACACTTCTCCTCATCTCATTCGATTTACCGAACGGATCAAGGTGAACGGAAAGGAGATCGAGGAAGAGGAGGTGGCTGAACTAGCAGGATGGCTGAGAAAGGAAATCGAGGCAGCGGGCATCACCCCTCCCTTCACCTTCTTCGATTTCACCACAGCGATGGCGCTTCACTATTTTAAGCAGAAGTGGGTGGATGTGGCCATTTTAGAGGTCGGTTTGGGCGGGAGACTCGATTCCACCAACGTGGTCGACCCACTGCTCTCCATCATCACCAATATCGCCAAAGACCATGAAGAATATCTGGGCAAAAGTATCTTGAAGATTGCTCGTGAGAAGGCAGGTATTATTAAGAGGGGAAGACCCCTCATTACCGCTGCGGAGCAGCCTCAGGTGCTTCGCCTCTTTTCAAAATTCTGCGAGGCAAAGGGCTCTCCTTATTATCGGGTAGGGAAGGAATTTCGATATCTCCGGGCAGAAGAGGAGGACTTTGATTATGAAGGCCTCAATCGGAAGTTGTGGGGTGTCCATCTCAATCTCAAGGGATTTCATCAGGTCATCAATGCAACGACCGCCCTGGGAGCGACAGAGGTTTTAGAAGATTTAGGATATCGCATCTCCACGGACGCAATGATCGATGGGTTGAGTGAGGTGGATTGGCCAGGGAGATTGGAAATGGTTTCTTCTTCTCCTCGGGTGATCCTCGATGGCGCTCACAACCCAGCAGGAGCCCTTGTTCTGAAGGAATCTTTAGAAAAAGAATTTCAATATCAACACCTCATCCTTCTCATCGGTATCATGAAGGATAAGGACATCGAATCCATGCTTCATCTTTTGGCTCCCCGGGCGGATCACATCATTCTTACCAAACCTCATACGGACCGCGCTACGCCTCCCTCCCTGCTCAAAAAAGCATTGGGGCAGAATGGGAAGAAGGCGGAGATAGCGGAAGATCTTAATGAGGCGATTGAGAGAGGTCTTTCCCTGACCCAGGAAGAGGATCTCCTCTGTATTACCGGTTCCCTTTATACGGTGGGAGAGGCTCGAGCCTATTTTTATCCCAAGAGGATATCATGAGAATCCACCGGTTCATCCTGAGCTTTTTTTTCTTTCTCTTCGTCGTCGCCCATACCTTTCCTGCCGGTGCGAAGGTGGGGGATATGAGTGTGACGAAAGAAGAAGGGCCTGTTGACATTGAGGCCGATGAGCTCACCTACGAAAGGGAAACACAACTCTATCATGCCCATGGACAAGTGGAGGTGTACCGAGGGGATTTCTCTCTTAAGGCAGATCATGCTCAATTGAACATGGAGACCAAAGATTTGGTGGCGTGGGGAAACGTTTTATTGAGAGAAGGGGAAGATGTCATCGAATGTCAGCGGTTAGAAGTCAATTTAGAGACCCGATTGGGAAAGATTCATCATGCCAGACTCTTTTTGAAAGAACAGAATTTTCATATCACGGGTAAAGAGGCAGAGAAATTGGGGGAGAATCATTATCGAATACGAGATGGCTCGTTGACGACCTGTGATGCCAAAAGGCCGCCTTGGAAATTTAATGTGAAGGAATTGGAAGTGAAGGAGATGGCTTTCGGGGGATTGGGAATTGCCAAAGGGGTCATCTTCCACCTTGAGGATATTCCGGTTCTTTATTTCCCTTGGGGTACTTTTCCTGTCAGACAAGAGAGACAAACCGGTTTTCTCATCCCCCGAGTGGGATATTCCGATAAATACGGCCCGGAAGCGAAAACTGGATTTTATTGGGCCTTCGCAAAAGATATGGATGCCACTCTCTACTTCGATTACTTAGGAGATAGAGGGTTTAAAGAAGGCTTGGAATATCGCTATGCCCTTGCCCAAGAGACAAAGGGGCAAGCCAGTTTCTACTTCATCGATGATCAGGTCTTCCATCAGAATCGGTATGCCTTCTTCGTCCAGCACCAGCAGAAGTTTCCCTATGATTTTTATCTCAAAGGGGACATCAATTATGTGAGCGATCATGAATACCTTAACGATTTTGACGAAGACTTCCCAAGGGAAACGAAGATTGATTCAAGGAGTTCAAGACAATTGAGATCCGTTCTTTTTGGCGGAAAGAACTGGGATCAGTTCAGTTTCATTGTAGACAATGAGGTTTTTGATAATCTGACCCAGACCAGTAATGACGACACGGTTCAGATCCTTCCACAGATCAGTTTTTATGCCCATCCCCAGTCGTTGTTTAAGACTCCTCTCTTTTATGACCTCGCCTCGTCCTATACCCACTTCTGGCGTGAAAAAGGTGTTGAGGCACAGCGAGGAGATCTCTCTCCAAGACTCTCTTATCCCATAAGGCTTTTCGATGTATTGAAGTTTGAATCGGATATCGGGGTGAGAGGAACCTATTACAAATCCTCCTATCATCCTTATCATTATAATAATATCATGATTCCCAATAAAGTGACTGGCATACTCGAACCAGTAGATTCCACCGATAATCATCCCGGACTTCAATACCGTCAATCAGAATCGAGAGAGACCCTTGAAGCAGGGATGCAACTATCCACGGAGTTTTACCGGGTCTATGACGGGGAGATGATTTCAAAGATCTCCAATCTTTATAAGGTGTCAAAGTGGATGCATACCATTGAGCCTATGATCAGTTACCAGTACAGTCCCCGGGTGAATCAGGATGATATTCCTGTCTTTGATGAGGTAGACCGGATTCCCTATACCAATCAAGTCACCTTTGGAATTACTCAGCGTCTGATAGGGAAACCTGAGAAAAAAGGGGTGAGCTCCGGACCTTATGAATATGGCAAATTAATCATATCTCAAAGTTACAGTTTCGGAGATCCTTATGAGGATAACATCAATAACAGCTTCGGGAATCCCTACAGGTTTGTATTAAAGGAGAAACAGTACTTCTCAAATATTCGGGGTGAACTATGGTGGCATTTTAATCCCTACGTGACCGCTCGTTGGGATGCAGAACTCAACCCTCATCGGTGGGGTTTAGATCGATTCAATTTCACCATCAAGGTCAGGGACCGAAGAGACGATGTTTTTCAAGTCCAATTTCGAGACACCCAACGCAGCATCCAGGAGATCATCTTCGATCCCCGTGCGACGATTCCTCCCTACTTTTACCCGTATCGTGACACCAGCGGCAATGTCCGGCAGATCAATTTTGATGCCCGGGTAAAGACGATCGACCCTTTATACCTTTTTGCCGGATTTCGCTATAACCTGTTAGACCAATATAATGTGGTAAACATCTACGGGGTAGAATATCAAGCGCAGTGCTGGAGCGCGGCCCTCGCGGTGGAACAATGGGGCCAGTCTCCCGATGGAACCCGTAAGAAGGAAGTGAAGGTCAATTTCTATATTAATCTTCTCAATATTGGTTCGATAGGACAAAAACCCTATCTTATGGGTTTATAATAAGCGGCCCAGGAGGCTATATATGAAAGGAGTGATTTTAGCTGGAGGGTTGGGAACTCGGCTCTATCCCTTGACAAAGGTGACTAACAAACACCTCCTTCCCGTTTACGATAAACCGATGATATATTATCCGATCCAGACGCTCATTAATGCGGGGATCGATGATATTCTGATTGTCACCGGGGGAAACAATGCTGGGGATTTTTTAAAGCTATTAGGAAATGGAAAGGAGTTTGGTCTTAAACACATCAACTACACCTACCAAGAGGGAGAAGGAGGCATTGCTGAAGCTCTTCGGTTGGCAGAGTTCTTCGCATCAGGAGAAAAGGTCTGCGTGGTATTGGGGGACAACATTATTGAGAAGAATATTCGAAGAGCGGTAAAAAATTTTCAAAAGCAAAAGGAGGGAGCGAAGATATTGCTCAAAGAGGTTCCGGATCCACAGCGGTTTGGCGTTCCCGAGTTGAGAGAAGATCGGATTATCCGGATCGAAGAGAAGCCCCAAGAACCCAAATCCCAATATGCTGTGATCGGAATCTATCTTTACGATAACGATGTTTTTAATATCATCAAGACCCTCAAACCCTCTAACCGAGGGGAATTAGAGATTACTGATGTGAACAATCGGTACATTGAAAAAGGGTTGATGACATGGGATATTTTAGAGGGCTGGTGGACCGACGCAGGGACTTTTGAGTCCTTGCTTCACGCGAACCAATTGGTTGCCAAGACAGGTGCGAACAAGGTTTGACAAGTTCAGTGTCAACCCTTTCACCTCCAACCTCAAACATTATTTGAATAGGGAGGGGATAATGATCCACGGCGTCAAGACTAAAATTTTGCGGGTGATCCCAGATGAACGGGGGAGGGTAATGGAGATCCTCAGGGCAGATGATGAACTGTTTCTAAAGTTCGGTCAGGTGTATATCACCACCACCTATCCCCAAGTGGTGAAGGCATGGCACTATCATAAGGGTCAGACCGATACCATCTGTGCCATCCAGGGGATGATCAAACTGGTTCTTTATGACCCTCGGGAAGGTTCTCCGACCAAAGACGAAATCAATGAATTCTTCATCGGAGTCCATAACCCTTTGCTGGTTCAAGTGCCCAAAGGGATCTATCATGGATGGAAATGCATCAGCGAGGAGGAAGCGATCATCATCAACATCCCAAACGAGGTCTATGTTTACAAGGGGCCGGATGAGTACCGTCTCCCACCCCATGGGAAAGATATTCCTTATGATTGGTCGAGAAAGGATGGATGACAACTGCCCGCATAGGGCAAAGGGCATGGAGCATAGCGTTAAATCTTTTTACGCCATGCGCTCTGCGCTATGCGCCATGCGATTCAATGATTGGAGTGATAGATGAAGATATTAGTGACGGGTGGTTGTGGGTTCATCGGAAGTAACTTTATTCGTTATTTTCTAAAAACCTATCCGGATTATTCTCTGATCAATTTGGATAAATTGACCTATGCTGGAAATTTGGAAAATCTCTCTGATCTCTCTCATTCCCCCCGTTATCATTTCATCCGGGGAGACATTGCCGATGCCCCACGAGTAGAGGAATTAATCAACAAAGGTGTGGATGCCATCGTCAACTTTGCGGCGGAATCCCATGTGGACCGATCCATTGAAGATCCGAGCGCCTTTATGAAGACCAATGTCTTTGGAACCTTCGCCCTTCTCGAAGCCGTGCGTAAGATTTTTCCTAAACAGCGGATCCGTTTCCTTCATATCTCCACCGATGAAGTCTACGGTTCTTTGAGCGAAATCGGGGCTTTTATTGAAGAGACTCCTCTGGCCCCCAACAGCCCTTATTCAGCGAGTAAAACGGCAGCGGATATGTTGGCGAGGGCTTATCATCGTACTTATGGGATTCCAGCACTCATCACCCGAAGTTCAAATAATTATGGGCCCTATCAGTTTCCTGAAAAATTGATTCCTCTCATGGTCTCAAATGCCCTTGAAGATAAAGAGTTGCCCATATACGGTGATGGAATGCATGTGCGGGATTGGATCTATGTCGAAGATCACTGTCGGGCCTTAGATATCGTGCTTCACCACGGGAGAGAGGGAGAGGTTTATAATATAGGGGGGCGAAGCGAGAAACCCAATCTGACCGTAGCCAAAACTATTTTGGATCAGTTGGAGAAACCTCATTCCTTGATCCGGTTTGTCACCGATCGACCAGGACATGATCGTCGTTATGCCATTGATTTCTCTAAGATCGAAAAAGAGTTAGGGTGGAACCCTTCGGTCTCCTTTGAGGAGGGGATCCGCCTGACCGTGGAATGGTACCAGACCCATAAGGAGTGGTGGAAAAAGATCAAAACAGGGGAGTACCTGGCTTATTACAACAAGATGTATAAAGACCGTTAAATCAAATTGAGAATCGGGGAATTAAGCTATCAGGTGATCAGGTTACATGTGCTGTTTGAGTTCATCCGCCTACGCAGGAGACCACGGCCTTGGCCGTGGAGGAATGCGTTAATGCGTGATATACCATTTTCAGCGATCAATCTATCATGCTTCGGCGGATTTCGCTCATCGGCGGATGACCCACAGAAGCCTTGGCGTA
>Ga0214473_10006841_pt1 | contig 13589 bp, 14 predicted proteins | sample RVTome_7_FD_203509 | JGI IMG/M metagenome (GOLD analysis project Ga0214473, IMG submission 203509) | Soil microbial communities from uranium-contaminated site in the Upper Colorado River Basin, Wyoming, United States - RVT98D197 | ecosystem: Environmental > Terrestrial > Soil > Contaminated >...
TGACCCCGTGCGCGTGACGAAGTACACGGTGAACTGCTTGAAGTGCGGCGCGGAGATCACGGTGTACCCGCGGCACATCGAGCACCACGAACCGATCCCCTGCCCGTCGTGCGGCCGGAGGAACTCCGCGGACGAGTTCGACTTCCGGGAGCAGATGGCGAAGGAGCGCGAGGAGCTAGGGGGCCTCGTGCGCCGGAAGCGCTAGTGGTTTGCGGCTTGGACGTGGCGGTAGATCGGGACGACCTCATCCCACGGCGCGTCCGTCCGCACCGCGTTGGCGGTAAAGTACGTGCGCGACGCGGCGAAGCCGTCGGCCCGCAGCGCGTCGATCCATGAAGAGACCGGCGCGGGGTCGCCGCCGAGGGTCTGCGCCATCGCGTGGTTCTCGTAGAAGAACGGCGGCAGGGAAGCCTCCGTCCGCATCGCCTCCAGGATCCGGACGGGGGCGTGCGCGGCCTCCGTGTGGGAGAGGACCGCCGCCAAGAGCGGGGCGTCCGCGAGGGGCCCGAGCCAGAGCGGTCCGGCGTGGGGCCCGTTTGGCGGCGAATCGGAAACGTGAAACCGAGCGCCCTCGAAGCGGACGAAGCCGAGCTGCGCGAGGCTCGCGTCCGCCGCGCTCGCCCGTGGGTCCACCGCCACGATCGCGCGGACGAAGTGTTCCGCGGCGAACGCCGCCAACGGCTGGAGCCCCCGCTCGTGCGTCGCCGCTACCCGGACGAGGTAGCCGAGGAAGATCCGGAGCGCCGTCTCCGCGCCGCATGGGGTTCGCATCGACCGGGCGCCGTACCGCCGCCAGCACGTCCGCGGATACGTGCCCGCGAGGGGGGCGACGTCCGTGGCGGTGATGCCGAGGCCGGATCCGCGCCACGTCTGCTGGATCGCGGCGTCGACGAACGGCGTCGGCGGGCCGAACGGGTCGACGTCCACGTACCCGAAGCGCTGCGAGGCGAGGACGGCGCGCAGGTCCTGCTCGCGGATTTCGCCGGGGACGCCGTTCCTCCGAGCGTTCTCCCGGATGAGCGCGACGGCCCGCGGGTTCTTGTCGTTCCACGTCACCTGCGGCTCGCGCCCGGACTCCAGCGCGGTCCGGATCCCCAGCACGCCCGTGGCGGCGAGGCCGTCGAGGACCGTCGCCCGCGGCGGGAGCCACTGGGAAAGGACGAGCGTCGTCACGTCGCGGCACACCGCCATCGACGGGTTGTAGAACGGGAGGGAGGAGCGGATCCCGGGCCCCTTCGGCTGCTCCACGTCCGGCACGAGGAGCGACGCGCGGCCCTCGCGGACCTCCCGGGTCGGGAAGTCCGTCACAGCATCTCGCCCTTCAGGAGCTTGACGATCTTGTACGGGAGCAGGTTCCGGTTCACCTGCGTGACCTCGAGGATGCGGACGTCGTCGCGCCTTCGGATGTCCTGGAGGAGCGGGTTCCGCGACTTCTTGTGCAACGTGAGGAGGAGCGGCTTGTCCGCGTCGAGCGCCTCCTTCACCGCCGCCACGAAGCCCTCGGACTCGACCTCCATCTTGCCGACCTCGTCGATCACGATGACGTCGCAGTTCGCGGTCGCGTGATTCAGCGCCCGAACGCCGACGTCGTCGAGCGCCCCGACGTCCACCCCATAGCGCCCGACCATCACCTTCGAGACGATGTCCTTCGAGGCGAAGACGCGTCGCTCCTTCGACGCCCAGTCCAGGACGTAGAAGCCCTCGCGGCGCCCGCGCTTCATGATTGGCTCCGTGATCATCCCGCCGACCTTGAGGCCGTCGGCCTCGAGCATCTCGATGACCTTCATCAGGGCCTGCGTCTTTCCGGCCCCCGGCAACCCGGTGATGCCGATCTTCAGGGCCTCGCCCATCGCTGCTCCGTCATCCCGGTAAAGGGCGTCCTCATACATAAAGCGTCGGAGATAAAAATTAGCCGGTTCCCTGCGCCGGGGCGGCCTCCGATGCCTTGCGGACCTTGCGGACCATCAGGACGGGACACGGCGCGCGGCGGGCGATCTGGTCCGGCACGGAACCGAACGCGTATTCGATCCTCTCCCATTCCTCGCTGGCCCCCACCGCCAGGAGGTCGAAGCCGCGCGCCTCCTCGACGACCGCATCGACGATGCTCCGGACCTTCGCGAACTTCTCCTCGTACGGGACGCCGTGGGTGCGGCACATCTGCGCGAGCCGCGCGCTGTAGACGCGCTCCTTCGCGAGCTCCTCGTCCGTCGTCGCGGCGGTGTAGATGACGACGGAGGCCCCGTGCTGCTTCGCCATGAGGATCGCGTACCCCGTCGCGTACGAGACGTGCCATGCGGGCGCGTTGAACACGAGGATCCGCTCGGGTTTCTCCTTCATCCCCGCAGCCTTGAACACGACCACGTCGCACGGCGCGTTCTGGACGAGTTTGTCGATGTTCGACCCGAGGATCCGGCCGCCGCGCCGGGTGCCTTTCCACCCGACGACCAGGAGGTCCGTCTCGTCCTCCGTCGACGCGTCCAGGATCGCCTCGAACGCGCGGCGCGAGACGACGACCTTCGACCGCGCGTCGGCGCCGGACTCGCGGGCGACCCGGACGGCGCGCCCCAGGCCCATGCGGACCTCGAGCAGGTAGAGGGAGTCGATCGCGTCGATCGGCAGGGCGGGCGGGACCTCGACGACGTTCAGCAGCGTGACCTGTCCGTTCTCGACCCGGGCGACGAGCGACGCGAACCGCACGAGGGCCGTGTCCTCGACGTCCTCGAGGGGGACGAGGATCTGGTACCGTTCCTCCGGGAGCGGCAGCGCCGCCTCGACCGCGCGCGCGACCTCCGCGATGCGCTCCCGCTTCGCCCAGAGGTAGTAGATCCCGTAGCCCAGCACGACCCAGACGACGGCGATGGCGATCGCAAGGGGGCTGATCAGGTAGAGGGACACGGCCAGGACGGCCTTCGACCCCAGCCCGATGATCGGGACGAGCGGGAAGAAGGGCGTGATGTAGTACCGCTTGAGGTGACCGTGCGTCTGTCGCAGACGGATCGCGGCGGCGTTGACGAGGGTGAAGAGGACGAGGAACATCAGGTCCGCCGAGACGGCGATCTGGATCGGGTCGAGCCCGATGATCATGAGGCCGATGACGAGCCCGCTCGCGACGAGGGCGACGTGCGGCGTGCGGTTCTTGGGGTGGAGCCGACCGAACATGCTCGGGAGCGCGCGGTCGCGTCCCATCGCGAACGCCACGCGGCTGCTCGAGTACACCAGGGAGTTCAGCGCGGCGAGAGACCCGAGGATGACGCCGATGACGATGAGCCCGAGGCCGACGAGACCGTACGGGGCGAAGAAGACCTCCGACGCGCACGCGACCGCCCGGATCCCCTGTTCGTCGCTCCAGCACCCATCGCCCGGTGCCAAGCCGGCGATCGTCACGAACCCGACGAGGACGAAGATGACCGTCGCGACGACGAGCACGATCCAGTGCGCGCGCGGGACGTTCTTGTCCGGATCCTTGACCTCCTCCCCGGTCTGGGCGATGATCTCGTATCCCTCGAAAACCACGAACGTGAGCCCCATGGCGGTCAGGACGGAGGCGACGGTCGCAATCCCCCCGCCGAGGAAGAACGGCCGGAAGTGGCCCAGCGATTCCGGGTGGCCTGCGAACCATGCGAGGCCTGCGATCACAAACGTCAGGATCAGGGCCGCCAAGACGAGGGTCACGACGATGCTCGAGCGCCCGGTCGACTTCGTCCCCCGGTAGTTGACGTACAGGAAGACGAGGAGGAGCGCGATTGACGTAGCCTTGACGAGCTCCTGCTCGAAGGGGAGGACGCCGATGATCGGGGCCGCGAACACGATGATCACGATGCCGAAGGAGGCGACGTAGAACGCGCAGACGATGCAGTGGCCGAACCAGCTCAGCCAGCCGCCCAGGAACCCCACGGGTCCACCGAACGCGGTCTTGACCCACATGTACCCCCCGCCGGTCTCGGGGAACGCGGAGCCGAGCTCCATGTACGCCATCGCCGTGAACAGGGTCACGAAGAAGTTCAGGACGAGGACCAGGAGCAGGGCCGGACCGGCCTGGTTGAACCCGGGTCCGATCAGCAGGAACACGGTAGTCCCGAGCGTCGGCCCGAGGCCGATCATCACGATGTCGCGCAGGCCCAGGTCCCGGCGGAACTTGACCTCGACCTCCGGGACCTCGGCCTCCGCCTGCGGGGCCGCCATGATTGGCCGCGGATGAGAGGGCTCCCCATTAAAGTATCGAGGGCGCGCCCTATCCTTCCCTCAGCTCCGCGATGCGCATGAGCGGGTAGCGGAGCTCCCGGACGTAGTCCATCGCGCACTCCGCCACCGCGGACCCATATCGCACGCGGAGCCGCACGTCGAGCATCTCGCCGGTCACGCTGTAGTACTTGTACGGGGCGCCGCGGCGCTTCGCGATCTTCGCGCGGTCGATTCGCACTCGCGCGTCCTCGACGAACGGCTGGACGCGCAGGCCCGCCTCGATCGCGCGCTCGAGCGCTTCGACGTTCGTCTCGTTCACGGGCGCGCCGACGTACTGGTGGTACACGGAGCCGAGCTTGATGCCGGCCTCGAACGCGGCGCGCTCGCGGTCACTGCAGCGAAACCACTTCTTTGCGGGGTCCGACGCGGACATACAGGGGTCCTCCGACGATGTAGGCGAGCAGGATGCCGGTGCCGGCGGTGAACAGCGGGAGCTCGACGAGGGGGCAGCCCGCGAGGCCGAGGGTGCACGAGGTCCCCAGGCCCCCGAAGAGCACGACCGGCAGGGTGAGGCCGACCGCGATCGCGGACCCGACGGCGGCGAACACCCGGAACCCGTCCCCCAACTTCGGGTACGGCATGTCCGTCACCATGAGCGCAGACGCCGCCAACGCGGCGAGGAGGACGATACCCGGGGCCTCCGCGACGAGGTGCCAGGACACTCCGTCCTTCGTCGGCCCGAACAGGAGCGCGACGCTCGTGAGGAAGATTGCGTTCGCGGGCGTCGGCAGCCCGAGGAACGTCGTGGCGGTGTAGTCGGCCTCCGTGAACCGCATCAGCCGGATCACGCCGAGGGCGGCAAGGAGGGTGCTCGCGACCACCGCCAGCGCGTTGTCGAGGTTCGTCCACGCGCTCCCCCGGGCGGGGTCGTACAGGAGCGCGTACAGGAAGAGCGCGGGGGCGAGGCAGAAGGAGATCGCGTCCGCGAAGGAGTCCGCGAACCGGCCGCCGGGGCCGGCCCCGAACCGGCGGGCGGCGAAGCCGTCGAGGCCGTCGAACAGCGCCGCCAAGCAGATGAGGAGCGCCGCAGCGGTGAACCGGCCGTCCGCGACATACGTCATCGCGCCGAAGCCCGCGAGGGCGTTCCCCATCGTGAACGCGTCCGCGATGCGCTCCTTACCGAGGGCCACGGTCCACCTCCGCGACCGTCGTCTCCCCCGCGCGCACGCGGTCCCCGACCCCGGCGACGATCCGGACCCCCCGCGGGAGGGCGAGCTCCACGCGAGAGCCGAAGCGGATCATCCCGACGCGCGCGCCCTTGTTCACCCGATCCCCCTCGCGGCGGTAGGGGACGATGCGCCGGGCGAAGACGCCGGCGACCTGCGTGATCCGAAACTGGCCGACGTCCGTGTCGAGGACCGTCTCGAGCCGCTCGTTGCGCGCGGCCTCCGCCCGGTACGCGGGGGCGTGGCCGCCCGGCGAGTACGTCATCCGCGAGATCCGGCCGGCCCACGGCGCGCGGTTCACGTGCACGTTCGTGAGGTTCATGAACACGGTCAGCGTCCGCCGGTCCGGGTCCGCGGCGAGGATGCGGCCGTCCGCGGGGCTCACGACGCCCCGCCCGGGGACGCGCTCGGGATCGCGGAAGAACACGACGGCGAAGAGGAAGAGGACGCCGAGGGGGAGGCCCGCGTACAGCGCCGCCACGCTGGAGAAGGCGAGCGCCGCCGCCAGCGACGCGACCATGCCGAGGGCGGGGAGGAGGACGAAGGCCGCGGAGCCCCGCGCGAGCACGCCGCGTGGATGGTGGGCGCCCGATAAGAGGCTTTAGCGTGCGCGCCTACGCCTGCGCGCGCTCGCGGCACGCGCGCGCCGCGTTCGCGTCCCCGACGCGGGTGTACAGGGACGACTTGAGGTGCCACACGCCCGGATAGTCCGGCCGCAGCTCCGAGACCCGCTCGAGGCAGCTGATCGAGCGCCAGTACTCCCCGATCCGCGCGAGGAACACGCCCTTCGTGAACAGCGCGTCCGTGTCGTCCGGGTCCCGCCGGAGGGCGTCCTCGCACTCCTTCAAGCGCTTCGAGATGAGGTGCAGGACCTCCTCGCGACGCGTCTCTGACTCGCGGGGTGCGGCCCGGCGGCTCCACGGCCAGGGCATGCGCCCCCGCGTCGGCGGTGAGCGGTTAAATAGGCTTCCTCCCCGGAATCGGCGGTGATAGGGTGGGGCTTTAGGGCCGCCGGCGTTCCGGGGGCCGTGGCGCGCAAGGTCGTGATCGGTGTGATCGGGGGACAGCGGCCCCCGCCCGAGCGGAGGGAGCACGCGGAGGCGGTCGGGCGGCTCGTCGCGCAGGCTGGCGCCGTCCTCGTGTGCGGCGGCCTCGGGGGAGTCATGGAGGACGCGTGCCGGGGCGCAAAATCCGCCGGCGGCCTCACGGTCGGCATCCTGCCCGGCGCGGACCGCGCGGAGGCCAACCCGTTCGTGGACGTGGCGGTGGTGACCGGGATGGGGACCGCGCGGAACGTGATCGTCGTCCGGACGGCGGACGCGCTCGTGGCGGTGGACGGCTCCTTCGGGACGTTGAGCGAGATCGCCCACGCGCTCGACCAGGGGAAGCGCGTCATCTCCCTTGGATCGTGGGACCTCGCGGCCGCGGGCGTGGATCCCGCGCGGATCCTCACCGCCAGAACGCCGGAGGAGGCCGTCCGGCTCGCGCTCGCGGAGGCCTCCCGCGGTCAGCCTTAAGTGCGCGCGGCGGGATTGCGCGCCGTGCGCCCCCCGGGGACGACCGAGCTGCAGGCTCGCGGGCTCGATGCCTCCAGCGCCGCGCGATTGGCGGCGGAGGTGGAGGAGGTCCTGCGGCGCGTCCCGGAACCCCGGGGGCCGCGGGAACAGGCGCACCTCTGGCGGGAGTTCCGGGACTTCCTGACCCGTGAGCCGTGGCGGTGGAACTTCGAGGTCCACCGCCTCCTCTTCGAGACGGCGTACCAGGGACGCTCCGCCGCGGACGGTCCCGCCCCCGCGTGGTTCCCGACGCCCGAAATCGTGGCGGCGTCGAACCTCGCCCGCCTCATGGCGGAGCGGGGCATCCCCACGTACGGGGCGCTGCACCGGTGGTCCGTCGAGCGCCGCGAGGAGTTCTGGTCGATGATGATCCGGCTCCTCGGGATCCGGTTCCGCACGGACCCGTCGCGCATCCTCCAGGCCGGCTACGACGCGACCTGCCCGGAGTGGCTGCCCGGCGCGTCGCTGAACATCGCGGAGAGCTGCTTCCGCGCGGACCCGGCGCGGACGGCGATCGTGCACGCGTCGGAGGAGGACCCGACGCTCCGGCGCCTCACGTACGGGGAGCTCCGGCGGCTCGCGAACCGCGTGGCCGGCGGCCTGGAGGACCTCGGCGTCGCTCCCGGGGAGCGCGTCGCCCTCTACCTGCCGATGGTCCCGGAGGCCGTCGCCGCCTACCTGGGGACGATCCTCGCGGGCCGGTGCGTCGTGGGAATCGCGGACACGTCCCCTCCCCAGGAGCTCGCGAAGCGCGTGCGGATCGGCGGCGCGAAGGCCATCGTGACCTCGGACGCGTACGTCCGGGACGGCAAGGAGCACCGGATCTACGAGAAGGTCTGCGAGGCGGACGCGCCGCGGGCGGTCGTGGTCCCCGCGCGGCCGGGGCGGGGCGCGGAGGTCGCCCGGTCGTCGGACCTGACGTGGGACGACTTCCTCTCGGATCGGGATGCGTTCGACGCGGTCCCGTGCCGCCCGTCGGACCCCACGAACATCCTGTTCAGCTCCGGGACGACGAAGGACCCGAAGGCGATCCCGTGGACGCAGGTGACCCCGATCAAGGCGGCGGCCGACGCGTTCCTCCACCACGACGTCCACCCGGAGGACGTGCTCGCGTGGCCGACGAGCTTCGGTTGGATGATGGGGCCGTGGCTCACGTACGGGACCCTCGTGAACGGCGCCTCGATGGCCCTGTACCTCGGTGCGCCCCACCGGCGGGACGCGGGGGAGTTCCTCGTCCGCGCGGGCGTCTCGATCCTCGGCGTCGTGCCGAAGATCGTGCGTTCGTGGAAGGCGGACCGGACGATGGAGGGCCTCGATTGGGGCCGGATCCGGCTCTTCAGCTCGACCGCGGAGCCCTCGACGCCGGGCGAGATGCTGTACCTCATGTTCCTGGCGGGGTACCGCCCGGTCGTCGAGTACTGCGGCGGCACGGAGGTCGGCGGCGGGTACGTCACGGGGACCGTCGTGCAGCCCTGCGCGCCCTCGACGTTCACGACGCCCGCGATGGGGATCGACTTCGTCCTCCTCGACGAGGGCCGGGGGGCGGACCGCGGCGAGGTCTTCCTCGTGCCCCCGTCGATCGGGCTGTCGAACGACCTGCTGAACTACGACCACCGCCACGAGTACTTTGACGGCGCGCCTCCCGGGCCGGGCGGCGAGGTGCTCCGGCGGCACGGGGACCAGCTCGAGCGCCTCGGCGGCGGGTTCTACCGCCACCACGGCCGCGTCGACGACATGGTGAACATCCACGGGGTGAAGACGAGCGCGGAGGAGATCCGGAGCGTGATCGGGCACGCGGCGGTGTACGACGCGAAGCCCGTCGCGGTCGATGCGGACGGGTCGGGGCAGCAGTCCCTCGTGATCTACGCGGTCCCGCGGGACGCGACGCAGGTCGGCTCCGCGGAACTCGCCGCGCGGCTGCGCGGGGACTTCGAGCGGTCGATCAAGGAGGAGCTGAACCCGCTCCTCGCGCACGTGCGGGAGGTCGTCCTCGTCCCGGAGTTGCCCCAGGCCGGCCCCGGGAAGACCCGGACGATGGCGGACCTGCGGAAGGACTACTTCGCCCGGCTCGGGGACCGGGGATCCCGCGGGTAGGACGCCCGCCAGAGGACGGCACCGACGCCCAGGAGCACGGCGCCGCCGACGATCCCCGGAGCCGTGACGCCGGAAAAGGCGTATCCGCGGTCCGTCGCGGAGAGCACGAGGACTTCCGCGACCGCCATCGCGACCGCGAAGGCGAGGACGACGCCGCCGAGGACCAGGAGGCCGAGCCCCCAGTCCCGGAGCGGGTTCGAGACCACGGACCCCCGAGGGATGTGCGCCGCCAAGAACCTTCCGCGGGGACGGGCTTATCTACCGGGGGCGGCGTCCAGCGGTCCGTGGAGACGTGGGACGTGCTCGTGGTCGGCGCGGGACCCGGCGGCAGCACCGCCGCGCAAGTCGCCGCCAAGGCCGGCTGCCGGACCCTTCTCGTCGAGCGTCGCGCGGAGATCGGCGTCCCGATCCGGTGCGGGGAGGGCATGGCGCGGCGGTGGCTCGCGGAGATCGGTGCGGACCCGGACGCGGACTTCGTCGTCCACGGCGTCGAGGCGGCGCGCGTCTTCGCCCCGGACGGCGCCTGTCTTGTCCTGGGCGGGGGCGGGTGCACGATCGACCGCGCGCGGTTCGACCAGCACCTGGCGGCGGAGGCGGCGCGTGCGGGCGCGGCGGTCCGCATCCGGACGAACGCTGTCGGACTCCTCCGGGAGGCGGGCCGGGTCATCGGCGCACGCTGCGAGCACATGGGCCGGACGCACGACGTGCGGGCGGACGTCGTGATCGGCGCGGACGGCTTCGAGTCCCAGGTCGGGCGGTGGGCGGGGCTCGGGGCGCCGCTGGGCGCGAGGGACGTCGTCGCGTGCCTCGAGTACACGATGGTCGGCGTCGAGGGCGAGCCGGCCTTCGACGACTTCTTTGTCGGCTCCGGCGCCCCGGGCGGGTTCGCCTGGGTCCTGTGGAAGGGCGCGGACGTCGCGAACGTCGGCGTCGGCGTGAACCTCTCCCGGGTGGCGGACCGGGCGGAGGCGCGCACGTACTTGGACCGGTTCGTGGCGGCGCGCCCGGGCCTCGCGCGCGGACAGGTGATCCAGGAGGTGGCGGGCGCGGTCAGCGCGTCGCGGCCGCTCGAGCGGACCGTTGCGGACGGACTCCTGCTCGTCGGGGACGCCGCGCGGCTCACCGACCCCCTCACGGGCGGCGGCATCCGGAACGCGTGCCTCTCCGGGCGGTTCGCGGGGGAGGTGGCGGCCGGGGCCGTGGCGGCCGGGGACGCGTCGGCGGGATTCCTCGCGCGGTACGAGCGCCTGTGGAGGGTCCGCCTCGAGGCGTCGCTCGCGCGGGACTACCGCATCAAGGAGGCGCTCGTGGACATGGACGACGCCGCGATCGCGCGCCTGGTCCGCGCGCTGGCGGCGGTGCGAGGGGACGTGGGAGACCCCGCAGGTCTCCTCGGGCGGCTTCGAGAGAATGATGCGGGCCTCGCCGCGACGCTCGGGCTCGCCTAGCCCTCGGGCTCCGGCGGCGCCTCCGCGAGCAACGGGACCTTCGCACCCTCCGGCGGCACGGGCTCCTCGAAGAAGTCGAACGGATCCTCGCGGACGAGCATGGGGCGCACCGTGCGGTGGAGCGACGGTCCTTCGTGATAAAGGGTCGGCCGTGGGTATCCGACCTGATACTCAGTCCGGCCGCAGGTCCTCGCCGCCCGCGAACACCTGCTGCACGGCGTTGTAGACCTCCTCGAAGCCGAACATCGTCTCTGCGGAGACGGGGATGAGCCGCCGGTAGACGCCGATCGCCTCCAGGCTCTCGAAGAACGAGACGTCGAGCGCGGTCTTCGGCGTCGCCTCCGCCCGCACGAGGGCGTCGTAGAGGTCGAACGGGTCGAGGGACCACTTCACGACCTGGTCGAGCTCCTCCGGCGTGAGGAGGTCGACCTTGCTGAGGACGTTCACGAACGGGAGGGAATGGCGGAACTGCGTCGTCGCGACGAGCAGCAGGGAGGAGACGAGGCCGGACGGCTGCTTGACGAGCGCCGGGTCGTTGAGGTACACGAGGGCGGAGTCCTCCCGGCCGAACGCATCGATCACGATCCGACTCGACTCACGGAACGTGAAGAGCTCCATCTGTCCCGGCGTGTCGATCAGGAAGTAGTCCGCCTCGAACGTCTCGAGGACGTCCCCGACCTCCTTCGTGTTCAGCGCGAGGAGGTCCGCCGCCAGGACCTGCGCCCCGTTAGGCCCGAGGCCGTACTTCGCCATGACCTCGTCGAGGCGGATCCAGTCACGGATGTCGACCTCCGGCTCGTACGGGATCGCCTCCGCGCCCGGGTCCAGGTTCACGCAGATCGCGTTGAGACCCTGGGAGTCCATCCACGTGCGGAACGCGTAGGTGAGCGTGCTCTTGCCGGATCCGGCGGTGCCGACGAAGTACAGGTTGCGCGCCATGCCGAACTCCCGGGTGGGACGGGCCCGGAGGGAATCGAACCCTCGACCTATCGGTTAAGAGCCGATCGCTCTACCTGTCTAAGCTACGGGCCCGCGCGCCGAGCGAACCGAGGATGCGGGATAAAGGTTGCGACCGCCGGCCCCGCGTCACGCGAACTCCGCAAAGCCCGCCGCGCATGGGCACGGAGGCTCCGCGTCCGCGTCCAGCGGCACGTAGAAGATCGAGAGGCGGTACGTCCAGCCCGTCCCCGGCCGCGGCTGCACCGCGAACCCGTCACCTACGGAGAGCCGCCCGTCCCCGTCCGCGTCGTCGAACGTGACACCGCCGCCCGCCCACGACCCGCCGGCCTCGAGGGGGCGCATGTCCACCGTCTCCGTCGCGGAACCGTTCGCCGCCACGAGCGTCGCGCGGTACGCGTCGAGGGCGTACGCGCGGCTCGCCGAGGTCACATTCACCGCGAACGGCCCCTCCCCCGACGCGGACAACACGATCGCCGGCGGCTGCACGGTGCCCCACTCGAGCGCCTTCGGGACGAACACGGCCGCGAGGACGAGGACGAAGACGAGGCCCGCCGCCAGGGAGAACCGCATGAGGCGGGTCGCCTGGGGCGTCGGCGGCGTGCGCCGCCGGAACGCGGGGTCCGCCGTCGGGCCCATCCGCCGGCGCGACGGCAACCGGAGCGGCATGCCCTCACTCCACGGAGATCGCGGGCCGTCCCGGGGCCGCGTGGCGCGCCTTCCCCTTCGGGTCCGGGACCCCCGGCTCCCCGGCCTCGTGCACCGCGACGGGACATCCGAGCTCCCGCTCGAGGAACGCGCGGGACGCCTCGAGGTACGCCCGCTCCGGCACCGCCGCCAACAGGTGGGCGACATCCTCCGCGCTCCGCCGCGGCATCTCCTCGACGACGCGCTTCGCGAACGCCGCCAACTCCTTCGCGTGGGGCTTCAGCGCCTCGTCCGCCATCGCCCGCTCCATGAACGCGGGCATCGCGAGCCTCCCCTCCCGCGCGAGGTGCGCCGCGAGCGCCGTCGCCTCGGCCTTCCACGGGGGCGCCGTGAAGAACGTGATCCGCTTCGGGGCTAGCCCGGTGACCTTCAGGATCTCCCGGGCGTCCGCGAGCGCCGCGCGGAGGAACGCCTCGGACGCGAGGGCGCGGGGATCCACGTCTTGCGCGCGGGCCTCGGGGAACGCCGCCGCGACGACGAAGTCGGAGTGCCCGAGGCGCTGCCAGATCTCCTCGCACAGGTGCGGCGCGAACACCGCCAGCACACGCGTCTGGGCGTCGACGAACCGCTCGCGGAGGGCGCGGTTCGGGACCCCGACGCGCGTCGCGTACCAGTCCCACGCCGCCTGGAGGTCGAAGAACCCCGACCGCAGCGCCGCCCGGTATTCCATCGCCTGCAGCGCCTCCCGGGTCGCGAGGATCAGGGTGTTCACCGTCGAGACGAGCCACGGATCGAGCGGGGTCGGCGCCTCCGTCGCCTCCGCCTTGGCGGTGGCGAACGCGTACCACGAGAGGAGCCGCGCGCGCGCCGCCTCCGCGAACTCCAGGTCCAGCCGCGGATCGTCCATCCCGTCCCCCGCGTTCGCGACCATCATCCGGACGACGTCCGCGCCCCACTCCTCCACCGCCACGCGGATGTACCAGGCGTTCCCCTTCGACTTCGACATCTTCTGGCCGCCGAGGCGCACGTATCCGGTGATCCCGAAGCCGCGGGGCCACAGATCCTTCGGGAACAACGCGGCGTGGTTGAACGCGCAGAACGTCATGTGGTTCTGCACGAGGTCCTTTCCCGTGTTCCGCAGGTCGAACGGGTACCAGTACAGGAACTCCCTCCGGAGCTGCTCGACGGTCCGCGCGTCCGTGCCGACGGAGGCGGCCGCGGAGGCGGCGTCCCCCGCCCCGAGGAAGACGTAGTCGAAGAACGCGTCCGTGAGCGCCTGGGCCCACGGCACCGCGGAGCGGAGCTCCCCGCCCTGGAGCGCGTGCGCAATCGTGTAGTACGCCATGTAGGCGGTGGAGTCCGAGAGGGACTCGATGACCCAGTGGTCGTCCCACGGGAGCTTCGTGCCGAGCCCCTGGTGGTGCGCGCACGCCCAGTCCCGGAGCCAGTCGACCGCGTAGTGGAACTGCTTCCGCACG
>Ga0214473_10006842_pt1 | contig 13588 bp, 12 predicted proteins | sample RVTome_7_FD_203509 | JGI IMG/M metagenome (GOLD analysis project Ga0214473, IMG submission 203509) | Soil microbial communities from uranium-contaminated site in the Upper Colorado River Basin, Wyoming, United States - RVT98D197 | ecosystem: Environmental > Terrestrial > Soil > Contaminated >...
CTTCGCAGCGGACGGCGTGTCGGGTGATCGGACAACCGCGATCAACGCAGCGATGCCAGGCCGCGAGACGACGAAGCGCTCATCGTGCGTCGCATGCACGAACTGATTCGGGGGTGTCCTCGGTTCGGGTATCGACGGATCGGGGCGTTGTTGCGGGAGGAAGGGTTCGTGATCAATCGCAAGCGGATCTGGCGGCTGTGGAAGCAAGAAGGCTTCCAAGTGCCGCAAAAACAGCGGAAAAAGCGGCGTTTGGGCTGTAGCGCCCACGGCATCGTTCGTCATCGAACGGAGCACAAGGATCACGTGTGGGCGTGGGATTTCATCCATGACCGCGACCAGCGGAACCGTCCTTTGAAATGGTTCACGCTCATCGACGAATTCACGCGCGAGTGTCGGGCGCTGGAGGTGGAGCGATCCATGACCGACGTGGAGGTGATCGACGTGCTGGCCCAGGTGCTGTGGATCCGCGGGGCGCCTCGACACATCCGCAGTGACAACGGCCCGGAGTTCTTCGCCTCGGCGATGCGGAAATATCTGGAGACGGCCGACGTGGGAACGCTGTACATCCAGCCCGGCGCGCCGTGGGAGAACGGATACGCGGAGAGTTTTCACGGTCGTTTGCGCGACGAGTTGCTCAACGCGGAGGACTTCGCGGACCTGCGCGAGGCCAAGGCGCTGGGCGCTTCGTGGCAGAACGACTACAACCATCGGCGACCGCACTCGTCGCTGGGGTACCAAACGCCGGCGGCGTTTGCGGCCTCGTGCGGACGGGCGAGCTGCGCTCCGTTACCTAGGGACTGCACTCCGCTCGCCCGTCCGAGGAAGAACCAACCGACTCTCACAGCGGCTGGTACATAATCCGGGGGCGGGTCAATCCAGTTTCCGCGATTGGTCGTGGCGATCGCGCTTTGCGTGCCTGACCACGGTGTTCAAGCTGGCTCAAAGCGCCGAAACAACTTGGCGATCGCTGAACGGACCGAACTTGCTGCCCGAAGTGATCCAGGGCGTGCGGTTCGTAGATGGAGTCAAACAACAGGCCGCCTGATCATGAGCCATCTACAACAAGTGACTATATCTCGTACCTTCTGCGCTCCTGAGTGCCCGACGAATCCTGACCATGTAGAGCTGTAGTGTTAGTCACGACGAAATAGCACGTTGTATTGAGATTCGTCGAGGGGACGCTCTTGGCGGGTGAGTGATGGTTTTGTGTATAGTCCGGTACGTGGATGCCCAACCACGTAGGGGATGTAACCAAGTTCGCGCATAAAGTCAAAGTACTGGCTCGCGCTCGTGCCGGATTGCTTTAACCAGGCATCTGTGATTTCGGAAAGGACGACGCAGTGATGATCCCTCAGGAGGTTTTTGCAACCGAGAGCGACGCGGTGTTCATAACCTTCTGTGTCGAGCTTTAGGAATGTTCTGCCCAATTTTGTGGGGGGGATAACGTCGTCGCCGCGCCGCACTTCGACACGGTACTCATAGGAGTTTTGCGACGGACGGCGCAATAGATTGGCTCCTCCGCAGTCAAGACCGTCCTGAAAGAGAGATAAGACACCAGGTTTTTCAGAGAGGGCAATGGGAAGGACGGTGATCCGGTTGTATGGATTAAGCTCGACGTTTTGCAATAGTTGCCCGCGTGTTACCGGGTTGGGTTCAATGCTTACGACTTCGTCGGCGAGAGCAGCCGCAAGGAGCGTGTAAAAGCCGACGTTCGCGCCCACGTCGATAAACCGCCAGCCGGGGCCGATGATAGATGCAATGAGTCGTGATACCACAGGTTCGTATTCACCCGTAAAGTAGATTAAACGGTGGGCCGCATAGATCGGATCGACGTGCAATCGGAAACCGTATCGCGTGTAGACGACCCTTTTCCCCAATCGCGCCCAGCACGACTCCATGCCGACTTTCGGGTTGAGATGGTGCATGATAAACCATTTTCCCTTGTCAATCCAGGGGTTTCTCAAATAAGGCCTGAGCAAAGTGAGGGCTAGCCATCGCATTCGGTACGAGTATTGATCGGGACTTTCCCGATCTGGTTTGGATGGCATCGTCAGTCGCCTCGCTTCTCGCCAGTATCAGATTCGCGTGCGCCATCGTCAGGGTACGCGGAAGCGTCAAGGGGTCGGACTCGTCCGCGTGATACACGGGGCGCCAGCACCAGACTATTCTCCAGGTCCACCGCGTGCTCGGTCTTGTAGACCAAGTGCGTCGTGCTGTCCTTCATCTTGGCGATACGGCTGTCCGAGTCTGTGGGAGAGACGCACTCGTCGTTGGAAGCCTTTTGGCTCGGGCAGTTCCGATCGAACCTGCGAAGGTCCTCCTCCGTGGGATTCTCCAGCCCCGATTCCGTCGCCTGCTTCTTGAGCCGCGCGTTCTCCTGCTCCAGCTCTTTGAGACGCCTGCCGTCGTTCCCCTTCATTCTGCCGTACTGGTTCCGCCAGCGGTGGAAGGTCGGCTCGCTCACCGCCAGCTTCTGGCAGATGACGATGGTCGCGCCCGCGCCCAGCATCGCGTCCGCCTCACGCAGCCTGGCGATGATCTGGTCCGAGGTGTGTCGCTCCCGTTTCATTCTGAGCCTCCTCGCCCGATTCCCGGGCAGTAGAGACTCTCACAACGACTGGATCAAGTTCCGGGGAGCAGGCCACGTCTACCCAACGCCATGATGAATCCTCGTCCCTGAGTTCATACTCCGTTCTCGTCTCGCACGCGTTATCATCCTATGCGCGTCAGGTGTTTTTTCAATGGCCGGCTGACCCATAGCGATCGCAACTCAGCTTAGTGAGGACTCGCTCAACATGCGCGTGCCAGCTATTCGCTCCGCCCAATAACGCTTCCCGATAGCGAACGCAGCAATCTACTTTCTGTTCGTACAGTTTCTGATCTCTGGATAAGGTCAGGATCGCCTCGCAATAGTCCTCGATGGCGTTTGGGCGTACTTCGATCGCCGCGTCCCGCACGATCTCCAGCGAGGGGCATGCACGTGATACAACCACCGGCCTGCCTGCCAATATCGCCTCCATGGGCACTTGATTGAAGCCCTCCCCGCATTCGGTTCGCGTGGGGGCAATGACCACGTGGCACTGGGCGAAACATTTTCGCAACGCGACGGGACCTACATGCCCGTGGAACTGAACGCGCCTCATCAATCCGCGTTTGTCGACGTGCGACCGCATCAGACTCTCACAAGTTCCTGTGCCGCAGATACTCAGAACGGCGTCGCAATGATTGTGGACAAGACGATCCATAATGGATAAGAGGTCAAGAGCCCCCTTCTCTCGTTCCAAGCGACCTGCATACAGGATGCTCCACGGTCGCGAATCCCACCTAGCGCGGGGCAGCTCCGCGAAAGCGTGAGGTGAATAGGTCGGCAGAAAAACACTCACCGACGGCGACGAGGAATGAGCTGGAGATACTATATGGGAGGCGATAGCCTGTGATGCGCACAAAAGTGCAGGGCATCGTTTCAAAAAGAATCGCCGGTTAAGGACCAGAATCACATTTTGCAAGCGAGTGACTGCCAGATTCGGATCGCAGACGTTGGTGTGTAGCGACGGGATCGTTTTGATTCCCAAGAATGGAAGGATGGAAAGAAGAAACCAGTGCGTGCCAGACGTAACAATGGCGATGTCGGCGCGAAATCGCAAAGCAGCGTGAATGAGCCGACATGCGAAAAGCAATCGACCGAGGTGATAACGAAGGCCATGGGCCTTCCGCCAGGGGATCGGGCGCTGCACGATCGTCATCCGAGGTCGTGAGACGTTGCGCACCCTTTTGGCAGGCGAGATCACATATGCATGGAAGCCTAATCTGCGCCAAATGTCGTAGAATTGTGATGAGTAAGTGATGGAAAGTTGGGATGGGTCGTCCTTTCCGAGTTCCCAGTGTTCGAAGGTTCCGGCAACATCCCCGGGCCCCGTGGAGTATAAAATGCGTAGCGTTGTGAGATCAGAGATCGCTTTCATGGATCTTTAGTGGGCAAGTAGCGGTCAAGATGCGGTCGCGCGTATGCAGCGTTTGCGGCTGGGCCGCCGCAATCACACCCAAATCGTTGAGGGGCAGTTTGAACCCGGTTTAAAGAGTCGGCTATCGTGTGATTCCGAACAGAATACAAGGTTACGATGTTAATGAGGATAGCCTGGCACCACCAAAAGAACGGCGCATAGTCAATTGCGAACCAGACGTTTGCCATAGAGCCAGTCATTCCGGCAAAGGCGGCTAATAATATGGCTAAGACCTTGCGGTCATGATCGGTTGCGTTCATCAGTCGGCGAAGAGCGCGGAAGTAGGTGATCAGGATCAGCAAACAGACAGAGCCTCCACCAAACCAACCGCCGATGAGAAATAGGTAGAGATAGGCGTTGTCAATCGACCAGGCTGCTTCATATTCGCGGCCGACGAGATAGGGATCACCCCAACAGCCGACATTGGCGATTTCCTTTCCGTAGATCAGAAGCAGTGCGACGCGGTAGTGGCCGCTCTCGCCGGCGGTGTTACCGGTCGCTTCGACGCGGGCGGACGTGTACTTGACCTCCTCGGTAGCCATCTCGTAGAGGAAGGGGGAACTGGAAATCAGGAGGGCGAGGGCGACGAGAAAAGTGGATTGTCGGGGTTTGGCGACGGTCCAGGCGATGATCGTTACCACGATAAGGACGACGATCGGTCCACGAGACATGGAGGCGATGCATCCCCCGGCGGAGAGCAGAGTGGATAACCAGGACCATTTGTTTCGGCGGGGATCGAGTACGCCCCAGAGTCGCGCAAGGGGGGTTGCCATGGCAAAGAACGTGCCCAGTTGAATCGGACCGTAAAACGTCGCATGGGCGCGCAGGAATCCCCAGCGCCAACTACCATAGTGCGGAATTGGCTCAAGCACTACACCAATGCTGTTCCAAAGATACGGTGCGAGTCTGAACGCCATACGCGATTCGTATATCGCAAAGAGCGCGGTTACGCACGCGAAAATGGTAAAAGGCTTTAGGACGGTGCGTAGGGCGACCATATCGGTGATGAGAACGCGAGTGAAGAAGTAGGGACATCCCCAGTCCATGGCGAGGATGGCAAGGCGACTGTAGAAACCTTTAAAGTCGGTGACCTGGCCGTAACTGACGGCAAAGGTTAAAACGGGTAACAAGGCGACGAGGTCGATGAGCCGGCGGTCAGGGATGAGTTGTCGGAAGCGACCGTTTGCGATGGTGCCGGCGATGAGGCCCAATGCGGCCGCGCGACCTGGTGTCAAATCTGGCAAGCCCGGGAGATCGAAAACCGCTCGGGCAGGGACCAGCATGAGCACGGGCAGGTAGACCCATCCGAAGGCGTTGCGGACGCCGTAACCGAGGACGGCGAAGAACGCCAGGGTGGCGATGATGGAGATGATGATCAGTGTCACGGCGTGATCGTCGGCGCGGTCGAGGGATATGTCCAGATGGCGAAGTGGGCGTTGGGACTGGCACCGTAACGAGAGGCATGGGCGGGAAATTGGGAACTGCGGAAGACTTCGTCGGTTTCGCGCATTATGAGAACGATTGCGTCCTGATTGACGCGGGGGATGGCGATGGCGTAGAGGCCTTCGTGGTAACGGGCGTGGACGTCGGCGATGTAGTGGGTGTCGAATATGCGCAGGTATTCCTTGACGGTCCCTTGCTTCAGATGATTGAGGTAGGCGCGGCCATTGGCCTTGCCGTCAAGATTGATCACGCAGCGCTCAGAGAAATAGCCGAATAGTCCGGCGTCCTTAAGGGCGAAAACGCTGTCGATGGGCGTATGCTGTTGCGCCCACTCGGCGGCGTCGCGCCAGCTGGCGTGTTGACGATATTTGATGGATATCTGGCGCTGAATCAGGGGGGCGGCAATGACGAGGCAAACGGGGATGGCGGCTAAGGCAATAGGGGTTCGGCGGGATGGGCGGTCATGCAGCCAACGATGCAGAAGGGCCGGGATCGTTATCGTCAGACAGAGTCCGTACTGGGCGAAATGCCACCAGTAGACGCCCCAGTCTAGGAACAAGAACGCATGAAGGAAATGGAAGGTGCAGGAAAGCGCGAGTAGGAGGATGGGGGCTTGATTCGGGCTGCGCGGTCGATCAGGAGGGATTGAGAATTGGGAAAGCAGCATCGTAATCCAAACGAGACCAAGTAATACGAGGCCAATCCAGAGATCGCCGTTCATGGAAAGCGAATTTCGCAGTGCGGGTAGCGAGCTTTTCACAACGCCGCTGATCGGCATGATTTGTCCGAAGTGACGGACGTTCCATGCGACGTAGATTCCAAAGATGGCGAAAAAACCCAGCGATTGCAGAATGGCGTGGGTGACGGTTCGGATCGCGGACGCTCGTTGACGAAATGCGTCAGCCAAGAGCACGATGATCGAGGCGGGCAGGAGGAAGGCTGCATCGAGGCGACAGAGGGTGACCAAACCGATGAACAGGCCGAATGCAAAGGCAGTTGCTGATGCGGCGCTCAAGGCATGAGCTTCGAATCGAAACCAGAAATGGATAAGTGAGACGGTGGCGAGTAATAGCAGTCCGGTCTCCAAACCGTTGGTCATCGCGGTGGAAACGTGCGGGAGTATCGCCAGGGCGATTGCGATAAGTCCGAGTCCGGGAGCGACATAGCGGTTTACGATTTGATGGAGCCAGGCGATAGTAGCGATGGCCATCACCGCGTTAAGTATCAAGACCACGCGGACGGGGGACTCAAGGTCATCGGTGAACGTTTGGAAGATGGGAAGAAGGCAAAGCATCCACAGCGGATGCCAGCCGTTGGTGGCGGAAATGCCATCGAATGTCATGCCATTTCCTTCCACTATGTTGCGGGCAATGGCGAAGTAATAGAAGGCGTCATCGGAGGGGAGCGCGAGGAGAGCGAGATCCTCGGGGTCGAAGAAGATCCAAGTAATAAGAGGCACTCCGATGAGCAGGTACAACCCAAAGACCTTGACACCGCGACTCTCTTGTGCACATGTCAAAGATTGATCAGCAGATGGGGGGCCTTCCATTCGCCTGCGACCGACGGAAAGGTTGTCATTGCGTAGAATCTGGTCAGTTACCCGAGACATGTATGTGACTCAGCCGGGCGAATGGACGACGTCCGATGATTGCCACCATGCCTGCAAATCAGGCTTGAGTGCAACTCGATCTAGGAGGATAAGTGCATGTCCGTCTGCCCCGTGTCGCCATGCATTCGCAATATGAGAAGATGTCTCGGCGGAATCACGCGCTTTGATGAGAATCGCGGGATCGAGGGGCAGTCCGCACGCCGCGTAGAGCTTTATAATATGTTCATCGAGATAGTTCACTAGATCCTCGTATACCACCAACTGGTACGCGGATGATCGGATACCCGCTTGATGGACCGTTTCAGTTGCATATCGCCAATACCAAAGCTCCGACTCATCAGCGGTCATACCGCCGATGTCACCAAAGCGTCCTGCCCATGAAGGATCGGCGTCGATGACGATGCGAAGGCGCTCGTGATTGGCTTTTGCCACTTCGTTGGGATCATGCCTGGCGAGGTAACGGTTTCGCCATGAATGAAGGAACCCACCCGGATGTCGCACAATATGAACGACGAGGACATTCGGCCGATTAGCAAGAACCCAAACCGCCCAGCCAGGCACCTGCAAGAGCTTTAGAACGGGGAGCGCTTCATCCAGTTTGCGGCGACGACCGAGCCACCACGGCAGTTGCCATTCCCGGTGCGTCAATGACGGCGAAAGAAGCGCGATTGCGGATCGGAGTCGTCTGTGCTTCAGCAGACGATGCAGCTGCAACTTGCGACTTAATTCATGGATGTGCCGTTTGGAGGAGGTGAGCGGCTGGTCACGCTCTCCCATTTGGTGGTTAGTCCAACGAACCGCATCGTCCCAGTTGGTGTCCAACGCCGGCATTGCACTTCGACTGACCCACGCGTTGGGAAGTTTGCTCATGGGAGAATCGGGAATCTCATTTGGTTCATTTCGACAGTGGGTGTGCGGGCTGAGGTCCAGGAGTTGAAGGAGCCAGTTGGTTCCGGATCGGCCCTGACCGACGATTAAGACGTAATCGTATGGATAGGGGCAGATTGTCTGTTTGATTGAACGAGTCAAGGCACTTGGATCCGTCCTGGGCTCGATTCGTGGTGGCAACAAAGCAGAGGTAGTCAAAGTCATGGTTGTCCAATCCAGCCGCGTATAGTCAGTTCATTTACAAGCTGTTCGGCCACAAAGCGATGGCCGACGGCATTCCAGTGACCGTCTATGGTATAGTACAAGTCGGGTCGATCCGTTTTGGTTGGAATGGCAAGAAGCGGCACGTCTTGGCCGGCCAGCCGCCTTGACAACTCATCCAGTCGCGAACCGTTGAAGTCGGCAGTGATCACTAGATAATGCCAATGTCGTTGGCGACAGATGCCGGCCAATTCCAACACCAGCTGATGGGTCAACTCATCCCCGAGTTCGGTCTCCGATACCGATGGGGTCTGTTTCGGCGACTCGGGCACGTCAGCGGTCGTTTGGACCGGCGGGTTTGTTTCACGGTTCGATTCCCTTAGGGCTTTGGCTATGACCACGCGGCCTCGGTTCTGGGTTTCCCTCATGAGCGAAACGAGGCGGGAATAGGGCAGTCCAGGAATCCATTCGATGGCGGATTGCGCGATTCGGGCGAGTCCGGGCGTAAACTCCAAGCGACGGATCTCTAGGTGACCTTCAGGGGTTAGAACGGCAAAACGCTCGCGAAGGTTGTCCGTAAAGTCGTTGCTGCACAGTTGGAGAATGACGGCGCGGGGGTTGTAGCGGGGCGCTTCTTCGAGAAGGAATCGAACCCATCGACCGTTGCCCACGTCGCCGATACCGGCGTTGATTACCGGAACACGGTCGTCGCCGAACTGCGCTCTCAGTGCTTCACGCACCAGGGCGGGAAACTCTTCACCGTCGTTGACGCCAAGTCCCATGGTGAATGAATCGCCAAGGAACAAGAGCGGTTGCTGCTCAGAAATGACGAAGGGTGATCCCCGGAAACCGAGAGAATTCGTGGTCAATGTCATGCGAAACTCGGGTGTGATACGCTCGCAGGAGAAGTTCGACTTGAGGCGTTTGCCATACGACGGATCGAAGATGGTAAATGAAGGACCAACGTTGCGGACGGGGATCCAGTTACGTACGGCCAACTCGGCAAGGATGAGACTGAGGAGCAGGCTGATTGCCGCGGTGAGCAGCTTGACGCGAAGGCGTGTGTGCTGCGGAGCGTATTTGGCATTTGACGAAGGCGAAGTTAGTATGGCCGTTTCCGTCATGAGGTTGGTCTCGTTGTGCGCGATGACCTGCCGGACCGCCGCCGCATTTCATAAACGAGCAAAGGCAGAAACGCGAGGTCATCGATCAAGTAACGTTTCCAAAGTCGGCTGGGCTCTTGGACCAGGCGGTGCAACCACTCAAGGCTTAGCCGGTGCATCCAATTGGGAGCTCGGGGTACATCGCCAGTGAAAAAACTGAAGCTGATGCCGACGCCGATGCTGAGCTTGACGCCACAGACGTCCTTATACCGCACGATCCAGCGTTCCTGTTTGGGTGATCCAAGTCCGACAAACAGAATATCCGGCGCGGCCTTGTGAACGGCGTTGGCTATGCGCGAGCATTCGACGTCGTCGCGCTCGAACCCAACGGCGGGACAATAGGTTCCAGACAATCGAAGTTTAGGGTGGCGTATGCGGAGGATGCGTGCGGAGTGGTCGGCCGCGCCGGGCGAACCGCCGAGCAGAAAAACGCTAAGGTTTGCGGAGGCCGCTCGTTCGCACAAGGCGGGAAAAAGATCTGAACCGGCAACGCGCTCAGGCAATCGTCGGCCCAGCCACTGCGACGCCCAGACGATGGGCATGCCGTCGGCGAGAACGAGGTCGGCGCTTCGATAGATTGGGGCGAGTTCAGGTTGCTTGCTCAGGCGGACGACGTGATCGACATTGACGGTTACGGCGTAGGCACATTTTGAACCACAGGCGAGTTCGACCAATCGGTCCAGCGCGCCGCTGAATGATAACGGATCGAACGCGACGCCGAACAATTCGATGCGTTGGGCCGTTACGGGTAGATCCGTCATTCGGGGCACGGCGATTTTGGTTATTCGATTCGTCTCAAGATCGGTGCGTTGCAGTGACTGCGCTGCCGCGTTTGCGATTACTCCGGGACGATGGTGTTTTGCGCGGTTCCCCGGTGGAGTCGGCGCTATGCGGGCGGGTTATTCGATGAAACGGGAACAATCGCGAGAGCTGCCACTGACGCAGGCAACGGCGGAATTCCGGATCGTCATATCGCTCCGCTCGACACAGCCACGCGCTGATGAAACCCGCGAGGATGCAAAGACCGCCGATGACGAAGGGTCTCTCGAACATGCGGTAACAGGCGATGGCTAGGGCGTAGAGTCCGTGAGTACCCATGAAGTATTGGCCGCGTCCCCAGCGCAGACGTCCTTCGAGGACGCTCTTGTCCGATGAGCCCATAGGTCGAAGTTCGTAGAGCGACAATTCCGTGTCGTGAAAACTCCGCGCTTCCCATCCTTTCATTCGGCAGCGGTGACAGTCAATGCCGTCCCACATCACCGTGTGTACGAATCCGCCGATGTCGCGGAAGCAGGTCGTGCGATAGAATTTGCACGCGCCCATGGAGAACCGGTCATTGGTGCGTAATGGGATCCACGCCCGGCCGGTCCAGTCGAAGCATTTTCCACTGGCACTGCCGAGCCGTTCATCGGCCTCAAATTTTCCGATGAGCCGCTCGAAATGGGTCGCGCCGAATTTCAGATCGCCGTCTAGTTTGCAAACGTAATCGAATGCATCGAGGTCGATAAGTGATAGTCCATCGTAAAAGGCTTCGATAACGCCGCCGCCGACTTGCCGATATCCGCGATCAGGGCGTTGGTGAAGGCGAATCCAGTGGTATTGACACGCGGCGCGCTTAACGACTTGGGGCGTTTCGTCCGACGAACCGTCGTCGACAATGATCCAGACTTTCGGGAGTGCTGTTTGAGCGACCATAGAGTCGATGGTGCTTTGGATGTATTTGGCCTCGTCTCTAACGGGTGTAATGACTGCGTAGCGTCGAGCATTCATGCGCGGGCCGCCTTGGCTTTGGTAACCGCAGGGGTCGCGGCCGCGCCTGCCGTCCCCGTTGGAAGGTACTCCTTGAATACGTCGGCGAGTTCGGCGGCCGAGACACGGATATCAAAGCGCTCACACACGAATTCGCGGGCACACTCACCCATCGCGACGCGACGCGACGGGTCGTCCGCCAAAGACTGCAGGGCGTCGGCGATCGTTTCTGGCTTTCCGGGCGTTACCAACAGGCCGTGCTTCCCCTCACTCACCAACTCGGGAATGCCGGTGATGCGGCTCGCGACGATGGGTAACCCGCAGGCCATCGCCTCCATCAAAACAACTGGCAACCCCTCAGACAAGCTGGGTAGTACGAAGATGTCGGCATTGCGATAGTGGTCATGCAACTTATCCTGCCCCACCGCGCCGGTGAAGTTGACGCGATCAGCCAGGCCTAGCGATTTGACGGTTTCGATCAGACGTGACCGAAGCGGGCCGTCGCCAACGATTGTACAACGGAACGCGAGGCGTCGATCTTTCAGTGCCTTCAGGGCCTGTAGCAGAAAGACCTGCCCTTTTTCGGGCGACAAACGTCCGACGGTGAGGATACGCAATGGGTTGGCGAAGTGGATGGTGTGTTCATCCTCTTTTCGGGGTGAAAAGGTCTCGGGATTAACGCCGGTTCGGATCACACGGATTTTTCCCCATGAATCGGGTCGGCATCGGAGCATGGCCTGAGCGCGTCCGAATTCGGAAACGCAGACGACGAAAGCGGCATCGTCGATCTTACGGCCGAGTTGATTGTCCAGAGGATTCGAGAAGTCGGACTCGCCGTGAAGGGTCATGCTCCAAGAACCGCCGATGAGGCGGGCGGTCAACATGGCTACGTCGGCGGCAACGTTGGCGAAGTGGGCGTGGATGTGTCGAATGCGGCGATTGCGAAGTTCGGCCGCGAGGATGGCGGCCTCCGCGAAGTAGAACAAGTGCCAAAGCGCTGAACGGAACCCGGGCGGTCGGACAGTAATCGCCATTCCCCCCGCCCGGAGGTAGCGGAGTGGCGAGGTCAAGAACGTCGTCGAATGTGATTGAAAAAGCCGCCAGATTGAGGTTGGGAGCAAGGCTGTAGTTCGTCGCTGCTCGTCGTGGTCAAGGTCGGACAGAACCTCCGCGGTGTCCGGGCGGCGGATCGTATAGGGATGAACTTCCAAGCCCAATGCACGGAGCGCCCGTGTTTCGCGCAGAATGAAGGTGTGCGAAACGGCGGGATATCGGCTGATGAGGTAGGCAACGTCGATCATCGTCTTCGCCATTTACGCAGAAAGATGGTATCGGCCAGTCCGCTTAGTTCCAATTCGAACAGGGGAATGGAAACAAAGCCGTGGCGCGTCGTAGTTCTGGCTTGGGAAACGAACACGCGGTGCAATTGAAATGGTTCGACGTCCGGCTTATTCAAACCCGATTCCGTGGTCACGGCGCAACGGTAGCCGGCGTTACGGGCGGAGGCAATCACTTGGTCGTCGTAGTCGCCGTTTGGGTAAGCGAGAGACTCGACCGGCTTGTTGATGATGCGTTCCAAATCCTGTTTGGAACCGACCAATTCATCGCGAAGCTGGTCCGGGTCGAGTTGGGGAAGAATCGGATGCGAGCGGGTATGAGAGGCGATTTCATGACCGTGGTCGGCCAGTTGGCGAATCTCCTCGGTCGTCATGATGCGGTTGAGTCCATCCTCGCGCCAACCGGCAGATTCTGCTGAGGCGACCGTGGTGTCGATGACCGCCGCGCGAAAGGCGGGGTCCAAGCGCTTGGCCTCTCCGACGATTGCTTCCACGGTGAGATCGCGGCGTTCCATCAGCGAACGAATCCAGTGATTCGGGATGGAAGGCGAATGGTATGAACGCACGTGTCGATCGATCGCGCCATCAACGTTGACTCGGCGCAAATGGGCGATTGATCGGGCGAGGCGGTCATACCAAGGACCTTCGCAGGCGCCAATCAGGGAAGTGATGAGGAAAAACGTCGCCCGCAGTCCCAAGCGGTCGAGAATTGGGCGCGCGTTGGCGGCGCTGTCCCAATAGCCGTCGTCAATGGTGATAACGAGGCGTGGACGATGATCGCCGTTGGAGGCGTTCGACGGGTTGGAGGCTTCATTTAGCGTCACACACTTGTATTGCCGCCGATAGTACTCGAGGTGTTGTTCGAAGACCGTGGGTTCTACGATCAAGCTGTCAAATGCGGTGGGTACATCGGGTTTTCTGGATAGAATGCGGTGATAACAAACGATGGTTAGACGCGAGCGGACGCGACGACGTATTATGGCAGCAGCCGGCGATTGCCAAATCACTCCCGCAGTCCATTCACGCAGCCTCTGTTTTCCGCCGCCTGAACCTATTCTTTTTGCGTTCATTAGTACTACAACGCTACGTTCTGGGCCATTGACACTTTCGTAGCGTCGTCAGTTTGATGCCAACCTCCTGCAATCGCCGTATGGTTCGCAGGCGATGCGTCCGGCGGGCGGCGGCGTTTCGGTCCTG
>Ga0214473_10006843_pt1 | contig 13587 bp, 11 predicted proteins | sample RVTome_7_FD_203509 | JGI IMG/M metagenome (GOLD analysis project Ga0214473, IMG submission 203509) | Soil microbial communities from uranium-contaminated site in the Upper Colorado River Basin, Wyoming, United States - RVT98D197 | ecosystem: Environmental > Terrestrial > Soil > Contaminated >...
ATGAAATCATGTTCACGGGACCATGATCCGTCAGCCCAAGGGCTGACCAACACATTCCGACGTTAATGTGCGTGAGGGTCAGCCCTTGGGCTGACTTACCGTGACGATCCCAATGGGGCAGGGGAATAATAATGGCAAAGACAATCGAAGAAGAAGCATTAGAAGTCGCGAAGACCAATAGCGCCGATTACGCGGCCAAAGATATCACTGTCCTCAAGGGACTCGAGGCGGTTCGCCGCCGTCCCGCGATGTACATCGGCGATGTCGGTCCGCGCGGGTTGCATCACCTCGTCCACGAAGTCGTCGACAACTCAATCGACGAGGCCATGGCCGGTTTCTGCGATCACATCAAGGTCACACTGAAGGACGACGGCTACGTCGAGGTGATCGACAATGGCCGTGGCATCCCGGTCGACATGCATCCGACACAGAAGAAGTCGGCGTTGGAAGTGGTCATGACGATGCTGCACGCCGGCGGCAAGTTTGACCATCAGACGTACAAAGTTTCCGGCGGTCTCCACGGCGTCGGTGTCTCGGTGGTCAACGCGCTTTCTGCCGAACTCACCGTTGAGGTCATGCGCGACGGCGTCACTTGGCAACAATCGTACCGACGCGGCGATCCGGTCGGGCCGGTTGAAAAGATCGGCAAGGCAGCCAAGACCGGCACGAAGACGACCTTCAAGCCCGATCCGGAAATCTTCGCCAAGACGCAGTTTTCTTTCGACGTCCTCGCGGCGCGTCTGCGCGAGCTCGCCTTCCTTAATCGCGGCATTCGTATCGATCTTTCCGAAGACGGGAGCGATCGCAAGTTCACCTTTGAATACAAAGGCGGCCTGGCGGCATTTGTCGAGTACCTCAACGAAAACAAGACGCCGCTTTTCAAGAAGCCGGTCTATGTCGAACGCACCCGTGATGAAGTGCAGATCGAAGTCGCGTTGCAATACAACGACACATACCAGGAGAATATCTTCTCCTATGTCAACAACATCAACACGATTGAGGGCGGCACGCACCTGGTGGGTTTCAAAACCGCGCTCACCCGTTCGATCAACAACTACGGCGCCAAGAACAACCTGCTCAAAAACGTCAACTTTACGATTCAGGGTGAGGACACGCGCGAAGGATTGACGGCTGTCATCGCCGTGCGTGTCGCCGAGCCGCAGTTTGAGGGTCAGACCAAGACCAAGCTGGGCAATTCGGACGTGAAGGGGATCGTGGAATCAGCGGTCGGTGAAGCGCTCGCGGAATTCTTTGAGGAGAATCCCCCCACGGCCCGACGCATCGTTGAGAAAGTCATATCGGCGGGACAGGCGCGCGAGGCGGCACGCAAAGCGCGCGACCTGACACGTCGCAAATCGGCGCTCGACTCCGGCGGCCTCCCCGGAAAGCTCGCCGATTGCGCGCTCTCCGATCCGGAATCATGCGAGATCTTCATCGTCGAGGGCGACTCGGCCGGCGGCAACGCCAAGCAGGGACGGGACCGTCGCTTTCAGGCAATCCTGCCGTTGAAAGGCAAGATTCTCAATGTCGAGAAGGCGCGCGAGGATCGGATCGTGAACCACGAGGAAATTCGCGCGATGATCATCGCTCTGGGGGCGGGATTCAAAGAAGGGTTCGATGCCTCAAAGTGCCGATACGGAAAGATCATCATCATGACTGATGCCGACGTCGATGGCTCACACATTCGCACCCTAATCCTGACATTCTTCTTCCGCCACATGAAGCCCCTCGTCGAGCAGGGGTATGTCTTCATCGCCCAGCCGCCACTCTTTCGTTTGAAGAAGGGTCAAAAAGAGGTTTATGCCTATTCCGACGACGAACGTGATCGCACCCTCAAGGAAATGGGTGGCGATAAGGGGGTCGGGATTCAGCGCTACAAAGGTCTTGGCGAGATGAATCCGGATCAGCTCTGGAAGACCACGATGGACCCGGAGACGCGGACGCTCCTCCAGGTGTCACTCGAGGACGCGGCGGAAGCCGATCACGTGTTCACGATGCTCATGGGCGACGAGGTTGAGCCCCGCCGCAAGTTCATTGAGGAGAATGCGAAGTACGTGAGAAACTTGGATGTCTGAGTCTCTTTCCTACCTCAGAAATCGATAGGGGCACAGCACGCCGTGCCCCTATTTTCTTGCTACAATGAGCCTCGAATCCGCCTTTCTCCGTTGGCTCGAAAGGGTGGAGGCCCGCGCGTGGCGGGTCACCGCCGACACATCGGGCCTGCGGTCGTCGATTTGGCGGTGCATCCTGATCGTGCTGCGCGGGATCATCACCGACCGTGCTTTTGAGCGCGCCGGATATCTGACCTACCTGTCCCTACTCTACCTGGTGCCGCTCGTCGCCTTGATGCTGACGTTTGCCGACATGCTCGGCTGGAGCAGGGCGGCGTTGGAGTTTGTCGTACAAAAGGTGGCAGTCACAGCGCCGGAATTGGTCGAGAGTCTCAACGAGGCCATCAGCCATCTGGATTTCATGACGGTCGGGATTGTCGCGTTGGCAGGGATCGTCATCGCCGGATTTGTGTCCTTGATCACGCTCGAGGGAATTGTCGACGACATCTGGGTGGCGAACGAACGGCGTTCGATTTGGCGGACGCTGGCGCTGTACCCGCTCATGATCGTCGTGGCTCCTACGGTGGCGGCGCTGGTCTTGGCGATTTCGGCGCTGGGGAAATCGCAAGCCACAGCGCTCACGGTGGCTCTGCCGCAGACTTCGCGTATCGGTGATTTGCTCCACGACCGATTGTATGAATTGACTTTCCTCATACAGACGGTGCCGATCCTGCTCACCTGTGGATTGCTGGCATTGATCTATCTCTTAATTCCCTCGGGGAAGGTGCGCTGGCAGTCGGCCGCCATCGCCGGTATCGCAGCGGGGCTGGTCTGGCAGATCGCACAGGGGTTCTATCTCAACTTCCAGTTTGCCACGGGATCATTTCGCGCGGTTTGGGGACTTCTCGCGCAGATTCCCCTACTTCTTCTTTGGATGTATGCCTGCTGGTTTGTCTTCATCGCGGGCGTTGAGCTCTCATTTGCCTGGCAACACCGACACACCTATCTACCCAAGGCGCCGGTGGACCTGCTCTCACCCTATGCGCGTGAGCGCGCCGTGCTCGGACTGGCGCGTCTCTTGGTTGAAACGAAGACTGTCCGACCGGAAGGATTGACATCAGCGGAGATTTCGAACCGGTTGCGGCTCCCGTGGTCGTTGGTGCGGCGACAGCTGAATGCCTTCTCGACAATCGGCGCCGTGCGTTCCGTCAGGAGCAAGTCCGGCTGCACGCACTCTGCCGCTGGTGATCTTGAACGTTTGACAGTCCGCGAGTTACTCGATCGCTGGCGCAAGTCGGGCGAGGATCTCCCGGAGCCGGAGCGCCACGATCACTGCTGGCCGGATAAGATGACAATCGCTGAGACAATCCCTGCCGTTCTCCCAGACGGGAGTCAGTCCAAGGGCTGACCCGCACATAAGGATGTTTGGTGGTCGTGATATCTGTTCATGCGAACTTTCATCGTAACCGAATTTCAACGGTCCGACCGTTTCGTGTGATATCCATTGTCGGTACGGCCAGTATGAACTCAGACGTCTCCAGCTTGCTTGCCGATTCCGATTTCACTGCCTCCACGGGAGCAGAGACTGCAAAGGCGATCAATTTCTGATCACGGTCGATGAGCACTGGTGTGACTTGTTTCAACTTCAGGGACGACTCGCTGTTGAACTGCACCAGGATCGGCACCAGATCGTAGATGCCGACTTTCTTGCTTATCTGGGTTACTCCGAAGGGAGTGTACGCGACACCGATTTTCTCGGCGATGGCACCATACCAGATCTTCACGAGGGTCTTGTCGGTCAGGAGAATTGCATCCAGATGTTTCTGGATGTATTGCCGTCCATCCTTTTCAAACTGCAGTTTGTCCCTGTACGCGTCGTCGTACCCGTAGTCCGCCTTGGCTTGCGCCAGATGCCGCTCCATCTCCGATTCGGAAAGAGCCACGGACTGCTTGAGCATGTCGCAGAGATAGACGCCGTCCTTGAAGATCTCGCTCTTCCACTTGGGCATGACGTCATCCAGCAGGATTGCCTGGCAGGCGCCGAGGTCGTAGAGCTTGAATCGAAGTGGACCGGAACCAAACTTGTTTCCGAAACGATCATCGTTAACGGCCACGACGTTGACCATGTTCTCCATCCGACTCTTGAATTCGCGGGGTAGAAGCCCCTGATAGCCGTTGAAACCAGTCTGGTAGTACATCTCCGGCACGGGTACAACCTTTTCCCCGGCCAGCAGGAATTTGTACTCCACGTATTTCGCCGTTCCCTCGGCAAACTCGTTTAAATTCTCATAGTCCACGCTGCTGCTGTCCAACAGTGATTGGCGATGACTCCGCACGGCTACGAATTGCCTGATCTTCTGCCGCTTGGTTTCGGAGTTTGTACTCAGCAGCGCGTCTCTGAGAATGTTGCCTTCCAGGACGTAGAGGGCATTGTTCACCGGATCGAGAACCGGGTACTGTGAGACCGCCATCTCGTTCGCGCCCTTTTCCGGCGCCATCTTGCTTTGATACACATGGAACGACTCATGGAGAATCACTGTGAGTTCATCGTACGGACGGGGAATGAAGGACCAGTCTTGCAGCCACGATTCGGCGAACTCCTTGGTTCGTTGGAGCAGGGCGTCTCGCAGTTTGTTGCGCATCGACGAAAACGGGTCCGCCACGACCAGTACCGGGATACCGTCGATCTCGGTCGACGTGTTCTGATCGTCGATGCTGAAGATGGTGGAGTCGTTTCTGACGTAGATCGTCTCGTCCCCGAGCGGATTCAACCCAGTGAACTCGATGAATCCATCGGGTTTGTGGGGAAAGTTGATCAGGAGTTCCTGAACATTGGGCCGGTAGAAGAGCACGGGGGTGCTTTGGAAATCCCAGCCCGGATATAGCTCTTTCCCCAGAGTCTTCGTGATATTCCGGCATTCTTTGAGCGAAACCAATAGCAGCGGGTCGATCTTGAGTTCAGTTCTCGATTGCGCGACGGCCGTCGAGCCCACCAAGACCAGGGCCAAGCCCGCCATGAACGCGAAGATTTGGTTTTTCTTCATGTGGGTAACCTCTCAAACAATCTCACAGTGGTTGGGTTGTTGCGGAAGTGATTGCAAAGTTCAGTGTGAAAACGCGGTGTTCCCCGCGTGGTACCTTTATCTGATGAAGTCCACGGCGCGCCGTATGCGGTCGGACGCGCCGTGGGTGACTCGTGACGGGAACTCACCTGCTACTTCTGCACGTCCTTCTTGCCTTCGACTTTGATCTTGCCGTCCTCGACGGTCACCTCGACGTCGTCGATACCGTTGGCCGCAAGCTGCCGCTTGATCTCGGCAACTTGCTCGTCGATCGGAAGCGACTTGTCGACTTGGGGCATGAAGACGGTGCCTTCCATCGGCTCTCCGGCGTGATCGCCAGCGATAACCTGCTTGACCACGGCCTGACCCTCGCCCCCGGGCGGTGTGAATGTCATGTTGAATGTCGTGGACGTGTCATCACGGACAACGGAGAGATTCTGAACCTGCATGCCCAGCGATTCCAACTGCGAACGAATATCCTGAGCGATCTCCGCATCGGAACGGCCGGACGTGCTGGCGCTGTAGTTAAACGAGTGTCCCGTGATCTGGGCGAGCAAACTTCCCGATTCACGTATCGTCCATGGCTCAAGCGAAACTACCCCGCCGGCCGCAACGGCCGGGATGAGATCCCGTGTGGCTTCAAAAGCGGCTTGGGCTTTGTCCTGCTTGCCGTTCACATAGTAGGCGAGTGAATGGCCCGACGACCCGCTGGTGCGGGCCACGTTGACATCGGTCAGGCCACGTTCGGCCAGCCGCGACTTGAGCGCATCGAGACTGATCTGCGCCATCGCCGCATCCGGCGACGTGATGGTCAGCTTCGTTCCAATCGTGCGTTCGTACGGAAACGGAACCAATACGAGGAATGCGAACACAGCGGCGACGATGCCAAAACCCCATTTACGCGCCGGTGTGCCAAGCGGACTGGTGATAAGTGACGGCATGATCTTCCTTTCCTTGCTGGTGGCACGATCGATCCATTGTGCGGCGCTGCCGTAGTCCGATGCCGGGACGCGTGAGCGTTCGACGCTGAGACTGTCGCGAAGGACAGATTCGGCCTCGAAGACAGAACGGCAGTCGGCGCACCCGCGGATGTGCAGCTGCACATCGGGCGCATGGTATGCGATCGGGTCACTCAGACGCTTGCGGATTTGGGTGCAATCCATAGTCCACCTCGGGTCTTCGGGCGGTCTCCGATGTGGAGCCGGCCCGCTTTTGCATGATGGCGTCGCGCATTTTGGTGCGTGCCCGGGCCAGACGCGACTTGATCGTGCCTTCCGGGCAATTCCAAATGCGCGCCAGTTCGGCGACCGAATGCTCTTCCAGTTCGAACAACACGATCAATGACCGATCGTCGGCAGAGAGGGCATCAAGCCCGACTGCCAACCACCGTCGCGCATCGAATCGTCCGCGCGGATCGACCGACAACGACGGCGCATTGATCAGTTGTTCGTCATCATTCACCCACGGCAACCACTGCCGCCAGCGCTGGCGGCCCCTTCGGCGATTTCGAAAGGTGTTGATGACAATCTGGAAGAACCACGGACCGAAACGCTCAGGATCCTTCAGGCCGTTTAGCCCCTGCCAAGCCGCCAGTATCGCGTCATGATACAAGTCTTCCGCATCGGCCCGTGTCGTGCACAGACGCAGGCAGAAACGGAAGGCCGCCTCGTGGACCGGTCCCAGGAGGCGTTCGAATTGTTCGCGATCGGGCTTTGGCATGTGGCTAATCTCGACCATTCAGATACCGGTCGTCAGGTAATAAGACACGCGAGGTGACCGATTGGTTGCGTCGTATTTCAAGCCATTCCGGCACATCGGCTTGAACATTCCCTCTGGGCCAGGGGACCTCGGTCGATCCTGACAGAACTAGTCCCGTATCCCGATCCGGCGAGTGTCAATCCGTCTTGGGCGTGTGTTGACACCCAGTGTGATTGTGCTATGCTACTATTGTCGAATGTATCGAAGGCCCCGTTCTTGCCCCGAAGGGCGGAGGTCGTTCAGGACGCCAGCATGAAGACAGCATCCATTTACAAGGGACTCATTCTCCACATCGTCATTCAAAGTGTCGGTTTCGTGCTTGCGGCTGAGGCCTATTCCGCTCCGGAGCCGCAACCCTCACCGCTATTTGGACGGAGTTTGTCTGAGTCCATTGAAAGGATGGATGCTCGAGAAAGAGCCGAGACAGGCGCGCTTGCTCCAATTGTGCTTTCGCCACCGCCAACCGACATCGGCGATTCATTGTCCAGACGGGCCCATGCGGTGTTTGTGGAGACGGTGGGCCCCATGAGTACGTGTGCTGTGCCGTCATGTGAACCTGCACCCACTTGCGCGAGATGGTACCTTACCTGTCAAGCGACCTGTAGCGCGCCTACTTGCGGAAAAGAGATGACGTGCATGTACTTCAATACTTGCGATGGCGCCACAACTTGCTCTCAACAGCAAGCATGCCCTGGGGTGACTACGTGCGACTCCCAGCCCGGCTGTGCTCTCTGTTCATGTCCAAAGCAAGGCGACCTGAACGGAAACGGCTCCTACGACATCGCGGATTTGTTGGGTCTAATCAGACGCGTGTACTTCTACGACCGACCAGCGCGCCACGATTCGTCTTGCCCGCACTCTGACCGCGCCGATCTGAGTTGCGACGGAGAGCATTCGATCATCGATATCGTGTTATGGGTGGATTACGTGTGGCGGAAGATCCCCAACGCCATCTGCGATCCTTGCGCACAGACGGTATCGCATTGACATGGCAAGGGTGTACGCAGCACGCCCCTACATAAACGCCCAAGTCACCCGGCAATTGGACACAGAGGGCGCGATGAATCGCGCCCCTACTTCTTCATTTCCGAGCGCAGCCCCATCACCAAGCAGGCCAAACCCCAGATGGCGACGAGAATGCCGTAGGAGGTGTGGTTCTCGTAGTTGAGGAAGGCGACGTCGATCAGGGCGAGGATCATCAGGACCAGTCCGAGTCCGTACCAGTTCTTTCCCATTGCAATCCTCCGTGTTGGGGCCATTGGGTAGTGGTGTGCAGCGGAAACGTGAGGTGGGTGGCGTGGACTGTCAAGGGGAAATGGTGGGTCTCAAAAAAGATCGTCACGCTGGCGTCCTTCGGCTGTGCTCAGGACAACCAAAGAGCGCTGGGCTGACATGACGATGACGGACTGGGAGGGTACGACGGGATAATGAAAAGGGCGACCTGCTGGATCGCCCTTCTGGTTGAAATGAACGATTGGGAAGATCCGGTGGTCACGCAGGCTGCGCGATGCGCCGGACAAATGATTCCGCCATCACGAACAACACCAGAAATGCGGCATCGATCACCGCGAAAGGGACATAGAAGTTTGGCACACTGCCAAAGAACAGATGGCCCATGACGACCACGATGAACGCCAACTTCATCATAATCCCCAGACGGATGATCCCCAGGTGCGCCGCGGGATTCTTCGCGACAAACCAGAAACCGATGCCGAAGATGAGGAGATACATCGCGATCAACTGTATGTAGCCCGCATGATTTGGAAGTGTGGTTTGAAATGTGTTGTAGACGGGCTTGTAGAACAGGCCGAAGATCAGCCCGAGGACAATGTCATAGACGGCCGACGCCATGAACACCGCTTTCACTGTTTTCAGCGACATCGCATCCTCCCATGGGGTGGTGAGTAATTCACCCCGACGACGTTAATGGTGACATCTTGCCTGTGCGACGGATTCTTAGTCCCTTGAAATTGGGTGATGTCCGGAGCATCCGCCGGAATTTCCGGCGGCGTTCTTCGGTGACCTCCTTCGAGTACAATGTCTTGGCGAGGCGCAGGAACCCCCTCTGCAATTCTTCGACCGACATTTGCCGCGGCATGAAATTGATGTCGAAGAGCGTGCAGAGCTCCCAGGCGCCATCGCGAATGATCCTCCCCTCATTCGCAAGGCGGCCATACAGCGGAGTACCGGGGAACGCCGTCATAAACGTGATCTGAACTTCGTACAGTCCTGAATCGCGGGAGAACTGCAGAACATCATCAAAGATGTCCGGTGTGTTGCCGTCAAGCCCGAGTATGAAGCAACCATTGACCGTGATGCCGTATGATTGAATCCGCGCGATGGCTTCGAGATAATACTCCTGCTGCTTCAGCTTCCAGTTCGCATTAAGCTCGATACCATCAAGTCCGGATCTGTGCGGACTCTCCAATCCGATCAGCACCTGTTGACATCCGGAGTCGCGCATGAGAGCGAGCAATTCCTCGTCGCGCGCCACAGCTATGTCGGCTTCGGTGAACCAACGAAGTCGTTCTGGAATGAGCGCGCGCAGCAACGTCTTGTAGTGGTCGTGGTTGACGAAACTGTTGTCGTCGGCGAACTCGATGAACGGTTTATCCCAGATGCGCTTGATGGCTTTGATCTCGGCTATCACCTTGTCGACGGGCTTGAGCTTGTACCGCGACGTCAGCAGAATGGAGCTGGCACAGTAATCACACTTGTGCGGACATCCACGGCTGGTTTGCACGGTGATGCGATTGTATTTGTCGGGATTGAGAAGGTCGAATCGTGGAGTGGGGGCATCGGCCAGATCGTACGCACCGGCGGGCGTCTGGATATACCGCGGCTTCAGCGCGCCCTTGTCCCAGTCTGCCAGAATCTGCTCCCACAGGGGTTCCCCTTCACCCACAGCCACGCAGGTGGCATGCTCCTGCGCCTCGTCCGGCAGCGAGGAAACGTGTAGACCGCCCATAACGACCGGGATTTTGCGTTTGCGGTAGTGATCGGCAAGATCGTATGCCTCGAAGATCTGGGCAGAATATGTGCTGATTGCGACGAGGTCGTAGTGGTCGGGCAACTTCGGCTCCTGATGCAGATCGGCGATTTCCTTGTAGTCGACCTCGAACCGGTCCGGGGTCAATGCCGCCAGTGTCAAGAGCGAGAGACTCGGGAGCGAGGCAATGATCTTGTTACGGTCGACGAATCCGGGAAGAGTCAGCCCAAGTTGCGTCAGTTCTTCATTGTGGGCCCGCACTCCGCTCATGGCGATCAGGCCGATTCTCTTCATTTGGCGACCTCCAGAAGAGTGATCACGGCGGCGCCAATTAGACTTATGACGGGGACGAGAAAAATGGGCCGTGTGTTCACTTTGTGCGCCATGATCAGGCACGCGATCGGCATCGAGATAGCGCCGACAATGAACCCCCAGGAAGCGATGTCGACGGCGCGGTTCGGGTAAGGCAGACGCTGCGCTGTGAGGTAAAAGAGAATGTTGATCATCGCCAGCGCCAGAGAGGCGATATGCGCCAGCCGGTAAAGGCGGCGTCTAAACGACGTATATCCTCCCATCCAATTATCCCGGTGGAAGAACAATCCGAAGACGAACCCGCCGCCGAATCCGAACGCGATCAGGCCCCAGGCGAGGACGAGATTGAAGACCGCTGGCGAGGACGGCATGAGCGGCGCTCCTCAGGTCGTAAGCTCGTAGTCGCGACTACGCGACTCTGGTCGAGAATACTGCGTACAATGTTCCCTCTTCGTGGTAAGAATATCGCCGATATTGCCTGATGGCAAGCTCAAAACATACTGTCTTGCGGTGACGAATGCGGAGTGGAAGCAACTTGTTTTGGGTGAATCTCAACGAAAAGGGCGACCAAATAGGTCGCCCTTCTTGATGATCTGGCCAGTTCGCTCAGCGTTTAGCGCGTCTCCGGACCGCCTTTTTTGTCGTCTTCTTGGCGGCAGCGGTCTTCTTCGCCGGTTCGAGAGCGTTGCGCATAACATCAGCGACATTCGCGACCGGGATGAAGGTAATCTTCTCTTTCACTTCCGCCGGAATCTCGACCAAATCCTTCTCGTTGTCCTTCGGGATGAGTACCGTCGTAATCCCCGCCCGATAGGCGGCCAGCGACTTCTCCTTCAGGCCGCCGATTGGTTCGACCAGACCGCGCAGGGTGATCTCGCCGGTCATCGACAAACGGGGCACGACGGGACGTTCGGTGAACATCGAAGCAATGGCTGTGGCCATGGTGATGCCCGCCGAAGGGCCGTCCTTGGGCGTTGCCGCCGATGGGACGTGGACATGCACATCGAATTCATCAAAGGTCTTCGGATCAATGCCGAGCAATTTGTGGTTTGAACGCACCCACGAGAATGCCGTCTGCACCGACTCGCGCATAACCTCGCCGAGATGGCCGGTGTAAGTTAGAGTTTTCTTGCCGGGCATCTTTGTCGCCTCAACCCAAATGATGTCTCCGCCCGCCGATGTCCATGCCAATCCGGGAACGACACCGATCTGTCCGATGCGAGATATGAATTCGGGGACATACTTGATCGGTCCGAGGTAGCTGGGCAGATCGCGTCCGTGGACGGTTGTCTTGCCGCGTTTGCCGGCGGCAACCTTGCGGGCCACTTTGCGGCAGACGGTCGCGATCTCGCGATTGAGATTGCGTACGCCTGACTCGCGCGTGTAATCCCGCAGAATCCGTGTGACCGCCTCATCGGTGATCGACAGATTCGAGGGCTTCAGCCCGTGATTGTCCCGCTCACGCGCCAGGAGATACCGTTTGGCGATTTGAATTTTCTCCAAATCGGTATACCCCGGCATCTCGATCACTTCCATGCGGTCGCGCAGGACCGACGGGACTGGGTAAAGCAGATTCGCTGTGGTGATGAACATCACCGACGACAGATCGAAGCCGACATCGAGATAATGATCCGAGAACATGTTGTTCTGCTCCGGATCGAGCACTTCCAACAGCGCCGAGGCCGGATCGCCGCGGAAGTCGGCGCCAAGCTTGTCGATCTCGTCGAGCATGAAGACGGGATTCTTGAAGCCGGCACGGCGCAGGCCCTGGATGATGCGCCCCGGCAGGGCGCCGATGTAGGTACGGCGGTGACCGCGAATCTCGGCTTCGTCGCGCATGCCGCCCAATGACACACGCTCGAACTTGCGTCCCATCGCACGCGCAATCGAACGTCCCAGCGACGTCTTCCCCACGCCGGGCGGGCCGACAAAGCAGAGAATCGGGCCCTTGACCGAATCCTTCAGTTTGCGGACCGCGAGGAATTCGAGTATGCGGTCTTTGACCTTTTCGAGTCCGTAGTGGTCCTCGTCAAGAATGCACTGGGCGTGTTTGAGTTCGAGATTGTCCTCAGTTCTCTTGTCCCACGGCAGCGCCACCAGCCAGTCGAGGTATGTGCGCGTGACCGTGTACTCGGCCGAGGCGGTGTTCATTCGTTCGAGACGATCCAGTTCCTTTTCGGCGGCCTCGCGCGCCTGGTCGGTCATGCGGGCATCGATGATCTTCTGACGAAATTCTTCGACATCCCTTGCATGATCATCCTGCTCGCCCAGTTCCTTCTGGATCGCTTTCAACTGTTCGCGCAGGATGTATTCCTTCTGCATCTTGCCCATCTCAGAAGCGGCCTGCGACTGGATCTTGCGCGACAGTTCGAGAACTTCGACTTCCTTGTTGAGAAACGCGGTGACTTTTTCGATGCGGCGGAGAATCTCAAAGGTCTCCAGAACATCCTGTTTCTCGACCGTGTTGATATTGATGTTGGCGGCGATGAGATCGGCCAGTTTGCCGGGGTCGTCGGTGTTCATCGCCGTGATCTGAAGGTCTTCGGATAGGTTCGGCGACAGATCGATCGCCTTCTTCAGCAGCTCGAGCGTGTTGCGAATGGCGGCTTCGATGGGAACGGTCCGCAAGGTCGCATCGTCGTGCGTTTCGATGCGCGCAACGGCGTAGGGTGATGTGCGGACGATCTCCGTGATCGAGAATCGCGTCATCCCCTGCACCAGGCAACGCACCGAGCCGTCGGGAAAGCGCAGCATTTTCAGAATCGAGCCCACGGTCCCGATCTTGTAGAGGGCGTCGACGTCCGGGTCATTCTGGTCGGGGTTCCTCTGTGCCGTCAGTCCGATTAGTCGTCCGCGCATCAATGTCTGATCAATCAGGCGCGCGTACTTCTGTTCGGTGATAAGAAGCGGCGAAACCATCCCGGGGAACACCACGGTCCCCTTGGTTGGCAGAATCGGAAGTTGGTCCAACTCCGCCGTGGGAATGGCCGTGGTTTTTGGAGGGGCTTCGGTTGCGATTATGGCCACTGTGATTGTCCCTTGTCTGATCTCACATCAGGCGCGTGCGACGCCATAAGCGCCGTCCAAGCGCGCCGTGGCATCCGGGGTGAAACCGAAGGCCACATACCTTATATGTCGGAATGACCGACTTGGGCGTTTAACGATCATGTTCGTCGGGTGTTCCCAAGCCCACCTGGGCGGATCCGGCAATCGACTGAGGGAATCAAATATCCACATGGTTCCTGGATGTCTCAGCCCCTCCGGCGTCCGTATCTGATACGGCTCCAAATACTTCCCAGCAAGAGCATGGGAGCTGCCTCGCAGGGCAAGGCGACGTGACTTGTTCGACACCACAAAATACCCGGGATGGGCAGAACGAATCAAATGTTGAAACGGAATAGAATGTAGTCGCCAT
>Ga0214473_10006844_pt1 | contig 13586 bp, 7 predicted proteins | sample RVTome_7_FD_203509 | JGI IMG/M metagenome (GOLD analysis project Ga0214473, IMG submission 203509) | Soil microbial communities from uranium-contaminated site in the Upper Colorado River Basin, Wyoming, United States - RVT98D197 | ecosystem: Environmental > Terrestrial > Soil > Contaminated >...
CCGGCAGCAGATCCGCCTGGAGGGCGGCAAGTGCCTGACCCCCGAGGAGCCGGGCGCCTCCACCGAGTTCTCCGACCAAGCCTTCGAGAAATATCGGGTCAGCTGACCTGCCGCCCGGTCCCGTATTGCCAGGCGGGAGTATTCTGGCTACCTTTCTCCGAGGTGAAAACCGCCAAGTCACGCGCCTCCCCGCGCGCTTCCGCGACGCGCGCCCCGGCTGAAGGCCGCATCCGCATCCTGGGGGCGCGCCAGAACAACCTGAAGGGCTTCTCCCTGGACCTGCCCCTGGGCCGCCTGATCGTGGTGACGGGCGTGAGCGGCTCGGGCAAGTCCTCCCTGGCCTTCGACACGATCTACTCCGAGGGCCAGCGCCGCTACGTGGAGACCTTCTCCCCGTACACCCGCCAGTTCCTGGACCGCATGGACAAGCCGCGGGTGGACCGCATCGAGGGCATCCCCCCGGCCATTGCCATCGACCAGACCAACCCGGTGCGCACCTCCCGCTCCACGGTGGGCACCATGACCGAGTTGAACGACCACCTCAAGCTGCTCTGGGCCCGCGCCGCGCGCCTGTACTGCTCGGGCTGCGGACGGGAGGTGCGCCGCGATACGGCGGATTCCATCTACGACGCGCTGGCCGCCCTGCCCGCCCCCTGGCTGCTGGTCACCTTCCCGGTGACCGTGCCGGAGAACTTCACGGAAGCGGAGGTGACCGAGCTGCTGTCCCGCCAGGGCTACCGCCGCATCCACCGCCGGGAGGGACGGCGCTGGGAAGTCATCCAGGACCGGGTGCAGAACTCGCCGGCCCGGCGCGGCCGGGTCGTGGAGGACCTGGAGGCGGCCCTGCGCTTCGGCCAGGGCCGGGTCGCGGTGTACCCCCTGGACGAAAAGCTCCAGGCCGGCCCACCGATGCGCTTCTCCGCCGACCTGCACTGCCCGGACTGCGACATCCACTACCGGGACCCGTTGCCCAACCTGTTCTCCTTCAACTCCCCCCTGGGAGCCTGCGAAACCTGCCGGGGCTTCGGGCGGACCATCGGCGTGGACTACGACCTGGTGGTCCCGGACCCTTCCAAGAGCCTGGCCCAGGGGGCGGTCAAGCCCTGGCAATCCGAGAGCTTCGGGGAGATGCAGACCGACCTCCTGCGCTTCGCCCGCAAGCGCGGGGTTCCCGTCAACGCGGCCTGGAGCGCCCTGAGCGAGAGCCAGCGGCGCTGGGTGCTGGAAGGCGAGGGCGAGTACGAGGACGGGCTGTGGTACGGGGTGGCCCGCTTCTTCCGCTGGATGGAGAGCAAGGCCTACAAGATGCACATCCGCGTGCTGCTGTCCAAGTACCGGGCCTATCGCCTGTGCCCGGCCTGCAGAGGGGCGCGGCTGAAGCCCGAGGCTTTGCTGTGGCGGCTGGGGGAAGGGGCTGCAGAGGGTGAGCGCCGCGGCCTGACCATCCACGAGGCGGCGCTGCTGCCCATCGAGCGCGGCCAGGAGTTCTTCGCAGGCCTGCGGCTGCCCCGGGGCGAAGAGGAGGCCGCCGAGCAGCTGCTGGGCGAGATCCGCTCCCGGTTGAGCTACCTGGTGGACGTGGGCCTGGGCTATCTCACCCTGGACCGCCAGTCGCGCACCCTGAGCGGCGGGGAGGTGCAGCGCATCAACCTGACCACGGCGCTGGGCACTTCGCTGGTGAACACCCTGTTCGTGCTGGACGAGCCCTCCATCGGCCTGCACCCCCGCGACATCGACCGGCTCATCCGCATCCTTCACCGCCTGCGCGACGCGGGCAACACCCTCGTGGTCGTGGAGCACGATCCGGCGGTGATCCGCGCCGCGGACCTGATCCTGGACATGGGCCCCGGGGCCGGGGAGCGCGGAGGGGAGGTGGTGTTCTTCGGCACGCTGGGCGAGTTGAGTCGCTCCCGCCGCTCCCTGACCGCCCGCTACCTGTTCGGCCGGCAGAGCGCGGTCCCCGCCGCGCCGGCCTCCGGCTCAGCACCCGATGCCGGAGAGCTGGAGGTGCTCGGGGCGGCGGAGCACAACCTCAAGGGCATCGACGTGCGCATTCCCTTGAACCGACTGGTGTGCGTGAGCGGGGTCAGCGGCTCCGGCAAGTCGACCCTGGTCCAAGACGTGCTGTACAACGCGCTGCTGCGCCTGAAGCGCAAGCCCGCCGATGCCCCCGGCCGCCATCGCGGCATCCTCGGCCACGAGCTGATCACCCAGGTGGTGCTGGTCGACCAGTCCCCGATCGGCCGCACCGCCCGCTCCAACCCGGCCAGCTACGTCGGGGCCTTCGACGCCATCCGCCGGCTGTTCGCCGAGGAGCCGCTGTCCCGCGAGCGGGGCTACACGGCGGGCACCTTCAGCTTCAACGCGGGGACCGGGCGCTGCCCGACCTGCGGGGGCACCGGCTTCGAGCACATCGAGATGCAGTTCCTGAGCGACGTGTACCTGCGCTGCCCCGACTGCGACGGCCGGCGCTACCGGCGCGAGGTGCTGGAGGTGAAGCTGCTGCCGCCGGGAGGCGCGGCGCGCGCCGGGGGCCGGGCCGCGCGCGCCCAGGCGCGCTCGGTGGCCGACGTGCTGGACCTGACCGTGGCCGAGGCCTGCGACTTCTTCTCCGGATACCCCGAGGTGCTGCGGGCCATGAAGCCCCTGGCGGCGGTAGGGCTGGATTACCTGCGGCTGGGCCAGCCGGTCCCGACCCTGAGCGGCGGGGAGGCGCAGCGGCTGAAGCTGGCCGGCTACCTGGCCGAGGCCAAAGGCGGCGGCCAGGCCGGCGAGCGGATCCTGTTCCTGTTCGACGAGCCCACCACCGGGCTGCACTTCGCCGACATCGCCGTGCTGCTCTCCGCCTTCCGCGAGCTGCTGGCCGGAGGGCACTCCGTGGTGGTGATAGAGCACAACCTGGACGTGATCGCCGCCGCGGACTGGATCATCGACCTGGGCCCGGAAGGCGGGGAGCGGGGCGGCGAGCTGGTCTGCGCCGGCACTCCGGCCGAGGTGACCGCCGTCCGCGCCAGCCATACCGGCCAGGCCTTGAGGGCCTACGCCCGGGCGGGACACGGCGCCGGCGAGGCGAAGGCGGCGCCGGAGCGGGCCGGCGCCGGGCCCCTGAGCGGCGACGACCGCTTCATCCACATCCTGCGCGCGCGCGAGCACAACCTGCGCAACCTGGACGTGCGCATCCCGCGGGACGCCTTCACCGTGATCACCGGGGTGAGCGGCAGCGGCAAGAGCACGCTGGCCTTCGACATCCTGTTCGCCGAGGGGCAGCGCCGTTATTTGGAGAGCCTGAACGCCTACGCCCGCCAGTTCGTGCAGCCCGCCACCCGTCCGGACGTGGACGCGGTGACCGGCGTGCCCCCGACGGTGGCCATCGAGCAGCGCACCAGCCGCGGCGGGCGCAAGAGCACCGTGGCCACCATGACCGAGATCTACCACTTCCTGCGCCTGCTGTTCGTGAAGCTGGGCACCCAGCACTGCCCGGACTGCGAGGTCGCCATCCAGCCCCAGAGCCGGGAGGCCATTCTGGCCCGCCTGCTGAAGGAGTTCCGGGGCCGCCGCGTCCAGCTCCTGGCGCCCCTGGTCACCTCCCGCAAGGGCTACTACACGGACCTGGCCCGCTGGGCGGCCCGCCGGGGCTACACCCATCTGCGGGTGGACGGCCGCAGCCTGCCCACCTCCGGCTGGCCGCGGCTGGACCGCTTCCGCGAGCACACCATCGAGCTGCCGGTGGCCGAGTTGGGCGTCAGCGCCGAGGCGGAAGCTCGCCTGCGGGAAGCCCTCGAGCTGGCACTGGGTCTGGGCAAGGGCGCGGTGACTGTGACCCCCGCCGGCGCCGCGGGGGAAGGCGGCGGCGGGCGCATCTTCTCCACCCGGCGGGCCTGTCCCCGGTGCGGGCGCAGTTTCGAGGAGCTGGACCCGCGCCTGTTCTCCTTCAACTCCCGGCACGGCTGGTGCCCGCGCTGCTACGGCACGGGGCTGCAACTGTCCGGCTTCGACGCCGAGCAGACCGGAGAGGAGATCTGGTGGAACCAGTGGTGGGAAGGCCCGGAGTCGCTGTGCCCGGCCTGCTCCGGGCGGCGCCTGCGCCCGGAGGCCCTGGCCGTGCGCTTCCAGGGCCTGAGCATCGACGCCTACACTGCCCTGAGCGTACAGGAGGCCCGGGCCCGCTTCGAGGGGCTGCGCCTGGGCCCGCGCGAGGCGGAGATCGCCCGCGACATCCTCGGCGAGCTGGGAGGCCGCCTGCAGTTCCTGGGTGAGGTGGGCCTGCCCTACCTCACCCTGGACCGGGCCGCGCCCACCTTGAGCGGCGGGGAGGCCCAGCGCATCCGCCTGGCCTCGCAGCTGGGCTCCAACCTGCGGGGCGTCTGCTACATCCTGGACGAGCCCACCATCGGGCTGCATGCCCGCGACAACCTGATGCTGCTGGACACGCTGCGCCGGCTGAAGGACAAGGGCAACACCGTGGTGGTCGTGGAGCACGACGAGGAGACCATCCGCCGGGCCGAGCACGTGATCGACCTGGGTCCGGGAGGGGGGGTGAACGGCGGGCGGCTGGTGGAGGCCGGCAGCCTGGCCAGGCTCCTGGCCAGCCGGCGCTCCATGACCGGGAAGCTCCTGGCCCATCCCTTGCGACACCCCCTGGTGGAGCGCTCCGTGCGCCCCCCCGAAGCGGGCGCCCTGCTGGTTCGCGGGGCTTCCCTGCACAACATCCACGACCTGGACTTCAGCGTCCCCCTGAACCGCCTGGTCTGTGTCACCGGGGTCAGCGGCAGCGGCAAGAGCACGCTGGTCCGGGAGGTTCTGCACGACAACCTGGAGCGCCTGCTGTCCGGCCGCCGGCGTGGGAGGGCGCGCCAGGCCGGGGCGAAAGCGGGCGGGCCTGTCCTGCACGGTTGCCGGAGCATCGAGGGCTGGGAGACCCTGGAGCGCGTGCTGGAGGTCGACCAGACGCCCATCGGCAAGACTCCCCGCTCCTGCCCGGCCACCTACGTGGGCTTCTGGGACGACGTCCGCCGCCTGTTCGCCGCCACCGCCGAAGCGCGGATGCGCGGCTACTCTCCCGGCCGCTTCTCCTTCAACCTGAGCGGCGGCCGCTGCGAGGCCTGCGAAGGCCAGGGGGTGAAGCGCATCGAGATGAGCTTCCTGCCGGAAGTCTCCGTGCTGTGCGAGAGCTGCGGGGGGGCGCGCTTCAACCCGGAGACCCTGGCGGTGCGCTTCCGGGACAAGAGCATCGCCGACGTACTGGCCATGAGCGTGGAGGAGGCGGCGGAGTTCTTCTCCTTCCACCCCGCCGTGCACCACTCCCTCGCCCTGCTGCTGGAGGTCGGGCTGGGCTACCTGCACCTGGGGCAGCAGAGCCCCTCCCTGAGCGGCGGGGAGGCCCAGCGCATCAAGCTGGTCACCGAGCTCGCCCGAACGCGGGCGGGAGGCCGCTCCCTGTACCTGCTGGACGAGCCGACCATCGGCCTGCACATGGCCGACGTGGAGCGCCTGATCCGGGTGCTGGTGCGCCTGGTGGAGGCGGGCAACACCGTGGTGATCATCGAGCACAACCTGGACGTGATCGCCGAGGCGGACTGGATCGTGGACCTGGGTCCGGAGGGCGGGGAAGGCGGCGGCCGCATCGTGGCCCAGGGTCCGCCCGCGGAGGTGGCCCGCGCGGATTCCCATACCGCGCGTTTCCTGAGTAAGTTCCTGGCCGAACGATTCAATCCAGGCGCAGGCGCACCGCCACCGGCTGGTGGTCGGAAAAGCGGAAGCCCAGGTCGACGGCCCGCACCGAAAGCACGCTCACGTTCGGCGACACCAGGAAGCCGTCGATGACCGCCGTGTAGTTGGCTCCCCGCACGTAAGGTCTCTCCAGGGTCCGCACCGAGGCCACCCGCTGGTCAGCGGCCAGCCGCCACCCCGGCGGCGGGAAGGTCGGCGGCAGCGGGTGCAGCCAGTACAGGTGGCGTTGGGCGGTCGTGTGCGGAAAGCGGGTTTCCGCGAGCAGAAGGTTCCAGTCCCCCCCGAGCACCACATGAGCGCCCCGCCGTTCCTCGGCTCGCAGGAAGTCCGCGACCGCCTCCAGCTGCCGGTGGCGCACCGACGCCGCCGGATCGAAAGCCGACAGGTGCACGTTGGCCAATACCAGCTCCCCGGATCCGCAGGCCAGCGGGAAGCGGGTCACCAGCAGGTGGTAGCGCTGCCAGCGCGTCTGCCCCGGAAGCTCCAGGCGCTGCACGGCGGCCGGCGGCCCCGGGGCGAAGGTGGCCAGGCCGACGGACACACGGGGGAAGGCAATTGCCGCATCCGGCGAGTAGGCCCGCCAGCGCCCCGGAAGACTCTTCTCCACAGCCGCCAGCAGGTCCACCCAGTGGTTGACCGCCGAAGGGCGGGCCGCCTCCTGCAGCAGGAACAGGTCAGCCCCGGCATTTCCCAGAAAGGCGCCGATGCCCTGCACGTAGCGCAGCACGTCCCGCCGGAGCGAAGGGATGAGCCACCGGCCGCCGTCGGGGTAGAACTCAGCCCCCTCCCCCAGCCCGCCGAAGCCCAGGTTCCAGCTCAGGACATCGATATCCCGCGGCGCCTGCCAGGGCCGGGCACGCCCCTGCTCCGCGGGGTCTCCGGGAGGCTCCAGCTGGATCGGCGCGGGCGCTCCGGCGCAGGAAGAGAGCAGGGCCGCAAGGAGAAAGGACAGGCCGGACATCCGTCTGGAGGGCATTGCCCCTCAGGTTACTATGGCTTGCGGCTACAGGCAAAGCGCTTATAGTGGATACAGGAGGGCAAATGGATACCGAGATGTTCGCCCGGCGCGTGCAACGTTGCGCGCGCCAGATGACCGAGGCCGGCCTCGACGCGCTGCTGCTCACCAAGCCGGCCAACATGTACTACCTCACCGGCGACGGCCGGCTGTGCGCCTTCGTCCTGGTCACCCGGGAGGCCCAGGTGGCCCTGGGCGTGCCGAAGACCGACCTGGCCGACGTCGAGGCCCTGGCCCGCTTCGACCGCATCGAGGGCTTCGAGGATGAGGTGGGGATGATCCATTCCATCGCCCACTCCTTCCAGCACTTCGGGATCGCCGGCGGGTCCCTCGGCCTGGAGTACACCTTCCTGACCCGCTCCATGCAGGGCATGCTCACCCACCCCCACGCCAAGCCGGAGAAGGTGGAAGTGAAGGATTGCACCGCCATCCTGTCGGCCCTGCGCCTGGTCAAGGAGCCGGAGGAGCTGGCGCGCATCCGCTCCGCCTCCCGCCTGGCCGATCAGGGCATGGCCGCGGCCCTCGCCGGCGCGAAGGCCGGAAGGACCGAGAGCCAGGTGGCAGCGGAAGCCGAGTATGCCCTGCGCCAGGCCGGCGCCGAGGGGTTTTGGCGAACCTACGTATCCTCCGGCCCGCGCACCAGCATCGCCCACGGACTGCCCGGGGCCCGGCGCCTGGAGACCGGGGACCTGGTGATGATCGACGTGCATCCGATCCTGGAAGGGTACAGCGCCGACATCTGCCGCACCGTCTGCGTGGGCAGGCCGACGGCCGAGCAGCAGGAGGCCTACGACCTGTACCTGCAAGCTCAGCAGGCCACCATCGGTCTGGTGAAAGCCGGGGTTGGCATGGAAGAGCTGGAGGCCCGAATGCACGGGGTGCTGCGGGAGGCCGGCCACGGGGAGCACGTGTTCGGCCCGCCCATCCACGGGGTGGGCATCGAGTTCGAGGAGGCCCCGCTTCCCGCCGGGCACGCCTTCTTCCACGGGGAGAAGGCCCCGCCGCCGCTCGCGGTGAACGTGGTGCTGGCCGTGGGCAACTGCGGGCTGTACACCGGCCCCTGGGGCGTGCGCGTGGAGGACACGGTCATCGTGGGGGCCGAGGGACCCGAGGTGCTGACCCGCACCCCCCGGCGCCTGGCGTAGCCGGCTAGATCACCTTCCGCACCGGGGCCAGGCGGCGGAACAGCCAGCTCCAGGCGAACACGACAGCGACCCCGACCACCGTGACCAGCGCGAACTTGCCCAGCGGGGATGCAGGGATGCCCAGCGCGGCCATCTGCAGGGGCACGATGAGCAGCGGGTGCCAGAAGTAGGCGGAGTACTGGTTGTCCGCCAGCCATTTGCCCAGCGCCCCCTGGGAATTGGCGGCTTCGCGGAAGGCCACGGTCAGCCCGATGCACATCCCCAGGCACAGCAGGCTCTCCCACAGCGGGTAGACCACGCCGAAGGCCGTGTCGCCGAGCGGCAAATACCGCCCCAGGTCGTAGGCGTACCAGGCGGCCGCGGCGGCCAGGCCCACCGCCAGCCAGGCCCAGCCGGCGCGCGCCGGGAAGCGTTCGAACCAGCCGCGCCTCCAGGCCAGCACCCCGACCAGGAAGAAGCCCAGGTCGCGAGGCACGTCGGCGAAGGCCACCCGGAAGAAGCCCAGCAGGTTGAACCAGCGGTCGATGGGCGACCAGATCCGCACCAGCGCCGAGCCTACGGCCACCGCCAGGGCGAAGGCCAGGTACGCGGGCCAGCGGGGCAGCGGCCGCGAGGACAGGTCCTCCAGCGGGCGGTTGCCCCGGATCCTGTGCCATAGCGCGTACAGCAGGCTGAACAGCAGCAGGTGTTCCAGGTACCACAGGTGCGCGGCGTTGAAGACATCCTGCCATCGGGCGATCTTCTCCCCGAACAGGAAGATCCGCGCCGGCAGCATCAGCGCCGCGAAAACCACCACGGGAATGCCCAGGCGCCGCAGGCGGCCCAGCACGAAGGCCCGGGGGGAGCTTCGCTCATAGGCCCCGGCCAGGAAGAAGCCGGAGACCATGAAGAACAGGCTCATGAAGAAGGAACGGTTCACCGTGAAGAAGGGGGCCAGCAGCGCGGCGCGGGCCTCTTCCTGCACCGGCCAGTACCCCCCGGTGGGGCCATAGGCCTGGCCCACGTGGTGGGCGATGACCAGGATGGTCAGCACAACCCGCAGATTGTCCAGGTAATACAGCCGGCTCTTCCCTTCCGTTGTCATCTATGACTCTCCTTCCACAGCCCCAGGTTGCGCTCGATGTAGCCCAGGTGCGTTTCGGAGTGCTCGACGTACATCTCCAGCCAGCGGGCGAGGTCCAGCTTCCCGCGCTCCGGGTGCAGGACCCAATTGCCCTGCCACTGCTCCTCCCGCGCGCGCGACAGCAGGTCGGCGGAGGCCTCCCGCAGCAGCCGGAACAGGCGCACCGCCCGGTCCAGGTCCTGGGAGTGGTAGTCCAGCCCGGCCTGCCACTTCTCCTGATCGTACACGTCCACCGCCACCCCGCTCTCGGCCAGGATCTTGCGCAGGCGCACGGAAGCGCTGAGCTCGGAGTCCGCCAGGTGCACGACCTGCTCGTGCACGGTCCAGGCATCGGGGAAGGGCCGGAAGGTGAGCTGCTCCCGGCCCAGGCCGCGCAGCCTGGCTTCCAGCGCGGCAGGGGCGCCGGAGTAGCGCTCCAACAGTTCCTTGGTGGTCATGGCCCCACGCTACCGCCCCCGCCCCGCCGGGTCAAGCCTTGCCGGGACTGCCGCGCCCGGCCTACAATCCGGACCAGGAGCATCGAGCGGTGAGGCGAAAGACGATAGGCGAAAAAGGCGCCCGGCGGCTGGTGGTCGTTTCCCTGGACGGCTTGGCCTCCGCCGATCTATCGGAGGTAAGCGGCCTGCCCGCCTTCCGCAGCCTGCTGCGGCGGGGGGCCCTTTGCCGCAGGGTGCGCGGCATCTACCCCACCCAGACCTACGCCCTGCACGCCTCTGCGCTCACCGGGGCCTACCCCGCCCGGCACGGCATCCTGGCCAACAACCGCTTCCAGCCGGGACGCGAGCGGCCGGAGTGGTTCTGGTACCGGGACGCGCTGCGCCTGCCCACCCTGTACGACCGGGCCAGGGAAGCCGGCCTTTCCAGCGCCTCGCTGTTCTGGCCCTCCGCCGGCCGCTCCGGCCAGCGCTGGGTGCTGCCGGAGATCCTGCCCGGGCGCTGGAAGATGAGCCTGGCCTGGCGCGCGCTTTGCGCCGGCACCCCGCTGTTCCTCCTGGACATGCTGCGACGCTACGGCTCGCTGCTGCGCGGCCTGGACCGCTACCACCTGGACAACTTCACCGCGGCGGCCGCCGCGCACCTAGCCCGCTCCGGGCGGGCCGACCTGCTGCTGGTCCATCTGCTGGACCTGGACGCCGTGCGCCATCGGGAGGGCTCCCAGGGCCCTGCGATCCGGCGGACCCTGGAGGAGCAGGACCGCCGCCTGGGCCGCATCCTGGAGGCGGCACTGCGGCCTGACGGCTGGGCCCGCACGGCTTTCGTGGTGTTCGGCGACCACGCCTTCCTGGACGTGCACACCGCGGTGAACCTGAACACCGCGCTGGCCCGCGCCGGGCTGCTCACCCTGGACCGGCGCGGCCGCTGCCGCGGCTGGCAGGCCTGGGCCAACACCGCCGAAGGCTCGGCCCACCTGTACCTGCGCGACCGGGAGGACCGCTCCCTGCGCCGGCGGGTGGACCGCTGGCTGGGCGAGTTTCGCTCCGACCCCCGCCATGGCATCGAGGAGGTCTACCGCGGGGCCGCGCTGCGCCGGCTGGGCTTGGGCCGGGACATGGACTTCGTGCTGGAAGCCCGTCCGGGCTTCTACTTCTCCCCCCTGCTGCGGCCCGAGGTGAGCGAGCCCGCCCCGGCAGGGCGTCGGGCCTGCCACGGCTACCGGCCGGACCGGGAGGGCTACACCTCCCTGCTGCTGGCCGCCGGCGCGGGCGTTCGCGCCGGCGCGGAGCTGGAGGAGATGAGCATCCTCGACCTGGGCCCCACCCTGGCCGCCCTGCTGGGACTGACCCTGCCGGACGCGGACGGGCAGGCGCGCGGCGAACTGCTGGCCGCGGGAGAAAGCGATGGGTGAGCGGGAGAAGGCCTACCGCCGGCGCATCCGGGCCTGGATCCTGTATGACTGGGCCAACTCGGCTTTCGCCACCACCATCCTGGCCGCGGTATTGCCCGTGTACTTCCGCCAGGTGGCCGGCTCCACGCTGCCCAGCCCCAGCGTGGCCACCGCCTACTGGTCCACGGGCCTGAGCCTCTCGATTTTCCTGGGGGCGCTGCTGGCCCCGGTGCTGGGCACCCTGTCCGACCTCATCCGCGGGAAAAAGCTCTTCCTGGCGTTGTTCGCCGGGCTGGGGGTGGTCTGCACCGGATTGCTGGTCCTGGTGAAAAGCGGGGACTGGCTGCTGGCCTCGCTGCTGTTCGTGTTCGGGCGCCTGGGCTTCGGCAGCTCGCTGGTCTTCTACGATGCGCTGCTGCCGCACGTGGCCCGGCCCGCGGACCAGGACTCGGTCTCCGCCCGCGGCTACGCCCTGGGCTACCTGGGCGGCGGGCTGCTGCTGGCCGCCAACGTGGTGATGATCCGCCTGCTTCCGGGAACCTGGGGGCCGCGCCTGTCGTTCGCCAGCGTGGCCTTGTGGTGGGCCCTGTTCAGCATCCCGGTCCTGGCCCTGGTGCCGGAGCCGCGCACCCTGAGCGCCCGTCCCAAAGGCCAGGGGTTGCTGAGGGCCGCTTTCCGGCGCCTGGCCGAGACGCTGCGCAGCAGGCGAAGTTACCGGGAGCTGTTCAAATACCTGCTGGCCTACCTGGTTTACGCTGGCGGGATCGGCACCCTCATCGCCGTGGCAGCCATCTTCGGCGCGGAGCTGGGCCTGGGCACCGTGGAGCTGATCCTGGCCCTGCTGCTGGTGCAGTTCGTGGGCATCCCCTTCAGCCTGATATTCGGCAGCCTCCCGCGCCCGGAAGGGGAAGCGGCCGGGAGCCGCCGCGCCCGCCTGCGCCCCGTATTGCTGGCCTTCCTCCTGGTCAACCTGGCGCTGCTGCCGGTCCTGGGGCTGCTGGGCACCCGCTTCCTGCCCAAGGGCTGGACGGGCGCCACTCCCCCGCCCTACGCGGGCGGCCAGGGTTACACGGGACAGGGAGTGCTTTCCGCCGGGGATCCGGCCCTGGTCTGGTTCGGCTCTTGGGCCAGCGAGCTAGTGGACGCGCGGACCCTGAACGCCCGGGCCGACCGCGAGTTCCGCGCGGGCCAGCGGGCTGGGGACCGCCTGGAGCTGCGGTTCCACGGCCAGGGCCTCGCCCTGAGCTACGCCGCCGGCCCCGACTTCGGGATCTGGCACGTGGAGCTGGACGGGCGCCCGCTGGCCGGCGCGGACGGCCGCCCGCTGCTGCTGAACTGCTACGGCCCCACGGCGCGTTGGGACTTGAGCCATGAGCTGCGGGCCGCCTCCCCCGGGCTGCACACCCTGGCCCTCACCAACAACGGCGAGAAGGACACGCGCAGCACGGGCATCCGCCTGGCCCTGGGCGCTGTGCACGTGCTGGCGCCGGAGCGCCGCTCCAGCCTGCCGGTGATCCTGGGGCTCATCCTGGCGCTGGAGGCCGCCTGCCTGGGGCTGGCCTGGCTGCTGGGCCGCCCGCTGCTTTCCTGCCTGGCCGCGCGCCTGGGCACCCGCTCCAGCCTGGTTCTGGCCCTGGCGGCCTATGCGGCCATCGCGGTCTGCGGCTACTTCCTGGATTCGGTGCTGGACTTCTGGTGGCTGGCCTGGCTGGTGGCCTGCGTGCAGGGAGGAAGCCAGGCCTTGAGCCGCAGCCTGTTCGCCAGCCTGATCCCGCCTGCCAGGAGCGGGGAGTTCTTCAGCCTGTTCGGGATCATGGGCAAGCTCGCCAGGCTGCTCGGACCGCTGGTGTTCGCCGGGACCTTGGCGCTATATGGCGCCAGCCGCCCGGCGGTGCTGAGCCTGAGCCTGTTCTTCGTAACGGGTATCGTGCTGCTGCTGCGGGTAAAAGTCCAGGAGGGCCGCGCCACGGCCCGCGCCGAGGAGCAGGCCCTCCGGAAGGTCTAGCGCCGGCCGCGCAGGGAACGGCCGCGCCCGCGGCCCCCCGCCCCGTACAGCATGCCGCCGCTGGAGGTTCGGCGCCCGCCGGTCTTGGCGAAAACCACGGCCCCCCTGGGCGCCGCCGCAGCGGCGGAGTGGAAGGGATGGTTGCGGGATACCGGCACGCTCTGGTCCAGCAGGCGCTCGATGTCTCGCAGGTAGGTGCTCTCCGACTCGTCGCAGAAGGAGATGGCCACCCCGGCCTTGCCGGCCCGGGCGGTGCGGCCGATGCGGTGCACGTAGCTTTCCGGCTCGTTGGGCAGCTCGAAGTTGATCACGTGGCTGATGTCGTCCACGTCGATGCCGCGGGCGGCGATGTCGGTGGCCACCAGCACGCGGATTTTACCGGAGATGAACTCCTCCAGGGCCCGCTCGCGGGCCGACTGGGTCTTGTTGCCGTGGATGGCGTCGGCCTTGATGCGCCCCTTCTGCAGCTGCTCGGCCAGGCGGTTGGCCCGGTGCTTGGTGCGGGTGAACACCAGGGCCCGCTCGATACTCGGGTCCTCCAGCAGGGAGAGCAGCAGCGGGGTCTTGGACTCCTTGTCCACGAACAGGACGCGCTGCTCGATGCGGGGCGTGCGCCCGGTCTCGGGCGCCACCGCCACGTGCTTCGGGTCGGTGAGCATGCTCTGGGCCAGGCGCTGCACTTCCGCGGGCAGGGTGGCCGAGAAGAACAGGGACTGCCTCTTCTTGGGCAGCAGGGCGATGAT
>Ga0214473_10006845_pt1 | contig 13583 bp, 10 predicted proteins | sample RVTome_7_FD_203509 | JGI IMG/M metagenome (GOLD analysis project Ga0214473, IMG submission 203509) | Soil microbial communities from uranium-contaminated site in the Upper Colorado River Basin, Wyoming, United States - RVT98D197 | ecosystem: Environmental > Terrestrial > Soil > Contaminated >...
CGGCCCTGCAGGTGGCGCCATCGCCACAGCATTCATCAGCCGCCTCACGGAAAATGAAATGGCCGTAGGCGCTGACATGGGCGGCACGACCTTTGACATTTCCATCATCGACAAGCATCTTCCCAAAACCACCACCTGGGGAGGGGTCACGAATTACCCCATCAAACTTCCCATGGTGGATCTGAAAACGATAGGGGCAGGAGGAGGCAGCATTGCCTGGGTCGATGAAGGGGGCGCCCTTCAGGTAGGGCCTCAGAGTGCAGGTTCCAGCCCGGGGCCTGCCTGCTATGGGTGGGGGGGGACCTTGCCCACCGTCTCCGACGCCAACCTTGTCCTTGGTCGCCTCAACCCCGATTACTTCCTTGGAGGAAAACTCCCTCTCTACCCGGAGTTAGCCCGGAAGGCCGTTCAAGTGCACGTGGCCGACAAAACAGGGCTGACCCTGGAAGAAGCAGCCCTTGGCATCATCAGGATCGTCAATGCCAACATGGCCAAGGGGATCAGCGGCAATTCCGTGGAAAAAGGGTATGACTTGAGGGAGTTTGCTCTCGTGGCCATGGGAGGGGCTGCCGCACTCCACGCTGCGGCCCTGGCCAGGGAATTGAACATGGCCAAAGTGATTGCACCTTCCATGTGCGGAAATTTTTCCGCCGTCGGGCTGGCTGTTGCGGACATTCAGCATGACTATGTCCGAACCTTTGCACGCAGAGAGACCCTCCTTGATTCTGTCGAGCTTCTAAGAGTATTCAAGGAGATGGAAGAGGAAGGCAGGAGACAGCTTCTTGAAGAAGGAGTTTCAAAGGACCGCATCGAGATCTCCTGGTCCGCAGATCTCCGCTATGAAGGCCAGTCCTGGGAGCTCAACCTCCCGGTTCAGCGGAGAGACAACATGGATCAGGCGGCTTTGCGAAGCATTGCCGGCACCTTCCATCAACTTCATCAGCAGGTCTATTCCTTTTCAGAACCCAACGGCGTGGTCGAGTTCGTGAATCTGAGGGTTCGAGCAATGGGCAAAAATCCCTCCCTTTCCTTGCCCAAGGAGACGAATCCGGTCAGGCCCGGCGATCCACAACCCAAGGGGACAAGGAAGGTCTATTTTGAAGATGCCGGATGGCAGGAGATTCCTGTTTTTGAAAGAGACGATTTGCCTGTGGGGTCAAAAATCGTGGGACCGTGCATCATTGAAGAGCAAATCTCAACGACACTGATCCCTGAGGGTTACTGTGGTCTTATCGATGAATACAGGAACATCATCATTGAGAGCGAAGAGCAGGGAGCTAGGAGATAAGGACCAATCATGACTTACAAAGCTGATCCGGTGACCATGCAGGTGATTCGCTACGGGCTTGAGGCCGTGGCCGATGACATGGGCTACAGCCTCATGCGCATGGGGCGAACGACCATCGTAAAGGAGATCATGGACATCAACTGTGCGGTCCTGGATGCCCAAGGAGGTATTCTGGCCCAAGCGCATCTGTGCCCTCTCATGATGTTCAGCCTCCCCACCACCGCCATGAATATGCTGAAGCGGGTGCCTGAGCTTCATGAAGGGGACGTGATCATATGCAATGATCCTTATTTGGGAGGACAGCATCTCCTGGACGTGCAGTTTTTCTCCCCTGTGTTCGTAGACGGTGAAGTAGTCGCGTTTGCTGCCGACATCGCCCATCAGCTGGACATGGGTGGCGCTGTTCCCGGCGGGGTTGCCGGCGGCCTCACGGAGATCTATCAGGAAGGCCTGCGCATCCCCTTTGTCAAACTGTACCGGGGAGGGAAAGAAGATCCTCAGATCTTCGACTTGATTGCCAGCAACATCCGCATCCCTGAGAAGACCATGGAGGACTTCAGGGCTCAGGCGGCCACAACCTTCGTAGGTGTGAGACGAACGCAGGCTCTGGTCAACAAATACGGCGTGAGCGTGTTCCGTGAATGCACCCGCATGCTTCTTGACTACAGTGAGAACATGATGAGGCGCTTCATCTCCTCCCTTCCGGACGGTGATTATATCGGGATCGACCATCTCGACGACGACGGCATCGTGGACAGCCCTGTCAAGGTACAGGTGAATGTCCATATCCGCGGTGACCGAATGCTCGTGGACTTTGAAGGAAGCAGTCCCCAGACCAAGGGCAATGTAAACAGCCCCTGGTCTTGCACCCAGGGAGGGGTTTTCTACACCATGGTGGGGATTGTCGATCCTCAGATGGCGCTCAACTCCGGTGTCTTTCGTCCTATCGAGGTCACGAGCAGAACCGGCCTGATCACGAACCCTCTGCCCCCTGCCGGCGTCACGGCGAGAAGCCAGACCATGACCAAAATCGTGGAGGCGATGCTCAAAGCGATGAGTCCGGTCGTGCCGGATCGCGTGGTGGCCGGCAGCCACGGCCAGGCCTGCACCAACAGCTTTTCAGGGATTCATCCTGAAACAGGAAGGCGTTTCACTCACATCGAAATCCAGGGAGGGGGCGCAGGAGCCCGTCCCACAAAGGACGGCCCCGATGGCCAGGACCTCCATCTCGGCCGTTTCATGAACACGCCTGTGGAGGCGGCCGAACTGGAAAACCCGGTCATGATCGAGCGGTACGAATTCATACCCGATTCCGGCGGCGCCGGAAAATATCGCGGCGGGCTTTCTCTGCGACGGGACATCCGGTTTTTGACGGAGGTCACCTGGGCTCGTTACTCGGATCGACAGAAGTTCGAACCCCAGGGACTCTTCGGGGGTTTGCCCGGAACCATGGGCAGTCTCCTTCTCAACCCTGGAACCCCGGATGAAAAGAGATGCAAATCCAAAGGAGTTGACCAGCTGAAGGCGGGCGACCTCCTATGCATTCGCCTTCCTGGAAGCGGGGGATACGGTCCTCCCACGGAGAGAGACCCTGAGATCGTCCGCTGGGATGTACTCAACGGCAAGGTGAGCATCGATTCTGCAAGGAAAAACTATGGTGTCGTTCTCCATGACGACCTTTCGATCAACGAGGAAGAAACACAGGCCCTGCGCGGCCGGGTGAAGACGGCATGAGGGTGACGACGTGTATGGATCCCGAGCCCGCATCGGATTGATCGTGCCTTCCAGCAACACCGTGTGTGAGCCGGAGATGTCCGCCCTCTGCCCTGAGGGCGTAGCCGCCTTCGCAACGAGGATTGCCTTCGAACCGACCCTTGCAGGCCTTCAATCTATGAAAGCACACGTTGAGAGAGCATCCACGGAGCTTTCAAGCGAAGACATCTGTCAGATCCTTGTCTTCTGCTGTACGGTGGGGAGCCTGCTGGGGGGCGTGGCCACGGAAAAGGAGATCACCGGTCTCATGGAAGAGACGGCCGGAATCCCTGCCATCACCACGGGCTCTTCCGTGATTGCCGCTTTCGAAGCCCTGGGGCTTGAAAAAATCGCCGTCGCCACGCCTTACACGCAGGAAATCAACAAGCACGAAAAGAAGGATCTCGAAAGCCGAGGGTACCGCGTCACCCGTATCAGGGGCTATCACGAGCATGTATCGCCGGAAGCACTGAGAAACGACATGATCGGCCGTCTTTCCCCTGATGTAGCCTTTGAGATGGGATTAAAGGTGGACGGTCACGATAACGAGGCTATCTTTATCAGTTGTACGAACTTCAGGGCCATTGAGATCATTCAAAAGCTGGAACAGAAAACGGGGAAACCGGTTGTGACCAGCAATCAGGCCGCGATGTGGCACGCTCTCAGGCGCCTGGGAATCAAAAATAGGATTCAAGGGTATGGTCGGCTGTTAGAGCATTGTTAAAGAAAAAGGAGCAAGCATGATCAAGTCCATGAACATTGCCTGGTGGGTGCAGCGGTGGAGCGAGCTTCACCCCCATAAACCAGCTATCCTCTTTGAAGGCGAGGAGATCACCTATTTGCAACTGCACCAAAGAGCCAACAGCACAAGCTGCTGGCTTCAGTCTCTGGGGATCGAAAAAGGCGACCGGGTGGCGGTCATGTTCGAGAACTGCCCGCAATTCATTGAGCTCTACCTGGCCTGTTCTCGCCTCGGAGCTATTTTCGTTCCTGTCAACTTTCGCCTCGCCCCGCCTGAACTTGACTTTACCCTCAGAAACTGCAGGCCACGGCTCTTTGTTTTCGGGAGCCATTTTGCGGAAAACGTGTTTGCTTTGAATTTGAACCAGCGCAGGCCCCTGATGGAATTGGCTTGTCTCGGAAAGCAATCCTGCTCATCCGACGTCTTTGACTATCACAAGGGCGTTATGGAATTCGAGGGGCAAAGGCCTTTTCTTACCAAGTCTCTTGGGCCCGCAGACCCTGAAGAACCCCAGGTCATCATGTACACTTCCGGCACAACCGGCCAGCCGAAAGGAGCCGTCCTTTCGCATCGCAAGACCTTCTTTAATTGTTTGAACGCGGACATCTTCTTTAAGCTCCATTTCGACGACATCATGCTCATCGTTCTCCCTCTCTTCCATTCAGGAGGCCTCTTCATCCAGGCATCGCCGATCATGTACAAAGGCGCCACCATGATTATTCATCCTAAATTTGATCCTTCCCAAACCTACAAGGACATTGAAAACTACAGGGTCACGAAGTTCCTGGGCGTTCCCACCGTCTACCGGACCCTTCTTAAGGTCGCCCCATCGGAAAGGGGAAATCTCTCTTCGCTGCGGGTCTGCGCCATCGGGGGTGAAAAGACAACCCCCGAACTTCTGCTTCAATGCAAAGAGGCCGGCTTTTCACTCCGCCAGATCATGGGACAGACGGAAACCTCTATTCTTCTGTGGGCTTCCGAAGAGGAATCATTGCGAAAGCCCGGCACCGTGGGCAGACCGGTGTTCCATGCGGAGGTGGGCATTGTGAACCGGGAAGGAAGGGTGGCCAAGCCCGGCGAAGTCGGCGAGATCGTGGTCCGCGGGTCCATCATGATGAAAGAGTACTGGCAGGACCCGGTACGCACCGAGGAGACGATCAAGAACGGCTGGTTGAACACAGGGGATCTCGCCCGCATGGATGAAGACATGTATTTTTATCTGGTGGACAGGGCCAAGGACATGTACATCTCCGGCGGAGAGAACGTTTACCCCGCCGAAGTGGAGAAGGTTCTCAGGGAGCATCCCGCCATTGAAGACATCGCCATCATCGGTGTCCCTGACGAAGTGTGGGGAGAAGTGGGGCACGCCTTCGTGATCGTCAAAGAGGGCTTCACCCTTCAGGCTGAAGAGGTGATTTCCTTCTGCAACGGAAGACTGGCCCGCTACAAATGGCCCAAGCAAGTCACCTTCTCCGGCGACTTCCCGCGCACATCGCTCGGTAAAGTCCGCAAAGGAATGCTTAAGCAACCCTAGCACAAGAAAGAGTGATCGTTGATCCCACGCTGTTGAGGACAAAAGCGTCAGGGAAGGTTTCTTCGAATCGATGCGCCGCCTTCCAGCCTATGCAGTGCATGGGCACGAAAATCTTCGGATTCATCTTCTTCAGAGACTCAATGGTCTCTTCGATAATCGGTTCGAACTGCGGGCCGGAGAGATGGAAACCCCCAAGTACGGCATAGAGGCGATTGAGCCCTGCGATCTTCTTGGAGTAAAGAAGGGTGTTGATGATTCCTGCGTGGGCGCACCCTGAGATCACCACCAGCCCTTTTTCTTTCAAACGGATGACCAGAGCCTGATCGTCGCTGACCGGGTCTTTCACCAGCTTGCCGTCTTGCTCCGTGTATGCATTGGGCAGACCCTTTTCAAATCCAGTCGTCCTCTCAATTTCGCCGGTGACAAGAATCCTTCCATCAGCGACAGGAACAGGCTTTCGAGATTCTACGATCTCCACTCCTGCCTGTTCCAGATCCCTCCTATTCAGCGTGTCAGGATAACGCAATTTCTTTCCGTCAGGAAGAAGGAGATAACGGGAAGGAATAAAAGCGTCCGGGTGAATCACCAAGGGAATCCGCCTCCCGAGTCGGTCAAGAATCGGCCACAAGGAGCCTGTGTGGTCCATGTGCCGATGGCTCATGACAATGGTTTCAATCTGCCCCAAGTCCACTTCCAAGTGCGCTGCGTTGTGGAGAACGCCGATTCCGCTGTGCCCTGTGTCAAAAAGAACCGTGTGCTTTTCCTTGCCCTCATAAACCGTCACCAGGAGAGAAAGACCATGTTCCCCAACCAGCGAGTCTCTTGAGATCATCCCTCCTTTTGCCTTGGGGGGACGGGTGACGACCGTGGTACTCTCCAGCAGAAGGTCCACATAGTTGTCCATGAGAGTCAGCACATCTATTCGGTCCACCTCTTTAAGCATCCTCGTATTCCCTCTCTTTCACCTAAAGGTGACCATTTCTTGCAAGTCGCCCGTTGCAAATTGCTTGTTGCAAGTTGCTTGTTGCAGGTTGCTTGTCGCTCTTTGTTCTGTATGCTGTCTGCTGCATGCCCTGAGGCTCTCGAAGGGTATTCTGTCTTCTTCTTTTTTCCAACTTTAGACACTTTAGCCGAAGGTCCTGTCGCAGACCCTGAGGTTCTCGAAGGGAGCGCAGTCGAAGGAGCACTTTAGCTCACTTTAGGCACTTCTCCTTCTGTGCCTTCTTCAACTCTTCCCACCCTTCCTCAACCTGTCTCCTTGTCTCTTCCAGCGTTCCCTCATTATGAATCACGAAATCCGCATATCCCAGTTTCTCATCAATGGGAAGCTGGGCCTTGAGGATGCTCGCTGCCGCCTCTCTCGTGATGCCGTCCCTCTTAATCAGGCGCTCGATTTGTATTTCTCTCGGGACATAGACAAGGAGCACCTTATGGAATTGGTACTGGAGGTTGATCTCAATCAGCAGAGGCACCGCGACCTGGATGATGGCATTTGGATTTTTTTCTGCTATTCCATTGGCTCGCTTGGCCGCTTCCTCGATAATCCGAGGGTGCGTGAAACTCTCAAGCTTCTTTCTCTTTTCCGCGTCCCGGAACACGATGTCTGAAAGCTTTTTCCGGTCGATCTTTCTGTCTGCACCGAGCACCTGCTCTCCGAAATAACCGACAATGTCCTTCCAGGCCGGTTTTCCTGGTTCGACAATCTCCCTGGCAATGACATCATAGTCGATGATCGGTGCGCCCAGCTCTTCGAGCATTTTCGAAACGGCGCTCTTACCGCTGGCAATGCCACCGGTGACCGCCACAAGCAACCGGTTGTCTTTTCCTCGGATGGCTTCCAATTGATTCACCGCATCGTAGGCGCCCGGAAAAGCGCCTGACAGATCCTGTTCAGCCCCTGCCAAGCTGATGGGATAACGAACTCCCCGGCGGTAGAGCGTTTCCATTCCCCGCAGCGCTTTTTCCATCATGAGAGCGGGCACCGCCATGACCAACTCATCATCCTGAGCGTGCCCGTAACGTCTTTCACCGAAACAGGGAATGGTCAGGGAGGGCTTGCCGGTCAGATAGCACCTGGCAATCGCATCGGAGCAAGAGGACTCTCCGACACAATAGAAGTTCATCACCTCGTACTCCTCGACCTGAAGAGAATTGATGAGGAGCATCATTTGAGCCGGATTCGCATAAATCAGAACGATGTCCGGTTCAAAGGGATTGTAGACGAGCGGCGCAAGCGCCACCGCCTCGTACTTTCCAAGAGGCAGCCTCTGAATAGAGGCTTCATACCTCTTCGCCTCCTCCTTCTTTTTAACCCATACAATGCTTCTGAAGGTCCCGTCCTTATGATATTCCGGCGTGTCATTGAGTCCTATGATGGAACCGCACACCGGGGACAGGAGGTCGTCGGTTTCAGCGCCTACCGTCCAGTCGGAATTTCTGACCAGGTTGATCAACTGGCACAGGGTCCGTTTCCGGCTGGGCCTTCTCATGAAAGGAATCCGGTCCAGCTCTTCTTTCTTCTGCAACATCTTGAAGGCCACGGGAAAGGATTTGAGCCTCATCAGAAGCTCCAATCGTCTCACGATCCTCTCCCAATTCATTTCCCTGCTCATCTTGTGATCTCTCTCTCCCTTCGTCTAAAGCATATCCGTTTGCTTCTTGAAAGCAACCGCTTCATACCGGCCGCCCCTCAGCGCGTCAATCAACTCCTTTTCATTTCTGATTTTCGAGAAAAACCGGGTGGCATAGAGGCCCACGTCAGACACCTGGTGAGCGTCGCTTCCCCCGGTACCGGCTAGGCCCGTTCCTTTCGCCACTTCCGCGGCAAAGCGGTTTTCTTTTTCCGTGACTTTGCTGTTCAAAACCTCAACGCCTTCCACCTTCTTGAAAAGAGGTCTTTCCATGGCTTTTTCCGGAGTCAGCCCCAGTTGACCGGACCCGAAAAGGAGAAAGCCCCGGAAGGGATGCGCCGCAATGATGAAGCCCTCCGCTTCCGACACCAAAATTCTCAGTTCGTCCAGTTTGATAATGCCCTGAATCGGTCTCTCCAATCCAAAGACGAGCATGTCCCCTTGATCGGTAGTGATCTCATTCCCTCTCAAAATCAGGAAATCGTGCTTTCGTCTTAGCTCATCAACCCTGGCTTTGTCCCAGATATAATTGTGATCTGTGAGACACACCCCGTCCAGGCCGATCCTTTTCGCCTCAAGGATCACATCCTCGACCCGAGCTACACTGCAGGGCGAAGCAGGATAGGTGTGCACATGAAGGTCGATGAGGACCCCTCCCCTGTCTTCGGCATGAGCTTCTGTCTTCTTCCCGAGGCTCTTTTCTGAATGTCTCTCAGCTTTCTTCTGTGTCCTCCCCCCGGAGCTTTTGCTCTCTGCAGGGATCTTCTTCGGTTTCCCGCCTCGAATCAGGTTGGCCGCTTGCTCGGCTGTGGCACAGCACTCCACAAGAAGGTTGGCGAAGTGCCTGCAACCCTTTCGGCCAATGCTTTTGTGGACTTTCTGTGAAAAGCCTTCTTCAAGCGCACAAAACCCGACAGCCTGTTGAAGGACCGGGATAGCCTTAGGGCATTCAGGAGTCGTCCAGCGCTTAAATCTTCCTTCGATGGATCGGATCACCATGTCGGACAGGCCTATGGAAACATCGAGCTCAACCGCATAGATGTCATCCTCCAGCACGCCGTAGGCCTGAAGTGTATCCTCATCCCTCCGCTCAATCCCCACGACCTTATTCCGCATGAACGTAAGCATGGCTCGATCCGTCATCTCAATGGCTCAAGTTACGGGTGGCTTTATCCCTTCTACCAGGGGGCTGTCCGGAGCAAAGGCAATGCAGCTGTCATAAAGCCTCACGTTCTCCTTCACCAGTTGGGCATAATACTCCTTCGCCTTCCTGCGGTCTTCAGGGGCTTTTGCCAAGGCATCCTTGGTAAAGGAAAGAATGACCCCCTGGCAGCACTCGTCAAGCATGTTGAGCAGTTCCCCGAGGTTTTCGCGGTCTCCAACCAGGCCTTTCATAATTTTGACGAGCCCCGGACCAATGCGAATGCCGATCGCCTTACGAAGACTCTCTATGGCATCAGGCAAAATTGCCCTGTCACTCCGATAGACTTCCGGCCGGACCTCTGCCAGTTCAAGGTCAGGGAGCTTGACCAGAATTTCAACGAATGCATCCATCAGGGAATCCTGCAGCCGGCAGCAGGCCTTCACGGAGCTTTCGTCGATATGCTCCACGCTGGTCGATCTGTTTCTGGAAAAGAATAAGACATGGGGCATGGCCCTAACTCCTCTCGCGTTTGCGCGAGCAGACCTCCTTATTGTACTTCAGCCTTCCCATCCCATGAGAAGAGATCAGCCCGCTTTTTCAACCTGCACCAGGCAGGTGTTGCAGGGGAAAGCGCCCGCTGGCGACTTGTCATCCCTGGTCAGTACATTCACGCACCCTCCAAAATCGACGCCTTGCGCGTCCGGGCGATACCACGCCCCTGCGTCGAAACTCACAACCCCGGGCATGATCCGATCCGTGACCTTCGCCGTCACCATCATTTTGCCACGGTCATTGTAGATCTTCACTCTCTCGCCGTCGACGATGCCCCGGCTATCGGCGTCTTCGCGGCTCAACCAGGCTGTATCGTCTGCAAGAGCCTTGAGGCTCGGGATATTGTCGAGTTGTGAGTTGACCCTTGTCTTGGCATGAGGGCTTACCAGCTGCAGAGGGTATTTGCCAGCCAGAGCATCCCTCGTCCCTTCCCAGGGCTCGATGTACTTGGGGATGGGAGGGAGAAGCGGGTTTTTCATCTCTGCGATTTTCTCGCTGTAGATCTCGATTTTGCCTGAAGGTGTGGGAAAGGGTAGATGGTTGTCAATCTGAGCCCGGAACGCCACCCAGGGTTCCTCTATCTCGATCTGGTGAAAGCCTTTCTGCTTGAAAATCTCATATTCGGGAAGATCGGCCGTGGCCTTTACGAATGACTTCAACCATTCTTGATCAGACTTGTCGTTGTACCCTTTAATCCCCAGGCGCTGCGCCAGCTCTGAAAAAATCTCCAGGTCCGACTTCGTCTCCGGTAACGGCTCTATGGCTTTGTTGAGAAAAGTGAAATAAGGACTTCCGGACCATGGCTGTCCTATGTCCTCGCCTTCCATTGAAGTCGTGACCGGCAGAACAAGGTCGGCAAACCGTGCAGTGGGTGTCATGAACCGCTCATGGATGACAATGAATTCCGGCTTCTTGAGCGCCTCGACTCCTTTGTTGACATTGAGAAACTGATTCAGCAAATTGCAGCCCACGATGTAGAGCAGCTTGATGTCACATGGATAGCCCCCGGATTTCCCCTCCATCAGAGCCTTGTAAATGTCGCTGATATGGATCTGGGGATTCAGATCTCCGGCCACCGGGAGAACCTCTTTCAGGAAGCCCATAGGCACACGACCGACCCCTCCGGCAGTGTAACCGCCAATGGTCCCGATATTGGCGCTCATGGCAGACAACACGCTCGCTGCCCGGTGGTACTGCTCTCCAAAGGCGCTTCGGCCAGGTGCCCACCCGGCAATAAAGGCAGCCTGTTTGACGGTCGCATAGTCCCGGGCCAGGGCCCGAATCACCTCTGCTCCCACGCCGGTGATCTCCTGCGCCCATTCAGGGGTCTTGGCTAGGCCGTCTTCTTTTCCAAGAACGTAGTCTGCAAATTTCTCAAATCCGAGCGTGTAGGTCTCAATGAACCTATGATCGTAGAGGTTCTCGGTGATCATGACATGAGCCATTGCGATCATCATAGCGGTGTCCGTGCCCGGTCTTATAGCAATCCATTGCTCTGCGAGCGCCTTTCCCGTATGGTTCAACCTGGGATCCACGCAGATAATCCTGGCTCCGGCCTTTTTTGCCTGCCCGAGATGGTAAAGGGTGTCCGGACCAAAGCGCGTGACCACCGGATCAAAACCCCAAAGAATGATCAACTTGGAATGGGGAAAATTGTCCCGCGTCGTGCCCGTGAAGGCGGTTCCGAAAGTGGCAAGCGATGAAAACAGGCCCGCCTCATAGGAAGTAATTCCCCACCAGGTGGCACACCCTCCAAAAAAGGAGAAGAACCGCCGCGCCGCCTTTCCCATACCTTGAAGCGGGCTTACGGAACCTGAGTAGTCCATGAGGAATATGGCGCTATGGCCATAAGCATTCTTCACCCTCTGGAGTTCCTTTGCAACAATCTCCAGGGCCTCTTCCCACGCAATGGGCTTAAACTTTCCTTCGCCTCGTGTTCCAATTCTCTTCAAAGGCTTCGTCAGCCGGTCAGGAGCGTAGACGACGTCCTTTTGCGCAAGTCCGCGAACACAGGCTTTGAGGCTGGGCATCGGTCGATCGTCCGTGCCGATGTGAACGATTCGCCCGTCTTTCACACGGACCTTCAAGATGCATCGGCTACCGCAGTCATAAGAGCAGCTCGTGAGGACCACTTCTTCGCGCGAATCCTTTGAACTCATAAAATCACCTTATGCCCTTTGCTTGACTCCGGTTTGACAGAAGCCTCATGTTGCTGTATGAACTGAGAACCAATCCTTAAATAGGTTATCGCTTTTAAATCCCCCTTTGATAAAGGGGGACCCAGGGGGATTTGCCATGACCCCACCAAAAGATACCATATCCGGAATGACCGGCGACCAGCCGAAGCTCTCTTCGGTCCAGGAACTTGGAGCAAAGCTCAAGGCCTTTTCCAAAACTCTGAGAGAAATCATGTACGGCTTAACCGTTCATGAGCTGGATATGGAAATCAGAAAAGAGAGAGGAACTATCGATGACCTCTTCATGCTCGTCGTGTTTGGAGATCTCGTTGGTCTGCCCCTCCTCCCTCCTTACTACTCGATCAGGCTCTTGCCCTACATCATTCCCACCTTCAATACGTGGAAAAGAAGAATCCTCAGGGAAAAAGACCTGACCGAACAAATGGCGGCTGACCTCTAACAGGCTGCTGAGAAATGCCCATCTCCGGCGTTGCCCTCATCCCCTCTTACTTTCCTCTCATCGTCTTCACGACCAGATAGATCAGGAAGAGGACACCCACCACGACAAGGACCCACCAGATTTCTTCATAGTATCGGTTCAGCAGTTCCTTTTGAGTGTAAAGGTAATACCCAAGGGCGGCCAGAATGATAGTCCATATGCCCGAGCCAAGGGTCGTGTAAAAGAGAAAGGCCTTTATGTCCATCTTTGACAGGCCTGCCGGCAGGGATATCAACTGCCGCACCGCAGGCACAAGGCGACCGATAAAGGTGGAGCTCTTTCCATACTTGAGAAAGTAGCGTTCCGATTTCTCCACAGAGCTGCGGTTGATGAGCATCAGGTGTGCAATTTTTGTGTCTGCAAGGGAGTAAACCAGCTTGCGACCGAGGAGCAATGCGAAATAGTAGTTAAATATCGCCCCCAGCAGACTTCCCAGAATTCCACAGAGAACCACCAGGTAGACATTCAACTCGCCTTGGGCAGCCTTCCAGGCTGCAGGCGGGATAACCACTTCAGAGGGAAACGGAATAAACGAGCTCTCAATGGTCATCAACAGCGTGATGGTGAAGTAGTTGATGTTTGCCATGTACCAGTCAATGACGCTGTTGAAATAGCTAAAGATCATGCAGCTTCCTCTTTCCGGGAGTTACCGAACTCTTTTACTTTGTTCTGCGGCGTGGACCAGACTTTACTTCAATTTCCCTTTCCTCTTCAAGGGTTAAACTTCCCCCAAAGCATTGACATCCTTTTTGTGATGTCCGATAGTCCATGCTATGAGATTCATCGCAGACCTTCACATCCATTCTCACTTTTCTCGTGCGACTTCCAAGAGCCTTGTGCCGGAAGAGCTCTTTGTCTGGGCCCAGAAAAAGGGAATCACGGTTATCGGCACCGGTGACTTCACCCACGCAGGCTGGCTCAGCGAGCTCCAGGTGAAACTGCAGCCCGCTGAAAACGGCCTTTACCAGCTTAAACCCGAATTGCAGAAGACCCTCGCGGACAGGATTCCAAGGTCCTGCTCTTCGCCGGTCCGATTTGTATTGTCCGGAGAGATCAGCTGCATTTACAAGCGGGGAGGAAGAACCAGAAAGATCCACAACCTCATCCTCATGCCGGACTTTGAATCCGTGAAGGACCTGAACGAGCGTTTGAGTCGCATAGGAAATCTAAAATCCGACGGACGCCCGATCCTTGGTCTGGATTCAAGAGATCTTCTTGAGATTGTCCTGGAAACCAGTGACCGCAGCTTCTTCATCCCCGCCCAT